>Ga0070708_100001198_pt1 | contig 19969 bp, 14 predicted proteins | sample KBSK5503metaG_FD_65469 | JGI IMG/M metagenome (GOLD analysis project Ga0070708, IMG submission 65469) | Corn, switchgrass and miscanthus rhizosphere microbial communities from Kellogg Biological Station, Michigan, USA - KBS K5-50-3 metaG | ecosystem: Host-associated > Plants > Roots >... | reverse complement strand
GCGAAAGATCGTCACCGCGGTCTCAGCAGCTGCGCTCTCGCTCAGCATGCTGGCAACAGCGGTACCGGCTTTGGCAGTGACGGGCTACGACTCCGCCTACGCAGGCGAGTCGGCGTTCGTCAACATCTCGCCAGGCCAGACACTCAACTTCCAGGTCTTCTTCGCCAACACGGGCACGACGACCTGGTCGCGCGGCACGGGCACACAGGTTGACCTCGCGGCTTGTCTCTCGGACAAGGTCACATGCAACGCGGTCGAGGCGGCCAACGCCGCGTGGAACAGCGGATGGCTCTCGGCGACACGCTACGCCTCCACGGTGCAGACGACGACGGCACCGGGCGCGCTCGGCACGTTCAGCTACAACATCGCCGCACCATCGACCGCTCTCGCGGGCACGTACCGCTTCAACGGCGATCTCGTCCTCTCCTCGACCGGTGAGCGGATCCACCCCGAGGGCTACTACCAGGACGCGACCATCGGCGGCACGGGCACGGGCGCGTCGATCACCTCGCTCACCCCGAACTCCGGCACGAACGCCGGTGGCACCAGCGTTGTCATCGCCGGTAGCGGCTTCGTCTGCACGCCGGCATTCCCCTCAGTCTCGTTCGGCGGCAGCAACGCCTCCGTCACGAGCTGCGGTAGCACCTCCGCGACAGCGGTCTCGCCGGCACACGCGGTGGGCGCTGTTACGGTCACGCTGACAAACAGCGGTGGCGTCGCGTCGAACGGCCTGACCTTCACCTACCTCGACACGACTCCTCCGGCCTACACCGCCATGTCGGTCGCCTCTAACGTGGTGACCGTCACGTACAGCGAGCCCGTCTGCAAGACGAACACGGGCGCGTTCGCGACGGACTGGACCGTCAACAACGTAAGTGGAGCGACCACCGACCCGGTCGTCGCGGACAACACGCCGCTCTGCACTGCGGCGAAGGACAACGGTGTTACTACCGCGAACCTCTTCCTTGCGACCTCGATGCCTCCGGGGGCGTTCGTTGAGGCGGACCTCAACGCGGCCGCAGGCACGTGTGTGCCCGCAGCCACCACGTGCAACCCGAACTTCGTCGACTCCTCGGGCAACACGATCGTCGCCCCGCAGGGACAGACCGCTTCGGCGACATCTGCGCCGGGCGGAGCTCCGACGATCACGTCAGCGTCGGGTGCCGTCGCAGGCACGACGGTGACGATCAACTTCTCCCAGGCTGTTAACTGCACTGGGACCTTTGCCACCACCGACTTCACCCTTGACGACAACAACTCGGCCACGGTCGACCCGACCTTCACCGCAGTCGCTGCGGGCAACAAGTGCGGCGCAACGCAGCAAACGTCTGGCACGCCGCTCATTCTCACGACGAGCAAGCCGCTGCCCGCCGCGACCACGTACACACTCAAGTTCAACGGGCCCGCCGGGGATGTGAAGAACCTCTTCCTCGTGAACCTCGCGGTTGGCGCATCGACGACCTTCACGACCGGCGCAGCGGACTTCACACCGCCGACAATGATCGACGCCCGTATGGCGAACAACCTCATTACTACGAACTTCGGGGACGTCGGTGACTCGTTCACCATTACCTTCAGCGAGAAGATGAACGGGAGCACCACCGGCACGATCGAAGCTCAGGACCAGGACGGAACCACCATGGCGGCCGTTACTGGCAACCTAATGACTTGCGGTGGAAACGTGTCCTGCGCATGGGACACAGCTGTCACGACCCTCACCGTCACCGTCTCGACCACGATCACTACAACCAACGGCACCACGCCGGGCATGCAGATTCCGTTCAACATCACCGCGTTGAATGGGATCAACGATGTCGCCGGCAACCCGCCGAACGTTCTTGGCTCGTCTGACCGTCTCGTCGACTTCGAGTAGTCAGCGGACCACCGCATCGCGATCCCGGACCGGGGCCCGCAAGGGCCCCGGTCCTTTTTCGGGGTCTCGGTAGGCTCTTAAAACGATGCCTCGACATTTCGAGCGGCGCCGAGCCCAGCCGGCACAGGCGTCGGGCGCGTCAAGTGGCCTTGCGGCTTCGAAGCTGCGGCTCCTCGGCGTTGCGGTTATCTGTGCAAAAGTCGCTCTTGTTCCGCTGGTCTTCGATCCTGCGTCGGACGTGCCGTTCGGACCGTCGAAGGCGCTGCTGAGTCACGCGCTCGCCTACGTGATCGCAGGAGTCATCCTCGGCCTGTTCATTCAGTTCGGCAGAGCCATCCTGGTCTGGTCACCTGTCCACATCCCAGTCCTCGTCTTTCTCGGGGTTAACGCGATCGCTACGGCGTTCGCCGCAGACGTGGGCCTCGCCCTCTATGGGACGCACGGGCGAATGCTCGGCCTCGCCACAATCGCGGATTGGGTCGTGCTTTATTTCGGGGTCGCTCTGCTTGTGCGGACCCGAACTGAAATCTTGTGGACGGCAGGGGCAGCCCTCGGGGCCTCTGTAGTCGTATTGGCCTACGAGGCCGTTCAGCTCTTGGGGAAGGACCCGTTCACGTGGAACATGGATGGAGCAGTACGGCCGTTCTCGACGGTCGGTCAGCCGACAACCCTCGGTGAGTACCTTACGGTCCTCGCGATCGGCACAGCCGGAGCGGCCTTGTTGATCGAACGTATGGCTCGACGTCTCCGCGGCGCGATGCTTCTTTTCGCGTTCTTGCTTCTTGCTGCGGCCGCAGAGACCGCGACCCGTTCGCCCGTGGTCGGGGCCCTTGCAGGCGCTGCGGCATTGGTTCTCCTCGTCTGGGTACAGCACCCCGATCGGGGGACTCGTCTGATTGCCGCCGCCGGAGCCGGATTCGCGGTAGTGGCGCTTGGTCTCCTCGTCATCTCTACCCCCCTTGGGGCGAGGCTTTCCGCGACCATCGCGCCACCGCCGGGAGATGATCCCAGCGATGACCCGTTGAGCCGGCTGGATGCCTCGTCGGACACACGACTTGCGCTCTACACGATCGCATTCGACATGGTGCGGGAGAGGCCTCTTCTCGGGTACGGCCCTGACAACTTCGTCGTCGGGATTCCCACATATCGCCCTGAAAACGCGCCATACGAAGTCCGGCAAAGTCTCACCACTAGTGCCCACAGTTGGGTCGCTCAGATCGCGACCAATAGTGGGATCCTTGGGCTGCTGGCCTTCATCGCCATATCAGTCACGTCCACCGTTGTCGTTTTCCGTACGGGCTTCCGGCCCTTTGCCTTGGTGGCCACAGCCATGTTGGGCGCGTTCCTCGGGACAGCTTTGACAACTATCTCTGAGATCGGCACCGACTGGCTTTTCTGGTTTTCGGCAGGGTTAGTTGTCGCAGCCACAGGAAGCACGAAGGATTTTGGCCCTTCCGCGCCAGTCGCACGCCGCCCCAAGCGGTCGAAGGCTCCGATTGAATCGACGTCCAGCGAGCTGCGGCGCGCGGCCTCATGGCTGTGCGCTGCCGGGGGGCTGGTCCTCGCATTTACGATCTTCAACGCGCTCGCGGCGTCCCATTTGATCAAATCGGCCGAGGTCTCGCGACTGCACGGATCACCCGCCCAGGCCGTCAGTTCCGCCCTCGCGGCAACTCGGTCCGATCCGGGTCGCGCTGAGTACTGGCACGGGCTGGGACTCGCCTATGCCGGAGCCTCCGACCTCCGAGAATCGGCATCCGCGTTCAAGCGGGCGGTCCAGCTCGCCCCGTATGACGCAACCTACATCGGTGACCTCGCGGTCGCCATGATCATGCTTGATCGGGCGGGCGATCCTGGTGCGCGAGACCAAGCTATCGCCATCGGCGAGCAAGCTGTCCGCACTGATCCGAACAATCCACGAGCTAATTTGACGAGGGCCATTGTGATGCAAGTGACTGGAAATCTTCCCGAGGCGACGCGTTCCGTCGAGCGTGCCATTGCGCTTGATCCGCAATCGAGCAATCCCCGGCTCTACCTGACAGCTACGCAGGTGTATCTCTCGACGGGTCGGACAGCAGACGCTGCGAGCGTCGCCCGGCTTGGGATCGCGTTGGTTTGGCCTCCCCTAAGTTCAGTCGATCTGCGCGTCGAGCTCGCTCGAGCGCTGGTGGCAGCAGGCCAGCCGACAGACGCTCTTGCCCAGCTTGATGCCGCGCTCGCCATCCTGCCGAACTATCCGGTCGCGGTGCAACTCCGGTCACAGATCCGGTCGAGCATTCAATCCCAGTGAGGGCCGTTGTCAGCGGTGCTGGCTAATCCGATAAGGCTTGATGTGGTGGCGCTGAGAGAGTCGCGCCGGTTGTCCTGTCAGAACACGCTCTTGCGACCGCGGCCGTTTGTCCGATCAACGGGGAGACTTAGCCCTCCAGGGCAACTCATCGGGGGCCAAGCCTCCCGGCATACAGTTGTCACGCCGTCCGCCGCGGTTATGAGCCGGTGATCTCGCCGGTTGCTAGGAATGCACTCCTTTCACTGCTCACACAAGTAGCACCACTCATCGTTGCCCTCTTCGCGATCCCAATTCTTCTTGCTCATCTTGGGATCGCTCGATTCGGGGTGTTGTCTTTGGGGTGGGTCGTTCTCGGATACGCGACGGCACTGGATCTCGGCGTCGCCCGAGCCGCAACCAAACGGATCGCGCAGAGCCTGGGAGGCGATCAGCCACAACTTCTCGAACGGATCGGCCCGACTGCTCTTGGGGTCAACCTCATGCTTGGGCTGGCGGGTGGGATGCTATTTGCGTTTGCTGCACCCGTTTTCGTGAGCGGTGTTTTACGGACGCCCCCCGATCTTGTCGAAGACACGTACCGAGCCCTGCTGGTCGTCGCCGCTGGGATTCCGGTCATTTTGCTTCACTCAGCGACACGAGGGGTACTAGAGGGCGCTCAAAGGTTCGACCTCGTCGCGATCGTCGCGATCCCGTCCTCGGTGCTTTCTTACCTGCTCCCCGCGGTCGGTGCCGCACAGGGGGCGCCCCTATGGGTTCTTGTTTTGATGATCGTTTTTGTCAGGCTTATTGCTGTCGCATCGTACGCATCGCTGTGGCGACGTGCTGCCCCAACCGTTCGGTTCTTCGCTTTTCCCGAGCGTGATCTCGCCATTGCGCTCCTGCGATATGGAGGTTGGCTGACAATTTCGAACGCGACGTCGCCAGTCGTACTGTACGGCGAGCGGGCTGTCGTCGGAGCTACGTTGGGAATTACAGGCCTCGGTTTGTATGTGATCCCGTACGAAGTGGCTGCGAGATTCGCCGTCGTGCCAGGCGCGATCTATGCGGCTGTATTTCCGGCATTCAGCACGGTGGCTGGCAGGGTTGCGGCGGACGTCGCCGCCATCTACCGACGTTCAGTCGGCTTCGTGCTGCTGGTCTTGAGCCCACTGACAACAATGGTCATTGCACTCAGCGCTGACCTGCTCCGAATCTGGCTGGGCGGGGATATAGCAACCAAGACCGCAGTTCCTCTTCAACTCTTCGCGGCTGGCGCTCTTGCTAACTCTTTGGCGTATATCCCCCTGGCTCTCCTTCAGGCCTCCGGCCGCCCGGACTTGCCTGCAAAGCTCCAGATAGTTGAGATCATTCCCACATTTCTCGTGACCTGGTTCCTTAGTGGCAACTTAGGTCTGCCGGGGGCTGCGCTCGCTTGGTTTCTCCGGATGGCGACCGACACGGTGCTCTTGTTTATTCTTGCGGGTCGCCTGACGCCCGAAGTACGTTTTCCGCAGCTCGACAACATCGGACGGTCGATTCTCATCGCAATTGCGGGCGTGCTCACAGCTGTCGCGCTCACAAAACTCGATCCGTGGGGTTTAAGAGCTGGCCTGACCGCGGCGGTCGTCTTTGTGCTGCTGGCGGGCATCTGGAAATCCTCGCTGACGCTTGCTGAACGCGCATCAGTCATCGAGCAGGCAAGCAGGTTTGTTCCAACGCGGGGTGACTGACCGCTACGCCTAGAGGTCTAATCCAAGGCCCTTCCTTAATTGCTCACGCGTGCGTGACGCGGCGTGGCGACTTCCGGCAATGGTGACCGCATTCCTGACGAGTGATCTGCGCAACTCAAGATCATTCAGCAGTCGTTCGATCCCCCTTGCAAGACTGACTCGATCGGCCGTATCAACAACGAACCCCCAGCCATGCTCGCGAGCATCGCGGGCGATGTAGGAAAAGCTTGGCGCGTGTACCAGGATCGGCACGCCAGCGACGAGATATTCCGCCAGTTTCCCGGGTGCAGCGGTCCGAATCACATCGTGGGCGCGGTTTCCGAAACCCAATGGCAGATACAGGATGTCGGCCTGATGTTGCTGTTGCTCGACTCCAAGTAGCTCGGAGTGGATGAGGCTAACCTGATCGCTCCAGACTCCCTGGCGCCGTAGGACCCCCTGGCTTGCGTCAGAGACGATCCGTAGACGCACGGACGCCAATTTTCCGAGAGCACCGACGAGCGCTTGGAGCGCATCGCGCTGCGCCCAGTAAACGCTTCCTGTATATGCAATCACCGGCTGCGAGATAGCAGGCCGCGCCTCGACCGCTCCATGCGCCGGAGAAGGGTGCTCGATAACGACGGAATCGATTTGGTAGAGCCGCCGATAGTGATCTCGGGTCGCGGTGTTCGTGACGAAAACGGCCTCGGCGGCGCGAAGGATCCGGCCTTCGTAGACGCGTGCAATGGAGCGTTTGATCCATGAGTAGTTGTTCCCTGCGTAGATATCGAAAAGCATCACGAAGAACGGAGTCTTTGTAGCTCGCGCAGCTTGGTAGGCCGCGATGAGGAAGACCCCATCGTCGCTGGTCGCCAGGATAATGTCGGGCCGCTCATCGGCGATGATTGCGAGAGCGCGCTGGTAAACCGCATTGCGTCGGCTCGAAAGATGCATCGCGTCGCGGCTCAACCGCAATGCAGGGGAGATTACGGGGAGATCCCCTCGAATGGCACGTGGCTCCGAGGGACTGCCGTGGAGATCATCGACGGAGTGTGGTGGGTCATGCGGTCTCGGGTCATCGATAAAGTGGTATCTCGCTCGGAGCCACCCCGTGGTCGGCCTGGCCGAGAGCACACGTTTTTCGCTCGTCAGGATAGAGATCGAGTCTCCATCGAGCGCCGCGGCTCGTCTCGAAAGCGCAACAGGCGAACCCCCAGCCATCGGGGGCGCCCACGCCGAGACGATCAGAACTCTCTTCACCGAATGCCTATCCGGTGATTCTGCTGACGGGGCGCGGTCACGCTTGGATCGTGACTCTGGCGGTAGCCGTCCGACTCCGCTGGAACCCGTGTGTAAGAAGCCCAAGCAACAGCAATGTTGCGGAAAGTTCGAATAGGAAAACGATGAACAGATACGGGAAGTTCAGTTGGCTTGCAGCGTTTGCGAGAGCCAATCCTGTCGCGGAGACAACAAAAGGATTCCGAACCAGACGGTTTGCGGCAAGTTCGACCAAAATCAGGACAGCCGTTATGAAGCCGAGCCCGATAAAGACCATCACCGACGATCCGCTGTAGTAGAAGACGGCGATGACGCCAGGCGTCGTTCCAAAGTTAAAGGCGGCGTCCGTCTGATAGAACGAACCGGCCATTCGCTGGTACAGAGAACTCTCGCCCGCCGATGGATCCTCAAGAAGCGACTCCCGAAACAGGCTCCCTCCGAGTTGCGGGTAGGAGGCCACCGTCATTGTTCCCTCGATGCCGATCCAGCGGCCTACGAGCATGCCTTTCAGCTCTCCGACTATCGCCGGAACTTTTTCCAGCAACTTCGGGTCCAATGGGACGGTCCTTGAGCCCAAGCCCGGCAGCGTAAGGAGGGGTGGCTGTGTTGGGCGAGTCGTTTCATTGCTAGCGCTCGGATAGGTGACTGTCCTGAGTGCGGAAACGATAGACAAACTGAGCGCAAAACCAACTATTCCTGCAACCGCGAAGGCAAGACGAACGCGTCTCGAGAATGCGGCGACGAACCGGTCGCGAGACTCAATCGAGGGACCAACATACGAAACCAATCTGAAGAGGTAACTCGCGCGGCTCAACGTCGAACTCGAGGCCAGCGCTTCCAGCAGAGCGACCGATAAACTTCCGGCGGGTCGTCCTTTACGGAGGTCCCAGCCGACCATGGTTGCGATCCAGAGCGCCGCTCCCGTCGACAAGAGCCAAGCGATCACTGCGTTGAGGTGGGCCGGGAGTATGAGGCGCGGTCGAAGTCCGATTTCGTAAAAGGCCGCAGCCAGATTTGCGAGGTTGAGCAGTATGACGAGGGCTGCGGTGCTCGGAAGAAGCCATCGACGCGCGGTTTGGTACCACTCAGGTGGATCGTGTGGTTGAAGGGAGCCAAACCGCTTTCGAGCTAGGAGGTGAAGCGTCCGGATCGCAACGCAACCAAGCGCGCCGACTGTCGCGGGCAACAATGATGCGTCCCATGCGCTGGCTGTGCCATTGAAGTTGCCGGTCGGCTCAAGAAGTGTGACGCCCAACGCGAAGTAAGCGACGGCCTTGACAGCGAACCCGAGGAAGAGAAAAGCAGCAAAGAATGTGTATCCATACATCCGTGGCCTCGGAGCCGTCGAAGCAACTAATAGGACAAAGGCGGCAAGAAAGAAACAAAAGTCGATTTGGGTTCCCGGATAGCGTGCAATAGCGACAACGACGACCGTTACAGCTGCGAACGCAATGCCGGCACGAGCAAGTAAGCCGAGCTTATTTGGCCCTCGCCCCATCGACCACAACTTTAAACGCCTTTGACCGGAAACTTACAGAGAACGGAGGACGGTCCCCTCGGCGCGACCCGACCAGGTTTCATGCATCAAGTCGCCTCGTAGTAGGTCCAGTGGCCGGACATCCCTTTGTAGGTGTAGCCGGCCGTGCTTGGACGCTGTAGGGGATGGCTCGGTAGTTCACGAAATGGCCCAACGTAGAAGTCACCGAGAGGAAGTCCCGTTCCTGCGCCGATAAGTCCTGGCGGCGGCGACCCGAAATTCTCGCTCCACCATCTCTCAGAGAAAAACAGGGCCACATAGTCAGTGCCTACGCACTCGTCCGTGAAGACATAGCCGCCCTCGACCAGATTTCGCCATATATGCCTTACACAGGTTGAGAGGCTCGCCTCTAGGTCAACGTCCAGAAATCCCAAAACGATCGGACGCTTCACCTTCGGCAATGTCTCTTGAAAAAGCCCTTCGATAAATTCACACACCTCTATCGCGCCGAATCGCCTAAGGTTCTGTTTGACCTCAGCAAGACTGCCGGCATAGTCGCCTTGTCGATAGTGCTTCGCTTCACGATCCGCAGGGTCGCCGATTGGTAACCCTGTGAAAGAATCGGAAATGAGCAATTTGCGGCCGACGATCCGGCAGACAAGCGAGAGGTTCGCTGCGCTCCCTCCCTTCCACGTTCCGCACTCAATCACGTCGCCGATCAGTTCAGGGGACATCTCAAGCAGTTTCATCGCCATGACTAGGTGGGCCTTAAATGATGTTGCCGTTGGAATCCGCCGAGCATTTCTCATCATCCGCAACGCCAACACCAGGCGGCGGACTCGACCCATGCGATACGCGGGGTGAACAGTTTGCGAGTCCATCAAGATCCACAGCGCGAGCGGAACTGTCAGTAAGGCGTGAAGCCTCAAGAGAAGGCTTGACACACTTTGACTCCTTTTGAGCAGGCGGCAAGGCCCGGCCCGGCGAGGCTCCATGTTGACATTGCCTGGTCTAAGCCTCCGTTCGACGATTCCACGAGTCGGGCCGGAGACTGGGGGGACCACGTCCCGCTGTGATTCGGAGACGCAGGCGTTGCGCGGGGACAACCTCCTTGGGAGACTCATCAGCGCGATGAGACCTCGCCTTAGCCATTGTGGTTCGAGGCTTCAGACCGCAGCAAGCGGAAAGGCCCGCTGCCCATGAGGAACTGGACGCGGATCGTCGCGTCGAAACTTCGTCAGGCAACGGTGGAAGAACGTATCGGCAAATTGGTTGACGGTAAAGAGATTCGACGGGCCGTTGACCTCGGCTGCGGCGTCTACTCTCCCCTGACCCGATTTCGCCCGAACGTGTGGGCGGTCGGCGTCGATGCCTCCCCGGAATCGCTCTCGGAGGCGCGGTCAAATGATCTTCTTGATGACTACTTGATCGCCGATGTCACAGCTGAGGGCTTCTTCGATCGCTGCCGTTCCTTGGGCCCTTTTGATCTTGTCGCGGCGATCGACATCATTGAACACTTACCCAAGAGACAAGGCCTCGATTTCCTGGAAGGCTGCGAGACGCTGACGTCCAAGTATGTCGTCGTGCAAACGCCAAACGGATTTGTGGAGCAAGGACCGGAGTACGGCAACAATTTCCAGAGTCATAGGTCTGGCTGGTTCGAGCATGATCTCGTAGGACTTGGCTATAAGGTCTATGGCTCGACCGGCACACGAATCATGCGCGGCTATGGCGCTAGCCTTCGAATCGACTCGGCGGTTGCGTCTGCTTTGGACGCGCTGCTGACGGCCGCGTTAATGGCAGATAGCAATCCAAGGTTTGCCTTTAATCTCATTGGGATCAAAGACGTTCGAGGAGTTCCCGCGCGGGGCATCTCTCCTCGGCGATCCGCTTGAAATAGAACCGTGCCCTCGCCCAAGGTCGCCGCGAACCCGTTGTGGTCCCTTGTCGGGCCATCGCCGAAGCCGTAACCGCGCGCACCCTTTCGTCCGCAGGAGGGCCCGCGACCGCTCGATCGGAGATCGATTTTCAAGCGTTTGGATGCGCACGTCTGGATGCGCACGTCTGGATGCGCGCGTCGTAAGGGAACAGGCACGCTGACGCTGGGCTGTTGGGCTGGGCAAGCTGACCGTCCTCTCGATTGCGAGCGCCTACCGAGATGCCAGCCGCTCAGTGTCGTTCTCGCACCGTTTCGTAAAGGGAAGCAAGCGCATCGCCTTGGGCCTCGGGCGAGTACCGCGCTGCCACCAAGGCGATGCCTCTCCGACCGATGCTCACCAGATGGCTTCGCGAAAGCGACATCGCCTCCTTCAAGGTCATTGCGAGCGCCTCGACGGAAGTATCGATCCACCATCCGCAGTGTTGAGCTTCGAGTTCGAGCCACGGCGCACCACGCGTTGCGATCACCGGCGTTCCGGCCGCGAGCGCCTCTATCACGACCAACCCAAAATTCTCGGTGAGACTCGGAAGTGCGAACAACTCGCTCGCGAGATAGAGATTCCAAAGCTCTGGTCCAGTCATATCTTCGAAAACAGAGATGCGCGAGGCGGCTGGAGATCCCGCCGCCGTATGTAGAACCCTAGTTCGGTAAGCGGGGTCGTCCTTTGAGCCGACGATTACGAGCCGCCAATTCAGGTACTCGTCGGCGAGGCGCGAGAACACATCAATTAGCTCCACGAATCTCTTTGTGGGATGAAACCGGCCTACGGTGAGTAGCGTGTTTCCGTCAGGATTGGCTGACGTAAGGCGACGGCGGGCCCTCGGCTCCAGATAATCGCCTGCTGCCGCCGAGAGGGCGTATGGGATCACCGCAGTGGGAGCTCGCAGATTCAGCTGCACAAACGCCTGCGCTTCCGTGTCACTTGCGGCGACGAGGCGGGCAGCGTGATTGAGGTTTGAGCGTTCCCACGTGCGAAGCACGATTTGTTTCTTCCACGACTTCTGAATTAAGGCTCCGGGCATGAGAGAACCATGCGGACTAACCAAATAGGGAACTCCGTGGCGTCGAGCGATGCGGCTTCCTACCAGCGTCGGATAAAGCCACAGGCCGTGCAGATGGACCACATCAGACCTGGCGAGCGCTTTGCTCATCGTCGAGCCAAAGCGCGGGGGATAACCGGTCGAAGGACCCAGTTTCCCTGCGAACGGGATCGCTCCGCCCATCTCTACTACGTCAACTCCGGGGGCGGCGAAACTTCTGCCAGATTCGGCAAAGACGCCGATCAGAACCGTAGTTGCCCAGTCGGACCGTTTACCAAGCGCCTCCAGCATCGTCTTCGTGGCAACGGAAACCCCGTCGGCCTCACCGAGCCAGGCGACGACATGCAGAACCGATCCGGTCGTCACGCTCGGATAAAACCCGCGATCGTTGCCGCGAGAGCAGACGCAGTCCAAAAGAGCGCCACTGTCGCGCGAAGACCAATGCGCCGCCACAGGAGATCGTAGAAGTGCGATCGATCACCGATCAGAATCGAGCGACCCTCGTGGAGCCGGCGAACGACAACAAACGAAGTGTTGGCAAATGGCACCAGCCATAACAATGCGAACGTGGCGGCTGATGAGTACGCCGGCACGGAGACCAGGGGATATGCAGCGACGAACCAGATGACGTATCCGAGCGTGAAGCTTCCCTGATTACCCAAGAAGATCTTCGCGGGACTCACATTAAGGATGAGAAAGGAAGCGAGGAAACCGACCGTGACCGAGGCGATGCTCTGTGTTGGTCCTTCGAGGAGTGCGCTCGGAAGGAGAGTGAACAGGGCAGTTCCCGCCGCAAGGCCGTCGAGACCGTCAAGGACGTTGAACACGTTTATTAGAACAGCGCCCAGCACTACCGCGGCAACTCCCGCGATCACGTTGGGGGCCATGGCTGGCGCTGCAATAGCCAGCGCCGCGCACAGGAACGCGATCTTGAGCACAGGCGACAGATTCCAAAGATCGTCCACGAAACCAACTGCCCAGATGCACATACCGGTAGCTATGAACGGAAACGGCAGGTGAACGAACGGAGCAGACAATAGGAGCGCCACCACCCACGCGAGGCCGCCGGTGAAAGGAACTGGGGTTCGATGAATCTTGATTCCGTTCGGGGTGTCAAGGAGTCGGAATCGGCGGGCTACCAAGATCGCGGCAGCGATGGCGAGGAGTCCTGCTGAAAAACCGACGATTATTTCCACGCCGCTTCCGATGAGCTCCGCGGGCGAAAGCCCTGCGCCGGCGAGGCCTTCACGCGGTTCGGTCGGTGACGGACGAATACTCCGGCAGAAGGTTCTCCAGTGCGTCGCGGATCTCCTGGCCGGAGCCGCCTTCAACGAGCGCCTCGAGCCGGGGTATGCATGAGCTAACCGACGTCTCTGTCCCAGGACGTGGGGCGACCCTCCAAATCGCTTCGTGAGCGGTTCGCTCGGGCGCCTCGCTCGGTAGATACAACTCCTCGGTCATCTTCTCACCCGCCTGAAGGCCAATGAACTCGAGATCCGATTCACGAAGCTCGAGCCCGTGGAGTCTCGCCAGGTCGAGTGCCAAATCAACGATGCGTACAGGGGCGCCCATGTCCAAAACGAAGATGTCTCCGGGCCGTGCGAGAACAGCCGCTTGTAGAACGAGCTGAACAGCTTCCGGAATCGTCATGAAGAAGCGCTCAACGTCGGGATGGGTAACTGTCAACGGGTCGCCTCGCTCGAGTTGCCTTCTGAAGAGCGGGACAACGCTCCCCCGACTGCTCAGCACATTACCGAATCGCACCGCCGAGTAGCGATGCCCTGTTCTTCTCGCGACCTCAAGAACCAGGAGCTCCGAGAGTCGCTTGGTTGCGCCCATGACACTCGTAGGGTTGACAGCCTTGTCGGTCGAGATCACCACGAGATCGGCGACGTTCGCGCGCATCGCTGCATCGATGACGTTCCAGCTCCCAACAACGTTCGTGGCCAAGGCCTCTTCGGGAAACAGTTCCATAAATCGAACGTGCTTATGCGCCGCCGCGTGAAAGACAACATCCGGCCGAAACTGCTCGAATACCTTCCGAAGACGCCCGCCGGCGCGAATGTCGAGTATTACTGGGGTAATCAGTGTTTCCGAGGGGATGTCCTTGAGGGTTTGAAGCACTTCGAAGATGCTGTATTCGCCGCGGCCGAGCAGGATCAACTCGCGGGGTCCGAACCGGGCTATCTGGCGAGTCAGCTCGCTCCCTATGGACCCCCCCGCTCCAGTGACAAGCACTGTGCGGCCAGCGAATTGGTTGCGCACGCCGGAGTCGTCAATCCGGGCTGGCGCTCGCCGGAGAAGGTCATCGACATCAACCTCGCGGAGTGCTGCCATTGTCACCCGGCCGGCGGCGACCTCCGTGAGGCTCGGGACAGTGAAGCAACGGGCGCCCGATTCTCGCCCGATTCGCGCCAGCCGCCTCAGCGTGGTCCCGCTCGCCGACGGGAGAGCGAGCACGACGACGTCGATCTTCGCGCGGTCAATCACTGTTCCAAGAGTTGTAACTCCGCCGAGAATCGGCAGGCCCAGCATGTGTTGACCGGTCCGGTATCGCTCGTCCAGGAACCCGACTGGTCGGAGTCCCATTTCGGGATGCGCGCGTAGCTCGCGCACTACTGCGAGCCCCGCTTCGCTATCCGTAACAACGAGGACCTTCTCGGTTTTCTCTGAGCGATACCTGCGCTTCATTCCGGCGGTCAGTCCAAAGGAAAAGCGCCAAAAACCCGTGAGCGCGACGACAAGTAGCGTGTCAATGATCGGGACCGATCGCGGAAACGAAGGAAGTCGGCTAGTGCCTAGGGTCGCGGCAATCGCGATGATCACCGGATATGCGACCGCTGACGAGGCGGCCCCGGCCAGCACAACAGCCATAAGTTCGCCCGTGCTCGCGTACGCCCAGACCCTGGAGTACAGACGTAACCAGATGAAGGCTAAGGCGCGCGCGATTACCAGGATGACGATCGCCCAGACGTAGCCAGCCAAATACTGGTCAAACTGAGCCGACGGCGCGTCAAACCGGAGGGCGAGGCTCGCGATGAACGAAAGCGTAGTAGCAAGGATGTCGAGAAGGAGCAAGGTGCGCGACGCGAGAGCCAAATCGAAGCGGCGCGACCTCTCGCCCTGTCCCATCACAGCCTACCGCCGATTCTATGGTTCAAGGACCAATAAGTTAGGCGAGCACGCTGTGCGCCTTTCTCTGTGCGCGATGAGATGAGAGTTCTTGTCCTGTCCCAGTACTACGATCCCGAACCCATCGCGAAACCCGGGGAGATCGCGAGCGAGCTCGTGGCTCGCGGTCATCACGTGGAGGTCCTAACAGGACTCCCGAACTATCCGACTGGATCTCTCGCTCCCGGCTATCGAATTTCGCTCTGGCGCCATGAAGAGAGAGCAAGGGTGCCGATACTCCGAGTATTCGAATTCCCCTACCACGGAACATCCGGATTTGGCCGCCTAGCGAATTACGGGTCATTCGCAGCTTCTGCTCTTCTTGCAGGCCTCCGCATTTCCAAGCCAGATGTGATGTACGTGTGGAGTCCGCCCCTGACGGTTGGGCTTACTGCCGCTGCTCTGTCGCGCTTCAGGGATGTCCCGTTCGTTTACGACCTTCAAGACATCTGGCCTGAGAGCTTGGTGTTCTCCGGGATGTCCGCAGAGAGCATGGTCGTGAGACTTATGCGCCTCGTTGAGCCTCGCGTTTATCAGAGCGCAGGCCACATTCTCGTCCCTACTGTCGGGGGGAGAGCAAATCTCGAAACGAAAGGGATTTCCGCCTCGAAGGTCACAGTCCTGCCGCACTGGGCAAATCCCGACGACTTCGTCGAACTCGACGCGGCGGGCCGCGCGAGATCACGCGCGGCCATGGAGACGATGGACTTTGACTTTGTGGTTACTTACGCCGGGAACATCGGATTCGCCCAAGGTCTCGAGCAGGTTGTGCAGGCGGCGGACACCTTGCGTGACAATCCGCGGATCAAGTTTCGTGTGATCGGAGATGGCGCCGCCATTGACGGGCTAAAGGCCGAGATAGCGACGCGCCACCTAACGAACGTCCGCCTCCTGGGCCGACGGACGCGGGCAGAAACGGCCTCGCTTCTGGCTGCGAGCGATCTCCTGCTACTAACGCTCCGCAATCAAGACCTCGGTCGGATCGCCCTCCCGGGGAAGGTGACCAGTTACCTGGCGTCTGGCAGGCCGATACTGTCGGGAGCAGGGGAAGGCGCTGGTCGCCTGATCGAAAGCATTGGCGCGGGTGCGATTGTCGAGCCGGGCGATCCCGTAGGACTTGGGCGGCGGATAGTTGAGATGTCAGAGAGACCGCCGCGCGCGCTTGCCGCCATGGGGTCATCGGGACGGGACTATGCAAGATCCGAGCTGTCTCGTGGTCGACTCATTGATCGGCTTGAGGTGATTCTCCGCGAAGTTGGCAAGTCCCCTACTCGGAGGCGATCCGGTTGATGAAGGGCGAAAAGCTGGCGCGCTTCCGCTCGTCGATGATTGGCGGGACGAACTTCTTTGAGGTTAGCTCCGGTTCGAGATCGATCGTCTTGGCGACGACTCGTTCGCTGGACTTCCCGTCGCCCAGCGTGTGATGCCAGTCCCTCGTGCGGTTTAGCATCGTTCGCGCGGCTTGAACCATGTCATCCGGGAAACAGCCGCACACAATGCAGCCGCCGACTTCCACCGTTTCAGGGCGCTCGGTACTCCACCGGGGCACGACGCAGGGGACCTGGAGAATGCTCGCCTCCTCTTGAACGGTCCCGGAGTCGGTCACGATCAATGCTGCGCTTAGCTCCCAGGCGAGGAATTCAAGAAACCCGATCGGTTCAGACTGATGGATCGTGGACGGGAGACTCAACGAGAAACTCTCGATGCGAGCCGCAGTTCTGTAGGACGTGGGGAAGTAGACCGGGAAACCGGTCTCCGTCGCAATGCGATCCAAACCCTCGATGAGTCCTTGCAGGACGGCTCGGTCGTCGACGTTCTCCTCGCGGTGGAGCGTTGCGAGAATGTACCGTCCCCGTACGAATCCGGCGTCACCCGAAACGCTGAGCCTCTCCGCTTGCGTGCGATAACGTTCAACAATGTCAACGATTGGGTTGCCTACGACAAAAACGCGCTCGCCGGCGAAACCTTCCAGGAGTAGGTTCTCCCGATATCGCTGCGTGTACACGAACAAGTAGTCCGAGAGCTGATCGACAATTCGCCGGTTCTTCTCCTCAGGCATTCGTCGGTCGAAACTTCGCATTCCCGCCTCAATGTGGATTACCTTCACGTTGATCTTTGCCGCCGATATAGCGGCGAGAGAGGCGTTCGAGTCTCCTAGAAACAGACAGACATCAGGCTGCTCGTCCGCGATCGCCCCTTCAGCTGCCACTAGTAGTCGGCTGGTTTGCTCGGCGTGGCTCCCGCTACCAACACCGAGGTTTATCTCCGGCTTCCGAATCCCAAGCTGGTCGAAAAAGACACTATCCATTGTCCGGCTGTAGTGCTGGCCGGTGTGCACAAGAACGTGCTGAAGCGAAGGCACCGCGTCGAATCGTCTGATGATCTCACTCATCCGAATGAAATCAGGGCGAATTCCAATAATCGTCATCAGCTTCATTGGTCAGCCGTATTGCCTCTTTCGACAGGTCGTGGCCACGCCGCTAACTCTGCGACCATCGATTTCACGGATGAAGGGCCATGCTTCGTGGAGGCACGCCAAATCTCCTCGTTTATTTCGGGTCTCAACGTTCCTAACGTTCTGTCCACAGCCTCCGCCGCATCGACGTCCTCGATCGCCAAATCCATTCGTTCAAACGTCGCCGCGAACATGCGCAGAAGACTCGCTTTCGTCACGGTGTCGGCAGGAACAACGTGTTGTGTCCCACTCAGTGTTGAGTTTGAGCGCACGAGGCCTAGAACGATTCGAGCGAACTGAAGCGTGGTCACACCGTTCCATCGATGATTAGCGAAGCCCTTAACGGTTGATCCTCGCGGCCGGCTGAGGAGCCAGTCCAGCAGGGAATGATGGTTTTGGAGCTCTGGCCCGACGATTGAGCATCGGAGGTTCAAGAAGTCCCTCGCCGTCACTTCGCCAAGGCTTTTTGTCTTCCCATACACGTCCAATGGATCATGTGGCGCATCCTCTCGATAGTTCCCGAGACGTCCCGAAAATACACAATCGGTCGCAATCTGAATGACTTTCGCTTTGGCAATTTTGGTCGCTGCGGCAAGCCGAAAGGGGAACAAGGAGTTCACGACTATGGCCCGGCGTACCGCGTCGGGCTGGTTTTCATCTATCAACGGCTTGATGATCCCTATCGCATTAATGACCCAGTCCGTCCCGGCGACGATCGTTGCGAGTTGATCGGTTTCGGCATCAAACGGAACCCAGTCGACGGACCGACCCGGGTCGAAATGCGGCGCATGGTTACGCCTCGTTGCTCGGACGCTGATGTCCTTCTCCTGTGATAAGACATCAACGATCATCGAACCCAGCATCCCTGTTCCCCCAAGGACAAGGAGTCTTATCGCTCTTGTATCTCCCACGGGTTCCAGTATCGGGAATCGAATCGAAAATCGTCGTCAAGACTCTCCGCGAGAACGAAGGTGGACAGGACGAGCATCGTCGATCTGGGTGTAAGGGACATCGTTCCGTTCGCGAAGCTGGGTGGCACGATGAGCATCCTGGGCTGCTCGGCGGCCAAGACTATCCGGGAGACGGGCGCGGTCTTTGACGGATTCGTCCAATCGTCGATTTGGACGAGGCCAACGAGCATCGCCCCGCTCAATGGCCACATGAGCTTTCGTTCCATTCGATGGGCGTGCCAAGCCCGCACCTGACCAACGAGATGATTAGACATGACGTAGAACCGTCGCACTCCAGACAGATCGATGTCGTTGGAGAAAGCGAGGATTCCGCGATCATCGATATTCAGTGCGCCTTCGATGATGACCGGCTCGGTTGCCGTGAGCCAGCCGCTCATGGTCAACGCTGGCTCCCGTCCAGTCTGAGCGCGAGATGATTGCGAAAGCGGACACTCGCAAGGTCGCGAATCCGTCCACTTTCGACTAGTTGCCGAACTTCGGTGATCCCTTCGTCGACGCTTCGCCGAGGCGAAAATCCAAGCGAGGCCCGAGCTCGTTCGGCGCTCATTCGGTAGCTCTCAAATTGACCTTGTTCGGGAAGAGTCTCGATGGAGAGATCACTAAAATGTCGCCGAAGTTTAGAGGCAAGTTCGCTGATCTGAAGGTTCTCACCGACTAGGTTATAGACGCCACCGGTGGGATCGCCGATGGCAGCAGCGATGGCGTCGGCTGCGTCCCTGACATGCAGCAGTGGCCGGAACTGTCGCCCGCCAAAGACTGTGATCTTCCGCGTTGTCGATGCAGCGAGCGTCATCGTGTTGACCGCAAGATCAAATCGAGGGCGCGAGAACAAGTCCCCCACGCCGTAGAGTGTTCCGAGCCGAAAGATCATTGCGTTCTTCCGCGCAAGATGTCGCTCTGCGGCAACTTTCGTTTGTGAATACAACGTTCGTGGCTCTAGCGGGGACTCTTCCGTGAGAACCGCTGGGTTTCGTCCGTACACCGCGGCGGTTGAGGTGAAAACGATTCTTCCTCCAAAGTACTTGGAGAGCGTGGCTACGGACTTCGCATTTACTTGTTCAGCGCCTTCAGGATCTAAGTCGCAGGTAGCCTCGGCGACTCTCGCGGCCAGCCAGACGACGCAGTCCGCCCATTGCAGCTGCGGGCGAAGATCCTCGATCGACCGTACATCACCGTTAATGAACTCGATCGGCTTGCGATATGTGTCCTCATATAGCAACAGATCGAGTACCCGAATCTTGTGGTCCGTCGAGAGCAGAGCGTCAGTCAGCGCACCTCCGACGTATCCTGCTCCGCCAGCCACTAGGACGTTCACGGGACCTGCGCCCGCCTCAATCGACTGTTCAACCGAGCGCGACTCTACAGCCCGATGCGTCCGATCACCTCGTTCGACGCGACATCTCTAAGAACGGTACTTTTTGAGGTCTTGATTCGACGCCTCCAGCCGTACCGGCTTGCCTCCTCTTCCCCTCATCGCTCTCGTTCCCGTGATGGGTGGCTGGCTGAACGGCGTCGATATGAGCGGTCGCGTCCTTGACGATTTCACGAGCGATCCAGTCGGTACGGCAGGTCCGGCCAGGATCACACACGGCGGGCGCACGGTGACTGCCGATTCGTCATCGGGGACCTTCACGTTCCCCGGCCTACCGCGCGAATCGAAGGTCGCAGTCGACGCGCCGGGCTATCTGCGCACCAGCGTGCCCGTGACGCAGGAAGAGATCCGCATGTCGCCCCTCTCCTTCACGATCCAGGTGAACGAGGCCGGCAATCCGGACAAGCACATCGCC
>Ga0070708_100001195_pt1 | contig 19980 bp, 17 predicted proteins | sample KBSK5503metaG_FD_65469 | JGI IMG/M metagenome (GOLD analysis project Ga0070708, IMG submission 65469) | Corn, switchgrass and miscanthus rhizosphere microbial communities from Kellogg Biological Station, Michigan, USA - KBS K5-50-3 metaG | ecosystem: Host-associated > Plants > Roots >... | reverse complement strand
TTGGCCATCGTGTCCATTCTTCTGACGGCTCTGGCCGTACTGGTCGGTCTGGCGGCGCCGTGGCCTTTGGCCTTCATGGTCGACAACGTCCTCGGCAACCAGAGGCCCCCGGCAGTTGTCGTCTCTGTGATCGGGAACCAGGACCGTTTCACACTGCTCCTGCTGGCGGCGCTGGCAGGACTTGTGCTTGTCGTCATCACGAATGCGATGTCGGTTCTGCACGAATACGTCAACACCAAACTCCACCAGCGCCTTGTCCTCGATTTTCGAAGCGATCTATTCGACCACGCACAGAAGCTGTCGATCAGCTATCACGACGCGACGCCGACCGGACAGTTGATGAACCAGATCAACATGGCGCCAGACGCGGCGGGCGGGCTGCTAATAGGAATGCCTCCGCTTGCCCAGAGCGCCGTGACGCTCGTCGGAATGTTCATCATCGCGGTCAAGATCGACCCCGTGCTGGCCCTGCTCGCGCTGACGGTCGTCCCGGTCATCTACTACTCGGTCGGCGTTTACAGCGCCCGAATCGTGCCGCGCCTCCAGTACGTGCGCGGCCTCGAGTGGCAGACCATGTCCATCGTCTTCGAGGCCATGGCGATGCTGCGCGTGATCGCGGCATTCGCGCGCGAGCCGCATGAATTCCGGCGGTTCCGGAAGCAGGGCGAGACCGCAGCCGACGCTCGCGTGAGGCTGACGGTGCGCCAAACGGTGTTCTCGCTGGTGGTCAACACATGGACCGCGGCCGGCACGGCGCTCGTTCTCGGGATGGGCGCCTTTCACGTGCTGAACAGCCAGCTGACCATCGGCGAGCTTCTCGTTTTTCTGGCGTACATCGCGGCGGTGTACGGACCGCTTGAAACGATCAGCTCGTCCATCAGCTCGATGCAGCAACAGCTCGTGGGACTGCAGGGAGCGTTCTACCTCCTTGACGCAGAGCCCGACATCAAGGACGTACCCGACGCAATCGAGCTGAGGAGGGCCTGGGGCGCGATCACGTTTGACCATGTCGACTTCAATTACGCGGGCCGCAGCGACACGCTGAAAGACATCACCTTCGCGATTTCGCCCGGCCAACGAGTCGCGATTGTGGGTCCAACCGGTGCGGGCAAGACGACGCTGGTGAGCTTAATCAAGCGCTTCCACGATGCCGCGGCTGGAGCTGTCTTCATCGACGGCATCGACGTCAAAAAGCTGAGAATCAGATCTCTTCGCGAACAGGTGAGCGTAGTGCTCCAGGACCCCGAGCTGTTCTCAGGCTCGATCGTCGACAACATCCGTTACGGGAGGTTGGAAGCGACGACCGCGGAGATCATCGTCGCGGCGAAGTCCGCGAACGCACACGACTTCATCGATCGCCTTCCACAGAAATACGAGACAAAGCTCGGTGAGGGTGGAGCTCAGCTGTCAGTCGGTGAGCGGCAGCGGGTATGTGTTGCCCGTGCGTTCCTGAAAGACGCGCCCATCCTTATTCTCGACGAACCGACGTCGTCGATCGATTCGAGGACTGAGGCGGTCATTCTCGACGCCTTGGATCGACTTTCGGTTGGAAGAACAACCTTCGTAATCGCTCACCGGCTGTCGACGATCCGGCATGCCGATCTGATCCTTGTGCTGGATCAGGGGCAACTGGTGGAGCGAGGCACTCATGAAGAGCTGCTCAGGACGAACGGTCTCTACCGTCAGCTCTACGACGTCCAGATGGGGGTTGACCTCATCGAGCGACTCTCGCGCCGCGTCATCGCGGTGGAGCCGGCGGCGTCGGCCGAGCATCGGGCCGATGACACGCGGGCCCTAGTGGCGAACGTACAGCGAGCCCTTGCCGCAGCCCTGAACGGCACCGTCGGTCACGAATCCCTTGGACACGCGGCAGCGCTGCTGGTCCAGTCAGTGGAACCAATGCTGGACCAGAAGAACCCATATGCGACTCGCGTATTGGCTGCGCTTCGGTCCACCAATCCGCTTGCAGACCCCGTTGTCTCCGGGGCGTTCGCAGACGCGCTTTTGGAGTTGCATGACCTTGCCGAAGACCTTGGCGTCGGCGCGAAGGAAGCGCTCGCCTGATGGGCCGACCACAAATTGTCGTCCTCGGGATGATGACCAAGATCCCCGTCGCGGGTGTCATCTGGCAGACCCTGCACTACCTCGTCGGCTTCGAACGTCTGGGCTATGAGACCTATTACGTCGAGGCGCACGCCCGCACCCCTTCGATGCTGATGGAGCGGCCTGAGGATGACAGCTCAGCCCGCGCGGCGGCCTTTATCTCCCGTGTGCTGGACCCGTTCGGCTTCGGCAAGCGCTGGGCCTACCACGCGCTGCACGCCGACGGCCGATGCTACGGGCTCAGCGACGCAGAGCTTTCGGCGTTGTACCGGTCTGCCTCGCTGATCATCAATCTTCACGGAGGAACCGAGCCCCGCTCAGAGCACACTGCGACGGATCGCCTGGTCTACCTGGAAACGGACCCGGTCGAGGTCGAGGTGCAGCTTGCGACCGGCCGCCGTGAAACGATCGACTATCTCCGACCTCATTGCGCATACTTCACTTTCGGAGAGAACTACGGGCGTCCGGGTTGTCTGCTTCCGGTTAACGACCAGTTTTCGTTTCAGCCGACTCGACAGCCCGTGGTGCTCGACTTCTGGCGCCGAGCGCAGCAGGCGTCGCGAAACCGCTTCACAACGATCGGCAATTGGAAGCAGCTGCGGCGCGAGGTCCGACTTGCGGGTGAGACGTACGGCTGGAGCAAGCACCTCGAGTTCTTCAAGTTCGTCGATCTTCCGGCCCGGACCGGTGCGCAATTTGAGCTCGCGTTGGCAGGCTGCGAAGGCGCCGAGCGCAAGCAGCTCGAAGAGAACGGGTGGGCGGTTTGCGAGGCGCTGCCGCTGTCGACGGACACGGATGTGTACCGGGACTACATCCGGGAATCGCGAGCCGAGTTCACCGTCGCGAAGGACCAGAACGTTCGCCTGCACACCGGCTGGTTCAGCGACCGGAGCGCGACCTACCTCGCTGCCGGCCGGCCGGTGATCACTCAAGACACCGGCTTCGGCGACGTGCTGCCGGCCGGCGAGGGCTTGTTTGCTTTCTCGACGCTTGACGACGCTGTCGCTGCGGTAGAAGCGATCGCGGCCGACTATCCGCGCCAGTCTCGTGCGGCGGCCGAGATCGCACGTGAGTACTTCGACGCAGAGCGCGTGCTCGGGAGCCTGTTAGAGAGAGTAGGAATGCCGCGAACACCGCCAGGTCTGGTGCTCACTCCCGTGTCGCGCAGGCCGACCAAGCTCCCGCAGGCGACCCTCGACGCCGTACTCAATGCACCGCTTCCGATCGCCGCTCCGTCCGTTGTCGAGCGCCCTGAGGTCAGCGTGATCATTGTCACCCACAATGGGCTTGCCTTCACGCGCCTGTGCGTCGAGAGCGCGCTCGCGAGCCTCGATATGCCGTCGATGGAAGTCATCGTCGTCGACAACGGCTCGAGCGATAAGACCGTCCAATACGTCGAGCAAATGGCAGAAAGAGACCGGCGTGTTCGGCTCATCGCGCATGGCCGCAACGCCGGTTTTGCGGCCGCGGTCAATCACGGACTCGCTGAGGCGAGAGGCCAAACGCTCGCGGTTCTTAACAACGACACGATTTTGCCCCGGCGATCGCTGAGTCGCCTCGTGCGGCATCTTGAGGACACATCCATCGGTCTGATCGGTCCGGTCAGCAACCAGGCCGCGACCGAGGCCGAGATCGACGTGTCGTACCGGACGTACGGGGAGCTTGCGAAGGCTGCCGAAAAGCGCGAGTCATCACACGCGGAGCTGTTGGTCGACTTGCCTGTACTCACGATGTTCTGCGTCGCGCTCCGGCGCGACGTATACGAGGCCGTTGGGCCGCTCGACGAAAGGTTTGAGGTCGCTCTCTTCGAAGACGATGACTTTTCGATCCGCATCAGGAGAGCCGGCTACCGGGTCGTTTTCGCTGAAGACGTTCTGGTGCACCACTTTGGCGAGGGGTCGCTTGGAGCACTCGTGCCGACCGGTCAGCACGCAAACCTCTTCGAAGCGAACAGACGGCGCTTTGAACAGAAGTGGGGGATCAAGTGGCAACACCACGCTCGGCGCGCCTCTGAGCGGTACCTCGAGACCGTCGCCGGCATTCGAGACGTCGTTCGAAGCTCGGTCCCGATAGGAGCGCAAGTCCTGGTCGTGTCCAAAGGTGATGACGACTTGGTCCAGCTCGACGGACGCCGCGGCGCGCATTTCCCACAGGTCGACGGCGGTGTATATGCGGGCCACCATCCAGCCGACTCCTCCGAGGCGATCGCCGGCCTGGAACGGCTGCGAGCGGCGGGTGCGGAGTTCGTTGTCTTTCCGCAGACGTCGCTATGGTGGCTCGACTACTACGGTGACCTGCGTGCATACCTCGAGCGAGGCGGCACGGTCGCAAACTCGGAAGCCTGTGTGATCTACCGCCTCGGGGAGCCCGTCTCGTGACGCAGGCGTTTGGCGCGACAACCCGATTTGACGAATACCAGCTGATCATCGGCCGTGTCCGCCAGGCGGTCGAGTCGACCGTCCCCGCGGGATCGACCGTGCTTGTCGCAAGCAAGGGCGACCCCGCGTTGCTCACGTTCGACGAGCGAACCGGCTGGCACTTTCCGCGGGCAATCGATGGGCAGTACGCGGGCTTCCATCCGGCGGACAGCAACGATGCGATCGCGCGCCTCGAATTCCAGCGGGGGTTGGGCGCTCGTTATCTGGTGATTCCGACGACGTCTGCGTGGTGGCTCGAGCACTACGCCGAGCTGATTGCGCACATCCGGGCGAATGGGCGGCCACTCTTCGAAGACCCGACCACCGCGTGGATTTTCGAGCTCGCCCCCCGTAGGGCGATCGCGCCGTCAGCTCCCTACCAGTCAGACGGTCCGGCCCCCGCTACTCGCCAGCTCGTCGAACTGCTCGATGCGGTCTTGCCCGAGGGAACGACCGTCGCCTTCGTCACGTCTAAAGAAAGCGATGTCATGGCTAACTCCCCACGCCCTGCGTTCGCTTTTCGGTACACGGACGAGGCGCTCGACGATGCCGAGGCAGCGATCAGCGACCTCCGTGCGATTGCCGACGGCGGTGCTGACTTTCTTGTCGTGCCGGCGTCAGATCGCAAATGGCTCGAGGCGAACGATCGTCTGGCCGAGCACATTGACGATTGCTACGCGCTCGTCACCGATCAGCGCAACGTGTGCCGGATTCACGACCTCAGAACTGGACGCGGCTGAATCCATGAGCCTTCGCGTCCTCTACATCGCCCACAATCACCCAGACGTCCGGCCTGGGGGCGCCGAGCAACACGCTCTGGAGCTCCACCGCGCAATGTCGCGCGTCCCAGGCGTCGAATCGGTACTGCTCGCCAAGGGCGGTCCGCCGGTCGGGCCGATTGGCAGGGTCCACGAAGGTACGTGCCTGGCGCCCATCAACGGGCATCCGAACGAATACTTCATGTTCACGGACGGCTACACGTTCGACTACTTCAACGGCACGATGACCGGGAAGGACTTCTACTCCAAGCACTTCCGTGAATTCCTACTGGCGATGAAACCCGACGTCGTGCATTTCCAGCACACGCTGTTCCTCGGCTACGACCTGATCCGTGAAGTCGCGAACACGTTGCCGAATGCCGCGATCCTCTACACCCTTCACGAATACCTGCCCATCTGCGCCCGCGATGGGCAAATGGTCCGGAGCGCTAACAACGAGCTCTGCGAAGAGGAGTCGCCCCTCCGATGTCATGGCTGTTTTCCACACATCAGCCCCCAGGCGTTCTTCCTCCGGAAGCGCTTCATCCAGTCGCAGTTCGCACTTGTAGATCTTTTCGTAGCGCCGAGTCGGTTCCTGATGGATCGTTACATCGAGTGGGGAATTCCCGCTGAGAAGATTCGTTTCCAGGACTACGGCCGACGGGTACCCGAACAACGCGAGCCGGAGCCTGCTCGGAAGACTCGCAACCGCCTTGCGTACTTCGGACAGCTAAGCGGCTACAAAGGCGTTGATGTCCTGTTAGAGGCCATGCGACTCCTCCAGGTGGAGTCGGCGCCGGCCCCGGCTGTCGCGACGCTCAGGATTCACGGCGCGAACCTCGAGCTTCAGGACGGAGAGTTCAAGCGCATCGTGGCGCGACTGCTGGAAGACACGCGTGACAGCGTGACGCTCATCGGCAAGTACCGCCCCGAGCAGCTGCCCGCGCTCATGCGCGACATCGATTGGGTGGTCGTGCCCTCGATCTGGTGGGAGAATTCCCCACTCGTCATCCAGGAGGCGTTCCTCAGCCACCGCCCTGTGATCTGTAGCAACGTCGGCGGCATGGCCGAAAAGGTGACGGCAGGCGTCAACGGACTGCATTTCCGCGTGGGTGACCCGACCAGCCTCGCATCGGTCATTCGGGGGGCCGTCCAGGCACCCGCGACATGGGAACGGCTCACCCAGGGCATCCCATCGATCTCCACGCTCGACAGTCAAGTTGCCGATCTCCAGCAGATCTATCGCTCGGTGCTCGCAGGTTCCTATGTCGGGCAGGAGGACTATGCAGCTCTCTAGACGAAACGGTGTCGAGGTGCTTGTGGCGGCATGGCTTTCCGACAGGTCCGTTGTGCTCGTTGGTACAGGAGAGCAAGCACCAAGCGCTTCCCTCCTCGATGGCCGACGCCAGATTGCTGTTCGATGGCGCTCGGGCTCTTACGTGGAGTCACCGCTCCGTTGGATTGCCGTTGCTCACGCAGACGAGCGGATTCGGGGGCGGCCAGAACTACGTCTCGAGCTCCAGACGCTCGACGAGTACGAGGCGGTCGCTCCCGTTCGTGTCGCGGAAATAGCCACCGATCTCCGCGACCTGGTGCGGGGCTGCCTGACCGCGCTGGCGCCTTCCGAACGCCACGCCATCATCGAGTTCATGGCGCGAACGACGGCCGATGTCGGTCACGATCGTAGCGAGCAAATTCGTGTTAGCCGGAGCCTCCACCTCATCCGCGAGATGCTGCGGGAGAGGCTACCGCTCTGTGAGTTGCGACCGAGCCGAGCGGAAGGGCTCGCGCTCGAGTCGTTGATCGGCGTGGACGACGACGCTTTCTACATCGAAGGCTGGCTGTGCGATGCCGAATCCGATGCTGTGCGCATGACCGCGGTATCCCCTGAAGGTTCGCGGACGGACCTACTCGGCCTGTCGTTCCGCTACCGACGTCCCGACACCGAGGAATTCTTCAGAAGCTCGATAGGCGAAACCGTCGATGCGAAGTACGGATTCATAGCGTTCTTTCGACCAGCAGTGCCAAGCCGCCTGCCCTACGGCTGGACCGTCGAAGTCGAAATGGCATCCGGATCCCAGTTTGAAGCTCCGGCTCCAACCGCGATTCGCGACTACAAACGAGTCCGGACCGAGCTGCTGAGCGACCTGGCACTCGACGATGACGAAACAAATCTTCTCCGCGGGCACATCTCGCCCGCGCTCAAGGCCCTCCAGGCCCGGCGCAACCGAAACATCGGAGTGGACCGATCGGTCCAGTTTGGAAAGCCGCCCAAGGATCCCTCGGTCTCGATCGTTGTTCCCCTATACGGCCGGATAGACCTGCTTGAGCATCAACTCGCGCAGTTTGCGGACGACGCGGAGTTGCGCGAAGCGGAGCTGATCTATGTCCTCGACTCTCCCGAACTCAAGGCACAGCTTCTGACGCTGGCTGAAGGGCTGCACCGACTCTACCGAATACCGTTCCGGGTAATCGTTCTCTCCGAGAACGGCGGTTACTCCAACGCGAACAACATCGGCGCTGCTCGTGCCCGCGGCGAACTGCTCCTACTACTCAACTCCGACGTGATACCCGTCCGATCAGGGTGGCTTGCGGAGCTCCGAGCCTTCTACCAGTCGCTGGAACGCCCCGGTGCGGTCGGACCCAAACTGCTGTACGAGGACAACTCGCTCCAGCACGCCGGCCTGTACTTCGCCGAGACATGGGATCGCGGTGTCTACATGAACGAGCATTACTACAAAGGCCTTTCTTCGGATCATCCGGCCGCGAACGTCGCCCGCCCAGTCCCGGCCGTAACAGGCGCCTGCCTGATGATCGATGCAGAACTCTATCGCTCGGTCGGAGGCCTTTCTGGAAGGTTCATCCAGGGCGACTACGAGGATTCAGACCTCTGCCTGAGGCTCCGGTCAAAAGGATTGGAGAACTGGTACTGCCCGGAGGTTTCGCTCTACCACCTCGAAGGACAGTCCTATCCGTCGACCGCTCGCGCAGCCAACACGCAATACAATCGATGGCTTTTCAATGACACATGGTCTGACGCCATTGCCGTGGTGACGCAGGAGTACGCCCAGACACCAGATCTACCACGGCCAAATCGGAACGGCACAAGACCGGCGCGCCACGCACGCCGACCTCATGTGAGGGAGGTGATCACTCCTTGACAAGCGAGGTACCGACCATCAAGCCCGCTCTCAAGAAGGTCATTCTCGACGCACTCAATGCCCGATATACGAGCCAATCGAGCATGGATCGCGTCGAAACCGGTAATCACTACCAATCTATTTCCCTCGGCGAAGACCAGACTGTCGGCTTCAGGTCGGGCCGTGAGGCGCTGCTCGACCGAGTCGATTTCCGCGGCAAACGGGTCCTTGACCTCGGCGCAAATCTGGGGGAGATCAGCCGCGCTGCTCGTGGTCGCGGTGCAAGGCTCGTCGACGGCTTTGAGTACGACTCATTCTTCGTCGAGGTCGCTGACGCCATCAATGCGTTCAATGGAACCGACCGTGTTTCGTTCTACCAACGCGATATCACCGACGAGACCATCTATACAGAGCACTACGACATCGTCCTCGCGCTTTCGGTCTTTATTTACGTACGTGAAGTTCTTCCCACGATCGCGGAGATCACTGATGGCGCGCTCGTGCTCGAAACACACCATCTCGAACACAATCTCGAATCGATCTATCTCGAGCCGATCGGGCGCTACTTCGCACACCACGTAATCCTCGGCGGATCGGAGTGGGGAAGTGCTGCCAACCACTCCGGGGAGCGTGCGGTCATCGCTTTCGCGAAGACGGACGAGGCACTCCGCAGGCACGTCTTAGGTATCGGGCCGCCCGGAATGCACTTTAGAGCCGGACGTCGGCCTGGGACCGAGCCTGACATCCGGATGGTCGACGTCATGCGCACGCCTTGGTACGACCGCTTCTTCGCTAAGTTCGGACTGGCGTCAGCAGAACAGACGCTGGCCGCGATCGAGGGCACCGACGTCAACCTCCGGAGCCTGGCCCAGAACGGCACGAACGTGACCAACCTCGGTGATTGGGCGTACTGGCTCGTCTATCTCAAGGGCGCCCTCGAGAGCGCAACACGAAGCCGCGTCGACGCGGGAAACATCTATTACGACTTGCTCGGCGACTACGGGAACCCGGATCCAGGCCGAAGTGCGGACGTGGGCGACGCCGACCGCCGAAGGGAGTTGGTGTGCAGGCGGTTCGATGACTTCAACCGATATCGCGTCGATCCGCTGGCGCCCGACGTGACCACACCGATTCAACTTGTCGTGACGGACGGGCCACCGACACCATCCGAGACGCGCGGGGTAAAACTCGTCTATGAATCAGGGCGTGAGGTTCCTGTCGAAACCACGACCATCGACGGCTATCACCGGCTCTTTCTGGCGAGGCTCTTCGGTCACAAGGCCATCCCGTGCGACTTCGTGGCACAAAAAGATGCCGTTCCTGAACCAAACGCGTGAATGGGCAGGTCGTTCTGGCTGGCGCGATTGCGCAGCTGCCGTGTCGTGGTGGCCACGCATGGGCGTTCCTGCAGTACCTTCTTGGCTTTCGGGACCTGGGCTTCGAGGTGTTGTTTCTCGATCGTGTGACGGAGGACATGGACACCCGTCGTGGATCCCACTACCTCAAGTCTGTAATGGACCGGTTTGGTCTCGAGGACGACTACTGCCTGCTGGGCACTAATCGAGATGCTCTAGTCGGGATCGACCGCGCGACGGCTCTCCAACGCACCCGCGAGTCGTTGGGACTGATAAATGTGAACGGCTTTCTCGACGATGAAGAGTTCCTCGCTGCGGCGCCGCGTCGCGTCTACCTGGACATCGACCCCGGGTTCGCGCAGATGTGGCGTGAGCTCGGTCTCCACGACTCATTCGTCGGGCACGACGTGTTCGTGACAATCGCCGAGCAGATCGGCCGCGCGGGCTGCCGCGTTCCGACATGCGGTCTCAATTGGATCACCACGCGGCCCCCGGTCGTCCTCGATCTCTGGACGCAGGCCACCGAGCCCGGAGGAGCGTTCACGAGCGTTGGGAGCTGGCGTGGGCCATTCGACCCTGTTGAATTCGACGGAACGTTGTTCGGCCTGCGCGCACACGAGTTTCGGAAGCTCTTCGAGCTGCCACACTTGACTGGCGAGCGATTCGAGCTTGCGCTTGACATCGATCGCGCCGAGGTGCCGGACCTAGCTCAGTTCGACCGCTACGGCTGGCATTTGCACAACCCACAGGTCGCAGCGGGCTCACCGGACGATTACTGGGCGTTCGTTCGAGCCTCGAAGGCCGAGCTGATGGTCGCAAAGAACATGTACGTTGAGTCGCGAAGCGGATGGTTCAGCGACCGGTCCGCGTGCTACCTGGCGAGCGGCCGGCCTGTGGTCGCGGAAGACACTGGTCTGGGCGGCCTATATCCACTGGGCGTTGGCCTGCTTCCGTTCCGCACGCTCGACGACGCGGCTGCTGCAGTCGAGGCCGTCGCTTCCGACTATCCAGGCCATGCCCGGGCAGCGCGCGAAATTGCCGAATCTGAATTCGCTTCAGAGACCGTGCTTGAAAGCCTGCTTGAGCGTGCGTTGCAATGACGATATCGCGTGGGGTTGCGATCGTCGGTGGTGTGCTCGCCGGCAAGGCTGGCAACGGCGGCCATGCGTGGTCGCGGATCTCCTTCGTCGAAGGGCTTCGGCGTATCGGCTTCGATGTGGCGTTCATCGAGCAGCAGCCCGATCCATCCGCATCCCAGCGCGAGTTCTTCAATGCCGTGTGCGCCGAATTTGACATCGATGGCCACCTGCTCAAAGGTGAGCCGTCGCATGAGCTCGTCGCTCGCGCGTCAGCTGCCACCTTGCTCATCAACATCGGTGGTCATCTGACCCATCCGGGCCTGAAATGCGGACCGCGTGTCAAGGTCTATCTGGACGACGACCCGGGCTACACACAGATCTGGCACCGTGACGGTCTGCTGGAAGGCCGCCTCGAAGGTCATGACTTCTATTTCACTTTCGGGCACAACGTCGGGCGTCGCGGTTGCCTACTGCCGGTAGATGGGATCCGATGGCGTGCTCTGCGCCCGCCCGTCGTCCTCGAGCAGTGGCCCGCAAAGTCTGTGGAACAGCACGGGTTCAGGACCGTGGCCAGTTGGAGGGGTGCGTACGGTCGCGTCGAGTCTGACAGACGCCTCTTTGGGCAAAAGGCACACGAGTTTCGGCGCTTTGCGGCGGTACCCGAGATCATTCCCGAAACGTTCGAGATCGCGTTGGATATCGATAGCGCCGACTCCCGCGACGCCGACATGATGCGAGGCCACGGGTGGTCGCTTCGCGACCCACACGAAGTGGCCGCCTCACCGGATGCTTTCCGGAGGTTTGTCCAGGGCTCCTGGGCCGAGTTCTCCGTCGCGCAGGGGATCTACGTCGAGACGAACTGCGGGTGGTTCAGCGATCGCACCACGAGGTTTCTCGCTTCCGGCAAGCCTGCTCTGGTGCAGGACACCGGGTTCGGTCGCGACCTTCCAGTTGGGTGGGGTCTCCTCACGTTCTCAACCCTCGAGCAGGCAGTCGCCGGCGCTTCGTCGATCCGACGTGACTACCGTGCGCACGCGAATGCGGCAAGGGAGCTTGCCGAAAAGTTCTTCGACTCGGATTCGGTACTGGGCAGGATGGTCGAGGAGATCGGGTTGTGAGCCGGTCGCTGCGGATCCTCGTTGCCTCTCCGGCCGCCGAACCAGGACATGGAGGCGCGGAATGGGCCATATGGCAGTACGTGCTTGGCTTGCGCCGGCTGGGACATGAAGCTCGGCTCGCGAACTCGGTTGACGGCGTATACGACGTAGTCCTCAACACGTCGGGGATTCTGCCGCCCGAATCAATCGCCGCGATCCCCTTGCGCGTGTACTTGGACCTCGACCCCGCTTTCAACCAGTTGTGGCATCTCGAGGGTATCGACCGGCATTTCGATGGACACACCCATTTCGTCACCGTAGGCCAGGCGATCGGACACGCCACCTGCCCGGTGCCAACGCTCGGATTTCAGTGGATTGGAACCCTACCGCCGGTCGTGCTCGAGGAGTGGCCACTGGCGAATGGCGTCGAGACCAACGCGCTGACGACTGTAGCGAACTTCCGATCCTATGGGTCCATTACGCGGGATGGCGTCATTTATGGCCAGAAGGTGCATTCCTTGCGAACCGTCATCACCCTGCCGCGTCGTGTCGGCGAGCGTTTCGTCGTCGCAATGCGCCTGCACGCCGACGAGCAAGTCGACATCAGTGCGCTCCAGGACAACGGGTGGGAACTGATCGATCCGTGTGATGTCGCCGCGACCCCACGCGCCTATCGGCGCTTCGTTCAGGGATCGCTCGCCGAGATCGGGATCGCCAAAAGCGGCTACGTCGTCTCGCATTGCGGCTGGTTCAGCGACCGCAGCGCGTGCTACCTTGCGTCAGGCCGCCCCGTCATTGCTCAGGACACCGGCTTCCCGCAGTTTCTTCCGGCCGGCGATGGCCTGATGCCTTTTGGCACTCAGGACGAGGCCGCGCTGGCCATCGAACGTTTGCGATCAAATTACTCGCGCCATTCCCGGGCCGCGCGTGCTATCGCCGAAGAATTCCTTGACTCGGATGTCGTTCTGGCAAAGCTTTTGAACCAGGTCGTGACGTGATCGAGCTGAGTCGCAAGCCCTATGCGTACGGCACCAGTCATCGCCTCGACGAGGTCGTGGTTGAGAGTGGGGACGGAACGCGCGCCACGATGCTCCGTAAAGACCTCACACCGGCTGCGAAACCCGAATTCCTTCATGACCCGCGGCGTGAGCGGGTCGCGTACCAGATCTTGGATGGCGTCGGACTGGGCACGCCGTTGTGCCACGACTCCGGCGATGACTGGCTGTTAATTGAGAAGGTGGACGGCGTCGAGTTGTGGCAGGTCGGCGATCTTCGGACATGGGCTGACGCCGCTCGCTGGCTCGGCCTCTTTCACCGACACTTCGAACAGGCGCCCCCACGCGATGCCTGCCTTCTGCGCTACCAACGGACGTATTTCGAGGGTTGGTGGAGGCGGGCGGCTGAGCGCCATCCCGCGATCAACGACCTCACGCAATTTGCCGATCGGGTGATCGAAATTTTGGCGGCCGACCAGTCGACCTTTGTCCATGGTGAGTTCTATGCCTCGAACATTCTTGTGGCGGACGATCGCATTGCGCCCGTCGACTGGGAGATGGCAGGGCTAGGATCCGGCATGATCGATCTGGCAGCGCTGGTAAGTGGCTGGGACGATGACTCGCGGATGGCCGTAATCGATGGGTACGGCGGTGTTCGGGAGAAGGCTCTCGCTGCTGCCGAGCTCCAGTTGGCGGTGCAGTGGCTCGGGTGGTCCGATTCCTGGCTGCCGCCGCCCGAGCATCGTCGGGACTGGCTTGCCGAGGCACGAGCCGCTGCGGGGCGCCTTGGCGTTTAAGCGTGTGGCCACCAGTTTCATTTCTGCGGTGATGGCGTTAACTGCGTGCGGAAGCAGCGGCGCTCCAGCCTCGAAGGTTGCTCCTACTTCGTCGATTAGACACGTGGTAATCATCGTCAAGGAGAACCACAGTTTCGACAACTACTTCGGCGGATTAGAGGATCCGGTGCTGCAGTTACCCCACTGCCCGAGCTTTACCGCCCAATCGACGTGCCAATACGCCAGTGCTGATATTCCCGCCTATTACGAGTACGCGCGGGAATTCGGCTACTCCGACATGTATTTCACCGACATCCTCGGACCGTCGTGGCCCAATGACTTGATGATGATTGCCGGACAAACGCCTCTAGTTGCAGATCCACCGCCGCCTCTCACGACCTGGGTCTGTCCGGCGACGTGCTACGACTTGCCAACCATTGGCGACGAGTTGACACAAGCCAACGTCACGTGGCGAAACTACGGTCTGAAGCTTTATGACCCGTTCTTGTCGATCAAGCGGTATGCGACCGATTCCGTCCACAACGGCGACGTAGACAGCTTTTTCGACGCTGTCACGGCTCAAAACCTTCCCGCGGTGTCATGGGTTAGACCGGATCCCGATGTAAGTGAGCATCCGGGCTTTGACATCAGGGTCGGTGAGCAATGGACGGTGAAGGTGGTCGATGCCTTGATGCGAAGCGACTACTGGAGTTCCACCGCGATCTTCATCACGTGGGACGACTCCGGAGACGTGCTGGACCACGTCCGGCCGCCGGTGCTCGAGCGCACAGCTTCCGGTAGAGCGCTCCGCTACGGGTACAGGGTTCCGCTGCTGGTGATCAGCCCGTTTACGCACAAGAGCCAAGTGTCGCATCGGCTGCTCTCGCACGTCAGTCTGCTGAAGTTCATCGAGAATCTCTTTCACCTGCAGCCGCTCACGTCGCGCGACCGGGACGCAGCTAGCCCGGATGACTTCTTTGACCCGAACATGGCGATGAGGGCCCCGGTGCTCGCGGACCCATGAAGATGCTGATCGTGAACGCCGACGATTTCGGCCGCAGTGAGGGCGTAAATCGCGGGGTAGCGATGAGCCACGAAGACGGTGTCGTCACGAGTGCAAGCCTTATGGTCCGCGGTCCGGCGGCCATTGAAGCCGCCAGATACGCGAGGCGGGATCCGACACTCAGCGTCGGCCTGCATATCGACCTTGGCGAGTGGATTTATCGCGATGGTGAGTGGCGCGCGGTCAGGAAGCCACCGTCATCCACAGTCGATGAGGTCCGCGCGCAGCTCGACCTGTTTCGGGATCTCATGGGCCGAGATCCCACCCATCTCGACTCGCATCAGCACGTACACCGGCACGAGCCGGCGGCCTCTGTTCTTTCAGCAATCGCACAAGAGCTTCGTGTTCCCCTTCGCGGCCATGGTGCTCGCATTACCTATCGCGGAGACTTCTACGGGCAGACAGCCAAAGGCGAGCCGATGCACGACGCAATCACCGTCGGAGCGCTGCTCGCGCTGATCCGCGGTCTTCCGGACGGTGTGACCGAACTTGGTTGTCATCCAGGTGTTTCAGCCGAGAGTGACGTGCCATACGGGCCCGAGCGTTCGATGGAACTGGAGGCTCTCTGTCATGCGGATGTGCGCCAGTTGATAGTGGCGCTCGGAGTCGAGCTCTCATCTTTCGCCGACTTGGCGCTCGCATGAGGGATCTGGTTACGGAGATCTCTCCACGCGATGTGATGCATCGATCGGACCCGGACCGCTACTTCATCGTCGGCCGTGAGGCGTTAGAGACTGTCGAGCGATTCATGATACTCGTCGGTGTCGACAAGCCGGCCTCGATCCTCGACCTGCCATGCGGCCATGGCCGAGTATTGAGGTTTTTTCGGGCGAGATTCCCAGACGCCGCTATCACCGCGTGCGATCTCGACACGGACGCGGTAGATTTCTGCGCGAGCACGTTCGGCGCGCGCCCCGTCTACTCAACGCCCGACCTATCGAACGTTCCGCTGAACGGGGAATTCGATGTTATTTGGTGCGGCTCACTACTCACACACATCCACGCGGATCAGTGGCGGCCTATACTTCGTTTATTCGCGGATCACCTCCGCGAGTCGGGCTTGCTCGTCTTGACGACTCACGGCCGGTTCCACGCTGGTCGGCTGCGGTCGGGCAAGACCACGCTCGGCCTATCGCAGTGGGGGGCGAAAACGGTCCTCTTCGATTACGAGCGATCGGGCTTCGGCTTCGTAAGCTATCCGCAACAAGACGGTTACGGAATCTCGCTCTCCTCGGCGCCTTTTGTCTGCTCGCAGGTTCTCGCCACGCCCCTGCTCCGCCTTGCTGCGTATGCGGAGCGAGGATGGTCCGACCATCAGGATGCAGTCGCGTGCGTTAAGGACAGCCGCGAAGCGGGCTAGAACGCGGCGCTTTGCCCGTTCATTAACCGGGACCAGGGTGCATCGGTGCTGTTACGACTGGCGTGTCGGCGTATGTATCCGCGAACGTATGCATGATATGTCCGACCATCTCTGCGCGCACATGCCTACCATCCGCGAGCCAAGCGCGCTCGCGTGCAGAATTCATCACAATCTCATAGCTGGGAAAGTAATAGACGTTGTCATGGGCCTCCGCCCACTGACTTGCCGCAGTCCGTAGCACTGACTTTGAGTACGTGTTTGCGACAACGATGTCCCCGCCTGTGAACGTCGCGTCCAGTGGGACTGGCGAGACTGTGACGAGGATCTGAATTTCAGGATGGCCGCGCTCGGACAGCAGGCGATGAATTCGTTCTAGCGCGCTCATGACCTCTTCGTAGGTGAGCACGCCGAACTCGTAGCGGCCAGGCGACGCCGTTAGCCACGGGGTCGTATTGGTAAAAAAGCCAGACCACGTGTCGACAAACAGCTCCACGAGGCCGAGTGTGATTATTACAATTCGGCACTTGGGCAGTCGCTGCACGACCTCACTCAATCGATGATGGAGCTCGACCATCTGCTCGAGCGGCTTGTCACCGAAAGCGGGAAAGGCCATCGGGTCGCGCCAGACGGCGTTTGGTAGCTCTTGCAAGGCTTCATGCGGAAAGGGATGAGAGGGGTCTAACGCCCATTACAATTCCTGATAGATAGACTCAGGGTTGTATTTGTTCAGAAACTGGCGCGCAGGATATCTCGGATTAGGTTCCTCATAGTCGCCGAATGTCTGAGAGTCCGGGTAGCTATCGATGTTGAAGCCGAGGTTCCGTAAATGCGTTTCCACTTCGCGCGCGAAGCATGACCCAATAGCGAAAATCCGATCGGTACGCTCGATCTTGAACCCCGCCTCAATCGTTGGTGTAAAGAATGGGCCATCAGTGATGCGGCGCCAGGCTGCATCCTGGGCCAACTCAACATCCCAGCCGCTATTCCACCTGGACATCGGGTTCTGGCGGAGCCGCAGCGAGGCTTCGGACGACGAACACCTTTGCAGCACTCGGCTATCTTACAGGGCCAAATCCGTACCGGAACTAACGATCAGGGCGATCCTGAAAGACCGTTCGATGGCGCCGACCCACGATCACTCGGATCGTACGCATCTAAGGCATCTAAATAGCGAGCCTGTAAATGTCCAGAATGTCGTTGGGATTGGTGCGCGGCAAGTTCCGACGCTGCTCGACGAAGTTCCGGCTCGCCAATTCCATATCGGGCGATGTGCTGCGGCAGGTCCAATGACCTGATCAACTCGTACCTCATCCGCCGACGGGAGCAGCGCCATTCGTTCGGGCATGTGCGCCGCTAAGTAGCGCATCACTTGCGGCAGCCGCAGGCACGACGTCACGCCGTGCGGGATCTCGTACCGGGCCCCGATCTGCTTGACCATGATGTGGCTCAACCCGGCCGCCTACGCGCCCGGCAGCGTGAACGAGAACCGCGCCCCGAGCTGGGAGGCAAGCGCCGCCGCGCGCGGAATTGACCCAGGCCAGTTCCGCGACGAGTACAACGATCCGATTCACTACCGTCCGGAGCTGCCAAGCTCCAACCGCTCGCACACGGAAGAATTGAAGACCGGCGAATATTTCGGTCCATGAGCCCGGTCCCGGACACGGCGCGCGCGGTGGCGCGCGCGGCGGCCGCCGCGTTCGGCGGAAAGCCCGAGGTCCACTCGCACCGCGACGAGGACAGGTCGCACTCGGTCGACATCGTGGCCTGCCCGGACCAACCGAGCCCTGGGCTGGTCAGCTACTCGACTTTGACGTTGCACGCGGTGCCGAACAAGATCGAGGACGACGACATTCGTGTCGAGCTGGCCGGCGTCGCAGAAGAGGGGGTGACCGATTTCCCAAACCTCCTCGCGACGGCGGCGTTCTACGTCATCAAGAATCGGTGGAAGGCCGGACCTGGAATCGTGTTTCCCTCGCTCCTCAAGGAGTACAGCCTCTCGAAGACGCTCGAGCACCTGCTCTGGGTGGAGCCTTTCGAATGGACTCAACTCGGCTCCGTCGACGTGGGCGGCGGGTTGAGTGTTCACTGGCTGCTCGGTGTGCCCATCTCGGAGTCCGAGCGGCAGTACTTGCTGGACAACGGCTACTGGAAGTTCGAAGCGCTGATGATCGAGCGCGAGGTCGATTACTGGGACCTCAACCGCCGTCCGGTCGTTTAGAGCGCCGCCAGGTAGATCTCCAGCAGGTCCTCCGCCGGGTATTTGCCGCCCAGCTCACCGGCCGCCCGGCGCAGCTCTGGCTCGCCGATTCCGAAAGCCGCGATGTGCTGGGGCAGCCCCAGGGACGCGATGAGCTCGTAGACCGCGTCCGCCGAAGGCAGCAACGCCGTCCGCTCCGGCTTCGTCGTCGCCAGGTAGCGCATCACGTGCGGCAGCAGCAGGCAGGACGTCACGCCGTGCGGGATGCCGTACCGCGCCCCGATCTGCTTGCCCATCGTGTGGCTCAACCCCGCGGCCGACGCGACCGGCAGCGTGAACGAGAACCACGCCCCGAGCTGGTTCTCCGTCCGGACCGCCACGTCCTCGGGCGCGGCTTTCGCCCGCGGCAGCGAGTCGAAAAGACGGCGGATCGCCTCCAGCGCCATTACATCGTTGAACGGATGCTCCCCGTCGGCGAGAAATCCCTCGACCGCGTGGTCGAGCGCCCGAATTCCGGTCGACAACCAAAGCTGCATCGGCGTCATCAATGTCAGCTCAGCGTCGTAGATCACCGTCTCGACCATCTGGCGCGGGTCGCGCATGCCTGCCTTGTCACCGGCCTCGTTGGTGTACCCGGCGCCGGCCGCCAGCTCCGCCACCGAAAGCGTCGTCGGCACGGCGATGTGGGGGAGGGCGAGGCCGTCCTCGCGCGCCAGCCGTACCGAGATGATCTTCGCCGCGTCGATCGCGCTTCCTCCGCCGAAGCTCACGATGGCGCGCGCGCCGGCGAGCCCTATGTCCTCGGCGCCAGCGCGGATCTGCGTCATCGGCGCATGCTGCGCAATTTCGACGGTCGCGACCGGCGCCAGCCCCAGCCGGTCGACGGAAGAGAGGAGGGAATGCGTGGTGACCAGAGCGACCCTCGGCGGCTCGAGTCGCTCGACCTCCGCGCCGAGCTGCGCCACCGACCCCGCGCCCCAGTAGATGACGCGCGGGTTCGCGTAGGTGAAAGCCTCCATCAAGTCGTCGTCATACTAGGTCGCCATGTCGGTGGTGCATGGACAGCGCATCGTCGAGGCGGGCGCAGACCTCCGCTCCGCGCGCGCGGCCATGGTCCTGTGCCACGGCCGCGGCGCCACGGCCGAGGACATCATGACCATCGCGTCCGAGGTGCAGCTCCCGGGCTGGGCGTACCTCGCCCCGCAGGCGGCCGGCAACGCCTGGTACCTGCATCCGTTCACGGCCCCGCTCGAGAGCAATGAGCCTTACCTGAGCGCGGCCCTCGACACGGTCACGCGCGTCGTCGAGCGGGTCGAGGAGCGAGTGCCCGCACACCGGGTGGTCCTGCTGGGCTTCTCCCAGGGCGCGTGCGTGACGCTCGAGTGGGCCGCCCGCAACGCGCGCCGGTTCGGGGCCGTCTTCGGCCTCAGCGGCGGCCTAATCGGGCCCGACGGGACGCCGCGCGACTACCCCGGCTCGTTCGAGGGGACGCCCGTGTTTCTCGGCTGCAGCGACGTCGACCCGTACATCCCGATGCCGCGCGTCGTCGATGCCGGTGAGGTGATGAAGAGAATGGGCGCCGACGTGACCGTCCGGTTCTACCCCGGGATGGGCCACATGGTCGGCATCGAGGAGCTGGA
>Ga0070708_100001194_pt1 | contig 19983 bp, 16 predicted proteins | sample KBSK5503metaG_FD_65469 | JGI IMG/M metagenome (GOLD analysis project Ga0070708, IMG submission 65469) | Corn, switchgrass and miscanthus rhizosphere microbial communities from Kellogg Biological Station, Michigan, USA - KBS K5-50-3 metaG | ecosystem: Host-associated > Plants > Roots >... | reverse complement strand
GTCCGCGGGAAGTCGATGGGCTGGCATCCGTCCCGGACTCCTGGCAGCTCTCTGCGGCGATTCCGCCTCGGGGTCACCTGGTGGAGCGGTGGCGTGGCCCTGCTGTGGCTCGGGCTGGCCGTATGGCGCACTGTGACGCTGGGCGCCTGGCAGTTCGCGGTCCTGCTGGCCTTCGGCGGCCTCAACCTGGCTGTCGTGGGCCGCGTGATCTTTCCGGGAGACACGACGGCATGAAGCCTCGCCTGCACCTGCTCGTAGCCGTCGCGCTCGCCTCCGCCTCGGTCGCCTTCGCGATCGCCCGCCTCGCCGCCACGTCCTTGCCTGGCCCGCCTCCGGTCGTACACGCATCCCTGCCGCCCACCGCTGCTTCCTACCTCGGCGTCTTCGAGAACGGCTCGCCACCTGACTACGGTCCGATCGCAACCTTCGCGCGCACGATCAACGCCCAGCCGAACCTCGTCGGGTACTACAGCGGCTGGGCCCAGCCCTTCGCCACGTCGTTCGCCCGGGCTATCTACGTGCACGGGGTCCGCCCGTTCGTGCAAATCGATCCCACTGACGCGTCAATCTCCGGGATCGCCGCGGGCGTCTACGACGGCTACCTGCGGCTGTATGCCGAGAAAGTCCGTGAGTTCGGCCACGCCGTGGTGATCGGCTTCGGACACGAAATGAACGCCACCACGTATCCGTGGGGCTACGGCCACGTGTCGTCGGCGACGTTCGTGGCCGCGTGGCGGCACATCGTCGAACTGTTCCGCGATGAGGGGGCCGAGAACGTCACCTGGCTCTGGACGCTGCAGGCGGACGGTCCCGGTACTGGTCCGATTGCTTCGTGGTGGCCCGGCGCCGGATACGTCACCTGGGTTGGCATCGACGGCTACTACTACACGCGCTCGGATACTTTCACCAAGGTCTTCGGCAAGACCATTGATCAAGTACGGGAGCTTACCGGCAAGCCTGTGCTGCTCTCCGAAACGGCTGTGGGGCCCCTCGCCGGCCAGTACCTGGGGATCCTTGACCTTTTCGCCGGCATGCGCAAATACAAGACACTCGGGCTCGTCTGGTTCGACAAGAAGCAGAACGCCGGAATCTACCATCAGGACTGGCACATCGAAGACGACCAACACGCGTTGATAGCGTTCAGGTACGGCATCTCCGGGCTGACGCTAGCCCCGCCCAGTCCATGACGCACCTGCCCGCGGCGGCTGATCCGCCCACCGCCTTGCCCGATACATCGGGCGCAAGTGCGGCTGTCCTCGACGCCACCCTGCCGCCCGGTACGATCGTGCCGAGCGAGCGGCGCAATCGCTGGTCAGCGGACATACGGTGGCCGTTGCTGGCCGTGCTGGCGGTGCAGCTGACCCTGTCGCTGCGGCTGGTATGGGCCAACACGGCGTTTCAGGACGAGGGCCTGTACCTGCGGGCCGGGCACCTGGAGTGGGCTCGGCTCATGCACGGAGCGCCGATCCCCGATTTCGCTTCCTACTTCTCCGGGGCACCTGTCATCTACCCGCCCGTCGGCGCTCTGGCGGACAGCGCGGGAGGTCTCGCCGCCGCTCGCATCCTGTCGCTGTGCTTCATGCTCGGGGTCACCTGCCTGCTGTGGGCAACCGCGTCTGCGCTGTACGGGAAGCGGGCGGCGCTCCTCGCCGCGGGATTGTTCGCTACTCTTGCCGGCACGCAGTTCCTGGGCGCCTTCGCGACGTTCGACGCGATGGCGTTGTTCCTGCTCGCGCTCGCCGCATGGGTGGGCGTCCGGTCGGCACGCCGCCGGTTCTGGACACGGATCGCCCAGCTCGCCGCAGCCGGCGTCATCCTGGCCGCGGCAGACGCCGTGAAGTACGCGACCGCCCTATTTACCCCGGTCGCGGTCGTCGTCGTCGCGTTGGCGGTATGGCGGCAGCGGGGGGGCACAGCAGGCTTGACGGCCGGCCTGGCGGTGCTGGGCTCGTGGCTCGCGGCCATAATCGCGGCCATCGCTACTGGCGGCCACGACTACTGGCAGGGCATCTGGACGAGCACCCTGGGTCGGCCATCGTCAGATGCGGCGGTGACCACCATCCTGCAGCGAGCGTACGTGTGGACGAGCCTCATCCTTGTTCTCGCCGTTCTCGGAGCGCTGCTGGCCGCTCGGCGCACGGCACCCGAGAAGCTCCAGCTCGGCGTCCTGGTCGTGGCCGGCCTGCTTGTCCCGGCCGAGCAAGCGAGGCTTCATACCACGGTCAGCCTGCAGAAGCACGTGGTGTTCGGTGCCTGGTTTGCGGCGATCGCGGCTGGCTACGCCATGGCGCGCCTGAGCCGAGTCGACCCCGGCCGCGGCTGGGCAGCGGTCATGGCGTTGCCCATCGCGGCGTCGACCCTCTTCGGCTCGATGGGCCAGGCGGCGTCCCTGTTTCAGGTCTGGCCGAGTTCTGCTGGGGTCGTCAGGGACCTCCGGTCAGCGGTCCATGCTCACCCGGGCACCTACCTGGCCGAGGACTATGACGTCGAGGCCTACTACCTGCACGGCGATGTTCCGTGGCAGCGGTGGTCCAGCACCTACTACTTCAGCTACCCGGGGGCACTTCCAGGAGGACCCTCGTACGCGGCGGCGATCAGCCGCCATCAATTCTCTCTCGTGATCCTCGACTTCGGGGATACCGCAGCCACGGACATCCAGATCACCGCGGATATGCGCCGCGCGGGCGGGTACTACGTCCTGGCCCGAGCTGGCCAGTTCACGATCTGGGCATCGCGGGAGCACGTACGGTCCGGCGGGGGGAACCGTGGCCGTTACTGACTCTGCGGCTCCCGCGCTAGGGCAGGAGATATACCTGCCGCGTCCTCCCGACGCCAGGGAGAAGTACGAGTACTTCGGCAGCCAGCGCCGGTGGGTGTTCGCGTGGCTGCTCATCGCAGCCGTCGGCGTGCTCTATGGGTACGTTCACGTAGCCCAGCACGCATGGGCCGTATCGCCGCTGATGTGGCTGCTGCTCATGCTCATGGTGCCGCCGGTCGCGGTCAACTTCTGGCTGCGCATCGGCCGCCCGAGGCTGTCGCTGGCCGAGCACCAGGCCACCGTGGACGGCTACCGGGAGCACGGCGAGACCGTGGACGTCTTCCTGCCCAGCTGCGGTGAGCCCCTCACCGTTCTGAACAACACGTTCAAGTACGTGAGCAGGATCACCTGGCGCGGAGTCAAGACCGTCTACGTGCTGGACGATTCGGCCCGCCATGAGGTGCGCGAGCTGGCCGACCTGTATGGCTTCCGGTATATCGTGCGCCCGCGCCCGGGTGAGATGAAGAAGGCCGGTAATCTTACCTACGCCCTCGGCATCAGCGACGGGACGTTCATAGCCGTCATCGACGCGGATTTCGCGGTCCGCCAGGAGTTCCTGCATGAGACCGTGCCGTACTTCTCGGACCCGAAGGTAGGCATCGTCCAGACGGCCCAGTACTTCGACGTGACCAACCCGACGTTCTCCTACATCCAGCGGTACGCGGGAACGCTACAGGAGATCTTCTTCCGGTTCATCCAGCCGGCCCGGGACCGTTACAAGGCGGCCATCTGCGCGGGCACCAACCTGGTCTACCGCCGGGCCGCCGTCGTGGCGGCGGGCGGATTCGCGCTGGTGCCGATCGGCGAGGACGTGCACTCCGGAGTTAAGCTCTGGTGGGCCGGATACGAGACCCGCTACCTGCCGCTCTGCCTGGCTAAAGGCGTCGCGCCCACCGACTTCGCGTCGCTCGCCAACCAGCAGGTCCGCTGGTGCCGCTCCTCGATGATGCTGATGATCGAGAAGCATTTCAAGGAAGCGCCGTTCACCTGGCAGCAACGGGCCGCCTTCTGGGCAGCGTTCCTCTACTACATGTCCTCGGCCGCGTTGCTGCTCACCGGGCCGTTCCCGACACTCACCATGATCTGGTTCTACCCGCAGCGCATCTACCCGCACAACTACCTGCCGATCCTGCCCGCGCTCGCGGCCAGTATCTTCGTCTTCCCGCTGCTGAGCCGCGGGTGGCGTCCCACGATCTGGCGGGTATGCATGATCAACTCCTGCTGCCACGTGTACGCCGTCTGGTACGCGGTCCGCGGTCGGGTCGCCGAGTGGGTCCCTACGGGCGCGTCAGCCGGCGGGGGACAGGTTCCCGTGGTGGTAAACCGGATTCTCACCGCCTGGATCGTCGCCGTTCAGGTACTCCTGTGGTCGGGCCTCGCACTCCGGGTGCACCAGTTCGGCTGGCATCCATACTGGGCAACCGAGGTCCTGGGCGGCGTGCAGCTTTACCTGATGGCCCCCTTGATGGCGCCCAGCAAGGGTGTCTGGAGGCCATCCCAGCCGAAGGAGGTAGCAACATGACATGCGCCGGGATGGTGCTCGGCTCGCGCCGCAACCGCGCCCGGATCGCAGAAGGAACCGACCGATGACTCGCCAGCGCAGGAGACCGCAGGAAAGGCCAAGGCGGCGGCTCATGACCGGCGTCGCCATCGTTGCGGCGGCCGCGATCGCGGCCGCCGTCATCCTCTACAACAGGTCGTCGGACAGTAGCGGCCCTCTTCCGGTAAATCTTCCGACCTCAACTGGTTCCTACCTTGGTGTTTATACCAAAGGTATCCCAGACTCTTATGCGGGTGTTACAGCGTTCGCAGGCGCTACCGGAATCAAGCCCGATGTCGTCATGTCATATAACGGCTGGTGGGAGCCGTTCCCGCTCGGCTTCGCCAGGACTGCGGCCAACAACGGTGCCGTCCCGCTGATACAACTGGATCCGACGACCGTCAGGGTCGCCGGGGTTGCCTCCGGGCGCTACGACGGGTACCTGAGTGCCTATGCTGAGACCGTGCGCGGTTATCGCCATCCGGTCATCATGAGTTTCGGTCACGAGATGAACGGCAGTTGGTATTCCTGGGGCTACGGGCGCACCTCCCCGACGGTGTTCGTCGCCGCCTGGCGTCACATCGTCAAGCTCTTCCGTGCGCTAGGAGCCCAGAATGTGACCTGGATGTGGACGGTCAACATCATCAACGACGCGCATGGCGGCGACATCCCGCGACCGACGCAGTGGTGGCCCGGCGGTTCATATGTCAACTGGGTCGGAATAGACGGCTACTATGAAAAATCTTCATGGCAGTTCGCTCCGCTGTTCGGGCCAACCATCGGTGCCGTGCGCACGGTGACCACTGATCCGATACTCATCGCCGAGACAGGCGCCGAGCCTGCTGCGAACCAGCCCGCCAAGATCGGCGACCTGTTCGCCGGCATCCAGAACTACGGGCTGCTCGGGTTCGTGTACTTCAACTCCACGAACTCCGTCGGGGTGCCGTTCGCCCTCAGCAGCCCCGCGGCGGTCGCTGCGTTCCGCAATGGCGCCAGCACGTATCATAGGCCCGGATCATGAAAGACCCGCTCATCTTCTGTGAATGCTGCGAAGTAGGCGACCTGGGGCCAAGGGTCTCGCTAGCGTAGTAAGCACGGCGGAACGTCGTCGAGGGCGGGGCGTCCTGGACCTGACTGTGTGGCCTGCTGCTGGTCCGAGCTGACTGGCGCATGCGAAGTCTGGAGTCTCCCGCGGTCGAGGCGGGCTGTTGTGGAGGCAAGAACATCGAGTAGGGGGAATACGGTTTCCGCTGAGGCTGAGCGCACCGGGCGGCATCGGCGAGCATCTGGGCTTGTCCGCCCTCGCCGCATGAGGCTCGTGATCGCCGCCATAGGTATCTTGGCCGTAGTCGCTGGCGTCGCGGCTACGCAGGGCCTCTGGCGTCACGCCGATCCCCCCGCTCTCCAGCTCACCCGGGACCCACTTCCTACCATTCCCGCTTCCTACATCGGGGTATATCGCCCGGGGGTTCCCATTTCGTATGGCGTGGTGAGCGCATTTACAGCGGCGACGGGCGTTAGTCCGGACGTGGTCACGTATTACAGCGGCTGGAACGAGTCCTTCCAGGCTAGCTTCGCCGCCACCGTAAGAAAACACGGCGCGGTGCCGCTCGTGCATATCAACCCGTTCGGCGTCAGTCTCGCAGCGATCGCATCCGGACGATATGACAGTTACCTGAGGACCTACGCTGAGGCGGTTCGCTCCTACCGCTACCCGGTCATCCTGAGCTTCGGTCACGAGATGAACGGCAGCTGGTACTCGTGGGGCTACCGCCACACATCCCCGGCCGTCTTCGTGGCCGCATGGCGGCACATCGTCACGCTCTTTCGAAGCCTAAAAGTCCGAAATGTTACCTGGATGTGGACGGTCAACGTTATCCACAAGAACCGCGGCATTCCGGCCCCGACCCCTTGGTGGCCCGGCAGCTCGTATGTGACCTGGGTCGGGATGGATGGCTACTACTACGACCCCTCGTGGACGTTTGCTTCCTTGTTCGGGCCGACCATCGCCACGGTGCGCGAGTTTACCCATGACCCAATACTCATTTCTGAGACCGCCGCGGCGCCTGCCAGCGTCCAGCCGGCAAAGATCGCAGACCTGTTTGCCGGCATTCGCCTCTACGGGCTGCTCGGGTTCGTGTGGTTCGACGTCAGCCGTACCAAGCACTGGGGCCTGAGTACACCCGCGGCCATTGCGGAGTTTCACCGGGGTGCTCAGACATATCATCTCCCTGGGTCATGACCGGCGGCCGCCTATCTGCCGCGCAGCGCGGCGGTGCCATAGAGCGGTCAGGCCAGCAATTCTACCGGCGAAGTACGCCGTTAGCAGCGCGCTATCAATGGCCACGGCTGGTGCTGCTCTGAGGGCGTGTGACCGGGGAATCTGGAAGCGGCTCCGCAGATGCTGAACGCTCGCTGCCAGGACAAAGCCGACCGGAATCACGGTGCCGATGAGCGGGTGGCCGCGTCTTCCGACGATCAGGCCCAGGGTGGCAGCGCCAACGAACGCACCGGCCGCCAGATCCGGCTGTCGCACCTCATGGTAGGTGATGAGTTGGCGCGTCGCTCCCCTCCCGGTGTCGAACAGCCACCTCAGCGATGTCACCAGTGTCTTGTTCTCCGCATGCTGGACAAGCAGCCCGGGGATCATCACGGATGACAGGCCTTCGCGTGCCATCGCATAGTTCAAGGCGGTGTCTTCACCCTCGCGAAGTGCCGGGTCGAAGCTCACCACCTCGAACACCTCTCGGCGATAAAGCCCGTTGTTTCCGGTCACAGTTGCCGTTCCGGGTACCACGCGCGGCGTCAGCTTGCAGCGCTTATGAACATAGGCGACATCTCCGTCAGGCACCGCGATCCCGCCGACGGCGGCATGGTGAGTGAGCGCGGCCCGGCTGCGCGCCAGCCAGCCCGCGGGAAGAATAATGTCCGCGTCAACCGTCGCGATCAGCGCACCGCGCGCCGCAGCGATTCCGCGGCTCCGGGCGTAGCCACGGCCGCGGTTCGCCGCGAGCTGAATGAGTTGCACCCTCGGATTCCGCCTGGCAATGTCGGCGACTATCAACCCGGTGTCGTCGGAGGAGCCATCATCTACCACGATGATCTCGTGCTCGCCAAGTCCGTCGAGCTGAGCGATGGCGGTCAGGCTGCGAGCAATGTTAGCTGCTTCGTTGTACGCAATGACAACAAAGCTGATGAAGTTCTCCTCGGGCATAGCCTGACCCCCAGCCTCGCTTGCATGTCTAGCAGTGATCGTAGCGGACCGGGAAGCCGATCGCGTCGCTCGGGCAGCAGACGCGAGGGAATTAGGTCCCCCGACGTATCCGAGGCGCCAATGGCTATCAGCTTCACGCGGCCCGGGGGATCGACGGCGCAGGCGTAAAGGCAGGGACTACCGCCGCCGGGGTCCAGGACGACCGCGCCGTCAGGCAGAATGATCGCTCGCATGGCCATGGAGCGAGGATACAGCATACGATAGGATCTGTGCGGTGCGCATTGATTTCCATGTCTCACTCGATTTGTGGTCGACAGAAATTCATACAATTCAGCGGCTGGAGGAATAAGCGAATGAGGCGTAAGATCGCGTTGGGAGCGAGCCGGACCCTCGCGCTGTACGGCTTCGCGGGATGGGCATACATCGCGCTCGTGGCGCTTGTCCACCCACAGACACTCGGCCTGCAGCTCACGCATTTCGCGAGGTTTCCGCACGAAGATACATTCGGGGAAATAAGCTTCGCGGTATCGGTCCTGAGCTTCTTCATCTACAGCCTGCTGCGTTCTCCCGATGAGACGGCTGGCCGTTAAGACGATCCTGGGCCACGTGGAACTGCCAGCATTACCCTCGGTCGCCTGGTGTCATCCACGACTGGCGTTACGCTTGGCGGCAAAGAAAGACCGAATCTCATTTTCTGGCATATCCGCCCAGGATTTGACGGAGTGGATGATTTTTTTGTTGCGCTTTATCAAGTTTCCCGGCGAGTCTGGCAGGCCGCGCCATCTGAGTCCCATTGGCAGATTGCCTGTTGCGTAGTCCTCCAGCTTGAAGCCGCACGTAAAGGAAAGCAGGCTGAACAGGTGGTCTTCGCTTATCTCGCTGTCTTTAAAGAGATGCATATTATCCAGGTACCCCAGTTCGCACATGGCTGACACAAACCGCGGACTATAGAATGCCGCGGCTCCGAGTATGTGCTCCCCAATCTTGTAACCGCTTTTCTTCGCATCGATTATCCAGGCTCGAAGGGCTTTCTGGCGCTCGTGGTTCAGGACGCCGCGGATACCGTACTCTTTCTGCATGCAACGCCTGACGACGCTGAAGTCGCGTGGGCTACCATTGCAGTCGGTCCGGTAGGAACCGAGCATGCCGACGTCGCGAGACGACTCAAATATCCCGATGGCGTCGTGCACGGATCCGCTAGCAATAAGCAGGGCATCCGTATCGATTCGCAAAAGAACTCTGAAATCAAAATTCTGCCAAGCCCATTTATAGGCTTGACAGAGACTACAGAACAGCGCCCCCCTTATCTCCTTGAATCCGGCAGACGGCAAAACAATGATGCGGTTGTCACACGTCTCCAGGAACCGCTTAGTTTCAGCGCTCCTGCTGTCATCAATTGCCAAGATCGTCACGGAGGCTGAGGCATAACAAAAGATGCTCTCTATCGTGTCGGCACCATTGTTGTCCGGTCCTACGGGCAGGACGACGAGGAGGTCTGTAAGCTGCCTGTTGTCCGGCACGTGCACGGCCTCCCGGCGGTCACCAAGCAAGTACTACGCGGTCTCTATACGCGAGTCAACCCCGTCGGCTATCAGATGCCCAGGATCGCTGATGGTGCATCCGCTCGCCCAGGACCGGTTGTGTTTCGCGGCCAGCTTCCCATCGCAGAGTATACTAACCTGCTGCAGATCCGCGACGAGTTCCACGGCCCGGCCGAGCGTTGCAGGTGAGACGGAGTATGCGTTGGAATCAAAATGCACGAATGGCTGGGCTTGGACCTTCATCGACAGGCGCCACCCCGCTGCCGGTGGCACGGATGGGAGCGGCAGCATTGCTTGCTTATCGGTGCCTAGCAACTCAATGGGGGAGAGATTCGGTGGCTGACGTCGCCTAGTGTTAGCCGTTTCAAGCCAGCGACCCAGCTGGGCATTGAAGTTTGCCGGAGAGGAAAAGTTACGGCCAGTCAGGAATGAGTGCTCCAGGTACGCATGAGCCCGCTCGATCAGGCCCCTGGTCTTCGCATCGGACTGTTTGCCCGCTACAAGCCGAGTCCCCAGGCTGCGAAAGAACTCGTGGCCCCCGCCGGTGACGTCGGCCCGGCCGTCCTGCGAGCCGCCGAAGGCATCGTCACGATCCCAGGTTAGGGCGCGCGGAACCGCGCCAAGGCTCATGAGCAACTCCCACGAGCCCGCACGAAGGTCCTCGGGTTGCGTCGAGGGGATAAGCATCGCCGAGAGCCACCGGGAATAGCCGGTGATCATCGTGAGTACCGGCAGCTTGAGGGTCGAGCGTGTCTGACCGAAGCCAACGGGTATCTCGATGGGCGGAAACCACAAGCCGCACTGTGCGGTCTCGCCGGGCGGGTAGGTAATCCCGATCAGATGCTGATACGGACGCATGTAGGCCGATCGCAGCTGCGCGACTTGGTCGACCAGGACCTGGAGTGGCTGGTCCCAGCCGATCTGCTCCGCGATCAACGAGGTCGGCATCAGGGGCCACGTGGCCAGGAGCTCGCGGATTTGCGCTTCGAAAGAATGAGCGACAGGTTTCCGTTGGCGCTCGGTCGGCGGTTGGCGTGCTTGCTCTCCAGCTGATAGGGCAATGACCCTCGGATGGTGACGCCCGGCCTTGCCTGTTGCGAGAACGATTACCCCGAGGACCAGTGACGCACCTTGGGCCAGTGCCCAGCCGATTGCTGCGGCGGTGAGTCCGCGTGGCAGCAGTATCCCGACGCCGGCGAGGACAAGAGCGGCGTTCGCGCCGTTCATGAAGACATACGCCGCGGTCCGGTCGCGCGCGATGAGCATTGAGTCGACCAGGTAAGCCCCTGCGGCAGGCAGGGCGCTCACGGCGAGGACACGAAGGCAGCCAGTGGCCGCGGTAACGTAGGAAGCACCGAAGAGGCGCAGCAAGATCGGGGCGCCTGCCACCGTTATGACCAGGGCCGGCAGCAGAAGCCCGTAGACTCCACGGATTGCCTTGCGTAGCTGTCTTCCGAGAGTCGCTCCCTGCCGCGAAGCCTCGGCGAACATGACTTGCGCCACTGTCGACGGAATGAGGTTGAGGAAGCCCGCTATCAAGAACGCAACGGCGAAGCGGGCCGTCTCGGCGGCACCGCGTTCCGCGAGGACCTCAAGAGGCACGACGCTGAGGGGCAGGATCCCCATTATCGTGGCTAGGTAATTTCCTGAGGTAAGCGACAAATATTTTCGCAAGCTAAGAGAGGACTTGGGTCCGGCCGCCTTTCCGCCAAGACGGCGAGCGAGCGCCGCGCTGCTCAGCACGGCGGCGGTCACGAGCCCAAGACCATAGGAGACCAGCAGGCCTGACGATCGATAGCTGACCAGCAGGGAAAGGGCGGTAAGCTTGACCGCGCTGCCAATCAGGTTCTTGGTCAGCATGACATCGGTCGCACGCGTCGCCACCAGGCTTGCATCGAGGGTGCCGCTGACGGCAGTGACCACCACCAGCGCCGCCACCAGGTACATCATTCGCCCCCGCTGCTGAAGATGCAGCGCGGCGGGCAGGTGGGGCCCGAGAGCAACAACGGTGAGGAAGCACAACGCCGCGCCGACCGTGACGATGGCGAACACCGCTACGAGTAGCAGTGCGCGCGCGTTCTTGGCCTGGGCGACGTGCCGGATCATGGTATTCGGCAGCCCGAGCGCCGCGATCGCGGCGAGCAGGCCAACCCCAGATGTCACGCCGGAGAACACACCCACTGCGGTTGCGGGGTACCTGCGCGCCGCTAGCGTCCAGAAGACGAATCCTATGGCCGAGGTGGCGAGCGTGTTGATGAGCAGGGTCAGGGAACCGCGATACAAGGCGTCGTTGAGAATGCTCCGCAGCGCCTTGAGCGGCTGTGCCAGAGGGCCGAAAGCCACCTGAGCCCCTTCAGACGGCTCTGGCTGGTCGGCCGCACCGGTCAGCCCCCGGAGCAGTGCCGAGCACGGAGAGCAATTCGGCCTTCGTTCTTGCGGCAACCTCTTCCCACGTTGCCCGGAACGCATAGCGGCGCGCTGCCCGGGACATCGTGGCCAGGGTCTCGCCGTCGGCCTGCGCCAGGCGCGTCAAGGCTGCCGTGAGCGCCGCAACATTCCCGTCGTAGCGGAGGACGGCCTGATCTGGAAGGTCGGCCAAGGCAGGCAGGTCCGGCACGATCAGCGGCCTTCCGTGCGACAGCGCGAGCATCGCACTTCCGCTTGTGGTGACTGTGCGGAAGGGCAGCACGACCGCATCGGCGGCAGCGAGTAGCTCGGCCAGGTCCTGCTCGGGTATGCGCTCGAGCCTTAGCACGAGGCGTGCGCCGCTCTTCCGAGCCAGTTCGCGCAGGCGAGATCGCAGGCTCGGGTCGTCGCATTGACCAGCCACGGTCAGATGCGCGACCACGTCATCGGGCACAGCGGCAAAAGCCTCGAGCAGGTCATCAACGCCCTTATACTCCTGCACGCGACCAAAGAAAAGGAACCGACATGGCTCGTCACTGATGCCGTGGCCGCCCAGCGGCGTGATAACCGGCTTGAGGGTGATCGGGCCGTGCGGGATAACGGCGCTCCTGCGCGCCGTAGCCCCGAGTGCGGCCAGTTCGGTCAGCGACGACTGCGAGTGCGCGACCACGAGATCACTTGCCTTGACGAGCGCCCGCCGTGCCGACACCTCGTCCGGGAAGACCCGGCCGTGTGGCAGGACGTTGTGCGCCGTCCAGACGAGATGCAGGCCCAGCACCCGGCAGCTCCGCAGCCAGAGCAGGAACCAGACGTAGGCCATCCGCCGCATCACGTTGAACCGACGGCCACCAGGAAAACCGAAGGCAAACACCCAGTGCAGGTGGATCACGCGCGCTCCGCTCATCCGCCGCGCGGCGAGCTCGAGGGGGAGGAGCAGCAGGTTGAGCGTGCGCGAGGGCGTCAGACCGCCGATGTACGAGACGTGAACACCCAGGCGCTGCATCTCGCCGTACAGCAGCCCCTGATAAGGATTGGGGTCCCGGGGAAAGACGAGGAGCTTCATCGGGCGAGCAGTTCCACGAGAATGCCCGCGCCGTAAACCACGTGGTCCACCACAACCCTGGCGGCCCCTTCGCTGCGGTTGCGCCAGGCCGGTATGAGGAGCAGCGCCGGGTATGCCGGGAAGAAGAAGGTCAGCGGCAGGCCGAGCAGGAACAGCGGGTAGGCGACGACCATGGGGTTGTCGCGGAGCACATGTCTCAGCCGGGCCCGGTGCTTACGATACAGCCGGGTCCGTGCCTTGCCGTACACGTAGGACCGGCGCACCTGGCGTCGCCATCCGCCCCAGTCATGGCGCACGACCGCGTCAGGAACTCCGCGGATCCGGTAGCCGGCGTCGGTAAGACGCCAGGAGAAGTCAATGTCGGAGCCGTAGGCGAATCCTTCGTCGAAGCCGCCTACCGCATCGAAGACCTCGCGACGGAAGGCCAGGTTGATGGTAGAACACTCGGCGAGGAAGCGCGCTTGCAGAGCATGCCGCGCAGCGCGGTCGTATAGCCCCGTGCTTCCGGGCGTGGCCAGGGTGAGACCAGCGGCGATGTGCTCGCCGCGACGCAGAGGGCTTATAAGGCGGTCCAGCCACGCCGCCTCCGGTCGGCAACCTGCGTCAGTGAAGACGACGATATCGCCGCGGGCCGACCGGACGCCGGCGTTGCGCTGGTGGGGGATGCAGACGCGAAGTTTCGGTGGCGGCTTGAACTGCAGCCATCTCACCTCGCCATCGTGACGCCGCCGAATATGATCAAGCCGCCTCTCGGATGCGTCCACGACGACGATCTCGGATGCTTCTTTCAGGCCTTTTGCCTGCCAGATTACATCGGTGAGCGTGTCATCGAGGGCTGGCTCGTCTTTGCTAACGATGACAATGGAGATTACCAATGGAACACCTCTGACGACCCATCCGCGTATACAAGATCGTAGTCGGCGTTAAGGAAGGAGACGGGAAAGACATAAGTAACAGAATGATTCTGGTACAAAGCAAAGGCACGTCTGTTGATGATGTTGGTCCGGCTCGCGTACACCCAGGCATGCTGGTTGAGAGTCTGCGGGGTGATATCGAGGATCAGCCCGTCCGGCAGCCCCGTTACCGCGGCCAACCGTAGCTGGCCGTATTCGTCGGCATAGACCAGTTGTCCAGGCCGGACGGCGCCGCCGAGCCACTGGGCAGAAGCGAGCTCCGGGGTCGAGGTGTAGAAGTACTCGTAAGCCGCTCCAGCGTTCGCGAGGCTAGCCGAGGTCCCTCCGCCGAGCACCGCTCCCACCAGGTAGCTGGTGTTGGCCAGAACCACCGCGAGGCAAGCGGCGGTCACCGCAAGAACCCGGGCCTGCCGCGACCTCCATCCGCCAGCCAGGCCCCGGATTGCCCAGCACAGCGTGATGGAAAGCAGTACCAATCCCTGTAGCTGAGCTCGCTCCTGGCCGTAGGCGGCTGCCAATGTGCCGCTGAACCGGATCACGGTGAGGAGCAAGGTCGTGACTAGCGCCAGCACCCCAACCTGGCGTGTGATGACGGAGGTCTTGCGTCGCAGCACCATCAACAAGGCGCCGACGGCCGCGACGACGTTGGCCAGCTGTTCAATGACAAGCAAGCCCACGCCGAGCAAGCCGTAACCCGCATGCCATTTCACTGGCGGTGTGGGAACCGGAGAGTCGTGAAGCGCATACCGGGAGAGGCCGGCATTGCTGAACGGCGTGATAAAGGGCTTATTGCCTGAGTAATACAAACTGACGAGCTGTTCATACCGTGCCGCCGACATTGGCGTCTTCGTGTTACCCTGCAGGTATGCGGCGAGCAGGCCGCTCCCAGGCGCACGGTTGGGCAGCAAGTCCAGCCCTTGCACTTGTACTGTTTCGGCTACCCGAAGCAGATGAGAGTCCGAGCTGGTCACCGGCACATACCAGATGGTCGCGCTGGCCAGGGCAGCGATGAAGGCGACAGCAACAGCTCCTGTTATGCGCGGGATCTCGCGAAACCACGACAATGCAAATTGCAACGGAATTGCTATCCCGCAAAGCGTAATGGCTACGTAGGTGGTCGAGTAATGTGATACGGCCATTGCCGCTGCAAGCAAGCCGACCAGGGCCCACCGCGAACGCCGCTGTATCCAGGTGTCCAGCATAGCGGCGATCAGTGGGACGAAGAGGACCAGTGCGATCTCCTGCCGGGCGACGGCCGCGATCTCGGTGAAGGCGTACTGTCCTATGGTGAAAGCTGCCGCTAGGAATGCCCAGCGGCTGGAAACGACCCGGCGGGCCAGATCGAAGATGGCTACCGGGAAAAGAGCGTAGATCACCGGATACACTACTTTAAGTATCAGCAGGCCCGGCACGCCAGACAGGGCGTGGATCTCGGTCGGCAGGACGGTGACGCTGAGCATCGCCCCGTAGGCGTCGTTGGGGTGAGCGGCATGCCATGTGCCCGTCAGGATGGTCTGCTGTAGCCTCTGGTACTCGGTGGCGATATCGAACCCGTAGAGGCCGTCGCCGCGCAGCGAGTTGGACCAGAGCAGGGCCAGGCTTGCGGCGTAGAGGATCACCTGCAACGCGGCGTCGCCCAGACGCGCGGCATAAACCACGGGGATGACCAGCACGGCAACAAGCGCACCGACGGCGATGAAGGCGACGTCATTACCATGGCCGCTGTTGAGGCGAAGAGCCCCGGCGGCGGCGATGACTGGCAGGATCAGCGGCCACGCGAGCCTGACCGGGCGCGCAACCGAGCTCCACGGTATAGCCACATCGGGCGGGGCATTAACGGACGCTACGAGCAACGCAAGGCAGGTGACTTCGAGGGTTACCAGCAACGGGACTGTCCTGAGCGGCGCTGCCACGCCTGCCAGCGGACCGGCAATGTCGACCGCGAGACCAGAGCCGAACAGCACAATTATCGATGCGGCGGGCACGTACACGGGAAATGACGACACAACCTCGCCGGGAATCCGCAGCGCTCGCAGCAGGAGGACACCCGGCGCAATGATCAGCAACGGCACGAGCAGCACCTGCGCCGCCCACCACCTGGTGAGCGGCACGAGGAGGGCAATGAGCCCCAGGGAGACGACATGACCCCGGATCCGGGCGCGCACGGGTGCGGCCGCGTGGCGAGGAGCCCAGTCCGCGCTGACCGATGGTCTGTCGACTGCCTTCATGGTGGTCACGGCGCCAGATTCGCCCCTTCTCGAAGCTCTGCGGGCACGGGCTCGACGCGAGCTTCAGGAATGAGGTGACGGAAACGCCACAGACCCTCAAGAAAGCCGATGTTACCGGACGTCTCCTGCGCGAGCTGCACGAAAGCGTCGAGCAGGCTTGCGCCGGAGCGCCTCGCGATCGCGGAGCGCAGCCCCTTGGGATAGAGCAGGTACGGGATGGCAACTGCCGCCCCGGCCAGCAGCGGAAGTTGCGTGGCCAGCAGCAGCATCGCCAGCACAAGGAGCGGCCCGGGAAAGAACGTGGGCGGCACGGTCGGCCACTTCCGGCGCAGCCGCGCGCAGCCGCGCCCGTAAGCCCGGCTTCGGCGCAAGGTGTCACGGAGGGAAGGCTTGAAGTGATGCGCCACCGTGGCCGTCGGAACGAAGAGCAGCCGGCCATACGGAAAAGCCCGAGCCAGGCGCATGCACAGATCTTGATCCTCGCCACCGAAACGGAATCTTTCGTCGAACCTCCCGACCTCTAGCAGCGCCCGGCGCCGAAATGACATGTTGGCGCCCGCAAAGGAGTAGACCTCCCGGGTCGAGGAATGTTCCGGTTCTTTCCATTGCCGGCCAAGGTACAGTTTGAGCCTGTAGGCGAGTTTGTTGCTCTTTGCCAGGTTCGCCTCCTGCGGCTGCAGCGGGTTGTTTCGACCGAGATAGCCGAGCATGAAGCCTTCACAAGCAGCAGGCACGATCGGGCCGCCTACCCCGGTGACTCCTTCTTTAAAGCCAGCCAGCAGGTGCTCAGCCCACTGCGGCTCGGGCTCGCAGTCGTCGTCGAGGAACGCGACGACGGGAGCGGTGGCGGTGTCCAGCCCCGAGTTGCGCGCCGCTGCCAGCCCGCGGTTCCTGGCGTGGCGGACCACGGTCACGCCATGGGCGCGGGCCACGTCGCTCGTTGCGTCGGTCGAGCCGTCGTCCACCACGATGAGCTCCAGGGCGGGGCGGACCGTCTGCCGCCGCAGCGCGCGAAGGCAGCGATCGACGCCCGCGGCGCCGTTGAGTGAGCAGATCACGACGCTCAATTCAGGGGACATTGCGCTCCCTCCTGGCCAAGCCTGACGTAGCAGCCTCGCTGAAGTAAACGCTTGCCACGCGCTCTGCCATCGCGCTCCAGTCGTAATCAGAGATCCAGCAGTCCGCGTCGTAATCGTGTTGCGAAGAAAGGTCTTCCTTCATAAGCAGCTCCTCCAGCGCTGCAGCGACAGCATTGACGGTCGGCCGGCACACCACGCCACGCGAATACCGTGTGACAAGATGCCGGGCCAAGTTGTCTGGAGCGGATGTGGTCAGCACAGGGACGCCGCACGCAATAGCCTCAAGAACGGCGATGCCGAAGCCTTCCCTGGCCGACAATGAAACAAATATCCTGGCGGCTTTCACGAGCGAATACAGTTCCTTCTGCTCGCATACGTCGCGGCGGAACTCTATCGCGTGAGATATCCCCAGGTCTCGTGCGTGCTGCTCCAGCGCGGCGCGCTCCGGCCCATCCCCGATGATCCGGCAGTTAACGGGTGATCCGCGGGTATGCAAAAGAGCCACGACATCCAGGACCATGTCGATGCGCTTGTGTGCCATGAGCCTGCCGACGACCACCAGGTCACTTACCTTGCTATCTGGCGTCACATGGCGGATCGCCGGGAGATCGATACCATTAGGTACCGCGATAATTGGTTTACGGCTTCCGAGAGCCCCCTGGAGACGTGCGGCCGTCTCCGGAGAAGCGGCTATGATGCGGTCAGGCAGGCGCATGGCGATCCACTCGGTGGCCCAGGCGGCCCATCCGGCACGCCCGAGATATTCGCGCCAGTATGATCGGCTCCACACCTCGTGCCAGGTGGCGACAAATGGCTTTCGCCTGATAGCCGATACCAGGCGGAGTGCGAATACCTGGAAATAAGGGATGTGGTCAGCCTCCAGCACATCGAAATGACGCCACAGCAAACGTAGGCTGGCCAGGCCGAAGTGCAAGGCCTGCCTTATTGACCGGCGACCATCGACGTACAGCGGCAGCAGCCGCGAAATCGCATGATAGGTCACTCCGTCGTGCTGGTAAACGGGCGGCCCTTTCCACCAATGCATGGTATAGACGTGTACCTCGGCGCGCTCCGCAAGCCGAGGCAGTAGATGATGGTAGCGGAGTTCTCTTCCTCCGACGGAGTACGGGTACATCACGTCGCATACAAGTGCGACGACTCGACGGTTCATCAACGTTCAGTCCTTGCGCGATGAGCATGACATGATGGCATCGATCGACTCATCCGGCTGAGCGAGACTTACAATGATCCGCACCTTTTCTCGCGTGCAGGAAATGTCAGCGGTACTAGCAATTTTTGCCGCGTGACCTGACGCGATGCGGACGCTCCCTGCGGCGACGCGGCGGGTGGCCCGTCCCTGCACCAGCTGCACTGACCACTGATAGTCGCGGGACGCACTGCCAACATTGCTGATCACGAACGACAACGCGACCTTCGCTCGCCTAGATCCCAGCTGCTCTGGCAGAGATTGCGGGTGCTCGAAGGCCAGGGACGTGTAATTAGCCGTCTCTTCGAACAAGCCAGTGCGCTGGAGGATCGCGTGGCCGACAGCAGTCTGGCCTATGGCGGCAGCCAGCACGACGGCGCCGGCGAGGCCGACCAGGCCCCGCCACCGCGTCGCGCGCTGCACTGCTGCGGACAATAGGGATTCCTTCAGAGGAGTTCGGTGTGGACAGACTCGGGCGTTCGGGAGCCAGCTTCCAATTGCGGCGACCGGGCGTTGAATCTTGCCGGGGTCTCAGGCGTCGATGGGCGCATCGTTCAGCTCACTTAAGTAGCCACCGCTAGCCACCGGCTCGGCAAACCGCGCTTGCAGGGGTCCCGGCTGTGCCGCCATGATTTCCGAGCCGGTGCTGACCTCCAAGATCACCGGACGCTTGGTCCGGTGGATGCCGAGGATGCTGATAAAGAAGGTGCCGAGGATCATCTGGCAGCTCAGGATCAAGGCGGTAACTGAAGGCACGACAACGCGCAGTGCGACCTCGTAGTTGAGATGACCGAACCGGGCGGAGTGCCACTGCATAAACGCAGCCACCAGGCCGGCCACGCCAACGGAGGCGAGCACCGCTCCGGCCAGCAACCCACGCTCTAGAGTGCAGTTGGCCAGCACCTTGCCCACCCTTGCCGGCTTGGGCAGGAATCCTTCTTGGCTGGCGTAGATCTGTGTGAACAGGGCGAAGATCATGGCTTGGAACCCGATCACGACCATCGCAGACGCGACGGCGAGAGTGTTCAGGTCGAACCTGATGGGGCCGAGGGTGCGCGCCGCGGGCGTGACCGCGAGACCTATGACCAGGCCAAGCGCTAGCAGCGCGGTTCCGGGGATCATGAACAGCCACCGCGGGCTGAAAAGCAGCAGGAAGCGCACGTGTCGCCACCCATCTCGCCAGCGGCGCAGGTGCGGCGGATGACTGCGCCCGTCAGGCGAGAGCGTGGTCGGTACCTCCTCGACCCGTTGCCCGGCCAGCGTTGCCTTCACCACCATCTCGCTAGCGAACTCCATGCCGGAGGCCTGCAGGACAAGGGAGAGCACCCTGTCCCTGCGGAACCCCCGCAGGCCGCAGTGGAAATCACCAATGCTGTTCCGGAAGAACAGGCGTCCCATGAAACTCAAGGCGGGATTCCCCAGGTAGCGATGCAGCGCTGGCATCGCACCGGGCGCGATCCCACCGCGGAAGCGATTGCCCATCACGAGATCAGCGCCGCCTCGGAGGCGATCGACAAACGGCATGAGCGCCGTGAAGTCGTAACTGTCGTCGGCATCCCCGACAATGACGTAACGGCCCTGGGCCGCCTCGATACCGCCGAGTACCGCATTGCCGTAGCCCTTCTCAGGCACCGAGATCACCCGGGCGCCAGCCTCACTGGCGAGGCGCTGACTGCCATCTGCGCTGCCGTTGTCGGCGACGACGACCTCGCCATCTATGCAGTGGTCGACGAGGAAGGTGGTCGCTTTCCTTACGCAGATTGCGACCGTCTCGGCCTCGTTGAGGCACGGCATGACAATCGTGAGTTCCACGTTCCTCCCCTCTTCAGCACGCTAACTACTCTTACGAAGTGGTCGTCCGCGGCTCATGGCCGGGGCTTGACATGTCCGGTGGCGCCCAGCCGCAGGGCGTGAATAGCTGCAGGGCTTCTCAGGCGCCAGTCCTGTTTGTCGACGGCATCGAACCAGACGAA
>Ga0070708_100001192_pt1 | contig 19988 bp, 14 predicted proteins | sample KBSK5503metaG_FD_65469 | JGI IMG/M metagenome (GOLD analysis project Ga0070708, IMG submission 65469) | Corn, switchgrass and miscanthus rhizosphere microbial communities from Kellogg Biological Station, Michigan, USA - KBS K5-50-3 metaG | ecosystem: Host-associated > Plants > Roots >... | reverse complement strand
TGTCCGGCATAGATAACGCGCTCAAGCTGAATGTCTGACAATCGACCTTCGCTAACTATCTCCGGCGCGAGGTGTGGTCTGTAAGTAATATCGGGCGGTACGACTGCGGCCATTGATGATGATTCAACAATCACGGCCGGATGCGGTTTACCACCTTTCAACTTCGCGGGTGCGTAAGAGACAAATAATGTTTGATCTTCTTCTGAGGCCTTTTCGCCGCTGTTCTGATCCGTCGCTTCTGGTCGTTCGGCAATGTCACATAAGGCAGTCCATGCTTCCTCGATACTCGCGGCCTCACTCCAAACGATGTTCTCAAGCTGCTCTTTCCAGTTGTTGCCGGGCGTCTGTCCGGTCTTATCAATGACCAGGATTTGCAGATCGAAAGTCGTTCCGTACTTTCCATATTCGTTGCCGCTCAAGTGAAGATTGGCGCGGACGTTGTAAGTCTTGGCGATTCGTTGCCACCATTCGCTAAAGGCGCTTACTTGAAAGCGCATTCCTTCGCCGGTGATCGCGACTAAGCGCCCGCCTGTCTGCAATCGTCTAAGGGCGCTCTCGATATGCCGCGCTCCGTACTGTGCTGAATGCTTCGCTACTCTCCCGCCGGTCGCGCTAAACGGTGGATTCATCAAGATCGCTGTGGGTTGAATCTCGGCTGGTAAAAGGTCGTCGATGAATTCCGCGTCAACCTGTAGCGTCTCAAAGTTAAGAACACAGCCAAGCAAGGCGTTTCGGCGTAGGTGTATCTCGTTGCAGATAACTCGTGCGCCAATTGAGCGAGGCCAGATCGCGAGGCTGCCAGTTCCGGCTGATGGCTCTAAGACAATATCGGTGGGCTTCGGATTCAAAAGTCGCGCTGCGAGGTAAGCCAGCGTCGGCGGTGTCGAGAATTGCTGTAACTCGCTTTGCTCTAAGGTGCGGTCGCATTGTCGCGGTAATCGCTTCATTAGCGGACGCAAGACAGAAGCAAGCGCTCCGCTCACGTCCATCTGCATAAGTTCGCGAGCATGCTTCTCTAATAGGTAGTTGTTGACCGCGATTTCTAGGGCGTCGTAGGCATCGCGCGGCGTGTACTTGCCTTGTGCGCGCGTGCCTTCAAATACTCGGTCGGCGGTTTTGGTTAGCTTGGGATTGTCGAATGGCTCTCCGTCCTCGATTCGTTCTTCCAGTTCGGCGATTAGTTCGTGGATATTGCATACAAGCGCGTTTGTCCTGGCTGCGCATACAGTTGTAGGCTTATTCGGCATCTGGCTTTCTCCTTGAAGATGGGCAAAGTCACGGTGTAAGCGGCGCGGGTGGTAGTGACACTCGCGCCGCTCTCTTTTTTGTTGTCCGATCAGTATTCGCTCGGTAACAGAATCGTCGTGGCGCTGCGATCGGCTTCGGTGATGATCCAAAGCTTCTGCCCTTTGGCCGTGCGATAAGCGCTCAACAAACGAAAGCCTTCCTTTAATGAAAGCTCGTTCTCTCGCACGTCCTCGTCGGATAGGTCGCCCCAGTCATTCGACATGTGACGGCGTAAGAATTCGATCCCTGTTTGTCCGGCGATCATGAGTGCTTCTTCTGCTCCGGGCGTGACGTAGGTTTGTCCAAGCGCAAAGCGCGTGATACTCGGGTGTCGGTTTGTGTTAGTGTTTGGTCGCATCAATCTTTCTCCTGTCACGGTTGAAAAGTTGGTGTGGTGGGTCAGGCAGCGTTCGCGCGCATACCTGACCCTTTTCCTTCACGGTCGGTCAGTTCGCGTATTCGGCTGATCGCTCTTTCGTCGGTCGTCCGGCTCGCAGGATTTGATCGGCAGCGCGGAAAATCTTCTGTGCGCTCTTTTCGGGGATCGCGTCGGCGTCATATCCGATTCCCTCGTACAGCCAGTGCTGAATGTAGCCGCGCGCGTAGTCCGCTCCTTCGAGGTTCAATGCTTCGCAGCACAACAAAGCGACTGACTCCGCTTCGACTTCGCGGATATTCCTCGGCGTCTGTTCGGTGTCGGTGAAATCGCCTTCGGACGTGTGCAAAAGTACATGCGCCATTTCGTGAAAAAGCGTCTTATGCGGGAGTTGCGCTACTGGATTGATCGCGATCTGATTGCCACGCGCGAACCCTTGACAGTTGCCGTCCGTCTTGTCGAATGTGATCCGCTCAATGCAAAGCGACGTTAGCGCTCGCTCGGCGTCCCACTCAGGGATCGTCACTGGCCCAAGCTCGTTGCCGTAGGTCTGACTGACTACAAACCATCGGGCGCGGTGAACAAAGGTCGTATAAGTCTGTTCTTCGCTCGGTCTGTCGGTGTCCTTTGATTCATCGTCGCGGCGCTTGCGGGTTAGTGGCATGCAAAGCGTCAAGGCTTTCTCGCCGCGTTTAACGACTCGGCCTAACGTCTGCCATTTCGGAAACGTATTGATCGGGCCTGGCTGTATGCCGCGCAGTTGGCATTGAATGATCGCGAGGATTTGATTTCCTACGCTGTACTGCCAAAACGCGCTGTATGCGTCCATGATCAGGCCGGGCTTGTTGACTGCTTCCACGAGTAAAGCTGACCACTTCGGAATGTCCGGTCTCTCTGTTTGCGTTTGTGCTTGAGGTTTCGTTTGCGTCTGTGTCTGCATTGTCTTTCGCTCCTTTTCGTTGTTGTTGCTTTTGTCTTTAAGAGAGAGTGTTTCCCCCTCGTAGTGACGTTGGCTGCGACTGGCGCCGCAAAGCACACCCGTAGGGCCGCAACGCAGAGTAGGAGTCGCAGACTTGTGCTTTGTGGCTGGCGCGGACAATGAGAACGGAGAGGGGGAAACAACCGGAAAACATCTCGGCTGGAATGGAACGAAGAGAAATGAAGGCCGAGTCCTGATTTCAGGTTTTCAGAAAGGGAGTCAGAAGGAAGCTTCTCGGCTGGAATGGAACGGAGAGAAATGGAAGCCGAGTCATTACTTAAGAAAGTTTCATGAATACGTGAGAGAGCCGATGAGTCTTACTCATTCGAGACGTTGATTTCGTCGCGAGGGTAGTTCGATGTACTTACTCGATGACAGCAAAATGTAGCGCTGCAAAAAATAAAACACACAACATATTGACTTTCCAGTTTAGTTGTGAATTATAGTTCGCACGAAAAGGCGAACGCCGTGGCTTTGCTGAGCTCCTGACGACGTTCGCCTCGATCTGCCAAGCGTTCTTAGACGTTCGGCGTGGATGCGGTTGTTTGTTTGACCGCGCGCGGTTTTTATCGCAACTGTTGAGCGGCTGTCAAACTTTGAAGTGTTTTATTAGGCGGTCGAAGCTATGAACTTGAAAAAATCTCTTGATCGAATAATCGAGCTGTTCGGATTGTTTCATTTCGAAGTGCGGTCATATAACAAAGCTGGCCTCTTCGACATAAATACACTCTGCGAAGACGTGTTCATTCCTATTTTTCGACCGCTATATCAAGCGCCCTTTTTAAGAAATCTGAACGCGGAACGCCGAAACTTCGCGGGATTGGATCTCGGTGATGATCAGGCTGGACTTGCATTTCAGATCACGTCCGATGGAGGTATCGAGAAGATCAAGGAGACGCTCCTGAAGGTCATCGCTCATGAACACTATCGCCGTTATGGAACTATTTATGTTTATGTCCTAACGCAGAAACAAAGTCGATACAGCAAGAAAGCTCTCTTGGAAATTACAAGGGGATATTTTGATTTTGATCCTAGCAAACACATCCTCGATTCAACGGATATCGTCGGGCGCTGTCGAAATGTGGCTTACGAGGTCGTACAAAATGTTGAGCAAACCTTGGAGGTCCATCTCACCAATCCGAAGCGCTACTTCGTTAGTTCTGTGAAACCTAAAGAGAACGAAAAGTTAACTCTTGGCCTTCTCCCAATCACAGTTCCTGATGAACTCTTTCTCGGCAAGGTAACATTCGACAGAAAAGACGTAATAACTGAGTCTTGGACGCGGGAATTCAAACTGTCACACAAGGCAACGCAGCGCCGTGTCGTGCAGGCTGCTCTTGAACAGAAAGGACTGAAGTTTTCTTCTGCCTGGGTTACTCGCAAAGACGAGCTCATTAGTTTTCATGATTTACGTGATGACGATCTTCCGCTTTCGGCTCTTGTTGAACCAGCTACGATTGACCCCTTGCCGGTGACACGGTTCCTTGCAAACGGGAACGGCCAGCCCAACACTGACGCGCTTAATGTCTTTAGGGACTTGTTGCGATCTACGGTCCAAGCCCAACTCTGGCATCGCGGTATCACATGGCAACACGAAGAGCGGCTGTTTATTTTCGTGTCTAAGGACAAACGCATAATTAAGGGTGAAGAGCACGTTGTGGAACCACGTTATGAGCAATGGTCGAGAGGAACGAAAGACGGTCGGATGGTTTACAGGATCAAGTGGTGGGACGACGATCCGACGAAGTACTGGTATCACGAGCATTTGGCATTTGCTACATCCTTCGAAATATACGACGGGAAATGGTATATGGCAGTGCGGCCCGAAACGTTTTGTAGCCGAAATGGATATAACAAATCCAAGTACCACAGGAACCGCACTTCATTCCTAAAACGCAAGGCACACAATGTCGATGTCGCCGACGACTTGCAGTTTATCGTTGAAGTACTCCGTAAAGATCAGGAGGAAACGCTTCTGCCTCAGAATCCCAAGCGACTTATTAATTTTGGCCAGCTTATCACTCTTGAAGGTGCGCCACTCATCAGCGACACCGACTGGCTACAACAGGAGGAAAAGCGCAAACGTAGCGCCTTAGAAAGACCGCCAGATGCTCCGTTATTCGAAGCGCTATAAGACAAGTATGCAACTCGAAACCCTGAGAGAACCAGATCTCGAATTTGCGCGCGACACATATGTCTGCCCGCGTATCGGGATAGCGTCGTTCGATGTTTACGATTCCAAACGCGAGATACGCCGTGACAAAATAAACATTGGAGCCGTCGGGACGGAAAAAGGACTTGAACGACTTCGCGTGTGGCTAGAGAGATGCAAAGAGCCTATCGCCGCGCGGTCTGACACTCTTCAACGAAATCTTTACCCGCCCTTTCCGGGATTTCATCGCAATTCCGGCTTTAGAGCCGAATTAGTAGTTAGCAATGAAGGCTTCAAGTCCATACTTGCGGATGACGTTGAAGCAATCGTGACCGCAGAAATACCGCGCGAACGTAAAGTTGAAAGTGCGTTAGAGTTATATAGGCGTCCGATCGAGTTTTTAGCGAGAAACCGCAGAGCCATTGACGTAATCGTTTGTGTTTTGCCGGACGCCCTCTACGACGCCGTGGCTAAGGAGAAAGAAGATCTCGAAGCGGAAACAGAAACGATCGCCGAAGTTGAGGATGAGCCGCCTGATGTGGAAACCAATTTTCGGCGTGCGCTTAAAGCAAGTTCCTTACATTTAGAAAAGCCTTTGCAGATCATAAGGGAGCAATCGCTTACCGACAAAGCACCTCAGGATGCGGCGAGTCGTGCTTGGAACTTTTGTACAGCGCTCTATTACAAGACCAATCAAACGGTTCCATGGCGGCTGGTCACGGATCCGAACGAGCCACGTGTGTGCTTCGTCGGAATTGGATTCTTTCGAAGCCGAGACCGCCAAGTTACGCACTCGAGCTTGGCACAGATTTTTGATGAACTCGGCAATAATGTAATTTTGCGCGGCGGTCAGGCGTATCAGGGTGAGGATCGTCGGCCTCACTTGAAGCAAGAGCAGGCGGAAGTATTATTAGGTCGTGCCATTGACGATTACATACTTGCGAATGAGACTGCGCCGGCTAGGCTCGTTATCCACAAAACTTCTCTGTTTACAAATGAAGAGCGCGAGGGCTTCTTAAACAGTTGCGCATCCCGCAACATCAGAAGAGTTGACTTGGTTGCGTTTGTTGACACTGCCAGTCGAGCATTTCGAACTAAGCAATATCCGCCATTAAGAGGAACACATATCAGCTTCGATGACATGTGCCACTTGCTTTACACACGCGGCTCGGTTCCCTTTTACCGAACTTACACTGGCCTTTATATACCTCAACCGCTGGAGATCCGGATCGACAGGTCGGATTCGTCAGCAGAGAAGATTTGTCGCGAGATTCTCGGACTGACAAAGATGAATTGGAATACAACCAGGTTTGATGGGAAGTATCCAATCACTCTGCTTTGCGCACGGAAAGTGGGCGAGATTATGAAATACCTGCCACCTGATTACGAACCGAATCCAGAAATAATCAATTACGGTTATTACATGTGATTCAGGAGTCGCTACGTTTCTCACATGGCACAATGTCTGATTGGCGAAAATTGCCGAAAATGCTAAACTCCGCCACAAATGGCTCAGTGTATCGTGTCATTTGTGGATTTGGACGGGGTGCGCCATTCGGTTGAGGTTCAGGCCGATGGTTTGTACGAGGCTGCCGTCCTGGGTTTGTGCGGCTTTCGGAAACATGAGGTCGAGCCAGGCGCAGTGACTCAACTTGAAGTCGAAGTCCGTAGCTCCGTTACTCATACGTTGACGGTCACAAAGGTCCGTGAGTGGTTGCAGCGCGGTGTCAGGACGCCGAAGGAGGCCATTCTGAAAGAGAGGCTTAGAGGTCTCCTATAGCGTCACAGCTAATTTTCTTTTTTGGTTCGGCCGAGCTGAACGTCCCGCAGAGGCTTAGTCATGATCACACAGTCGGTATTCGCATCGGGCCGAGCGGGTTCCGGTCTTGGCGGCAAAGAAACCTCGACAGGTTCACCTATCCAGTTGCATTTCTGACAGACTGGCCGCTCGAAGGTCATGTCGGGATGATTGGTGTTAATCCCGCGTTCAGGAGCGAGGCGATGTGAACCACACGAAGGACAGCGGTCGGGCACGCCTCTAATGTGGCGGACTAAAGCCGTAGTAAAGAGCGACAGCGCGAGCTCCGTCACGCTGAGGGCCGCTTCAGCATCATTGAAGCTAGCTTCTTTGGCGTGCGTAACCCAATTAGTGAACTTCCACGCATTGTCGGCGGTAGACTTTAGCAGTGCACGCCTATCCTGATGAGTTGACCCTGAGAGCACGGCATCAGCTATCACAACGCTCCAGGCACGAAAGTCTGACCTCTTCGGTTTAGACTGCAACTCAGGATATGTCACCGTTTCTTGAGCAGCGTGCACCATAGTTATGAGCGATTCGCGGCAACGCATACCGATGGCCTGAAAGTCTTCGACTTCTTCGGCGTGCCTGAGCGCCTCGCTAGCTTCCTGCAAGATTCGCCAGCAGCCCAATACTGGCTCAACGTTGAAGTCTGCGAGTGACCGTCGCTCGCTTGAAGGAATTCTCAAACAGAGACCGACATGGAAGGTAAGAGCCAAGTCCATGTTTGGAAAGTCGTGTTGCGAATACAGATTCATTGGATTGGTGATGATCCACCATCGGCCACGATTCGTGTGAACATCCCAGATATCATGCGTGAGCGAATGTAGTTGTTCGGAATAGACCTTTTGAACGAACTCGACCGTTTCGTCGGATGCCTGGTCCGACATATAGTCTAAGATGTGTTGGGTTTCTTGCTCGGTCGCCGCTAACATTTGCTATGCAATCACGAAATTGAACTTCTTCTATTCTAATTAAGGTCACGGCATTTCGCGAACGACTTCTTTCGGATTCTTATCCTCGCGCAGTCCTTGAAACGATGGATGCCTTATTGATCCATCGGAAGTCCACTCTGTGAAGGCGACCTCTGCGATCATCTTTGGTTCAGTCCAATGAGTTTCGCGCAAGCCTGGGTCTTTCGGTACGGCTGCGAGTGGCGATGCTTGACGCGAAAGCTTATCGAGTTGCTTCTTCAAGTCGCTGCGCTGTTTGAATGTAAAGCCTGTCCCAACTCGTCCCGCATAAACGAGCTTTCCTTTCTCGTAAACACCTAAGACGAGCGAACCGAATCCGGGCAGACCTTTTGAGGACGGCGTGTATCCCGCGATGACAAACTCTTGTTGCTTCGCACACTTCACCTTCAGCCAGTTTCGATTCCGCGTTGATTCGTAATGTGAGTTAGCAAGCTTCGAAACGATTCCTTCAATTCCGTACTCGCAGGCTTGTTTGAAAAACTCGTCGCCGCTTCCTCTTATGTGTTCGCTGTAGCGAATGACGCCGTGTGAATTTGTTCTTACCAAATTCTTCAGGAGTTCTTTGCGATGCTTGAGTGGTGTTTGAGTGAGGCTGAAGCCGTCGAGGTAAATGAGATCAAAGACCTCGTAAGCAAAGCCGGTCGTCGTGGTCTTACCCATGGCGCGCTGTAGCTTCTGAAAACTCGACCGGCCTTGCGCGTCAACGATCACGATTTCGCCATCGAGAATGGCGCTGGTTACTTTTAGCGACTTAACCGTTTCGACGATGTTCTGAAATTTGTCGGTCCAGTCTTTTCCGTTTCGACTCCAGACGGTGACGCGACCGCGATCGATGCGGCAGAGCATTCGGTAGCCATCGAATTTCAATTCGTGCAGCCATTCATCACCGGATGGTGGTTCCTTTACAAGGGTCGCGAGTTGGGGGGAGACGAAGCCGGGCAGCTTGGCTTTCCGCGCTCCCGGTGGAGGCCTAACTTTGGATCGCGTCATCGCCGTCTGCGAAAAGTTGATTTGCTCTTGATGCCTTTGTGCTTCACGTCTCCCGGCAATCTCGCAGGTAGATCCAATTCATCGTCAACAATGTCTTCAAGATGGACGCCGGCGACCTTTGCATATTCAAGAACGACGGGTAGAGGCGGAACGCGCTTGCCTAACTCGTAATCCGAAATTCGGTTGTAAGGAAGCACGTCTTCATAACCCAACCGACGGAGCATTTCGCTCTGGGACAAGCCCAAACCATTTCTAATATCGAGCAGCTTTTCTCCAAGCCGCTCAGCCTTCTTTAACCGCCGCACCGCCATCAGGAGTAACCTCCCGCTGGCTGGCCGACGCGCAAACCTTTCTTGCGTCTATACCATATATGGTATAGAGTGCTTTCGCGTATCTGATTCGCCGTGAGTTGGAACCTTCCATGCTCAACGGCGATGCTCATCTCTCGAAGAGACGGGATGGTGAGCTACGCATTTGGCCGTTGCTTGTTTTCAAAGACTGAAGCGCCTCACCGCAGTTTCTGCGCCTGGACTGATTCGTCCATAAGTTGCGAAGGCGCTTGTCGAAGTTAAACGCCGCACAGCATAACAGAGTGCGAAGTGATTCTTATATTCAGGTCAGCAACCCATAGTGTGTTAACGTACGGAATGCTCCTAGTCGCACAATTTGCAACCGGGACTAAGACAATGGTAATCAGTTAATTGACTTGTGAATAGCTGGAGGGGCTTGCGCGGTTTTCGAGTTGCCCGTTATGCTACGAAACTTGCAAGATTCGCGCGTTGTTTTTCGGCTGACGCCAATCCTAGGCCCTTGGATAGAGCACACTACGACTGTGTTGCCAGTGAGGTCTAAGTCAATGGCAAACGGAAGGTTTCTCTGGGACTTCAGACTGCTGTTAGAAAACCGACAGCGCGCCTACTAGGAGATCTAGAGCTACCTCGGTGATGGAAACCTCGACTTCCGACGCGGGAGGCGAGTTCGTGGCACCGGGAGCTACAGAGTCGTCCGCTGTCATCTGAGCGCTCGCGCATGGCGGCGAAGTCGTTTCACCAGGCGCACAGGGCGGTGAACTTGTATCACCCGCGAAAGCAGTCATCGACAGAACACAGAGCAAGGTAACGGAGATACCTAGCAGTTTTAGGTTCTTCATATTTCACCTCTTTGGTTGGGATTCGCGTTGCTTGTTTTTCTAAACGATTAAGACGAAGCGTTTTTCACCGCCGCTAAGCCCATCTATCATCCGGCAGATCGCGGCAGCAGGGCTTCGTTGTACAAGGAGTCTATCATCAACATAGAAAGGTGCCCCTCACATGAAGTTGGAAGCCCAACTAACTGCACTTAAAACGCAAAATCGAACTCGTCCCCTGGCCGAGCGAGCCGCCCTATCCTGCCGGTTGGCGAAACAGTTCGAAAAGGTTGGCAAATATGAGTTGGCGCATGAATCGCTATCTGAGTTCTGGCCTAATCGAGATGAGTCACCACACCTTGAAGGTCTTGATGAGACACAGAAGGCGGAAGTATTACTTCGCATCGGAGCCATTGCCCAATGGCTCGGAAGTACGGATCAAAGCGCTGGCGGACAAGAGACCGCGAAGAACATACTCACCAGGAGCATTGAAATCTTTGAGGGGCTGCAAAACTTCCAAAAAGTATCGGAAGCGCGCGGCGAGCTCGCACTTTGTTATCACCGCGAAGGGGCATTCGACGAAGCCCGCATCCAACTGCGAACTGCGTTACAGATTCTTCCTGAACCGGACAATGACCTTAAAGCAGTTCTTCTAATCCGTGCGGGAATTATTGAAGAGCGAACGGGCCGATTAAATGACGCGTTGAAGTTTTACGAACGGGCCGCTCCGCTGGTTGAGCGAAGCCACGATCACGCCATTAAGGGAAGTTACCACTTCGCATATGGCATGGTCCTTAGGCGATTGTCTGCTCCAGAAAATAGGGAAGACTATTTAGACCGCGCCCTGATCGAATACGCAGCGTCGAGTTTCCACTATGAGCAAGCCGGAAACGAGCTTGCGCTCGCTCGGGTGGAATTGAATCTAGGCTTCCTCTTCTTTAAGGTGGGACGATACGGCCAAGCACACGATCATCTCAACGTCGCGCGTCACCTCTTCCTTAAGCTGAAGGATGCGGCAACGGCAGCTCAAGTTGACGATACTCGGGCGCGGACATTGCTGGCACAAGGTCATGCAGCAGAAGCCGAGCGAATAGCGCGACACGCCGTAAGAGTCTTGGAGAGAGGTGGGCAGCAAGCTCTTCTTGCCGAAGGACTCACGACGCAGGGTGTCGCGCTCGCGCGATTGGGTAATCACGTTCGCGCGAAGGCATTGTTGGAACGCGCAATCGAAGTGGCGGAAACGGTCGGTGATTTGGAGGGCGCTGGTCGCGCAAAGCTAAGTATCATCGAAGAATTCGGCGAGAAAATTCCAGCGAAAGAACTGATAACAATCTACCGATCGGCAATCGAGCTTTTGAAGAATTCGCAGGACCCAACAACAGGGAAACGCTTGATCGCGTGCGCAGACAAACTGCTCGATACGAAAGGACGGTTGGAAGATGAAGGGCTGGAATCGCAGGAGCACACATGGGAAGGTTTCTCATTCAAACAACACATACGCAATGGCGAGAGGACGGTGATCGAACGCGCGCTGAGAGATGCGGGCGGCTCGGTAACGAAAGCGGCGCACTTGCTTGGCTTCAAACATCATCAGAGTCTTATTTCGCTAATCAACACACGCCACGAGGAACTACTAAACGCTAGAACGAAGGTTCGCAAGAGAAGGCGTCATCTTTTTTCTCCTCCCAAGAAGACAAAAAAAGCATCGAAAGAAAAAACACAGCCCACAATGACATCTCAAATATCGATTCTACATGTTGAAGACAATAAAGCAGTCGCACGGCTAATCCAAGACACGCTGAGCGTTGAGGACATGCATGTAGACTCTTGTCTCAGCGGCACGACCGCTCTTGAAATAATAAGGAGTGACGCTCCTTATGATCTAATAATCGTCGACAATGATCTGCCGGGCCTTGGCGGTTTGGAATTGGTGCTTCATATTCGCAGTATTGCGAACCGTCGCAACACACCGGTCATCATGTTGTCTGGGGATGATTGTGAGGCGGCGGCTTGGCGAGCCGGAGTTAACGACTTTCTTCGTAAGCCAAGCGGTGTCGACCAGGTTGCTTCGACGATAAAGAGACTGCTAGACCAACGGAAAGAGCGGAGTAATAGCTAACTCTGAATCGTTTGCGGTGTGGTTTGTAATCTTGTTTTGGGCACGGCCTCCTGAAACGCGCGATTCGGGAGTGACCAGTGCTGTCAGGCCGTCGCGAAGCGGGGTGGGACGCGACGGCCTTAACTTTTGCTTCCGTTGTCCTGCGAATGTCAAAGTATCGATAAGACGCACGTCAAGAATACCCTGACGAGCCAGATTCACCGCTTTCCGCTATTTCCGATTCAATGAGTCATTGAGGGGAATGGAATTCCTCGCTATAATGTCAGAAAAAGAGATCGCTATTTCTGACAATAGAGATGAATGTAACCAATCCCATTGCTGATAAAGTTCTCGACCGGCTTCAGTCGGCAAACGGACAAATCTTTTCGGTCGCAGACTTTCTCGACTTAGGCCCGCGACCCACTGTCGATCAAGCGCTCTCGCGCCTAGCCCGTCAAGGCAAAATAAATCGCGTTCGTCGTAGCCTATATGAACTGCCACGGATCGGCAAGTTGCTTAATCGACCTATGACGCAATCGCCAGACGCGCTCGCCCGCGCGTGGGCTCGAAAGAATGGACTGCGAATTGTTCCGTCTGGTGCATACGCTGCGAATCTGTTGGGACTCTCTACGCAAGTCCCCGCGAAGATTACTTATTACACAAACGGACGAACGAAGACGATTAAGTTAGGACAACACACTATCAAGCTCTTGAATCGCGGGCCGAAGACAATGGAGGTTCAAGGGAAAACGAGCCCGCTGGTATTTCAGGCGTTAAGCTACTTTGGTAAAGACGGAGTAACGCAAGGAATGATATCGCGCCTGCGATCATTACTAACCGCTAAGGACAAAGCCGAACTGAAGGTCAATCTTCACCACGCACCCGCTTGGTTGCAAACAGTGGTGAAGCAGATCGTTGAGCAGGGGAAAGACTAGTGGACAGGATTGCCCAAGCGCCTGCGGAGGAACGTACTGACCTGTTCCAAAGAGCCGCCGCCGAAATTCACCCGGAACGCGCACCTGCGATCATCGAGAAGGACTTTTGGGTTTGTTGGACACTGCGTCGAATTTTCGAGGTGCTACGGTTTCAACCGCGTCTCATTTTCAAGGGCGGCACATCCCTTTCAAAAGCCTACAACGCAATTGAGAGGTTTTCCGAAGACGTTGATCTTTCCCTAAGCCGCACTGATCTGGGATTCACGGACGCGCACGATCCAGAACAAGCTGGCATAAGCAAGGGTGAAGCGAAGCGTCGGCTCGAACAACTGGTAATAGCTTGCACGGCGACGATCAAGGATCGATTGCTGCCGGACCTCCGTGCAGACTTTAAAGACGTGCTTGGGGATTCAGGTTGGAAACTAGAACTCGATCCGATAGATGCGCAAACGATCATCCTCTCTTATCCGCAAGCCGTCCAATTAGCAGGTGTGCATGAATACATCAGACCGGCGATTCGGTTAGAGATGGGAGCGCGTTCTGACGATTGGCCGGCGGCTGAGCGAGAGATTGTGCCCTATGCGGCTGAAGTTTTCCCGGAGGCCTTCACCGTAGCGCGATCGAGTCGCATTCATACTTTGGAGGCTGTGCGTACGTTTTGGGAGAAAGCCACGCTGTTACATGCGGAGTACCATCGGTCACCTGAATCGCGTTCGCCAAACCGTTTCTCACGTCACTATTACGATCTCTACATGTTGTCGCAGACAGATATCGGCAACGACGCACTAAACCGATTGGAATTACTTGAGCGCGTTGTGAAACATAAGAGACTGTTCTTCGCTTCAGCCTGGGCGAGTTACGAAACCGCGATGCCGGGCCGCTTTCACCTACTCCCAGCTAATCATCGCATCGATGATCTTCGTAGTGATTATAAAGAAATGAAGGCAATGATCTTTGGTGCCTATCCCGAATGGGATGAGATCATTGAGGGTCTGACCGAGTTGCAACGTCTCATCAATGATATGGCCTGAGAGTTGTCCAAGGACGGTTAAGATGCCGATAATCTGTTGCGGGAACTACCCAAACGTGGTTGACTTTGACGGCTGAGAGCCTCGTAAATATTGGTTTATCTAGTTTCAGGAGATCAGGTGAGGTCGAGTCATGAACTCAGATAACCCATTTTCGCAGTGCCCGGTTCGGAACGAAAGTGTCGTTGGCGCTAAAGTCTATAGCCACAGCGGAGAATACTCTCCCCGAGTTATAGACTTTGGTCTTCCAGCCAGAGGCGTTTCTTTTCAATTCATACGTAAGTATCGTTCGGCGAACCATTATGCAGTTGGGGCGATGGGTCGCGGTTGGACGTTTACCTATGAAAAAACGCTAGAGAAAGAAGGCGACGACGTCCTCTACCACGATGGCGTTGGACGTATTCATCGTTTTAAATCTCGGAGCTCTACGCACTCCTATGTGGCGCCCGATGGTTTGTATATGGTCCTCGAAGTCGATGGGGATACGTTTTCCCTGAAGCAGCGGTATGGCCGCGTACTCACTTTCGAGAAACCTGAACTGGGCGGGCGCTTGTGCGCTGTAGAGGATCGGAACGGAAATGCTTTGAGATTCAAGTACATCAAGAATGCAATTCAGATACTTGATCCTTTAGGACGCCGGATCGATCTCAGGCTTAATGAAAACCGCATCACCAAAGTCAGTCATGCGGGCAGGGTGTGGCAGTATGAATACAGTGATAGTGGATGTCTTGTTGAGGTAATTCAGCCGCCGACGAATGATTTTCCAAATGGACCCCGCACTCGATACGCCTATGATGAAGCGTTTCGGCTAATATCGATCACAGATCCCAATAGTCAGGTTTTCCTTCGCAATTCCTACGACGATTTCGGTCGTATTAGTCAGCAGAAGCACGGCAATGGAATTTTCAAGTTTGAATACGAGACCATAGGTAAGACAGATTTAGGATTCCCTATCTATCGAACTCACGTGCGACTAAAGAATGCGGCTCTTCTCGATTTGAGGCATGACGTCTCTGGCCATGTAGTAGAAAGAACACTTTTCGTATCTGCCGAATCGCTCTCGCCCGAAGACCGCGGCGGGTTGAGTGCTAAGACAATTCCCCTAGTCACCACTTCGACCTTCAACCGTCATGGCGAGATCGTCAAACGAATCTTTCCGTCCGGGGATACGAGCCGCCAGACTTATGACGAAAAGAGCACTGACGCACGTAATCAAGGCAACGTGCTCAAGGTTAAACGAATTCCCGCTGCCGGCGCTGATAACGATCAGACTCAACTCGTTACGCGGTACGCATACGAGCATAAGCACCAGCAAGTTAAATCGATTAACGATCCACGTGGGAATAGTACCCGGTTTAAATATGACGAGCGCGGCAATCTCACTAACAAGCTCCACCCGGCGGTGACGATTCCAAAGATCGGAAAGAAAACAAATAGCAAGCGGGCGGCCCGACGGGCAAAATTGTCGGAGAGTTTTGAATACAACGAAGCGGGGCAACTGATCCGGTCCACAGATGCTCGTGGGGCTGCGATCGAATACTTTTACCACCCGGTAGCAGATCCCGGAGGAGCCAAGAGTCGTGCAAACTCTCGTTCCTACACCCAAAGAGCTGGCGGTTACCTGGCCCGTATTGTGCGGGACACTGCCAGCAAAAAGCGCCGCTTAAAGACCAAACCCGCCCGGGTCACCAATGACTATCGTTACGACGCCTTCGGCAACCGGACGAGGGTTCTAGACGGAAAAGGTAACCCCACGCAGTTCAAATATGATGACCATAATCGAATTTTGGAGACCACTTCGCGGAAGCCTTTCGGTTACAAGAGAAACTTTCGATACGACGCCAATGGAAACTTGCGAGAAGCAACCATCTCTTTCGATCATCATCAGTATGATCCTGTTGAGCGAACAATCGTTCGCAAGTCAACCGCAGCTTCTCAATACTTCGAATACAACTCCCTCAATAATCTTGTCCGCCGCACAATTGCAGGTGATGGGCGTGAGATTACACATACTCTGGTTCGAGATGCCAATGAGAACGTCGTGCGGAGAATCCTGCCGATGGGCAACGTATTTGAATATGAATATGATGAGCGCAGACTATTGATTGCTCGACGTTTTGGCGCGAAGACACCAGATGAAGCGCAGATACGTCACACCTACACTCGCAGCGGAAGATTGCGTTCGACCATAGATGCGGGCGGAAACGCTGTCCGCCATGACTATGATGGGTTCAATCGCTATAAAGGACTTGCAAATGCAACCGGCGCCGTCAAAAAGCAATGGCTTGACGAAATAGGAAACGTTACGCGGCTTCAAGTGCAGGGTGATTCCGTAGTCATGAATAAACGCGGCAAATCCCTCGCTAAAAAGGCGATGGTTCTGCTCGAATCAACGTTTCAGTATGACGAACTAAACCGCCGGGTGCAGATGAATCGCGCCTGGAATGACCCGCTGACCGGCAAGCCTCTAGGGAAGAGCCAATGCGATGGCGAAGAAGGAGTCATCTCCAACGTCATCGAGTACGGCGATAACCATCTACCGTCAAGAGTGTGGCAGGAAACCGGGAATATCTTAAACCTGGAATATGACGGAGCCAACCGTCCCACTTTGGTCAACGATGAAACAGGCGAGTCCGTCTCAATAAAATATGATGAGAACGGTAATCCGGTTCATATCGAGAGACTGGGCCCGGTTATTAAAGGAGACAAGAAACGGTTTCGGCGGATCTTCAGGCATGAGTTTGATGAACTTGATCGTCTGGCAGCACGCTCACTGAATGGAGGACCACCTCAGACTTTTATATATAATTCTCTTGATCGCATCATAGAGCATAAGAACGAGGCTGAAGTTTCGGCGAAATATTTGCACGACGCTTTTGGTCGTTCTTCAGGTCGAGCGACGACAGCCAACGTTCCACGCTCAGTTATTGGCGGGCAATCTAAACAACTTCTTCTGCGGCGCGTCGAGTGGGATGAGAACAATCGGCTTATCGCCAGGGTTAATGAAGCCGATCACAGCACCAGATATAACTATGACGCTCTTAATCGTCTGAACAGTATTATTTATGCTGACGGTACGATCAGACATTTCGAGCGGGACGGCAACGGCAACGTCGTCCGTCTGGCGAACCCGAACCGAAGCATCATCACAAACCGCTTCGATGCGCAGAATCGCCTGATCGAGCGCTTAATTGAGAGTGCAAACGGAGGCAAGCCGCAGATTGAGAAATTCCGCTACGACGGTCTAAACCGTCTTGTCGTCGCTGAAACAGTCAGCGCAACCACCGTGCGCCGCTATGATTCGCTCTCCCGGATGCTCGAAGAATCGCAGTCCGGTCGAGCGATCAAACACGAATACGATTCTGCGGGCAACTGTGTGCGGCTGATCTACCCAAGCGGGCAAGAGGTCCGTAAATCTTATGACTCGCTTCGGCGTGTTACGGAAGTGCTGGATGGGCGGTCTCATCTCATCGCCTCTTATCGCTATGGATCGGGCACGCAACTTCGCGAGCAACAACTCGGTAAAGTACTGAAAGCCGTCTACACGTATGAGCCAGAGAAAAATTGGCTCAACAGTATCATCTACCGTTCCATTGCTACAGGCGAGATTATTGAAGGAAGCAAGTGCCGCTACGATGCTGTCGGTAATCGCGTTGAAGAGGTGCAGTTGCGGCGCGGCAGTAACTCTGGCGAGCGATACTTTTACGATTCCGCCAATCGCCTGGTGAAGGCGCAGTATGGTGTCAAACGCCTGTCTGATCCCGATAGTAAATTTGAGAAAGAGGTGCTTTACGAACTAAGCCCCGCAGGAATCTGGCAGGTTAAGACGACGCGGGACGCAAACGGGAAAACGCTGGAGCAGGTTGCGGGAGCAGCCAATGCGCGTGAGGCTTACCTTTCACTTGGTGATCGCCGATTTGAATACGACGCCAATGGCAATCGCGTCCTGGAAGAAAATGGCGAAGATAACGAGAACGGGGAGAAGCGATATAGCTATGACTATGCGAATCGACTCGTGCGCATCGAAAGTTTGGATGCAAATGGGCGTGTCGTCCAGATAATCGATTACGCTTACGACACACTAAACCGTCAGGTGTCCAAACGGATCGGGCAAAACGCACAAACGAGAGAGTATTCGCGAATGTGGGACGGCAGCCAACTAATAGAGGAATTGGAAGACGGCAAGCTCGCCAGAAGCTTTACGTATGGTGCCCGGAGCAATGAACCGTTAAAAATGAGCCGCCTTTCAGAAAGCGGTTCAGAAGATTATTTCTATACCCTCGACGGGCGTAGCTCGGTCACAGGGCTCGTCGACCAACGGTCAGAGCTTGTCGAGGCTTACAGCTATGACGTCTTTGGCGAACCGTCTTTGAGCCCACGTGATGGTCGAGAGATCAACCACTTATCGTCAGCAGTCGAAAATCCTCTTCTTGCAGGTGCGCAGCTCTATGATTTCGATATGGGAGTTAGCATTACGACTTCAGGCTCGTATGATCCCAAGATGGCACAAACACTAGAGGAATCGGACACTCAACCGGGCCCATACGACCCCGGTGCTTCTTATCCTCCTTACGATTCCACGCCAGATCCACGCGCGGCGGAGGGAGGAATGTCCAAGGGAGTTTCTGCGGGAGTGGAGGAGGAAGATGGGAATTACCCAGCAAGTATAGCTGCGAATGCTGCAGTCGTGGGGCTCATTCTTATACCAACAGTGGAGGTTATTGGTGAGGCTATTGGTGAGGCCATTCTTGAGGCAGCAGCAGCGAAACTCGCAAAGCAACGCGTCAAGTTTGCAGGTGCTGTCGTTCATGTGATATGGGAAGTTTTCTGGCCGATCGTCGAACACAGCTCCGAGCATACTGGTGGCGCTGGGAACGCTGGTATTGGTCACGGAAGTAGCGGGCCTGCTGGCTCAGAACACCAACCAGGGCATCCGACAGGGCCTAACTCGCCAGGACCTAACTCACCAGGCGAAGGTTCACCTGATGAGGCTCCGCCGCCCACAATTGAAATTGAGGAGGATTTTTCCTATGACAGTAACGGCAAACAGACAGTCTCGGATGGCGCTGGCGGCACCCTCACTATCAGTAGTGACGGTAGTTATGAGGCAAAGGATAGTAACGGTAACACATACGAAACAGGCACCGTCCCACCAGCGTCTCCCGGCACGGGATCCGGCGATGGGGGCGTGAGTTCCAGCGGTGATCTCGGTAGTGGCAGTGGCGACAGTAGTAGTGGCGGTGATAGTAGTAGCGGTGATAGTAGCGGTGATAGTAGTGGTGATAGTGGCGGCGGCACCGGTATTCCTGGCGGCGGTTGTTTTATCGCCGGCACGTCCGTTCTGCTAGCCGGCGGGGCTACCAAGCCAATTGAGGCGGTGCAAGTCGGTGACTCTGTTGTTTCGCGCGATGAAACGACAAGCCACACGACCGCACAGCGCGTCTCTCGCACCTGGATTCACAACGTACAGGCGACGCTGCTTCTTCATTTGACGAACGGTGAGAAGGTGGAAACGACGAAGGAGCATCGCTTCTTTGTTGCGGACCGAGGCTTTGTCGGGGCGGGGCGGTTAAGGCCGGGTACGACACTTATTTTGCAGAATGGACTGAGTGTTCAAGTCGCAGGACTCGAACCACAGGAAGAAAGCGCAACCGTCTATAACCTCGAAGTGGAAAACTTCCACACTTATTTTGTGGGTAAAGATGGTGTGTGGGTGCATAACCTAAAAGATAAGGAGGAGAGTAAGGGCGGTGACGACGATTGGGGTAAGGACCCGTAACTCGCTCCTTACACGCAATCAATGAGTGTAGGTCGAAAGCAACTATGAAGTCGTTCTAGTAGTCGCGCTTTCAATCTTCCAAGCGTCCTCTTCCTACTTGCACGGATTGCCCCTCTGCGAAAGACTCTGGCACGTCGGATGTAGTCCACTCTTACTGACAACGAGCAATGCTCTGCTGAGTTGCGTGGATCGCCATCCTCTATGAATGTGAAGATTTCCCGGGTCAATCGTGTGGCCAATTTGTGGACAGAATTTACAGCACGTGGCTGATAAGCGATGGTAAGGAATGTCAACGATTGCAAAATGCTAAGGAATTCTTGGTGGCTGCAACTTTTGAAAAGTCAAAAACTTACGTTTTTGACGGGTTTGTGATTATGAATCCCACGCTCTAACCATCTGAGCTACCCCGCCACGTAATGCTAACAATAACTTACGAGCACCTTACCTCTCAAGTCACTCCCTCATG
>Ga0070708_100001191_pt1 | contig 19996 bp, 17 predicted proteins | sample KBSK5503metaG_FD_65469 | JGI IMG/M metagenome (GOLD analysis project Ga0070708, IMG submission 65469) | Corn, switchgrass and miscanthus rhizosphere microbial communities from Kellogg Biological Station, Michigan, USA - KBS K5-50-3 metaG | ecosystem: Host-associated > Plants > Roots >... | reverse complement strand
GGGCCCGGCGCCCGCGCGAGAAGCACCTCTGTGAGTTCGGCGTCACGGTCGGCCGTGCGTTCCGCGGGATCGGGGTCGGTCGCGCCATGCTCGAGACGCTCGAGGTCTGGGCGAGAGAGTCCGGCGTCGAGAAGATCCTGCTACGCGTGTTCGATACGAACGTCCGTGCCCGGGGGCTCTACGAGAAGATGGGCTATGCCTCCGAAGGCCTCGAGCGGCACGCCGTGAAGTTCCCCGACGAATACATCGACGCGATCCGCATGGCCAAGTTCGTGGGTGCTGCGCCGGCAGCGAGTACCTCGCAGACCGCTCGCAAGCGCGGGTCCGGAGCGGATCGCTAGGGGTACTCGCCCGGAGCGAGGCTGCGAAGGACGCAGAATTCGTTTCCCTCGGGGTCGACCATCACGACCCAATGCACGTCGCCCTGTCCGATGTCGACGCGTCGGGCGCCGAGCGCCTCGAGCCGCTCTACTTCTTCGGCTTGCGTGCGATCGATCGGGTTCACATCGATATGGATGCGGTTCTTGACGGTCTTCAACTCGGGGACCGGAGCGAAAAGGATCGTCGGAACGACCGGCGATGCCCGGACGTCGTCGACGGTCCACGACGCCCCGGCAATCTCGACGAGCCCGTCTTCCTCTTCGGTGATCTCGTAGCCGAGCACCGCGCACCAGAACTCCGCCAGAGCGCGCGGATCATGGCTGTCGACGACCAGCTCCTTGAACCTCGAAACCATGGCTCGAGATTCTACGTGGCTTCCCGCGCCGGGCTACGATGAGTCCGTTGGGAGTTGCGCGTCGGGAGGGTGGACGACATGACGGATGAGTACCCGGACATACTGGCCGGCGGCGAATGGATGACCGGCCACTCCGGAGAGCTGTTCGAGGATCGCAACCCCGCCGACCGCGACGACCTCATCGCGACCTTCGCGCGCGGAGACGCCGTCGATATCGACGAAGCCGTCCAAGCGGCGAAAGCCGCGTACCCCTCGTGGATGGAAACGCCGGCACCGAAGCGCGCCGACTACGTCTACCGCGTCGGCATCATGCTGGAGCAACGCAAAGAGGAGCTCGCGCCGCTCATGGCTCGCGAGATGGGGAAGACGCTCCGCGAGTGTCGCGCCGACATCCAGGAGGGGATCGACTTCGCCGTGTACATGGCCGGCGAGGGACGGCGAATGTTCGGCGTGACGACGCGCTCGGAGCTTCCGAACAAGTACTCGATGACGATGCGCCACCCGATCGGAGTCGCCGGCTTGATCACACCGTGGAACTTCCCGATCGCGATCCCGACGTGGAAGCTCTTCCCGGCGCTGATCGCGGGGAACACGGTGGTGTTCAAGCCGGCGGAAGACACATCGCTGCTCGCGCTCAAGCTCGTCGAGATGTTCGAAGAGGCCGGCATCCCGCCGGGGGTCTTGAACTTCGTCACCGGGCTTGGCGAAGAGGCCGGAGCCGCGCTGGTCGACCACAAAGGGGTGCGCTGCGTGTCGTTCACCGGCTCGCTCGAGGTCGGCCGCCAGATCAACGTGAAATGCAGCCAGGAGATGAAACGCTGCTCCCTCGAGCTCGGATCGAAGAACATCATGATCGTCATGCCCGACGCCGACCTCGACCTCGCGGTCGAAGCCGGAGCGTGGGGAGCGTTCGCGACGAGCGGCCAGCGGTGCACCGCGACGTCGCGTATGGCCGTGCACGGATCGATCCTCGAGGAGTTCTCAGAACGGCTCGTCGCCCGCGTGCAGAAATACAAGGTCGGGCCCGGCACCGATCCGGACACCGATCTGGCGCCGGTGATCAACGAGAAGCAGAAAGCGCGGGTGCTGGAGTACATCGGGATCGGCCAGTCCGAAGGCGCGAAGCTCCTCACCGGCGGCCACGCACTCGAAGACGGCGAGTACGCGAAGGGCAACTTCATCGCGCCGACCGTTTTCCGAGATATGGCGCCGGACATGCGCATCGCTCAGGAGGAGATCTTCGGACCGGTCACCGGCATCATCGAGGTTGGTTCCGCCGATGAGGCGATCGAGGTGGCCAACTCGACCCAGTACGGGCTGTCGGCGTCGATCTACACGCGAGACATCACCAACTCCTTCAAGGCGATCGAGAAGCTCGAGTTCGGCGTCGTCTACATCAACGCGCCGACGATCGGCGCCGAGGTTCAGCTTCCCTTCGGGGGGATGAAGTCCACCGGCAACGGTCACCGCGAAGCCGGGCCCGTCGCGCTCGACGAGTTCACCGAGTGGAAGGCCGTTTCGGTCGACTACTCGGGCCGGCTCCAGAAGTCCCAGGGCATCGACTGATCGCCGCGTGGCGACGCGCTCCGTTCCTCGAGGGTCGGTCCGGCTCGCCGTTCGCACCTTCGGCCGGCGCGGCCCGCACGTCGTCCTGATCCACGGGCTCGCGTCGACGCAACACATCTGGGATCTGGTGATCCCGCGGCTCGAGCGACGATTCCGCGTTGTAACGTTCGATCAGCGCGGGCACGGGGAGTCCTCGAAGCCTTCGACCGGGTACGACTTCACCAACGTGTGCGCCGACGTCGGCGCTGTTCTGCGAGTCACGAAAGCCAAGCGTCCGGTGCTCGTCGGCCATTCGTACGGCGCGAACGTCGCCATCGAGTACGCGGCCCGTCATCCGCGGGCGCTCGCCGGCGTGGTCAGCGTCGATGGAGGCATGGGCTCGATGTCGGAGATCATGAGCTGGCGCGACGCACGGCAGATGCTCGCACCGCCGAAGCTCCGCGGACTTCCCGTCGACGAGCTCCTCGCCTACGGACGCGAGGGTTCGCTGGCGCACGTGTGGTCTCCGGAGGTCGAACGGATCGTCCGTTCGTTGTTCGAGATCGACTCCCGCGGCCGCGGCACTCCAAGGCTCGCGCGCGCGAATCACATGCGTATCCTCCGTGCGATGTTCGACCAGAGGCCAAAGGATCTTCTCGCCCGGATCGAGGTGCCCACGTTGATGTACTGCGCACGCCCGCGCCGCCACGTCATGAACGAGGAGCGCGGGTTCTACGAGATGAAGAAGGCCTCGACGGCTCAGATCCGTGGAACCAACTCGAAGGTGAAGATTGAGTGGATCACCTCGATCCACGACATCCCGCTCGACCGTCCCGGCGAACTCGCCGATCGCCTCGCGCGCTTCACCTTGAAGGAGGCCCAGGCATGAGGGGCTCGCAGGGGTTGTCATACAAGGGTGTGACACTTTGTATGACACATGTGATGACACCTCCCGCGGACTCTCTGCTTGGGCCGGCGTGGGAGCCCAACGTATGAGCGAGCGAGTCGCCGTTCCGTGGGACGACTCCCTCGCGGCGTACGACTTCGGGCCACAACACCCGCTGAAGCCAATCCGCGTCCAGCTCACCTACGAGTTGTGGAAGGCGTACGGATTGCTCGACCGGCCGAACGTGGACGTGATCAAGCCGCGCTTCGCCACGCGCGAGGAGCTCGAGCTCGTTCACACCCCTCGATACATCGAAGCCGTTGAGATGATCAGCGCGACGGCGACGGACCCGTTCAGGAATTACGGATGGGGGATAGGCATCGGGGACAACCCGGCGTTCCGCGGCATGCACGAAGCGAGCGCGCACGTCGTCGGCGCGTCGCTCGTGGCAGCGGAGGCCGTCGCCCAAGGAAAGGCGCAACACGCGTTCAACCCGGCCGGCGGCTTGCATCACGCGATGCCCGACCGCGCCAGCGGATTCTGTATCTACGACGATCCGGCGATCGCGATCCGATGGCTGCTCGATGGTGGCGAGCGGGTCGCCTATCTCGACGTGGACGTCCATCATGGCGACGGCCCGCAGTTCGTCTTCTACGAAGACCCGAACGTCCTCACGATCTCGCTCCACGAGTCGGGCGAGTACCTCTTCCCCGGTACCGGCTTCCCGGAAGAGATCGGTGCGAGAGGCGCCGAGGGCACGAAGGTCAACGTCGCGCTTCCGCCACTCACCGACGATCTCGCGTATCGGAAGGCGTTCGAACGCGTCGTTCCCCCTCTGATCGAGTCGTTCAAGCCGACGATCCTCGTTACCCAGCTCGGGTGCGACACGCACGCGACCGATCCGCTCGCGCATTTCGCTCTCGTGACGCAGACCTACAGCTGGCTGGCGTCGGCGATGCACGATCTCGCGCACCGGATCACCGGCGGCCGGTGGCTCGCGCTCGGCGGCGGCGGATACCAGATCTACACGGTCGTGCCGCGGGCATGGACGATCTACCTCGCCGAGATCACCGGCGGCGAGCTCGACGAGGAGCTCCCTGAGGAATGGCGCGAACGGGCGATGCAGGCCGGAGCGCCGGCGGAGCTTCCCCGCCTTTTGCAGGACCCAGGCATCAACGCGCCACCGGGACGTCTCGAAGAGGCGCGCGATGAAGCGGCCGCAGCCACGGAGCGCACCGTCGAGCACGTCTTCCCCTACCACGGCCTGGGCGCATGAGCGACCAAACCGCGGCGGGCTGGGTGCTCCTCGTCGGGTCGTCGCTGTTCATCATCGGCGCGGGGCTCGCTCCGGAATCTGGCCGCGTGTTCTCCGCGTCGCCGAGCGAGTACCTCGACATCCTGCACCGCAACGCGCGTCGATGGCGCTTGATGAACGGACTCATGATCGCGAGCGTCATCGGAACCGCGGTCGGCCTTTGGCTTTTCTCAGGCATTCTCGGGAACGCGGGCTACGTCTGGCGCGGGCTCGCCGGCGCGAGCGCGTATTCGCTCGGCGCCGTGGGTTGGGTGGTGGGGCTGACATTTCGCGATACGGCCACGCTTCATGCGGCGAAGACGTCCGTCACGACCGGCGAGATCCCCTCGTGGTTCGAACCGCTCGGCGAGTGGATCGGTCAGATGTACCGCATCTACATGATCCTCGCGTACGCGACCGTCGCGATCGTCGGTTGGGCCATCCTGCAATCGCATATCTCGCCTACGGGCATCGGCTGGTTCGGCGTCGGGTACGGAACGATCTTCGGCCTCTCGTTCCTGACCGGACGCCCGAAAACGTCCTTCGGTTCGGTTGCGGAGATCCCGGCGCTGATCCACGTTGCTACGCTGGTTTTCGGCGTGTCGCTCCTCTTCTAGGAGGCACGAATTGTTCGGAGACGAAGTCGGAACGATCGAAGCGATCCGCCCCTTCGACCTTCACGGCGTGACGTACTATGACCTCGCGGTGAAGCTCGACGACGGCCGGATGGAAGAGGCCCGGCTCGGGCCCGAGTCGGTCGCGAGCGGCCTCCAAGCCGGCGACCGAGTCCGCATCATCCGCGCCGGTCTGATGATCATCCAGGTCGCGCGCGAGCAGGCCTGAACCCGCCGGATAGACTGGCCGCATGCCATCCGTCCTAACCCCGGACGAGCGCGCCCTGCTCGCCGCGTACCTTGTCGAGACGCTCGTCGCAGGCCCGACCCGAACCCCTCGGGATAACGCGGTCCGTAACGCCCGGCTTCTCGCCGCAGGCGACGTGGACAAGATGCTCGGCTTCTCGTTCTCCGGCCTCGACCTGCAGGAAGTGATGGACGCCGTCGCGGCGCTCTGTGGGTGCTCCGCCGACCCTCTGGACACCGAGGGCCCCGGATACATCGATCCCGACCGGACCCTCGACGAGCTCGAAGCGATGGCGACCCGGCTCGGCGAGGCTGCCCGGCGCGGCGAGCGCATCCTGATCTGCACCGGCCACCCGACCGGGGTGATGTCGATGCACCAGGCGGTCGCTCGCGCCCTGACCGAGGCGGGGTGCAAGGTTCTCACCCCCCGCGAAGGCGAGAAGCTGACGAGTGATCACCACGGCCGAAGGCTTCGGGTCCTCTACCTCGACGGCGTCGGCGTTCTGTCCGACGGAGCCCGGCTGCTCCACACCCATGAGGCATGGCCGATGGAAGCGCTCCTGGAAGCCGGCGAGCCCCCGGATCTCGTCATGGCCGACCACGGTTTCGCCGGCGGGGCGGTCGAGCGCGGCCTCGAAACTATCGCCTTCAACGACGTGAACGACCCTGCGATCGCCGTGGCAAAGGCCCGGGGAAAGATCGAGGTGGTCGTCCCGCTCGATGACAATGTCCCCCCGTCGCTCTATGCGCCACTGGCGTCGGTCCTGGTCGACGCGATCAAGCGCTGAGGGTCCGGCGACGCCTGGGTCCCCGCCGAGGGCGGTTCGGGCGAATCGGCACTCGCGGCACAACGCGGGGAACCCCAACGACCTGCGCGAAGGCCTTTCGGGGCGTTGGAGCCGGATGCTACGATGCCCTCGCTTTCAGCGGAAGGAGAACGGTGGCGAGGTCAAACTCGCCCAGCGGCCCCCGGTTTCTCACCGCCTTGGAGGTCGCTGAGCGCATGCGGGTTTCGAAGATGACCGTGTATCGATTGATCCGGTCGGGGAAGATCCCCGCCGTCCGGATCGGTAGAGCATTCCGTGTCCGAGAAGACGACGTCGAAAAATACCTCGACTCCAGCTACGTGACGGCCGTCTAGAGCGATCGAACGCACCGACACGGCGCGGCATCCACCCGCGGGCCTCAAGCCGCCTCCACGAAGAACGAGGCTGCATAACGTGATCGCGAGGCGAAGGAAATGGATGCCTACGAAACCCTCATCGCGCACGTCGTCGAGAAGGGCGGTATGTGCGTGGCCCTCGGCGGCATGGACTCCGGGAAAACGACGTTCCTGTCGATGGTCGCGGCGGTTGCCGTGCGTGTCGGGAGGACCGTCGCCTACCTCGACACCGATGTAGGCCAGACCACGATCGGCCCGCCGACCACGATCGGGCTGAAGTACATCAAGGAAGACGCGGACCTGTCGCCGGACGCACTCGGGCGTCCCGACGCGATCTACTTCGTCGGAGACACCAGCCCGCAGGGCCACTTGCTTCCGTTGATCGTCGGGTCATCGAAGCTCGCCGAGGAGGCGCGCCGCTCCGGCGCCGACATCATCCTGGTCGACACGACCGGCTTGATCGGCGGCACGCTCGGACAGATCCTCAAGTTCCACAAGATCGAGGCGCTGCGCCCGGACTGGATCGTCGGCTTCCAGCGCGGTGAGGAGCTCGAGCCGATACTCGGCGCCGTGCGCCGCACTATGCCGGTCGAGGTCGAGTGTCTCCCGATCCCGGACACCGTCAGGATCACCACTGTGGACGAGCGCATCACGCACCGCAGGGAGATGCTCAAAGCGGCGTTCCAGGCGCCGGTCCACCGCTGGAAGGTCCGTCCGAGCGTCTTCATCCCGCAGATCCCGCCCGACGTCGATCTCGCGATGCTCGACGGGCTCATCGTCGGTATGGAAGACGGCAAAGGGACGTGCATGGGTCTCGGGATCCTCGAGTACCGAGAGAGCGCTCTGCGCATGATCTCCACGGTTGCGGAGGGCGCCAAAGCCCTGCGCTTGGGCTCGATGCGGGTGACGTCGGACTTCGACACATCGCGCGTCGACCTGCGCGAGATCTTCGTGTCCGATTAGTCCGTGTGATTAGTCCGGCCGCGGATTCACCGGTAGAATCCGCGCGTTCCTACGAGAGGCAGAGATGGGTTCGATAATCAAGAAGCGCCGAAAGAAGATGCGCAAACACAAGCACAAGAAGCTGCTGAAGAAGACGCGCTGGCAGCGCCGTCAGCAGAAGTAGTCCACCCCGGGCTTCCCCTCATCGAATCTCAGGCCCTATGGCGGGGTTTTCTTGGTGTCTGTTCACGTTTGACCCCGTAGTGCTCGCGAGGTTCCCGCTTTGGTAATCGCCCCAACGTCCCGATACCAACAAAGGAAGCATCTCGCTGGTACCGGGGGGTTTGCCAATGACAACGACCTCACGCGCCTTTCCGGTGATCAGCCGCACTATCGGAAAGAGCGCTCGAAGCCGCCTTTCGCCGCGAGGGATCGTACGCCGCCTTCGCGAAGCGCTCCCCGAGGGTCACGCGATCGCCGAGGAAGTCTGGCAGCGGCGTCACCGCGGGATGTTGTGGCTTCTCGCCGTCCACGTCCCCATCATCGTCGCCTACGCGGTTCTGACCGGCAAAGGTGTGCGCCACGGCTTCGTCGAAGCCATCGCGCCCGTGGCCGCGCTCGGCGCGGCACGATACGGACCGAAGACCCGGCGCTTCCAGTCACTCGCGGCGACGATCGGCCTCATCATGTGCTCCGCGATCTTGGTCCATCTTTCGGGCGGCATCATCGAGATCCATTTCCATTACTTCGTGATCCTCGCGGCCATCTCGCTGTATCACGACTGGACCCCGTTCCTCGTCGCGATCTTTTTCGTCGGCGTCGAGCACGGCCTCATGGGAGCCCTCAACCCGCGGGCGGTATACAACCATCCGGACGCCATAGCCCATCCATGGAAGTGGGCGGGGATCCATGCGGGCTTCGTGCTCGCGGCGAGCGCGATCAGTTTGGTTCGATGGAAATCCAGCGAGGTCGAAGCGCTGAAGGACCCATTGACATGGCTCCCCAATCGCGCCCTCTTCAGTGATCGTCTTCGCCAAGCACTCGTCCGCGTTGAGCAGAGCGGCGGATCGGTCGCGGTCATGTTCCTCGACGTCGACGATTTCAAGTCGATCAACGACACGGCGGGACACCACGCCGGAGACCGTTTGCTGATCGTCGTCGCCGACCGGCTCCGCGCGACCTTGAGGCCGATCGACACCGTCGCCCGCTTGGGTGGCGACGAATTCGCCATCGTGCTCGAAGACCTGGAGGATCCGGACGCCGTCAAGGAAGTTGCGGAGCGGATCCTCGAAGCCCTTCGAGCTCCTCTGTTGTTCGAAGGCCGGCAGCTCTCGGTGACCGCGAGCGTCGGCATCGCGTTGCGCTCGGACGGTGCGACGGGTGAAACCGAGCTCGTCCGCAATGCCGATATCGCAATGTACGTCGCGAAGAAGAGCGGAAAGGGTCGCTTCGCGTTCTTCGAACCCAGCATGCACCTCGCCGTCATGGAGCGCACGGGGCTGGCGAAGGATCTCGAGGGCGCCATGGAACGTGACGAGCTGCGCCTCATGTATCAGCCGATATTCGAGCTGGAGGGAAACACGATCGCGGGATTCGAGGCGCTTCTGAGGTGGGAGCATCCGACGCTCGGCACGATCGCGCCGCCGCGGTTCATACCTTTGGCTGAAGAGAACGGTCTCATCGTCCCGATCGGACGCTGGGCGCTCGAATCGGCCTGTGTCCAGGGGCGCCTCTGGGAAGAAGTCGAGTCGGACTCGAAACGATGGATAAGTGTGAATGTCTCCGTGCGTCAGTTGAGGGAAGACTCGTTCGTCGACGATGTTGTGGCCGTACTGAGCAGGACGCGGCTACGTCCGGACCAGCTCGTCCTCGAGATCACCGAGAGCGCGATGGTTGGCGACAACGACGAGATCGTCCGTCGTCTCCACGACTTGAAGTCTCTCGGCGTACGTCTGGCGCTAGACGATTTCGGAACGGGTTACTCTTCGCTCGGGCACCTGCGCCGGCTACCGATCGACATCCTCAAGATCGACAAGTCGTTCGTCGACGGCCTGGACCAAGGTGCGGAAGAAGCGGCCCTCGCGAAGGCCGTCCTGAAGATCGCAGAGAGCATCGGGCTGCGCTGCGTCGCCGAGGGAGTTGAACGCGAAGGGCAGGCGCGCGAACTACGCGCCGCCGGATGCGAGTTCGCGCAGGGCTACCTCTTCTCGAAGGCGATCGAGGCCCCGAGGGTCGAAGCATTGTTGATGTGGCGCCCGCAAGCGCCCGAGCCGCGCGGCACGATCTTGATCGTTGACGCAGATACCGATGCGCGTGACGCCGTCAGCCGCAGACTTCGACGAGCAGGGTTCGCGACCCTCGAGGCGGGTTCGGGGGCGTCTGCGCTCAGCGCGATCCGGGGAAGGCATATCGACCTGCTCGTGGTCAGCGTTCCTCTTGTGGACATGCATCCCATCGAATTGGCGAGCGTGATCAAGAGCGATCCCGCGACCGTTTCGATCCCGATCCTCGCACTGTCGTCGGCTCAGAGTTCGGGTGAGGGCGCGTTGGAGTCATTCACGAGCGTCGCCGACGGCTATCTCCGAAAGCCCGTCCCGGAGAATGAACTGGTGACCCGGGTGCAAAGTCTCATCGGGGATACTCCGGCGTCGATGCCCGCCTAGCGGCTCGGTTCTGTTTCATCCCGGACATTTCCGGTCAGCCCGGCAGACCCGCGCACGGCGTCGCTCCTCCACGTTTCCAGGTTCGTTTTCCCTCATAGACACTCCGAGGGGAGGCGTTCTTCGTGCGTCGTTCGACCGCAGTGATCGTTGCGGCCATGCTCGCGATCCCACTGACCATGCAGATCGCCTCGCCGGCGGCCTCCATCGACCTGCACAAGCTTTCGCCTGCGATGCGCCTCCTCGTCCGCGAAAAGGGCTATCGGACCCCGAGCGTGATCGCCAAGGCCGTGCGGGGGATGCAGCGCGGCGACGTCTACTACCTCGCGCGGGTGCGCGGTCGCATGGACCGCGGGCTCCTCGCAGACCTCCAGCGAGCCGGCGCCCGCGTGCGAGTTGCATTTCCTGAGATCAACTACGTCGCGCTCGTGTCGAAGATCGGAGCGATCGCACGCGTCACCGGCATCGACCGCGTCTCGGAGCTCGAGGTCGATTCGGTACAACGCCTCCACAGCGCCAGCGTTCAGTACGTGTCGGCCGCGACAGCCGCGAAGTGGGGCGACCAGCACAAGCGCGGAACCATGGACGTCGGCGCCGACAAGATGTGGGCGGCCGGCATCGACGGCAGCGGAGTCACCGTCGGCGTGGCCGACTCGGGCGTCGACTCCACTCATCCCGACCTCGACGACCTCGACTGGCAGAACTGGGGCGGCTCGCACGATCCGAAGGTCGGCTTCGTCGACTGCCAGCCTTCGATCGGCGATCTCGTCACCATCTTGTCCGGCGACGTGAAGGTTCCCGATCTCTGCAACGCGATGCCCGGCTACGACGACAACGGACACGGCACGCACGTCTCCGGCATCGCCACCGGCACCGCGCAGGGGCGCGGTCAGGAAGGCCTCTACCCCGGGATGGCGCCGGGCTCGCTGCTGCGCGTCGCGAAGGTCTGCACGGCGGCGGGGACGTGCCTGAACTCCAACGTGATGGCGGGGATGCGCTACCTCGCGATGGAGAAGTCCGAAGGCGGCGCGGGCGCGGACATCATCAACATGAGCCTCGGCGGCGGGCGCACGTACGGGGCACCGCTCCTTGGGGTCGAGCTCGAGACCAACAATGATCCCGAAGCAATGCTCGTCAACGCGCTCTCGCAGCTGCACAACGTGCTCTTCACGATCTCGGCCGGCAACTCCGGACCGTCGCTCGGCAGCGTTTCGAACCCGGCGGTCGCGAGCCAGTCGCTCGCGGTCGGCGCCGCGGTCGCCGACTTCGACCTGGACCACCCGGTCTCCCAGACCCTTCACGGTGAGTACGGCGACATCCAGCCGCTCGCGAAGAAGAACCACGCGATCGGCATCGCGGGCTTCTCCTCGCGCGGCCCGAGCGGCGACCGGCTCATCAAGCCGGACGTCGTCGCGCCCGGCGTCTACATCGTGGCGCCCGAGGCCCTTATCGGCGGCGAGGTGAAAGCCGGCGACTTCGGCCACCAGCACTTCTTCTCGAATGATCCGACGTACGCGGTGCTATCCGGCACGTCGATGTCGGCCCCGTCGGCCGCAGGCGTCGCGGCGTTGGTTGCCTCCGGCTACAAGAAGACGTTCGGCTCGATCCCCGCCTACTACCGCTTGAAAGCAGCGCTCGCGAACACCGCCGGCACGAAGGCGTTCGAAGGCTCCGTGGCCGGCCTCATCTTCGGCACGCTCGTCCACAACGGCGTCGGGACTCTCGCCGACCACTACCCGGTCCGCAACGGCGGAGAGGTCGGCGTCACCGGCACCGGCGCCGGCCGCGTGAACGCGCCGGCGGCGCTGCTCGCGCTGACGAGGGGCGTCATCGCGTACACACCGCAGCTCGGCGCGCTCGACGAGATCCACGAGCTGCAGCCGTCGTGGGCGATGAACGACCTCGCTCCAGGCGCCTCGGCCCGCACGACCTTCCTCTTCCGGGGCGCGCCGCAGATGCTCGGCCCGGCGAGGATCAGCTTCAAGATGCTTCCCGAGAAGGAGCCAGCCGGGATGATCGCAGCGCCGGCGTCGTGGTTCTCGCTCCCCGCAGCCTTCAACGCGAAACGCAACGCGGACGTGCCGGCGAACTTCGGCCTCCGCGTGCCGTCGAACGCGAAGCCCGGCGCGTATACGGCGACGATGATCGGCACCGTCGACCTCGGGTCGGTGAAGCAGTCGATACGGATACCCGTGCAGTTCTTCGTCCGCATGCTCGAGCCGAACGCGAAGGTGGGCGGCAGCTCGATCGAGGGCCCGATCTGGGCGGCCGACGTAACCGACTACTCCATGGTCGGTTTCGAGAACCCCATCGCCGACATCGAGACCGATTGGACGATGATCCCGTTGTACGTGCCGAAGGGCGTCACACGGATCGACTTCTCGGTTTACGACGTCGCGGGCGCCGACCGCATGGATCTTTTCGTGCTCGACGACCAGGGCAACGAGATCGACTCGACGGTCACGGGATACACCAGCCACGTAGTTCCCGCTGGTGCGCTCTACCTGCCGACGTCCAAATCCGACCCGGCGACGATGAGCATCTTTGCCCCGCAACCCGACGGCGGAAGCGACACCGGCGACTATCAGACCAACGTGAAGCTCCCGCAGACGATCTGGCTCGCCGTATCCGACTCGGGCCCGGCGAAAGCGCCGTCGATGAGCCGGTACCACCTCGACGTGGACATGATCGGCGCGGCCTCGACCGGCATCAACGGGGTCGCCGCTCCGGCTCCGGCACCGAAGCCGAGGCCGGCCACGCAGCCGTCGCGCCTGCCGGCGACCGGCGTCGGGGCATCTCAGGCGGTCGCCGTGGCGTTCCTCGGTCTCGCCTCGACCGCAGCAGCGTGGCTCCGGCCGCGCCGGCTACGGACCCGCTAGGCGCACAGAAACGCCCAACGGCGCCCGGCGGAAGCGGCCGGGGTCCTCGCTAGAATCATGCTGATGCGAGCCCGCCTGTGCCTCCTCATCGCGCCGGCGATCGCGTTGGCAGCGTGTGGAGGCGGCTCCCCGAAAGCGACGCCCGATGCCCGGGTCGGCACCGACATCACGATCGAGGTTGCGGCCGCGCCGGGCAGCGCCGAGGTCATCAGGCTGGCCGCGGTCGAGCGCGGGACCGGCACGGTCGGGGTCGTTCTGGCGCACATGCTGGGTTCTTCCCAGAGCGCGTGGAGCCCGATCGTCGGCGATCTCGTCGACGAAGGCTTCCACGTCCTTACCTTTGACTTCCGCGGTCACGGCCTTTCCGGCGGCGCCCGCGACCCGTCGCACGCCGACCTGGATCTCGCCGGAGCCGTCGCGAAGATCCGCGCGCTCGGCGCTTCGAGGGTCCTGGTCGTCGGAGCCAGTCTCGGCGGCACCGCGGCTATCGCGGTCGCGGCGACCGCGGATCTCGACGGCGTCGTCACCCTGTCGGCCCCGGCAAGGATCGATGACCTCGAAGCGGGTGCGATCGCTTCAAAAGTCAGCGAACCGGCACTCTTCTTGGTCGGCGCCAACGACGACCCCCGCTACGTCGAAGCCGCGCGCGCGTTCAACGCGGCCACGAAAGGCCCGAAGAAACTACAGGTTCTCGCCGGCACGTCCGCGCACGGAACCGATCTGCTGACCGATTCCAGGGTCGGGAAGCGTGTGCGGAAGCTCGTCCTCGACTTCTTGATCGATCACCGGGGGTAGCGATGGCTCTGGCGTTCCGATTCCTGACCTTCACGAGCGACTATGGGCTCGAGGACGAGTTCGTCGGCGTCTGCCGCGGCGTCATCAAACGCTTCGCACAGGACGTCGAGATCCTCGACATCTCCCACGCGATCCCGCCGCAGGACCTGCGCGCCGGCGCGAACGTGCTCGCCCAAGCGGTGCGGTTCATGCCGCCGGCCGTCCATCTCGCGATCGTCGACCCGGGCGTCGGCACCCACCGGCGCGCCGTCGTGATCGGAACCGCTCAGGGCCCGCCGCTCGTCGGGCCGGACAACGGCTTGCTGTCCCTCGCCGCGGAGGCGCTCGGCGGCGCCGTCCAGGCCCACGAGATCGCGCGCGAAGAGCTGTTCCTGCAGCCGGTGAGCCGCACATTCCACGGCCGTGACATCTTCGCGCCCGTCGCCGCGCGGCTCGCTCTCGGCATGCCGCCCGACGAAGTCGGGCCCTCGATCCCGGTGGCCGAGCTGGTGAAGCTCGAGATGCCGACCTCGAAGGTCGACGACGACCACGTGCACGGCCAGGTGGTTCAGACGGACCACTTCGGGAACCTGCAACTGAACGTCAGCCGGGAGGAGCTCGAAAGCCTCGGGATCATGCTGGGCGACCCGCTGGAGCTCCGGGTCGGCGGCAAGGCGCACGCGGTGAAGTTCTGCCAGGCTTTCGCGGAGGTTCCCGCCGGGCGCCTCGCCGTCCTCGAAGACTCTTACCGGCGGATATCGGTCGCGGTGAACCAGGGGAGTGCCGCGAAGCGCCTCGAGGCCCGCCGCGGCGACCCGGTGATCCTCGCCCGGGCCCACAAGCGCTAGCTCCCTGCGCCGTCCAGCGGATTGATCGCTCCGCAAAAGGTGGCAGTCACGACTGCCACCCCTGTGAGCGATCACGGACGGATGACCGAGTAGAGCTTGCTAAGAAGTGTTCCCGTTCCTTTCGGTTGAGCCCGCCAGTTTGCCCGACTATCCTGGCCCGAAGTGGCCGGCCAGCGCATCCTGATAACAGGCATCTCGCGATTCCTCGGCGGGAGGCTCGCGCAACGGCTGGAGCAGGACCCCGACGTCAGCAGCATCATCGGCGTCGATCTCGAGGAGCCCTCGGTCGAACTGACCCGCACCGAGTTCGTTCGCGCCGACATCCGGAACCCGTTGATCGTGAAGGTTCTCCAAGCGACCGAGGTCGACACCGTCGTCCACACCGCGGTCATAGCGACGCCCGGCTCGGTCGGCGGCCGCTCGCAGATGAAAGAGATCAACGTCATCGGGACGATGCAGCTCTTCGCCGCGTGTCAGAAGGCGGAATCGCTTCGCAAGGTCGTCATGAAGTCCACCACCGCGGTTTACGGCAGCGAGCCCATCGACCCGGCGATCTTCTCCGAGGACATGTCGCCCCATTCCCAGCCGAAAACCGGCTACGCGAAGGACGCGGTCGAGGTCGAGCACTACGCTCGCGCCTTCGGACGCCGGCGCACCGACATCGGGCTGACGATCCTCCGCTTCGCGAACTTCATCGGCCCCATGATCGACACCCCGCTGACGCGGTACTTCTCGCTGCCCGTCGTGCCGACCGCGCTGGGGTTCGATCCGCGGATGCAGTTCCTCCACGAGCAGGACGCCATCGAGATCCTCTACCGAGCCACTCGCGAAGATCACCCGGGGACGTTCAACGCCGCGGGCGACGGCGCGATCTACCTGTCGAAGGCGATCCGCATGGCCGGCAAGATCTCCGTGCCCGTGCTCGTGCCGTTGATGGGACTCGTCGCCTCGGCCGTGCGGCAGACCGGGCTGGTCGACTTCGCGTCCGACCAGATCAAGTTCCTGATGTACGGCCGTATCGGGGACGTCGATCGCCTCAAGAAGCAGTTCGGCTACACACCTCAGTACACGACCGAAGAGGCGTTCAAAGACTTCATCGCGAAGCGCAAGCTCGCGAAGATCTTCACGCACGAGCAGGCCGCTCAGTGGGAACGCGACCTCTACGAGTTCCTCGCTCGCCGCGGCTACGACACCGTCCCCGAGCCGGAGAAGGTCTGATGGCGAACGGGCGCGTCGTACCGATCGAGCAGGCCCGCCGCAGCGAGAAGCCTCGCTGCGCGGCGCGGACCGCCGACGGACGTCCGTGCAAGAACCTCGCCGACGAGAGCGGGTACTGCCGGCGCCACCGTCCGGTGATCCGCGAGGTCGAGGCGCCGACCGCGTTTCAGCAGTGGCTCGCCGATTCACTCGCGTTCGCGCGGAGGCGCGCCACGGGCGACTACCCGATCGACGACTTCGGCTTCGATCGCGACCTGACCGAGAACGTCCTCCTTCCGATCCTGCAGCCGCTCTTCGACCGCTGGTTCCGTGTCGATCAGATCGGGATCGAAAACATCCCGTCGGCCGGCGCCGCGCTGCTGGTGTCGAACCACTCGGGAACCGTGCCCGTGGACTCGCTGATGATGAAGTACGGCGTCTACGAAGCCACCGGACGACATGTGCGCCTCCTTGGAGCCGACCTCGTGTTCCAGATGCCGGTGATCAGCGAGCTCGGCCGCAAGAGCGGAAGTACGCTCGCTTGTACCGAGGACACCACGCGGCTCCTCAGGACCGGCGAATGCGTCGGCGTCTTCCCCGAGGGTTTCAAGGGGGTCGGGAAGCCGTTCCGGGAGCGCTACAAGCTTCAGCGGTTCGGCCGCGGCGGCTTCGTCGAGGTCGCGCTTCGGACCCAGACCCCGATCATCCCGGTCGCGATCGTCGGCGCCGAGGAGATCTTCCCGATCATCGCCAACCTGAAGCCGCTCGCCCGTCTGCTCGGGTTCCCGTACTTCCCGATAACGCCGACGTTCCCTCTACTGGGCCCGCTCGGCGCGATCCCGCTTCCGTCGAAGTGGCTGATCGAATACGGGGAGCCGATCCACACCGACCAGATGGATCCGGAGGCGGCCAACGACCCGATGTTCGTGTTCAACCTGACGGACCAGGTGCGCGACGCGATCCAGCAGACGCTCTACAAGAACCTGATGCACCGCCGCAGCGTCTTCTTCTAGCCGCTCAGCCGGCGATCACGTAGTTCGCTCGCCCTTCGAACGCACAGCCGCGGATCCCGGTCGCCGCGCACTTCCCGACGCGAGCGATCACCTGCATATGTTGCGGCCTCGACGTGTCTGCCACGTAGTACTGGGTGTATGTCCGTCCGTTCCGCCGTGTCGTCACGGTCCTCCGCGTCGCCGCGCAGCTCCTCCCGACGTAGGTTTCGTTTCCCATCGTCACGCTCGAGCGGCTCGCCGAGCAGTACCAGGCGAAGTACGTGACCCCCTTCGCGTCGGTGAGGCTTCCGCTGACCCGCCACCCCGAAGCGTTGGCGGAGCGGATCCGCGCGATGAGGGATGAGTAATCGATGCGGTCCTTGCCGTTGAAGTGGGGGACGAACACCCAGGCGTTACAGGCGGCTTGGCGACCGGAGCGCACGTTGCCCTTGCAGACGGCCGGCCGGGTGGTCGAGCCGGCGAAGGCGGGGGATGCCACTGCGAGGATGGCCGCGAAGCAGAAGAGGCGCCCCAGCCGTCCCAAACGATGTCCCCCTCACCCGCGAACCGACTTGCACGGAGATTCGCCTCCGTTCGCCCGGTTCCTGTCGGACAAAGGGGAAAAGGCTGCAGGGCGGCTCTTTCGAGCCGCCCTGCCAGACCGTCTTGCTAGCTAGTGCGCGAGCGCGAAGCGACGCACCAGGACCGCCATTCCCAGCAGCGCCGGGCCGGCGAGGAAGTATGCCGTCGTCGGCACACCAGTCGTCGGGAGCGGCGTCGGAAGGTCGAGCGGCAGAACCGTGCTGCCCTGAACCTCGGCCATCGACAGCGGACCGTCGATTCCGAGCGCCAGGCCGAGCGCCCCGTTGAGCGGCGCGAGGCTGATCTTCAGGGTGTTTGCCTGGGCAACCGCGTGGGTCGCGGAAGCGGACTTCGAGGCGCCCAGGATGTCGATCTTCAGACCCAGGGTGTCCTTGAGCAGCTGTGTCAGCGGCGCGAGGACCGTGTCGAGCGGCAGAGCGAAGGACCTGCCGTTGATCTTGAGCGCGCCCTTCGTCAGGTCGATCGTGTTACCCAGGATCTTCATGTTCAGGATCCGGCTGACCGCGTTCGCGGCTGCTCCGCCCTTGGTGCCGTCGATCGAAACGCCCGTCTCTGTGGACAGCGAGTCGATGTGCACGAGAGCGTTGTCACCGGTGCCGAACACGTCGATGTTCGCGAGCTTCGTGACGCCCTTGGCCGTGCGGGCGAGGCCCTGGAGGCCGGTGTCCGAACCCGTCTCGATGATGCCGACGGTGACGAGCGGCTGGCTAAGCAGCGACTCGAGCTTCGGCAGGTCGAGGTTGAGGTCGAGACCGAGCGGCGAGTTCTTGATCGTCGTCTCGACCGTGTCGAGCCCGCCGTTGATGACGTCGATGAGCCCACCGGGCTTGTCGGTGACGTCGAGAACCGGCGCGAGAACGCTCTTCAGCGTGCTCGTGAGCTGGGTGCCGAGGTCGACCTTGAGTCCGAGGATCTTGGAGTCAGAGTGGCTGACAACGCCCTTGATGCCATCAGCAGCCGTCTTGAGCGAGCTGACCGCGTTGACTTCCATCACGCCGACGTGGATCAGGTCGGCAAGGTTCTGCTCGATGAGCGAGTCGTGCTTGAGCGTCTCGCCGAGGGTCGCGAAGACCTTCGGGAGGCTACGGCCGACGACCGTCTCGAGCAGCGGGTTGAGCGTGCCGTCCATGACCTGACCGAGGCCGGTGCCGATCTTGGCAGCCTTGTCGACCTGACCGATGGAACGGCTGAACGAGACGACCTGGTCGATCTTGTTCGTCAGGCCGGCTGCATTCAGAACGGGATTCAGCGCGGAAGGCAGCTGGATGTGGAGACCCAGTACCTGGCCCGTGCCGACAGAACTGTAGTTGACGATCTTGGGAGCGACAGCCGCCCCCGCCCCCGTCCCGGTCACGAGAAGCGTGACCAGTGAAACCGATAGGATCGCCGCTACGCGGCGTACCCCCGAAACCCCTTTGCGCATGTTGCCCCCTCCTGTGAGGCCGGCCAAACCCGACGCGGTTCCTTGCGCCCGCTCCAGCACTTTCAGTTTCTGTGCTGCTAACGAGTGACCCTCTCGCTCGATTACGGACAACTGAGTCGAGGGAGTACTCGGAGCCGCCACACTGAGGAGCGCAGGTCTCGAGCGTCCAGCCTGACAACGAAGAACTAGTTACTCGAGTGACGCGAGTATGCCCCGCTTTTGTGGGTTTGACTAGAGGAGAATTCGGTACGGTTGACGCGTCCCGGTCATGGGTGGGACGAGCGTCCCGGCGCGGGATAAGGCTTTCTTTAGAGTGGGAGTTTGATCTCGGGGAGTGTCGGGATCGGCGAGGGCGGAACGAGCGGATCGAGGGGCCCTCCTCTGAGCGCCTCGTCGATCAGATCGTTCACAGTTTTGGTCACAGTGCCCGCAGTGTCATTGACCGTCCCTGTGACAGTGTCCACCACGGTTGGTGACTTCTCGGGGTCCGGGGCCGGCGGCGAGTCGCCGTGCTTTGGTGGCTGGGCCGACGGGTCGTCGATCGCCTGACCGGTGGTGTCCTCGCCGCGGAACTTGTCACACGGACAAAGCGGTACTTCGGTCTTGGAATCGGAGGAGGGCACGGTCGGAGCGGAGCTCACCCGCGGAAGAAGCGGGTTGGCGGGGCAGAGGCAGCCACCGATGATCCCCGTCACTCGGTCGGTGACCCGGCGAAGGATGTCGATCGAGTCCCGGCCGGCCGGACGTGCGCCGGGCGGCAACTGATCGACGATTACCTCGAGCCCGTGACGTTGCGCGACCGCGAACTGAGCCAGACGATCGAGCGGGAACGATCTGTGGGAGCGGCCGTACACGCCGATCAACAGACGCGTCGCGTCGAGCGTCCTCGCATCCATGTCGTTCAGCGCGGAGAAATACGGACCCTCCTGCTGCGAACCGCGATTGATGAGCGTGCGCAATTCGTCGAGCCGTTCGCGCGCGAGCTCCATCTGAAGGTAGGCGCGCGGCTCAGGAGCGCGAGTGATCCACAATTGTGCGTTCTCGTGCGCTCGCTTCGCGAAGTAGTTCCAATCACCCGGCACCGCGTTTTCGGCGGAGGCGAAGACCACTCCACCGGCCAGAAGCACCGCGGCGGCTATCCCAGACACGAAGACGAATCGGAAGCTGCGACGGAGCTTGAGGTTCTTTTCCGTCC
>Ga0070708_100001188_pt1 | contig 20021 bp, 16 predicted proteins | sample KBSK5503metaG_FD_65469 | JGI IMG/M metagenome (GOLD analysis project Ga0070708, IMG submission 65469) | Corn, switchgrass and miscanthus rhizosphere microbial communities from Kellogg Biological Station, Michigan, USA - KBS K5-50-3 metaG | ecosystem: Host-associated > Plants > Roots >... | reverse complement strand
CCCGTCGCCGAGGTACCTGTCGAGCAGGCGAGCTGACCTCGGCCCGGCGCCGCGACATGGCTGCAGAAGCTCACGACGCAACGATCACCTACCCGGGCGGCCTGCGCGGCCGATGGCGCTGGGCGGGCTCGGGCCAGGGCGCCGCCGTGTTCGCGCTCTCCGAGGTCGGCGGCGAGCTGCACGATTTCGGGCCGGATGTTGCGGCGGAGCCGGACGCGCTGTGCCGCGCCGAGCTGCGCATCGATGGTCCCGCCGGTTCCTGGACGGCCCGCTTCGCCTCGACCATCAACGACGAGCCGGTCGCGCAGCTCTGGGACACCGCCGGGGAGCTCGTCGTGAAGTACGGGTTCCACGGCTACGGGCTCGACGCCCGAACCGGCGCCTCGCGCTGGATCCACCGCTCGGCCACGCCGCTCCTCGCGGTGTTCGCCTCGTCGCGCCTGCGCCACGTCCTCCTCCAGGCCGAGCTGGAGACATTCGCGGTCGAGGCCGACGGGACGGTCGCCTGGCGGATCGCCCACACCGACGTCGTCACGGCGGCGAGCATGGTCGGAGGGCGCCTGGTGTTGACGGCATACGGGGGCGGGGTGAACGCGATCGACCCGTCGACGGGGCGCGAGGCCGGCGCGTAGCCGGCGCGTAGGCGAGTCCCGACGCGACGGCTGACGGTCCTCGGGCTGGCCACCGCGAGACCGGCGCCGCATCGGCTCGAATGTGGACCCGTCGTGGACAACCCGGCGCCCGATGACGAATCTCGTGGACAGGTGGCATTGACCGCGAGCGAGCGCGGGCCGTAGCGTACCGACCAGCCCGGAGGGGCCGAGCGACACTAACGGCAGCGATCGCATCAACGCCCACGTGTCGGGTAGGTTCCTCCGGGCCCTTCGATTCCCGGCCTCCTATGATCCCGCCGTGATCCCCCTCCTCCTGACGTTCGCGGGCGTGCTCGCCCTCGTGGGCGCCGCGCTGGTGCAGCGAGGCTTCGGGCCGCGAGCTCGCGTGGGCAGGCTGCTGGCCGTCGCGCCCCGGGTGTCGATCGCGGAGGCCGTCCGGATCGCCGACGCCGGCGAGACGCGCTACGTTCGAGTCGACGGGCGCCTCGACAGCGCGGAGGAGTTCGAGGACGAGGCCCATCGGCCGCTGGTCATCCGACGGACGAAGATCGAATGGCGGCCCGCCGGCGCGACCGGTCCCTGGACGCCTGTCGACTCGAACCTGGAGACAGTGCCGTTCGGCGTGCGCGAGGGCCTGGACGAGATCACGGTCGACGGGTCGGGGCTCGCCGATGGGCTGGTCGTGGTGCCGCGCGAATGGACCGGGACGGTCGCCGACCTCGGCGAGCGAGCGCCCGCGGGGGTGCCGCCGGATGGGTCAGCCCGCGTCGTGATCGAGCAGGCGTCCACGGTCGAGCACGCGACCGTGCTCGGTGTGCCCCGTCGGAACGGCAGCACCGTGTCGATGGGGCCGGGGCTCGGCCGGCCACTCATCATGACGACCCTCGAGTCGGACGAGGCGATGCGCGTCCTGACCGGCGGCGCGGCAGGTCGGGCGCGACTGGCGATCGGCTTCCTCGCGGCGGGTGCGGTGCTGCTGGTGATCGCGCTCCTGTGGGTGCTCGGCTCATGGCTCCTCGGCGGTGCGGCAGCGGCCCTCGCCGCATCGCCCGAGCCATCCATCCGGCCCGGCTCGGACACGCGGACGACCGGCGGCGGCCCCGGCCTCGTCGGCGATCCCGCACTCGCGCTGCTCGCGGTGCTCGGCATCGCGTTCGTGAGTGTGGTGGCGAGCCTCGCCTACGTCCGCGTCACCGGTGGCCCGCGGCGGCCGGGGCGGGAGGACCGCACCAGCCCCCGCTGACCCGCCAGCGTCGCCGCCGAGGCGTTACGGGCCCCGGGTACTTTTCACCCATTGGCAAGAAATGTGGGGTAGGTAGTCTCGGGACCCAACTTCACGAATCTTCCGGGGGGATCTGGGTTCTTGGCGAAGGTGGACCTGCTGCATCCGCGGCCACTCGACGCAACGATGACCGTGACCCGTGCCGCGGAGGTCCTCGGCGTCCACGCCAACACGGTTCGTGCGTGGAGCGACGCCGGGCGGCTGCGCTACTACCGGATCAACCCGCGCGGCGATCGCCGCTACCGGCTCGGCGACCTCCAGCGCTTCCTCGCCGCGAGCGACGCCACCGGCACGCCGGCAGCGGTCAACGGCGAGCGCCCGGCGGGGGGCCGGAAGCGCAGCTCGGCCCTGCCCGCCGAGGAATCGGTCTCGATCGCCGAGCACGGCGCGATGATGGCCCTCGTCGGCGAGCTGTCCGCGCTCAATGCCTCGGCCATGCGCGACGCGCTGGCGAGCCCCGACGCCCCGCTCAACGCAGGACTGAGCGCAATCCGCGACGCCCTCACCGCCGTGCACGCGAGTGCCTGGCGCACAGATGACGGGCACATCGCGCCCATCGGCGTGTCCGGGCCGCCGGGCCGTGGCCTGGTCAAGCTGCCCCGTGGCTTCGGGGTCCTGGGCCTGGCCCTCGCCGACCCCGGAGTCGTCGTCGAGGCCGATCCGGCCCACGACCTGTCGGCGACGAACCAGGTCGGGCGCGAGATCGCCTGCACCATCCCCGGCGAGGCCGAGCCGTGGGGCGTGCTGCTCGTCGTCCGCCATACCACCGAGCCGATCACCGATCCGGAGCGCGAGCTCATCGCCATCGCCGCGACGGCGCTCGGCAACATCATCCGGGCCGCGGCGTCCGCCGCCGACGTCGCCCACCAGCTCCAGCGCGCCGACGCGTTGCGACGGGTCACGAGCGACATCGGCAGCCGTCTCGACCTCGACGAGATCCTGGACCGGCTCGTCGACCACACGCAGGTCCTGTTCAGCTCGGATCGGGTCGCGGCCTTCCTCTTCGAGGAGGACGGGACGAAGCGAATGGCGGCATCGCGCGGCCTGTCCCGCGCGTGGATCGCCGCAGTCACCGGGAACGACGGGGCGACGCTTGGCACGGCGGCGATCAACAACCGACGGCCGATGTTCTCGGTCCACTACCGCGACGACCCACGCTCCGGCAACCTCCGGGCCGCGGTCATCCAGGAAGGCTTCGACACGGTCTGCATCGCCCCGTTGCTGGATGGCGACCGCGAGGAGCCGCTCGGGATCCTCGGTGTGTACCACGACGATCCCCACCCCTGGACCGAGGATGAGCTCGAGACGATGGCCGCCCTCGCCACGCAGGCGTCCGTGGCGATCAAGGGGGCGCGGAACTACGCCCAGCTCGCGACCTGGACGGCCCAGCTGGGGTCGATCCAGCAGCTCGGCACGCGCCTCAACCGGCTCGCCCGGGTCAAGGACATCGGCGACGCGATCGCGACGGAGCTCCGCCAGCTGATCGACTACCACAACGTCCGCGTCTACCGCCTTCACGGCGAGGATCTCGTCCCCGTCGCCATGCAGGGCCGCGTCGGCGAGTACCTCATCGAGACGCCCGAGCTGCTGCGCGTCAAGTACGGCGCGGGCATCACCGGCTGGGTCGCCGAGCACCGCATCGCCCAGCGACTCGACGACGCCTCCGCCGATCCGCGTGCGCAGACGATCCCGGGCACGGCGGACGACATGGACGAGTCGATGCTCCTCGCCCCGATGCTGTTCGAGGACGACGTCCTGGGTGTGCTCGTGCTGTCGAAGCTGGGCCTGCGCCAGTTCCGGCCGGACGACCTGCGCCTGCTCGAGATCTACGCCAACTTCGCGGCGCAGGCGATGGCCAACGCCGATGCGACCGAGCGGCTGCACGAGAAGTCCCTCGCGCTCGAGCGCATGGTGCGCGGCGAACGCGAGCTGCTCGGCATCACCGAGTCGATCCTGAGCACCCTCGATGCACCGGTCCTGCTGGGCACGATCGCGGACCGCCTGAACGAGCTCATCGGCTCGGACAACGTCGCCATCGAGCTCCTCGATCACGAGCGGGGCACGCTGATCCCCGTGGTGGCCCGTGGGGCGGACGCCGAGTACTTCCTCCAGCCCTGGCTGCCCGGCGAGACGGGCATCGCCACGTGGACGCTGGAGCACAACGAGTCCGTCCGGATCGACGACGAGTACGACGACGAGCGGGTCGCCCAGGGGCCCGGTGGTCGGGTCCACGGCAGCCTCATCTGCGTGCCCCTCCGGGGGCGCGACGGCCCGATCGGCGTCCTCACGATGGAGCGACTCGGAGAGGGCGGCTTCTTCACCGATGACGAGTACGAGCTCGTCCAGCTCTTTGCGGGCCAGGCGGCGATCGCGCTCCAGAACGCGGAAGCCCACCGGGCCAGCGCGGACGCGGCCGAGCGCCTGCGTGACAAGTCGGTGGCGCTCGAGCGGATGGTCCGCGGCCAGCGCGAGCTTCTCAGCATCACCGAGTCGATCCTGAGCACCTACGACCCGCCGACCCTCCTGGGCACGATCGCCGACCGGCTCGGCGACCTGATCGGATCGGACAACATCCTGATCGAGCTCGTGGACCCCGAGGCCGGACATCTCTCGCCGGTTGTCGCCCGCGGCGCCGACGCGGAGCGCTACCTTCGACCCTGGTCGCCCGGCCAGGTCGAGCTCGCGGACTGGGTCGTGGAGCACAACGAGCCGGTACGCATCGACGATCAGATCGACGATCCCCGGGTCCACCAGGGCTCGTCCGGGCCGACCCACGGCAGCCTCATCTGCGTGCCACTCCGGGGCCGTGATGGGGCGATCGGCGGATTGACGATCGAACGCGTCGGCGAGGGCCGGGTGTTCAGCGACGACGAGTTCGAGCTCGCCCAGCTGTATGCGGCCCAGGCGTCGGTCGCCCTCCAGAACGCCGAGGTCCACCTCGCCGTCCGGCGCCGGGCCCAGACGGACGTACTCACGGGCCTGATGAACCACGGAACGTTCGGCCAGCACATGGACGCGCTGATCGCCGGCGGCGAGCCCTTCAGCCTGGTCATGCTCGACCTCGACCGATTCAAGCCGGTCAACGACCTCATGGGCCACCAGGCCGGCAACGCGCTCCTGCGCCAGGTCGCCGACGCGATCGTCGCCGCGAGCCGCGAGTCTGACCGCGTCTTCCGCTACGGCGGCGACGAGTTCGCGGTCCTCCTGCCCCGCACCGCCGGCGACCAGGTCGGCCCGATTGCCGAGCGAGTCCGCGCCGCCGTGAAGGGCGTCGTCGGGCCGGGGTCGGCGTGGCGCGGCCGGGCGCGCTCGCTCGAGGCGTCGGCCGGCACCGCATCGTTCCCCGTCGACGGCACGACGCCCGAGGAGGTCCTGCTCGCCGCGGATCGCGCGCTGTTCGTTGCGAAGCGCTCGGGCGGCGCGCGAGTCGCAAGCTCCTCGGAAGGGACCGTCCTCGCCGGAGAGTTCACCCTGCAGGCGCCAACCCCGATCGACCCACTGGCGGCCACTGCGTAAGGTTTCGCGTCGCCGATCCGGGCCTTCAGGCGTCAGACTCCAACCATGACCTACTACGAGCCGCCGCGCCGCCGCCGGCCGAGGCAACGCTCGGTGCTCGATTCGCCCTGGCTGTCGGCGCTCCTGGTCGTCGTCGTGCTCGGGCTGGTTGGCACGCTGTATGTCGGCCCGAGGCTGTTCGGTTCCGCCCCGACGCCAACGCCCTCCACGCCGCGGGCCACGTTGGTCGCGCTCGCGACCGCGACGCCCGCCGGCCCGTCACTCGCACCCACCTTCGCGCGACCCACGCCGAGCCCCGGCCCGACCTTCCTGAACTACCGGGTCAAGTCCGGCGACACGCTCAACTCGATCGCGAAGCATTTCCACACGACAGCGCGTTCGATCTCCTGGTGGAACCGGGGCGCGTACCCGAGCCTGGACCCGGAGTCGTCCCGATATGACCCGGGCACGATCCGTGTCGGCTGGGTGCTCGTGGTCCTGCCCAGCACCGTGGTCGACGAGGAGAACCCGCCGACGCCCAGCCCCGCCCCGGCTCGGACGCCAAGACCCAGCTAGGCGGAGCTCAGCCGCCTGGGATCATGAACGGCGGCACCCAGAGCAGCGCCGCGCCGCTGGTCCACGCGGCCACCGTCGAAGCGATCAGCAGCGCGAAGAAGCCGGCGAGGACCAGTCGATCCGTACGGTCGAAGCGCAGCTCGCGGAACCACGTCCGCTTGACCGTTCCGAACGAGCGCAGGTCCATCGCATCGATCGTGTCCTCGGCGCCGGCGATGGCGTTGACGACCGTCGGCACCAGGATCGGAACCTGTCTTCGCACCCGAGCGATCGGACCCCGACCGCCAGTCGAGAGCTCGAGGCCACGAACACGTTGCGCGTCGACAGTGTTGTGGAAGTCGGCGAGGAAGGACGGGACGAACCGCCAGGTGAGATCGATCGCGAAGGCGAAGCGGTAGGGCACGCCCAGTCGCGCAAACGTCACGCCCAGCACTTCCGGATCCAGCGCAAAGGCAAGCGGCAATCCGACCGCGATCATCGCCATGAACCGGACCCACTGGGTCACGGCAAAGGTCACCGACTCGGCCGAGATCGGGGTCCCAAACAACGGCAGGTACATGTAGACGTGTTGAACGGCGTCGTCGGGCATGCGCTGCACCCGGCCTGACGCGAAGATCACGTTGCTGAAGACGACAAAGCTCACGAACGCGATCGCGAAGGTCCATTGGAATCGAACTGCCCGAAATGGGATCCTGGCGCTTCGGTAGTACAGGAACGCGATCACGACGAAGCCGGCCAGCAGCCGGAGGTCCCACACCTGGATCGCCGTCAGAACGAAGCACGCGACCGAAAGGACGAGGACTCGAGGGTCGCGGCGAGCGAGCCACGACCCTCGACCCAGGTAGCGCGGCGCGAAGTTCACGGCCGCGCCAGGATGGCTTGCGGCGGACCGGCTAGCGGCCCAATCGTTCCTTGACTGGCTCCCAGGCGTACACCAGGATCGGGACCAGGATGATCGTCGCAACGAGGTCGCCGATCACGGCCTGGGTGTAGTAGGTCGTCGACGTGCTGACGTCCTGAGCGTCCTTGATGATGTCGGTGAAGGTGATCAGCAGGCCGATGACGACGCCGATGGCGCCAGCCACCGCACCCGCGACGGCCCGCATCGACAAGCCACGGTTCAGCCAGCTCGCGAGGAAGAGCGGCGCGAGGCCGGCGATGAGTCCGACGGCGCCGTTCGCGATGCTCCAGTTGTACGAGGTCAGGAGGCCCCAGCCGGAGATCTGGTCGCCGATCATGTTGCCGACGAGACCGGTGAACAGGCCGACGACGGGCCCGAACGCGAAGCCGAAGAACGGCACGAGCGCGAAGGCCGGCCGCACGTCCACGGTCGACCCGGGCAGGGGGATCTTGACGACGTTGACGAGCACGCCATACAACGCGGCGCCGATCGCCGAGTAGACGATGGTCCGTGAGTCGACGGACCAGAGCGAGCTTCGATTCATTGTTGCGGCAGTCATCCTCTATCCCTCCAAGCGATTGACTCTGGGCAAGTCAAGCGATCTGGCGACCTCCCTCCCCCGGATCCAGGCGGCGAGCTCCTCGGCACCGAGGAACCGCTCGGTGGCCCCTCGCTGGCGGGTGTTCGCCCGCATCAACGAGGTGACCCGCAAGTTGCAGCTGGTCCAGCGATCCTCATCCTCGATGACCTCGGATGGCGAGCCGTCGGCCACGATCTCGCCCCGTCGAAACAGCAGGATACGGTCCGCGTGCGCGAGCGCAAGGTCAACATCATGGGTCACGAGGTAGACGGACTCCAGGCCGGGGATGGCCAGGAGCTCGCCCATGAACCGCCGCGCGGTCCGATGGTCCTGACCGGCGGACGGTTCATCGAGCATCAGCGTCGGTGGTTCGAGGGCCAGCGCGATCGCGAGTGCGAGGCGTTTCTGCTGTCCGAATGACAGCGTCAGCGGGGGCCGCTCGAGCACGTCCTCGATGTCCTCGAGGCCGGTTCGACGGAGCGCATCGGCCACGATGCCTTCCAGCCTTCCAATGTCGCGCCCAAGGTTGCGCGGGCCGAACTCGAGCTCCTGGCGCACCGTCCGCGCGAAGAGCATCTGGCTCGGGCTCTGGAAGACGAAGCCGAACGTGGTCGCGAGCTGGGCGACCGAGCGCTCGATGGCGGGCCGGCCGTCGACGAGCACCGAGCCGGCCGTCGGCTCCATGAGCCGCATCGCGGTTCGGAAGAGGGTGGTCTTGCCAGAGCCGTTCGGGCCCAGCACCGCCACGACCTCGCGCGGTCCCAGCCGCGCGTCGACCCCGTGCAGGATCTCGCGGCCGTCGTAGCCCGCGCGCACGCCCCGGAATTCGAGACGGGGCGGCTCGTCGTTGCTCTCACCCTTGTCGGGCGGTGCGCCGCGCCCCGGGATCGGCACCTCCGCCGCATTCCCGCCCGCTGCCCGGCGCACTCGATCGAGGACGACCTCGAACGGCAGCTTCACGGCATCTGGATCGGCAATGGCCAGGAAGCCCGGGACGTCGCCGAGATACCGAACGCGACCTTCCTCGAGGTAGAGCACCCGGTCCGGACGGAGGTCGAGCGCCTCCTCGACCCGATGCTCGACGATCACCACGGCGTGACCTTCGTCGGCGAGCCGGCGGAGCGTGCCCAGGAGCCTGGCCGCGGTCAGCGGGTCGAGGTTCGCCAGGGGTTCGTCGACCACGTACAGCCTCGGTCGGAGCATGAGGATTCCGGCCATGGCCAGGAGCTGGCGCTCGCCGCCGGACAGGGCCGCGGTCTCGCGGCCCAGCAGGTCCTCGATGCCGGCCGACGTGGCGACCTCCGCGATCCGCGCGCGGATCTCGGTTCGGGGCGTGCCCAGGTTCTCCGGGCCGAAGGCGAGCTCGGCCTCGACCGTCGCACCGACGATTTGCCGGGCGGGATCCTGGAGCACGGTCCCCACGTGCACTGAGATGTCACGCATCCGCTGCTCGGTCGTCAGCGCGCCGGCGACGCGAACCGTTCCGGTGAGCTCGCCGGGGTAGGCGTGCGGGATGAGGCCGTTGATGGCGCGGATCAGGGTGCTCTTGCCACAGCCCGACGGACCCGCGACGAGGAGGACCTCCCCGCCATCGACGGTGAGGTTGAGATCGATCAGCGCCGGCTCGGTGGCACGCCGGTAGCGGAAGGTGAGCGCCTCGATCTCGACGATCCGCTCCGGCATGGGCGGACTCGGTCAGGCCGGCCGGATCGCGATCGGTCGGTCGAGACCGACGCCGAGCCGCTTGGCCGCGTCGGCCTGGTTGTCGGCGTAGGCGAGCCGTCCGGAGGAGTCCTCGAAGAGGAGCGGCCGGCCAACGGGAATCTCGCCGAAGGTCTGGGCCCAGGGGGCGGTCTCGACGATCGCCGCCTCCCCGTTCGAGCCGAGGAACTCCACCCGGAGCTCGCGGCCGGGGTTGAGCTCGCCGACCGCCTCCACGAGGTCACCGCGATCGCCGGCGAGGCGAAGGTTGCCGAACGAATCGATGTAGACGATGGCGCTCTCGAGCACGCCGTCGCGGACGGTCGGCTCGGGGAAGCGAATCACGACGAGCGTGTCGGGATCGACAAGCGAGCCGGCCGCGCTGAACTCGCCGCCGATCGCGAGATTCGCGGCCATGGGCGAGAAGATGTCCCGGCCGTGGAAGGTCGCGCTCGCCTGCTCGAGCATCCACGCGCGATTCTCGAGGACGCGCGCCTCGCGGATTCCCCCGAGCCGCTCGGCTGCGGCGACGAGGAGTCCGTTGTCCGGGCCGATCAGGACGTCGCCGCGCCCGGTCAGGAGCCCAATCGGGCGGCGCGCTGTGCCGACTCCGGGATCGACCACGCCGACATGCACGCCGACGGGCATCCACGGCAACGAACCGGCCAGCAGGAACGCGCCGTCGCGGACCGCGTACTTCCGAACCGAGTGGCTGATGTCGACGATCTGTGCATCGCGGGCGATCGACAGCATCACCCCACGACAGACGGCGGCCGCGGAGTCCGGCCCGAAGTCGGTGAGGAAGCTGATGAACGGGCGCTGCGACGCTCGGGCGGGCTGCATCGGCCGATGGTATCGGGGCGGGCATGGAGAGACGGCGCCCGGAGGAGGTCGGGCGCCGTCTCGGTCGTGCGAGCGGAGGGGAGGAGACCTCGGCTCGCGGGAGGTTCAGGCTTGCGGGAGCTCAGGATGGAGCAGCGTTGATCAGGTGGAGCCGGAGCGCGTCGGGCGAGCTGCGTGGCTTGCCGGGCGCCGCATTCGAGTTGGCGATCCCGCGCCGTCCGCCGCAGCGACGGCCATGGCACGAAGCTCCGCGGCGTGGGTGATTCGGCGGTGGATGATCGCCTCGACCTCCGGCAGCGTCCATTTGAAGCCGGCGCTCGGGAGGCCGTGGAGGAACGCCGTGAGATTCGCCGCTTCCCCGGTCTCGAGGCCGCGGGCAAGGAGGGCGCGGTACGTCGCCTTGAGGCTGGCCGCCACCGGCCGATCCGACGACTCGGGTTGGAGTTCCATCGACCCGGTACTTCTCGCGCCATGCAGCCGTCCGACCGGTGCCCGGTCGGCCCAGTGGAGGGATCGTCGGTTGGGATTGGTCGGGTCGCGATGACCCATGGGTACCGGGCTGGCCGGTACTTCCTGCGTACGCCCCTGTAACCTCGCCCGCGATGGATGACCTCGAATCGCCGGAGCGCGGCGCCCCCAAGCGCGATCGGACCGCGCGGCTCATGCGCGTGGCGCGACTGCTCGAGGGCAATCCCGGGGGCATGCGCCCGAAGGACATCGCCGAGCGCCTCGGGATGTCCGTGCGCAACGTCTATCGCGACCTCAAGGCCCTGGAGTTGGAAGTCGGCCTGCCGATCTGGGCGGCGGACGGCCGCTGGGGCGTCGACGCGGAGGCGTTCCTGCCGCCGCTGAAGCTCACCCTCCAGGAGGCGATGGCGGTCTTCCTCGGTGCCCGCCTGATGGTCCGCTACGCCGACAAGTACGACCCCGACCTGGCCTCCGCCTTCGAAAAGCTCGCTGCGGCGATGCCCGAGTCCCTCCGTGACCACGTCGGCAGGAGCCTCGAGGTCCTCCAGGAGGCGCCGCGCGACGCCGCCTTCAGCGTCAATGTCCGCCAGCTGACGCGCGCCTGGGCGGAGCATCGGATCGTCGAGATCGACTACGAGGGCGCGGCGTTCGAAGGTCGCGCGGGCGAGCGCTCCAGCCGGACGGTCCGGCCGTTCCTCATCGAGCCGTCGCTCCAGACCCACGCGCTGTACCTCATCGGCTGGGACGAGGACCGCGACGCGATGCGGACCTTCAAGATCGAGCGGATTCGGGAAGTCCGGGTCACGACGCGCACGTTCGAGCCGCCGGAGGGCGCGAGCCTGGAGCGGGACTTGCGCCGGGGCTGGGACATCATCGCCGACCAAGCACCCGTCGATATCGTTTTGCAATTCTCGCCAGCCGTGGCTGACCGCGTACTTGAAACGATTTGGCACCCGTTGCAGAAGACAGAGCGAACAGCGGACGGTAGTCTCCTGTGGCGCTCTACCGTCAGCGGGGTCATCGAGATCCGGCTGTGGATCCTTTCCTGGGGGGAGGACGTGGAAGTGCTCGCGCCGACAGCGCTGCGCGAGCAGGTCCGCGAGATCCTGGAGCGAGCGATCACCCGATACCGGTGATCCGGCCCCAAACCGGTGATCCGGCCCCAGACCGGTGATCCGGCCCCAAACCGGTGATCCCGCCCCCGCGATTGTTGCCATGACGCAACGCGATAGGTCCGATTAGGACGATCGTTCGATGATCGAACGAGGAGGTCGACGTGACGATGCGCGCCATGTCTCACAGTTCCCAGCGCCGAGCCCGCTCGAGCATCCTGCTCATCGCCGCCCTGGTGGCGTTCGTCGGTCTCGCAGCCGGGCCCGTCGCGCACCCCGCGCCGGCGAACGCCTCGACTGCGGACAACATGGAGTCCCTGCTCGTGGGGTGGATCAACCACGCCCGAGCCACCCGGGGGATCCCGGCGCTCACGGTCGGCTCGAAGCTGACCCGCCTCGCCGGCGATCGAGCGACGACCCTCGCGAGGACCGAGAATCTCGTGCACCCGAGCTGTCTTTCGTGCACCTTCAGGGCGTACTCGATCTCCTTCAGCACCTGCGCGGAGGTCATCGCCATGACCACGTATCGCTGGGGCTACGAAGCGGCCAAGAGCATCCTCCTCGCCTGGAAGGGCAGCTCCGGCCACTGGTCTCTGCTCATGAGCCGAAGCTTCCATCGGATCGGCATCGGCGTGGCGTATCGAAGCTCCGACCACTCCACGTGGGCGGCCGGAGAGCTCGCCGGATAGCCCTCCTCGCGCCCCTATCCTGAAGGGGTGGCGCGCCACCCCTTCGCCGCCGTCAACCTCATCAGCGATCCGATCCACGGCTATCTCGAGCTGACCAAGCGCCTGTCGCGGAGCGAATCTGCGGCGGCCGGCCTGCCCGACGAGGACGCGGCCGAGGACGACCTCCTCGATACCGCCTGGCTGCAGCGGCTGCGGCGCATCAGCCAGCTGCAGAGCGCACGCTGGGTCTTCCCCACCGCGGAGCACTCGCGCTTCACGCACGGGCTCGGGGTGATGCACGAGGCGGGCGTGTGGGCCCGCGCATTGCTGCCCTCCCTGCGGACCGTGCTCCCCTCGCTGGCTCCCGGCGAGGGAGTGCCGTCGGAAGGCCTGGTCGTCGAAACGCTGCGGGTGGCGGGCCTCCTCCACGATGTCGGCCACGGGCCGTTCGCCCACTTCTTCGACGATCGCGTGCTCGCGGCCTTTCCCGCGCCCCCGGACGCGCGCCGCGGTGGCGACAAGCCCCTGTCGCACGAGGACCTCAGCCAGCTGATCATCGAGCGTGAGCTGGGCATGCTCATCCGGGCGCTCCGGCGGGCGCCGGGTGCGACGCCCGAGCGCGACGCCTTCAACGATGGCGAGTCCATCGACCCGCGGTGGGTGTCGTTCCTCGTGTCGAAGCCGGCGCTCACCGACGCATCCATGCCGGCATGGGTGCGGCTGCTTCAGCCGCTCCTGTCTGGCGTCTTCACCGTCGACAACCTCGATTACGTCCGGCGCGATGCGTTCTTCACCGGCGTGCAGGTGGGCATCGACGTCGAGCGGTTGCGGCGGTACACGTTCGTGTCCGAGCGCGGGCTGACGCTGTACGAGCCCGGCATCGCCGCGCTCGAGGGGTTCCTGGGCGGTCGGCTCCTGCTCCACCAGTCGGTGTACTTCCACCGAACCGTGCGCGCCATCGACCTCGACCTCGGTGAGGTGTTCCAGCCGGCGATCGAGGCATTGTTCGGCGATGACTCGCCGGCAGATCGGCTGGCGGACTACGTCGACCTCGACGAGTACGCGCTGCTCCACCAGGCGGCGCGCTGGGCGCGCGGCGAGGACGTCACCTCGGATGGCGAGCGAGGCGGGCCGGGGAGCGGGCGGGTCTCCACTGCCGTCGCGGACGGCTGGCGGGGCATCCTCCTGCGCAGGCCGGGGTGGCGTTCCGAAGCCGAGTTCCGCGCCTCGTACGAGCCCGGCGGCGAGCCGGCCACCGAGATCGCGGCCCTGGGCACGGACGAGCCGGGCCGCGTGGCGATCGACCTTGCGATCGTCGACGCCCGACCGGGCGACGGCCGACGCCTGGCCGTGGAGGCGCGGGACGGGAGCGACATTCCGCTGTCGCGCGCGCTCAGCCGCGTCCCCGCCTATGCCCTCATCGGGCGGCGCTACCGGCGGGTCTGAGACCTACTCGCCCGGCCCCGCTTCCACGCGATCCAGGCCCAGGCGCACCGCGGTCGTCGCCGCTTCGGTCCTCGACGTCACGCCGAGCTTGCCGAGGATGTTCGAGACGTGGACGCCGGCCGTGCTCTCGGCGATGAACAATGATTCCGCGATCCGCCGGTTGGTGTACCCATCTGCCAGCAGCCGCAGGATCTCCCGTTCCCTGGCGGTCAGACCGAATGGATCGTCGGCGACGTCCGGGTGCACGGTCGCCTCGTCGCCGGGACGGTCGGCGACCAGGGCCTCGGCGGCGAGGTCCACGTGCCGGCGCCGAGCCAGCGATTCGATCCTCGAGGCGAGCAACGCCGCGCCGATTCCGACCGCGATTCGATGCGCGTCGCGAAGGGCGCGGCGGGCTTCCTCGGGCTCCCCGGCCGGCGTCGCGTCGGCCTGCCGCCACAGGACATACGCCTCGAGATAGGGCGAGGGGCGCGCCGCCAGGCCCGGGCGGACAGCGGCCCAGGTCGCCGGGGAATCGGTGCCCGATGCGCGGCTCAGCTCCGCCCGGACCAACAGCGCAACCCAGTCGAGCTCGCGCCTCGCCAGGTCGTCGGCATCGGGCAGGCGCGCGATGGACGACGCGTGGCGCATCGCCAGGTCCTGGGCGATGTCGACTGCGGCGCTCGTGGCAGCCTCGTCGTGTCGGGCCCGGGCCGCGACGGCCGCGTCGGCAGCGGCGCGTACGCCGAAGAGCGTCAGCGGCCCGATGACCCGAGGGTCGATTCCCTCTCCGATGCGCTCGAAGCCGCGATCGACGGCCGTCAGGGCGGCCACCGGGTCATCCTCCTCCAGGGCCAGCTCCGCGGCGATTCCCTCGAGGTCGCCCGCGAACTGGACGTCCTCGATCCGGGCTGCCTCGTGGCGGGCGATCTCGAGGCGCGCCCGGGCCGTGTCGAGCTCGCCGACGCGAACGTTGACCTCGGCTGCCGTCGTGTAGAAGTGGACCGTGGCGATTCCCGGAAGGACGCCCGTCGACAGCGTCTGGGCGAGCACGTCGGCGGCTTCGTCGTGTCGCCCGAGGAGCGTCAGCTCGCCCGCGGAATTGATCGCCAGGTACGAACCGTACGTCCGCTCGTTGCCGAATCGCCGGCACGCCTCGATCCCCGCCCGGTACGTCCGCAGCGCCCCCTCCAGGTCGCCGCCCATCTGGCGAACCGTGCCGAGGTTCGCGTACGCCCGCCCGATCGTCGTTGCGTCGCCGATGGCCGAGGCCATCTCGAGCGCCCGCTCGAGCAGCGCGATGCCCGCGCGCACGGCGCCGAGCGACGCCCGGTCCACGCCGAGCGTGGACAGCGCATGGGCTTCGATCTCCGCCGAGCCGACGGCCTTCGCGATCTCGATCGCCCGCTCCGCGACCGGGCTCGACTCGGCCACGCGCCCAGCCAGCATGAGGTTCGCCGCGAGCCCGGCCTGGACCCGCGCCTGCTCGATCGACGGCGGCGCGTCGCGGAGCAGGGCCGCCGCCTCCTCCAGGGTGGAGATGGAACGGGCGCCGTCACCGGCAAGCCACGCCGCCCGGCCGAGGCGCTCTCGCGCTGTCGCCCGGCGGGCAAGGTCCCCGGGACCGGCAGCTCGATCCATCTCGTCGACTGCGCGCTCCGCGAGGGTGACCGCGCGTGACGGGTCGCCGACGAGCGCAACCATGGCCGACGCCGCATCGAACAGGTCACCCAGGTCGCGATCGCCCGGGCGCTCTCCCGCCGGGACGAGGTCCCACAGCTCGATCGCCCGCTCGTACATGGCAGCCGCCTCGGCGAAGCCGAAAGTCGATCGCGTGGCATCCCCTGCGTCGATCGCCGCGCGAAGCGCCCGCGCCGACTGATGTGCCGCCTGCCAGTGGTGTGCGAGCTCGACGAGGCGGCTCGCCCTGGAGCCGTCGCCCTCGAAGCCGCGCGCTGCGATCGTGCGGGCGTAGTCGCCGTGCAGTTGCCGCCGATCGGTCGGCAGCATGTCGTCGTAGATGGCTTCCTGGACGAGGGCGTGCCGGAACCGATAGCGCTCCACCGCGCCGTCGGTCACGGTCACGAGGAGGTGGCTCGAAACGGCTTCCCGGAGCGCGGTCATGACCTCGGCGCCCGGGAGGCCGCTCACGTTGGCGAGCAGGTCGTGATCGACCTCGCGACCGGCGACCGCCGCCACCTCCACCAGCCGCGTGGCGGCGTCGGACAGGCCCGCGAGCCGTGCCAGCACGATCTCGCGCAGGGTCGCCGGAAGGTGACCGACGCCGTCGTCGCCGACGGCGGACACGAGCTCCTCCGCGAAGAACGCATTGCCGTCGGAGCGGCTTTCGATCGAGTCGAGGAGCGCCGGCGTCGCGAGTGCGCCGAGGATGCCGGACACCAGCTCGGCAAGCTCGGGGCGATTGAACCGCTGCAGGTCGATGCGCTCGACGCGCGGCAGCCGTTCGGCCTCGCCGAGCCAGCCCACGAGGGGGTGGCGGCGATGGAGCTCATCGGCTCGGAAGCTCGCGACGAGCAGGAGCCGCTCGCCGCGAACGTTGCGGGCCAGAAACGTCAGCAGGTCGCGAGTCGACTGGTCTGCCCAGTGCATGTCCTCGATGACGAGCAGGACCGGCGCCGCCTCGCCCAGCCGTTCGAGCAGGCCGAGCACGCCTTCGAACGTACGCACCTGGAGCCATTCCGTCTGGCTCAGCGGCAGGATGACCTGGTCGACCGAGGCGGCGAGCTCGGGCACGAGCCGGGCCAGATCGGTCAGATTCGGGCCGGCAAGGGCCGCGATCCGCTCGGCGCCGAGCTCCCGGATCGCCGATCGAAGCGCCGCGACAAATGGTTCGAACGGGAGGCCCTCGGCCCCGACGGCGATCGCCGCGCCTTCGAGGACGAGCCAATCGGCCCCGCGCTGGCGGGCCTGGAGCTCCGCCAGCAGGCGGGTCTTGCCAACCCCGGCCTCACCGCCGAGGAGCACGAGGCTGGGCTGGCCGGAACGCCCGGCGTCGGCCGCCGACTGGAGCCTTGCGAGCTCCGTCGCGCGACCGACGAATACCGGGCTTGACAGGCGCCGGGCCATCTCCGGCTGATCATAGGGAGGAGATCCCATGAATCGCCGGTCCCCAAGGGGCTCGGCGCCCGTCGAGGTGTGCGGTGCTGGCTATGCGCTGCCGGTGCCGGCCGGGCGAAGGGCCCGACCCAGGACGCTGATGCGCTCTCGCAGGCTGATGCGGTACCGCGCGGCCGGCTTGTCGGCGTCGCGTGCGGCGCGCTCCAACGCGTTCTGCTTCATCGTGCGCGCCAGGTTCTGCTCGTACAGCCAAAGGTGGGTCTCTGGATCGAACTGCATGGCGGGCTCCTTCGGGGTGTTCGGCCCCCGGCGGAGGTCGATGGCGTCACGCTATGGCCGAGGCCCTGCCCGTCACATCCAGAGGAATCAGCGTTCGATCGGCATGAGCGCCTTTATTTTCGAGAGCGGGAGCGGCGAGGACCTTTACTTCGCCCGCATCCGGTTGTTCTTGGCGTCGTGGGTGAGCTCCGCGAGCCCCAGCGCTTCCATCAGCGGCGGCATGTACATCCCGAACCGTCCCCGATACCCCTTGCGCGTCCCGTACCAGCCACCGACCGGGTTCGACGGGTCGCGGCCCCACGCCTCGACCGTGCCGGGCTTGGCGTCCTTTGACTCGTCCGCCGCTCCGAGATCCATCCAGTCACCGTGCGCCTTGAGCATCGCGCTGAGGTCGTCGATGGCGCGCGCGAGATAGCCGAGCTTCGTCGAGCCGACATTGCAGACGATCACCGGCGGATCGACTGAGTCGTCGCGGTGCATCGTGTAGTCCGAGGTGCCCGGTGGCGTCTTGAGCACCCACGGGTCCGCCTTCGTGCCGCTGCCGGTGGCCATCGTGGCTTCTCCCCCATCGGTGTCGACCTTGTCGTGCGCTACCCTAGCGCCCCGCGCGCCCGTAGCTCAGCGGATCAGAGCATCTGACTTCGGATCAGAGGGTCGGGGGTTCGAGTCCCTCCGGGCGCGCCATTCAGGGCCAACCCGCGCCCGGAGCCGGCGCATCGGCCGCGATCACCTGGCCCATTCGCGACCCGCCGCCGATTCCTTCCGGCCCGCTCCACTCGTTGACGGTCATGAACAGCGTTCGCCGCCCCGGACCACCAAGCACGCACGCGAAGCAGCCGCGATCGAGCTCGATCACCTGGAGGACCTCGCCACCCTCGCGGACGCGGACACAGCGCCTGCTCGCGACGTCGGCGTACCAGACGGCGCCGTCCGCATCGAGGCAGATGCCGTCAGGGTGGTCATCCACCGCCGCCCAGGTCCGCCGCTTCGAGAGGCTCCCGTCGTCGCCAATTTCGAACGCGGTCAGCTTCCTGGCGTACGACTCGGCAACGATGAGCGTGGCGTTGTCGGGCGTGATTGCCATGCCGTTGGGGAAGGCCAGGTCGTCTGCGGCCTGACTCGCCACCCCATCAGGCGTCACCAGCGCCACGAACCCAGGGCCAACCTCGCCGGCGGGGAATTCGAACCCGATGTTGTTGACGTACGCATTGCCTCGACCGTCGACCACGATGTCGTTCCATGGATGCGATCCCAGCGCGGCCAGATCGGCGTGGGGCACGAGTGACCCATCTGGCTCGCGCCGGAGCAGCCGCCGCTCGGTCGAGTCGACGACGACAAGGCGACCGTCCGGCAGGTGCGCGATGCACATCGGGAAGGACGGCACCCGCGCGACCACCTCGGCCCGACCGCCGAGCGCGAGCGCGATGACCTCGTTGGCGCCCCAATCGGCCACCCACAACCGGCCATCCCGCCAGCGCGGCGACTCCGGAAAGGCCAGGTCGGCCAGGACGACGCGCAGCTCGGTTCGAGGGTTGCCGCCCATCGTGGTCAGCTTCGTACCGGCATCGCGTGACCTTAGCGGACGACGCCCGATCACGGACGGAGGATTCGACGGTCAGCTCACAAGGGCGGGCACCGACTTCTCGATCGGCACGCCCACGAGGCTGCCGTACTCGGTCCACGAGCCGTCGTAGTTGCGGACCCGGTCGAAGCCGAGCAGCTCGTGCAGGACGAACCAGGTGTGGCTCGAGCGCTCGCCGATGCGGCAGTAGGCGATCACGTCCTTGTCGGCGGTGATTCCCTTCGACGCGTAGAGCTCGCGGAGCTCGTCGGCATCCTTGAACGTGCCGTCCTCGCGGACCGCCTGGCCCCACGGGATGTTTGCGGCGCCGGGCACGTGGCCGGCGCGCTGCGCGCCCTCCTGCGGGATCGCTGCCGGCGCGAGGAGCTCGCCGCTGTACTCGGCGGGCGAGCGGACATCGACGAGCGCCGCGTCCGAAGCGTCGACGTGCTTGAGGACATCGTCGCGGAAGGCCCGATGGCTGAAGTCGGCGGTCGGCAGCTGAATGCCGGTCGGGGCGTAGGTGGGGACGTCGGTCGAGGTCGCCAGGCCCCTGGCGAGCCAGAGCTTGCGTCCACCGTTGAGGAGCTTCACGTCCTCGACCCCGAACAGCCGGAGCTGCCAGTAGGCCCAGGCGGCGAACCAGTTGTTGTTGTCGCCGTACAGCACGATCGTCGTCTCCGGGCCGATCCCGGACGCGCTGAGCAGCTTCACGAGGTCCTCTCGGCTGACGATGTCGCGCCGGACGCCGTCAGAGAGCTGGCTCGTCCAGTTCCAGGCGACGGCGCCGGGGATATGGCCCTCGTCGTAGGCGGAGGTGTCGACGTCGACCTCGACGAAGCGGACGTTCGGATCGTCGATGTGGGCGACGGCCCAGTCGGCATCGACGAGGACGTTCTTGGCGTAGTCGGTCATGGCGATGATCTCCTTCCAATGGCTAGGCGGCGGTGCGGACGATCCGATCGAAGAGGCGCGGGGCATACCAGCGCAGCCGGTAGAGCTGGCAGCCGAGGCAGTAGCCGGTTGCGGCGAGGAGCAGCTGGAGCGCGCCGACGGCACCCGCGAGCGCCCAGCCGGTGGTCGTGGCGAGTGGTGCCCCGGTGAGGCCACCGACGGCCAGCGCCACCGTGGCGAGGCCCAGGCCGAGCGTACCCAATGCCTGGGCGAATCGCGGCGGGACCTCCGATTCGAGCTCGGCCGGTGGTCCCAGGCGGAGCGCGCGACGGACGACCGGCCAAGGCCGGCCGAGGATCGAGTATCGGGTGCCGAAGTACGCGCTCGTGCCGAGCGCGATCCCGATCCCCGGGACGACGAGCGGCAGGTTGAGCAGGAATGCGAGCGCCAGGAGGACGACCGAAAGGCCGGCACCGAAGCGGTGACCGCGCGGGTCGATCAGTCGGGAGCGGCCGGGTGGCGAGGCAAAGGCAAACGACATTCG
>Ga0070708_100001187_pt1 | contig 20026 bp, 16 predicted proteins | sample KBSK5503metaG_FD_65469 | JGI IMG/M metagenome (GOLD analysis project Ga0070708, IMG submission 65469) | Corn, switchgrass and miscanthus rhizosphere microbial communities from Kellogg Biological Station, Michigan, USA - KBS K5-50-3 metaG | ecosystem: Host-associated > Plants > Roots >... | reverse complement strand
CCCGTTCCCGAACTCGACGACGTCACCGGCCCCTTCTGGGAGGCAGCCGCCCGGCACGAGCTCGTCCTCCAGACATGCAGCTCGTGCGGCGCGGTCCGTCATCCGCCGCGCCCCGTCTGCCCCGCATGCCTCTCGTGGGACTACACATGGGAACCAGCATCCGGCCGGGCGACCGTGTGGTCGTGGGTGATCGCGCACCAGCCGGTTCTCCCCGCTTTCGCCGACAAGACGCCGTACAACGTCGCCGTCGTCGAGCTGGCCGAGGGCGTACGCATGATCGGCAATCTCCTCGACGTCGCGGACTCCGAGATCCACGAAGGGATGGCCGTCGAGGTCGCATGGGAGGACGTCGAGGACGACGTAACGCTCCCGCAATGGAGACCGGCGCCGTGACGCCGCGCAGCGTCCTATAGAGTCCTCAGCCATGACCGACGAGGCCACGAACGAAAGTCGGCGAGTCTGGGACGCGCTCGCACCCGGGTACGAGAAGCACCGCGCGTATATGAACGAGCTCGAGCGTCCCGTGAACGAGCGCATGATGAACGGCGTTGCTGCGCGGGATGGCGACACCATCCTCGAGCTTACGGCCGGCCCCGGTGGACTCGGCCTCGTTCTGGCGCAACTGCGGCCCGAGGTACGAGTTTTGGTGACGGACTTCGCCCCGCACATGGTCGAGGCCGCCGCCAACGCAGCGAAAGCATGGGGCCTCGGAAATGTGCAGTGCCGCCTGATCGACGCACAGGCGATCGATCTCCCCGACTCATCTGTAGACGGCGTGCTCAGCCGCTACGGACTCATGCTTGTCCCCGATATCGCGAGGGCGTTCTCCGAAATCCGACGCGTGCTCAAGCCCGGTCGCACGCTGACCTACGTCGTATGGGGTCCCCTCGAAGCGAATCCGTGGATGATGTTGTTCGGAGCGACGCTGATGCAGCGCGGGCATTTCACGCCGGCCGCCGGGGGATTCTTTCCCCTGACCACCGAGGACGAGAACCGTGCGACCGTTTCGGCAGCCGGGTTCGATGAGATCCAGGTCGAAACCGTCGACACACCGTTCGTGCATGAAAGCTTCGAACGGTACTGGAGCCTCTCGAGCGAGATCTCCGGGCCTCTCGCCGAGATCGTCCAGAGCCTCCCGAACGAGGAGCGCAACGCAGTTCGCGACCAACTCGAGGAATATACGGCACCCTTCAAGACAGACGTCGGCCTCCGGTTCCCGGTCGGCCGTATCCTCGTTCGGGCATCCTGAAACGTTCCATGACTGAGGCGCGCGAACCCGAGACGGACCTCCGTCTCTTCTTCCACCCGCGCACGATCGCGGTGATCGGCGCGACCGACGACAAGCGCAAGCCCGGCTACGCGCTGCTGATGAAGGTGAAGGCCCGCGCGGAACGCGACGGGGCGACCGTCTACGGCGTCAACCCGCGCCTCAACGACATCGACGGCATCCCCTGCTTCCCGGCGCTCGGCGACGTCCCCGGCGAGATCGACGTCGCCGTGATCATGATCGGCGACGCGGAACAGGGTTTACGCGATGTCGTCGCGAAGGGAGCGCGCTTCGCGATCATCTTCACCGCCGGCTTCCGCGAGATCGGCGAGGAGGGCGCGAAGCGCGAGGAAGAGCTCGCGCGGATCGCGCGCGACGGCGGCGTTCGCCTGTTCGGCCCGAACACCAACGTGAACGCGTTCGAGATGTTCCCCGACACCGACGGCAAGAAGCTCGCGCTCGTGACGCAATCCGGCCACCAGGGCAGGCCGATCGCTCAAGGGGTCGAGCTGGGCATCGGCGTAAAGTACTGGGCGCCGACCGGCAACGAAGCCGACCTCGAGTTCGCCGACTTCGTCGAGTATTTCGTCGACATCGACGACGTCGCCGTCGTCGCAGCGTACATCGAAGGCTTCAAGTCGATCCCGCGCCTGCGCGTCGCGGCGGAGAAGGCCGCGCGCGCCGGAAAGCCGATCGTGCTGGTGAAGATCGGACGGACGGAGGCCGGGCAGCGGATGGCGATGGCGCACACGGGTCACCTCACCGGTTCCGACGCCGCGACCAACGCGTTCTTCCGCCAGTACGGGATCGTTCGCGTCGACGACCTCGACGAGTTGCTCGAGACGGCCGCGCTTTTCACCCGGATCCCGAAGCCCCCGAACGAGGGCGTCTGCATATACGCGATCTCCGGCGGCACCGGCGCGCACATGGCGGACCTGTGCGCATGGGGCGGCCTCGAGCTGCCGACGCTGAGCGAGGAGACGCAGCAGAAGCTCCGCGACGCGATCCCCGACTACTTGACGGTCTCCAACCCCGTCGACAACGGCGCGCAGGTCATGCGCAAGCCCGGTCAGAACCGCGGGCTGATCGACATCATCCTGGAGGATCCGATCGTCGGTATCCTCGTCTGCCCGATCACGGGGATCCTGCCCTCTATGTCGAAGGTGATCGCCGGGGACATCGTCGACGCATACAAGACGGCGAAGAAGCCGGTCGTCGTGATCTGGGGTTCGCCGGTCACCGACGAGGAGGGCTACCGCATCCTGATCGAGGGCGGCGTGCCGATGTTCCGCTCGTTCCGCTCCGCCGTCGTCGGGCTGCGCCGCTACCTCGATTACTGGCGCTTCGCCGATCGTTTCGAAGAGCGCCCGACGCCGGCACCGCGGCTGCCGTCCGGTTTCGAGACGATGCTCTCCGGATCCGGCCCGCTTTCCGAGTACGACTCAGCGTCGATCGCCGCGCAGTTCGGCGTGCCTTTCGCCATGACCGCGCTGTGCGAGACGGAGGAGCAGGCCGTCCAGGCCGCGACGAAGCTCGGCGAAACCGTCGTGATGAAGGCGTGCGGTTCGGGGATCCTGCACAAGACGGACGTCGGGCTCGTGCGCGTGGGAGTGGCGCCGGGCGATGTCGTGTCGACGTTCCGAGCGCTCGACGAAGCGGGTCGCGCGCACGGCGGGGACGCCGGCTACGACGGCGTGCTCGTTCAGGAGTTCGCGTCCGAAGGCGAAGAGGTCATCCTCGGTTTCTCCGACGATCCGCAGTTCGGGCCGGTCGTCTTGTTCGGGCTCGGCGGCGTCTTCGTCGAGGTTCTGAAGGACGTGGCCCTTCGTGTAGCGCCGCTGACGCGCGCCGACGCCGAGGAGATGATCCGCGAGGTGAAAGGCTTCCCGCTGCTGGACGGCGCTCGCGGCCGCCCGAAAGCCGACATCGGCGCGCTCGCGGATCTAATTTTGAACGTTTCAAGGATGGCCTGCGAGCTTCGGGGCCGGGTCGCGGAGTTCGATCTGAACCCGGTGCGAGTGCGTCCCGAGGGTCAAGGAGTGGTTGCGCTCGACGCACTCGTCGTGCGCTCGCGCGGCTAAGGGCCGACCTGATCCGCCAGCCTGACGAAGACGACGTCCTGCCGATCGCCGGGAGAAGACGAGCCGTTGCCGACCGTGAAAGCGGCCCCGTATCCGTCGGCGAGGGCCGTCAGGTCCTCGTAGGGGCCGAAGGGCGATGCATCCGTCTTCAGCTTGAGCGAGGACCACGAGAAGGGCCCGGCGAGCGTGAGCGGAGACGACCATGAGGCTCCCCCGTCGGTCGAGTCGACGAGCCGGACCGAGACCGCGTCCCCGAGCCGCTCGTAATACATCACGGCAACGCGTCCGCCGGGACGTGCAGCCACGGAGGCGAGGAACGCCGTCCCCGAAGTCCTTACCGCGATTGTCCGGCGCCACGTCGATCCCCCATCCGATGCTCGCGAAACGTCGACGCGACCGCCGGACGCGTTCACGCGGTCTGCCCACACCTCATACGCGGCCCCGTCTGTTGCCGCCGCGAGATCGGGGATGCAGCACCCACCCGGATCTGTGTCGCCGTAGAAATAGTAGGTGCCGACCGCGGCATCACCGCTCCAGGTCTTGCCTCCGTCATTCGAATGCTTTGCGATGAGCTTTTCAGCGATGCGTCCGAGGGGCGGCCGGCCGACGAGGGTCGGAACGAGCTTCACGATGGCAGCGTCATTGATTTCTGCTCGCACTGCGATGAGCGTTGCTCCGGCTTGCACGAAACCCGCGGTCACCGCGTCGTGCCCGGGAGCGGCTGCGGCGACAGTCCGTGGGCGCCCGAAGGTACGGCCTCCGTCGCTCGAGTCCACGATCCCGACGAGCGAATTAGGCGCGGGGAGGAACCCGAACGGAGCCAAGAAGAAGGTCCGTTCGAAGAAGACATGAAGTGTGCCTGGATCTGATTGGTCGGCGACCATCGGATCTCGTTGGTCGACGTGTCCACGATCGGGCTGCACCGGAGCAGCGAACGTGCCGCCACCGTCACCGCTGACACTCAAGTAGGCGCGGCCACCCTTGCTTCCGGTCGTTCCCGGATGGGCGTCGAAGTTCCCCCACGACGTCGTCACGTAGATGCGTCCCTCCGGCCCGACGGCAAGATACGGATCGAGTACCTGCCCTCCGTCGGCGTTGCCGCTGCAACGGGTCAAGCCGGGAAGCAGCGAACGAGACCACGTCTTCCCCCCGTCGTTCGAAACAGCGACGACCTCGGCATCTGCGTCTCCGATTGTGTAAGAGACGACGACACGCGCCGCGTCGCTGGGATCCGCGATCACTTGGGGCGTGTTCTCGTTCCCGTCCGCCGGGCAGCCGATGAGGGAAACCGGGGCTGAAACCACGCTGTTGGACACGACCTGCAGGTCGGTCGCGGCGCGCGCCGAGCCAGTCACCGCCGTCACGATGCCCATCGCCGCGCATGCCCCACCCGCGGCAAGCAACCGCACGCGATCCCGCAAGGCACGCCTGGAACGCAGCGGGAGGCCATCTGATCGCCCGATACGTTTCTTTTCCATCCGGCCCCTCCGAGGTAGCGATAACCCGCGGAGCGTGCCTTCGTCGAGAGGAGCGCCTGTTCCTGCCGAGTTCCGGTGTGACATTGCGCACATCACCGGACCCTTCTACGGTGCCGGGAATCCGCACGTATGAGGAGCCGGTCGGGTGAGAGAGCACCGCTTCACGGTCGAGTTCCCGCACCCCGTCGAACGGGTCTGGGCGCTCTTTCAGCGCTACGACCTCTGGACCCAGTACGCCCCGATGGTGATAGGGGTCGAGGTAGTCCACCCGGGCGACGAGCGCGGCAACGGGTTGCTTCGGCGTGTGATCTACAAGATGCCGCTCGGGCGCAAAGGCTCGGCGCTGGAGTTGGTCACCGACGTCGACCCGGGGCGGGGCTACAACTACACGATGCTTTCGCGGCGGCCGGGGAACGACCAAACGGGCCGCGTGACGCTCGAACCGCTCGGGCCCGGCCGCACTCGCCTGCACTTCGAAGAGCGTTACAACCTCACCAACCCCGTCCTGAAGCTGTTCGAGGCTCAGATCTACCGGTTCATCAACAAGCAGAACGAGACCTCGATGCAGCGGGCCTCGGCGTGGCTTTCCGCGCACCCGGAGTTCCAAGGGTAGGAGGTCTGCCGATGTCGTTCGTGCTGATCGACAAACCCGCGCGTTGAAGCAGAAGCGCCTACCGGTGTTCCGGGACTAACCCGCCGGGTTATCTCGATCCGGCCGGAGCGTCGATCGCGCAGTGCGTCCCGCGGTAGATCGTCGGCATGCACTTGTTGCAGTGGATGCACGTTGCCTGCGTCGAAGCGCCCGACTGCATGCGATGAACGAGGTCGGGTTCCCTGAGGAGCGCGCGCGCCATCGCGACGAACGAGAATCCTTCGCCGAGCGCGTCGTGGATCGTGTCGAGCCGGTTGATGCCGCCGAGGAGGATCAGCGGCATCTCGAGCGCTTCGCGGAACCGGCGCGCGAGCGGCAGGAAGTAGGCTTCCTCGAACGGGTATTCCTTCAGGAAGCGTCGCCCGGCGATCTTGAAACCGATCCGGAGCATCGGAGGCAGCGTCGCAGCGAACTCGCGCACCGGCGCGTCGCCGCGGAAGAGGAACATCGGGTTCGCGAGCGAGCTTCCCCCGGTCAGCGCGAGCGCGTCGAGCGTGCCGTCGCCCTCGATCAGGCGAGCGACGGCCATGCTCTCCTCCGGCTCGAGCCCGCCGCGCACGCCGTCGGTCATGTTCAACTTCGCAGTCACCGCAACCCCGCCGCCTGCCGCGTCGCGGACCGCGCGCAGCACCTGCCGCGGGAACCGCGCTCGGTTGTCAAGACTCCCTCCCCACCGGTCGCGCCTGTGGTTGAGCTTCGGACTCAGGAACGAGCTGGGAAGATAATGGTGCCCGAGGTGGACCTCGATCGCGTCGAAGCCGGCCTCGACGGCGACGCGCGCGCCTCGGGCGAAGTCCTCTGTCACGCGCGCGAGATCTTCTTCGGTCGCAGCTCTCGTCATGCGCATCCACGGCGTAGGCCGCCGGGTCGGCGCGAGCGCCGGGTGTTTCGTTCCCGCGGGGTTCGCGACCGGACCCGCATGGCCGATCTGAACGCTCGCGGCCGCGCCGTCGGCGTGGATCGCTTCGGTCAGGCGCCGGAGCCCCGGGACCGCGTCATCCTGCAACACGAGCTGATGCCCGTCGGTCCCGCCGTCCGGCGACGCCGTGCAGAACGCGACCGTCGACATTCCTGCGCCTCCGGCCGCGACGCGACGATGGAAGGCCATCAGGTCGTCGGTCACGACCCTGCGCGGCGTCATTCCCTCGAACGTCGCCGCCTTGATGATCCGATTCCGCAGCGTGATCGGCCCGAGTCTCGCGGGAGCGAACGGATCGACCGGGCCCGGCATGGGGCCATCAAACCACGGGCTTAGGCCTTCTCCACATCGCCTCGCGAGCGCTTGAGCGTGCGCGAGAGCCCGGCCGCGGTTGCGATCAGCCCGGCGCCGGCGACGGTTGCCTTCGTGCCGAGTCCCGTCGGGGGCAACTCCTCGGGCGCCGTTTGTTTTCGCCCGAGCACCCGCGTGCGTGTTGCCGTCGAGCCGGCGAGCGCGCGCACGTTCCGCAGTGCGGTCGCCATGATCGTGAGGGTCGGATTGTGGGCGCCGGCGGTGACGAAGACGCTGCCGTCCGACACGAGCAGGTTGTCGAGCGCGTGCATGCGGCCGTGTTCGTTGGTGACGCTGATCTTCGGGTCGGCGCCCATGCGCATGCCGCCCATGATGTGCGCGCCGCCGGGCACCTCCGACAGTGGCACCGGGAACGACGGGCTGGACGTCTCCGGCACCGCCGTCGCGGCGTCCGCACCCGCTGCCATGAGTAGCGCGACGATATGCGGGATGTAGAACCGCTGTGCGGCGATCTCGTGGGCGTGCGGCGAGTACGTGATGCGAGCGACGGGGAACCCGCGCGCGTCGCGGACCTTCGGGTCGAGGTCAACGACGTTCGTCGGCTGCGCGAGATCCTCCCCGATCATCTCCAAGCCGAAGAACCGGTCCCGCAAGAGGCTCGCGCGCATCAACTCCTTGAACGCCCGGCCGAACGGCTTGTTCGGAGAGACGAGCGGCAGGATGGTCGACTGATACACGATCGCTTCCGAGATCGGATCCTGCGTACCGCCGAGCTCGAGCACCCCGCCGCGGATATACGGCAAACGGTTCGCGGCCGCGAACGCCTTTGCGCCGGGGAAGTCCGGGTTCGCGAAGTCGTCGACGTCGTGCGTCGTCGAGCGTCCGCGGTACGCATGCATGCGCTCCGTGAGGAACACCGCCGCTCCGGCGGTGAACCAATGGAAGAACAAATAGCGACCGATCTGGTCGTACGGATCGGGGATCTCCGAGAGCAGCGCCAGCCGGATGGACTCGATCGTCGAGCCGGCCAGCACGACCACGTCGGCGGACTCGGTGTGCCGGTTCCCGTTCTGATCGACGTAGGACACGCCGGTCGCGCGTCGGCCGTCGTGGGCGATCTTGTAGGCGAACGCGTTCGAGACCAGGTTGGCACCGGCAAGCAACGCCCGGCGCAGTGGCGCGAGCGCGCCGACCCTCGCGTGGATCGGGCAGCCGTAGTGGCTGCAGAACCCGCAGTCGTTGCACGCCGGCCGCCCGTCGTAGTGCCGGGAGTTGATCGCCATCGGCGTCGGGTAAGGGTGAAGGCGTCTCCGACGGGCGCCTCGCGACGCGACAAGCGAAGAGTATTGCGGCGGGCCCGGCGGCATCGGGAGCTGGCGGGTCCGCGGCGCGCGGCGCAACGTCAGCGCGGGCAATTGCCCGATGTCGCCCGGCACGCCTATCAGATGCTCGATCTCGTCGTAGTACGGCGCGATCTCTGAATACGCGAAAGGCCAGTCACGGACGTCGGCGCGGGGGACCGGGCCGAGCATCGAAAGCTTCTTGAAATCGATGTCCCAGAAACGTGGCGTCTTCGCGTCCCAGTGAACCGTGCCGCCTCCGACCGTCGAGGGGAGGTGGTTCACGGGGCCGACCTCCAGCGGCGTCGTCTCCGACGCGTTGCGGCGGTAGGTGCGGGGCTCCGCGTCGGTGTCCGGATTCTCGAAGTAACGGGTGCTCTTCAGCTCGTCGTTGGAGAAGACCGTGCCGGGCGTCGGGCTGGTGAGGTTCCGGAAATAGTTGGGGCCCTTCTCGAGGATGAGCACGTCGAAGCCGGCCTCGGCGAGCACCATCGCCGACGTGGAGCCGCCCGCGCCCGATCCCACGACGATCGCCCTACCGGCCACCGCGCCTCCTCGCGACGATGCCGAGCGCCGCCTCGTCGATGTGCGCCATCACGTCGAACAGGAGCGCGTCGGGGACGACAGGGTTGAGGCCGTCGGATTCACCAACCTCTTTCGCCGAGTAGCCCCGCGGTTGCGAGTCACCGAGGAACGAGATTTCTCTCCAGCCCACGCCGGCGGCGTTGCCCCCGTATTCAGGCACGGAGAGGAATCCCTCGATCGCGTGCACGAAGAGCTGATCCCGGAAATCCTTGAACCTCGTATCGTCCATCGGTTTCCCGGCGAGGATCTGATCCTGCCTTTCCTTCGACGCGAGCGTGAAGTCGCCGCCGGCCCTTTGGTCGAGGACTGAAATCCCTTCGACGTACTCCTTCTGCAACCCGGCGATCCGTTTGCGCCACGACGCTTCCTGGAACGGCGAGAGCGGAACGAAATCCGCCATGTAGTCCTCGTCGCCGCCGTTCCGGTTGCTGTACGGGCCGCCGGCGTGGATCCTCGGCGTTGGGTACGAGAACGCGCCGAGTAGCAGGTCGATGTAGCGGACTACGTTCGCTTCGCGAGCGCCGGGATGCCCGACTTCCAACGGGTCGTCCGTAGGCCCCGGTATCAATCGCGCTGTTGCCTCAAGAACCACCGCCGCTTGATGCGGGTCGAAGAAGACGTACGGGTGCGAGGCGGGCGCGGCGAGCGCCCGCTCGATCATCCCGCGTGGCAGGCTCGCCGCGAGCGGGAGCAAGCCCGCCGCTTGTAGAAATCGTCGCCGAGAAAGCTCGGACATGACGTTACGATTCGACGAGCGCGCGCGGACGCCTGTCGGTGATGCGGATGTCCAGTCCAAAGCGGGCGAACCGGAAGGGACGAACCGGAACTTGGCCCCAAGCCGGGCCGCGCGCGCACTCTGCAAGCCGCATCCGATCGCGGCTACTCGACCGCGAACGAGATGCAGGTGTCTCGAACGTTCGGCAGAAGCCGCAACAGCTCGAGCCTGCCCGATTCGCCTTTGTGCGGGATGTCGTGGCCTTTGGCGATCCGGAACGCACGGAACGCTACGCCGAGCATGTCGACCAGGTGCAAGCACCCTTCGGTGCGCGGTATGCGGCCGCGCGCTCCTTCGGCGGCTTTGGGCAGGAACACGTTTATCCCGGTCAGCCCGAGGAGCGACTCCACCGCGCGCGGACAGGTGTCGTACGGGTGGCGGTTCATGCGACCCGCGGCCTCGAGGATCGTCCCGTCCGGAGCGACGCGGAGCGCGATCCGCATCTCGTGGAAATCGTCGTCGAGCGCGCTCAGCGAGAGCGTCTCACCTTCCAGCGGGAAGATCCGCGTTCGGAAGCTGCGTTCGAACCGCGCGTCGACGCCGGAGACCGACGCGGCCAGTTCGTCCCAGCGATCCGCGAGAGCGCCGGCGCCCCTGGAACTCCCGACGTAACGAGGCTCCGCAGAGTCAGGCATCGGGATCCGTGTCGGGCAGACCGTAGTCTCGCCGGAACGTTTCGACGTCGAGCTTGATGAGGTCGGAAAGGATCTGCAGCTCGAGCGCGTCGATGGAGCGCGCTTCCCCCACCGTCTGGAAGACCACGACGTCCGACGCGTCGACGATGCGTAGCGTGGCTTCGAACACCGGCTTCGAAGACGGCATCGGCAGGCCGGTCAGCGCCATGCCGAGCACGCGCGGCCCCAGGCGCCGGCGCGCGAGCGTCTCGGTTCCCGACACGCGCTCGACCCTGTAGAACTCCGCTGCGAGCGTCGTCATCGGAGAACCAGGCTACTCCGGTTCGTCGACGACGCGGACTGGCTTGAAGTCCGGGCGCGGTAGCGAGCCGCGGGGAAGCATCTCGACGCGGGCGGGGACCTCGAGCTTCGCTTCCAGGCCGGCCGCGATCTTCTTCCCGAGCGCCGGATCGCCTTCGATCCTGATCTCGAGCGTCTCGCTGCCCGGACGTCGTACCAGCTGGTACTCCATCGTCGGAGCCTTCAGTTCCGGGAAATCCTCGAGGACCCACCAGGCGTCGACCGGCAGCAGCTCCTTCCCGTGGAGGCGAACGATGTCCTTCGCACGGCCGTCCCAGAGCATCCGCATATGCGTCTCGCCGCAGACGCACGGCTCGCGGTTGAGCCGGATGACGTCTTCGAGGTCGTAGCGGAGCATGACGTTGTCGCGCCCGATCGTGGTGACGACGAGGTGCCCGCGCGTCTGGTCGGGCTGCGGCCGGCCGGTCGCCGGATCGATGCATTCGACGACCGCGTAGTCCTCGCAGATGTGCGCGCCTTGGAACTGCATGCAGCCGCCGCCGAGGAACGAAAAGCACTCCGCCCCGGCGCTCGCGGAGGCGGACTGAAGGACCGGGTGCTCGGCTCGCATTCGCATCCCCAGGTCCTCGACGGGCTTCAGCCCCAGCCGCTCCGCCGCCTCCCAGTACTTGAGCTGCGCGCTGTCGAACATCATGTACATCTCGGGCTTCAGGACCTGGAACATGCGCACCGTCTTTTCGGCCTCGTCGTCGGTCGAGGGTGAGCCCACCGGCACCACGAGCGCGCCGAACGCTTCGAGCGCGCTCGTCAAGATCGCCCCGCCTCCGTAGACGCCGAGCGGATGAGAGTGAACGACGAGCATGCCGGGCCGCGTCCCGTATCGCCAAAACATGCGCGCCGCGCCTTCGTGTTCGACGTCGAGGTCGCGGCGCGTCCACACGATCACAGTCGGTGCGCCGGTTGTACCGGTCGTCGTGCCGACTCGCACCGCGCCGTCGCGCCGCTGGTACGAGCCGAATGGTGGGTTCGCCGCTTGATCGGTGCGCAACTCGTCCTTCACCGTGGAAGGGATCGCGAGGAGATCGTCGGGGGTCTTGATGTCGTCGGGCGCGACGCCGCCGGCGCCGAGCTTGGCACTCCAGAACGGAAGCTCCGCCGCTCGATGGACCGCTTCTCGGAGCCGCTCCTCTTGCAGCGCCAGCAGCTGCTCTCGCCCCATCAGCTGGATCTCGGGGTTCCAGATCGCGCCGTCGGGTGGCAATGCGTTCACTCCGGTTTGAACCGGACCGGCAGCGAGGTCGGCGAGCGGAATGCCTGCCCGTGGACGTGCGGATCGGCGTCGCCGGGATCGAGACGCAGATCCTTGAGTCGGTCGAGGAGCGCGTTCATCGCGACCGTCGTCTCTAGGCGCCCCAGGTGCGCGCCGAGGCAGTAGTGCGCGCCGCCTCCGAACGCGAGGTGCGGCGGACCAGCGCGATGCATGTCGTACCGGTCGGGATCGGGGTACTTCGTCTCGTCCCGGTTCGCAGACCCGATGGAAACCGAGATCGCTTCGCCCTTGGGGATCGGTACCCCGCCGAGCTCGACGCCGTCCTTCATCACCTCGCGCGCCGTCTGCTGTACGGGCGCCTCCCAGCGGAGCGTTTCCTCGATCGCTCCGGGCATGAGCGAACGGTCGGCTCGCAGGTCCTCGAGCTGGTTCGGGTTCGTCAGCAGCGCATACGTCAGGTTCCCCAGCAGCCGGTAGGTCGTCTCGGCGCCGGCCGGCAGCAGCAGCCGCAGGAAGCCGTAGATGTGCTCGTCGGGGAGGCGGTGGCCGTCGATCTCGGCCGTCGCGAGCACGCTGATCAGATCCTCCTTCGGGTTCAGCCGCCGCTCTTCGACGAACGGGGCGAGGTAATCGCGTAGCGCCGCCGACGCTTGCAGCCCACGGTCGACGTTGACCGCGATCGAGATCATCTCCATCGAGCGCCGGAGGAACATCCCCGAATCCTCCGACGGGATCCCGAGCATCCTCGCGATCACCTGGATCGGGAAACGGAAATTGAATTCGCGAACGAGCTCCGCTTCGCCGCGAGAGGCGATCCGATCGATCAGCTGGTGCACGATCGGTTCGATCAACGTGGTCTTCCAATCCTCGAGCGCCTTCAAGCGGAACGCACTCGCGATCAAGCCGCGGTGCGCCAGATGCTCGTGACCGTCCATCGCGAGGATCGTCGGTCCGAAGACGAGCACAAGCGACTTCTCGAACACGACTGAGGAGAACGTCTCGGAGTCTTTGAAGACGCGGTCGACCTCGTCGTAGCCGTACGCGAAGTACGTGGGCGAACCGAACGCCTCGACGATCTGCACCGGCGCTTGACGGCGGCGGCTGTGGTACTCGGGATACGGGTCGCGTACGTCGCCGACGGCCGTGTCGACGAACACGTCCATGTCCCAAACCTCGGCGTCCGTGGCCGTCTCCTCAGTTCGGCGTGAACGCGACGGGAACCGACGTCGGCGAGCGGAACGCCCAACCGACCCAGTGGGGGTCGGTGTCGCCGGCGTCGAGCCGGAGATCGTCGAGCCGGTCGAGCATCGCGCCGAGCGCGACCTGAGCCTCCAGCCTCGCGAGGTGGGCCCCGAGACACAGGTGCTGTCCCTCGCCGAACGCGAGATGGCCGATCGGCGTTCGCGTCACGTCGAAACGGAGCGGCTCCTCCCACCGGTGTTCGTCGTGGTTCGCCGATCCGAGCACGCAGGTGACGGCGGCGCCCTTCGGGATGGAAACCCCGGCGAGAGAAACGTCTTCGTTCGCCTCGCGCGCGGCGAACTGGACCGGCGACTCCCAGCGGAGCGCCTCCTCGACCGCGCCGGCGATCAAAGAACGATCGGCACGCACGGCCTCGAGCTGCTCCGGGTGAGACAGAAGCGCCAGCATCAGCGTCCCGATCAAGCGGTAGGTGGTGCTCTGCCCGGCCGGGATCAGCAGGCGGATCATCCCATGGATGAGGCCGTCGGGCAGCCGCTCGCCGTCCAGCTCGGCCGTCGCGAGATCGCTGATCAGGTCGCCGTGCGGGTCGGCGCGCCGAGCCTCGACGACCGGGGAGAAGTAGGCGCGGACCGCTTCCGCCGCCGCGACGCCGCGATCCCAATCCACCGAGAGGCGCTCGAGGTCGATCGCCCAGCGGCCCCAGGTGTCGTAGTCGACGGCCGGTACCCCGAGCAGCTTCGCGAAGACGCGCACCGGGAACTGCCAGGCAAGTTCGCGGACCAGCTCGGCGCGACCGCGCGAGGCGAAGCCGTCGATCACCTCGTGCGCGGTCGGCTCGATGAGAGAGTGCTCCCAGTCGGCGACCTGCTTCGGACGGAACGCGTGACCGACGAGGCTCCGGACGCGCTGGTGCCGGGCCCCGTCCATCTCGAGGATCGTCTCTCCGAGGAACGGCCGCATCAGCTCGCCGTTGATCCGAGCCGAAAAGGTCTCCCCGTCGCGGAGGACTCGCTCGCAATCGTCGTAGCGGTAGACGCGGAACACCAGGGTGTTGAGGTGGGTCTCGTGGATCACGCCGGCGTCGCGGCCCTGCGCGTACCCGGTGTAGGGGTCGCGCAGGTCGCCGTAGTTCTGGACGACGGGATCGAGCTCGTCGACAAGGGGTCGCTCGGGCGGCATCGGGGCTCATCATCGGTCTGACGCTCGTGTCAGGTCAAGGGGAGCAAGGCGCGGTAGTCTCCTGCAGCCGTGGACCGGGAAGAAGTCGGTCGCTTTTACCGAGAACGAGGGCTCTGGAAGGCCGAGACGCTTTGCGGCCGGCTGGCGTCGGTGTGCGATCAAGCCGCCGGGCGCGAAGCGCTCGTCGACGGGTCGACGCGCGAGACGTTCGCCGGATTCGCCTCGCTGGTCGAGCGGGTCGCCGGGCACATCGCCGCGTTGGGCGTCTCCGCCGGAGACGTCGTCTCGTGGCAGCTTCCGAACTGGTGGGAGGCGGCGGTCGTCCACCACGCCGCGCTTCGGATCGGCGCGGTACCCAACCCGCTCAACATGATCTTCCGAGGGAGGGAGTTGCGGTTCGTCCTCGCCGAAGCCCGACCCCGGCTCGTCGTGGTCCCTCGCCGGTTCCGTCGCTTCGACCACGCCGCGCTGGCGCAGAGGCTCCGCCAAGAAGGGCTCGTCGGGCACATCGCGGTCGCGCGCGGCCAGGAGTCGGGGTGCTTCCCACTCGAGGAGTGGCTCTCGGAGGACCCGGTCTCGCCCGCGCCGGCGCCCTTGCAGCGGGCATCCGATGTGGCCCTCCTGCTGTACACGAGCGGAACCACGAGCGATCCGAAGGGCGTGTTGCACTCGCACGAGACGCTGCTCTACGAGATCGACTCCCTCCGCGGCGTGCATCGCATCACTCCGGCCGACGCGTACCTCGGCGGCTCGCCGGTGACGCACATCGCGGGATTGGTGTACGGGCTGCTGATGCCGTTCGCGCTCGGCACGCGAACCGTGCTGCTCGAACGGTGGGACGCGGGCCGGGCTTTGGAGTTGATCGAGCGCGAGCGCGCCACGTTCCAGACCGGCGCGCCGACGTTCCTCCAAACGCTGGCCGGCCATCCCGACGTCTCGCGTCGCGACCTGTCGAGCTTCCGATTGTTTTCGACCGGAGGGGCGAACATCCCGGCCGAGCCGATCCGCGAGGCGGAGGCGAAGCTCGGATGCGTCGTGAAGCGGGCGTATGGCTCCACCGAAGTGCCGACCCTGACCGCGACCTCGTTCGACGATCCCGATGACCGGCGCCTCGGGACCGACGGTCGCGCGATCGGCGCGGCGGAGATGCGCATCGTCGACGCCAGGGGACACGACACGGTAGAAGGTGAGATCTGGGCCCGCTCGCCGGAAGTATTCCTCGGGTATCGGAATCCGGCGTTGGACCCCGGCGCATTCGACGAGGAGGGCTGGTTCCGCACCGGAGACCTCGGCGCCGTCGACGCCGACGGTTCGTTGCGCGTCACCGGCCGGCTCAAGGACGTGATCATCCGCGGCGGGGAGAACGTGAGCGTCAAGGAGATCGAGGATCTCCTGGCCGAACATCCCGCTGTCGCCGACGTCGCCGTCGTCGGCATGCCCGACGCGCTGCTCGGCGAGCGCGCGTGCGCGTTCGTGGCCCCGCGCCGGGGTGCGACGCTTTCGTTCGCCGAGATGGTGGCCTTCCTCGAGGGTCGCGAGATCGCGCGCCAGAAGATCCCGGAGCGCCTCGAGGTGCGGGCGCGGCTCCCCAAGACAGCCAGCGGAAAGGTCCAGAAGAACGCGCTCCGTGTCGAGCTCGCAGGCGAAATTCGCGGCGAGGATTTCCGACCGCCCGGAAGGATTTGAGGCCCGGCTGATCGAACCAAGCGCTGACTCGGAACGGGTCTTGGGGAGGTGCCGTGCATCGGACCTGGAAGCTCGTCGCGATCTCGCTGCTGGTCGTCGTCGCCGTGTCGCAAGGAGGCTTCGCCGCGTGCGACGACTACACGTGCCCGAGGTATGCCAAGACGGACGTCACGAACATGATTCAGTCGGTCGGCCGACTGCCTCAGGAATACACCAACGTCGACTGGCTCCTGCGCTTCCAGCACAAAGCCAACGGAACGTTCCTGAACTATCTGGTCCAGCAGCTGCGCGACCCGACACACCCCTCGATCTCGCCCGGCTTCCTGATCCCGGGTGGGATGGTCGGCAACGTCGACTACTGGCCGAGCTACGAGCAGTGGCGCGCCCAAGGTCGCGTGAAAGAGGTCCGCTTCCGCCGCAGCACCGGTGCGCTGATCCGCGGGCACGTGTGGCGGCCGCCCCTTTCGGCGCTGGGCCCGTTTCCGGCGATCTCGATCACACCGGGCAGTGTGCAGGCGACCGAGCCGATGTACTGGTGGGCGTCGGAGATGCTCGCCGAAGCCGGCTACGTCGTCCTGACCTTCGACGCGCAAGGTCAGGGCAGATCCGAAACCTTCGGTCACAAGAACGATGGGAGGGAGACGCCGACGATGAAGGGCGTCCCGTTCCAGCAAGCCGCCAACTTCCACCAGATGACGATCGAGGCGATCGAGTTCATGCTCTCAACTCCGTCGAAGCCGCTCCGCTATGCGTTCGCGGGTGACGCGGCCAAGGGGTACAACGTCTACAACCCGTTCTACAACGCGATCCAGTATCTCTCCGACGGACACGCGAACCTCGGCCTTGCGGGACATTCGTTCGGCGCGAGCGGCGTCACCTACGCGCAGGACCCGAAGATCAACAAGCTGAACGTGGCGAACATCCGCACCGTCGTGGCGTGGGACAACCTCGCCACCGGCTTCACGCCACACGTGCCGGCGATGGCCCAGAACGGCGAGTCGTTCGTCCAGCCGTCGTTCAACCCACAACGCCCCGATCCCGAATCCAAGAAGCTCGCCTTCGATTCGTGGAGAGACGCCGGGCTCGACACCATGCAGGTTGCGACGCGGGCGGCGACGCACCTCGAATGGTCGTACGTTCCCATCCTGCCCCTGGCGGCCTCGAGCTGGGGGAACGCGATCGTCGCGTATTACACGCTCGCCTGGTTCGATAAGTACCTGCGTCACGATCCGAGTGCCGACGCGCGGCTGCTCACCAACGCGTTCAACGAACCGAACAACCCCGCGTGCGGCGGGAACGACGGCTGCTACTCCATCTATTACAAGAACGCGTACTCGTTCCACGACGGGGGCGGCACGCTGCACTCGTGTGACGACGTCGCTCACATCGCCGCGCCTGCGGAAACCTGCCCGGACACCGACCCGTAGAGCTCTCCGTCGTCCCGCCGAGCGAGCGCGCGACCCTCAGACGATCCCGTCCTCGCGAAGCGCTGCGATCTGCTCTCCGGTCATCCCGAGCAGTTCACCGAGCACTTCCTCCGTGTGTTCGCCGAGGCGGGGCGCGCCTTGCGAGATCCGCAGGGGCGTCCGGTCGAGGCGCGGGACCGGCGCCTGCTGGCGCACCGGCCCGATCGTCGGATCGGCGACCGAGACGATCGCTTCACGCGCCTGCACGTGCCGGTCGGCGACGATCTCATCGATCCCGTAGACGCCGGTGACCGGAACCTGAGCGTCGATGAGCACGCGCTCGATCTCGGCGAGCGTGCGAGAGCGGCACCACGCCGCGACCTCGGCGTTGATCGCGTCCGCGTTCTCCGCGCGGTCTTTGAGGGTGGAGAATCGCGGATCGCTGAGGAGGTCCTCCCGCCCGATCGCACGAGCGAGGCGCGGGAACAGGACGTCGCCGGCCGCCGCGATACAGACGTAGCGGCCGTCGGCGGTTCCGTAGTTGTCGAGCGGCGCGCTGTTCGGAAGCCGGTTGCCGGCACGCACGCGCACGATCCCGAGCCGGTCGTATGCGGCGACCGTCCACTCCATCACCCGCAAGACGCTCTCGTAGAGCGCCAGTTCGACCTGCTGACCCTGGTCGCTGCGTGCCCGCTCGAGCAGCGCAGCCAAGATCCCGACCGCGTTGAAAAGCGCGGTGAGGTAATCGGCGATGATCACGCCGGGCCGTACCGGCGGCGCGTCCGGGAAGCCGGTGATTCCGAGGAGCCCACCGAGCGCTATGCCGTTGCGGTCGAGGCCCGGCCGGTCGCGGTACGGCCCGTCCTGACCATAGACGCTGACGCGACTCACGATGAGGCGAGCGTTGATCGCTCGGAGGTCGTCGGGCGCGAGGTTCCACCGCTCCAAAGTTCCCGGCTGGAAGTTCTCCACCACAACGTCCGTGTATGGAACGAGCTTCCTGAGCAATTCTTGGCCGGCCGGTCTCGATAGGTCGATCGTGACCGACCGCTTCCCTCGCCCCTCGACCGCCCAGAACAACGAGACGTCGCCCTCGAACGGCGGGATCGAGCGCAGGAAGTCGCCGGTGCCCGGCTGCTCGATCTTGATCACGTCCGCGCCGAATTCGCCGAGAAGCGTCGCGGCGAACGGCGCGCCGATACGGGTACCGAGATCGAGGACGCGGATGCCGTCGAGCGCGCCGGACATGGAAACGCTCGTTACTCGAACGCTTTGTCGCGGTCTCGGAAGACTTCTTTCATGGAGGATTTCTGCTTCCGCTCTTCGAGCGCATCGAGAGAGGTCTTTGTGTTGTGCTGGAACTGATGAACCATGAAGTGGTATTCGAGCGCGTTGCGGAATCCGGCGAGATCCTGCGCGTGATTGATCGACCGTTTGACGTTTTGAACGGTCGTCGGAGGCACCTTTGCGATTCGCTCCGCGAGCGCCAGGGCTTCACGTTCAAGTTCTGCTCGCGGCACGATGCGGTTGACGAGCCCGAGCCGATGCGCCTCGGCCGCATCGAGCTCGTCGCCGGTCCAAAGGAACTCCTTCGCCTTGCGGGGCGCGAGGTCGGCGATCTCGACCAGCGCCTCGACGCCGGCGCCGGTCATACGGAGAACGGGATTCTGAAACACGGCGTCGTCCGAGGCGACGATCAGGTCGCACATGCACGCGACCATTAGCCCGCCGGCGATGCACTTGCCTTGAACCATCGCGATCGTCGGCTTCGTCAGGTCGCGGATCGCCAGGCACTTCTCGAAATACATCCGCCGTTCGTGCTCGAACTTACCTTCCGGCGTCTTGCGCTTGTCGTGCCATTCGTCGGAAGGCGCTTCACCGACGTACGCCTTGAGGTCGTGCCCGGCCGAGAAATGGGGCCCGGCCCCGGCGATCACGATGACGTGGACCTCCGGGTCGCGATCGGCGGTTTGCAGGGCCTCGTCGAGTTCGTTCAGCAGTTGCGTGTTCTGGGCGTTGCGCACCTCGGGCCGGTTCATGGTCACAAGCTCGACCGCGCCGCGTCGCTCCACGAGGATCGTCTGGTAGCCCATCGAGGCAATCCTAGCCTTTCGGTTCGCGGGGGAGGCCGAGGATCCGCTCGGCGATGATGTTGCGCTGGATCTCGCTCGTTCCGCCTGCGATCGAGGCGGCGCGCGACCACAGCATCCCCCGGGCCCAGCGTCCCCGGTCGACCGCGTCGGGGTCCTCCGGCATGACGAGTCCGTCCCAGCCCAGGATCGACCCTGCGTTCTCGTAGAGGCGCTGGCTCATCTCGGACCAGAACAGTTTCACCACACTCGACTCGGGCCCGATCTGCTCGCCGCGTGAGAGACGCGTGAGCGTGCGGGCGTTGTGCAAACGGAAGATCTCGACGTCCATCCAGGATTGGGCGAGCTTCTGCCGCACGAGCGGGTCCGCCGTCGAGCCCCGCTCGATCGCGCGGCGCCAAAGCAAGTCGCGAGCGACCTCGTGCAAGACTTGTTCCTTCCACACGAAGCTGGTGCCGCGTTCGTTCGCGAGCGTGGTTCCCGCCACGCGCCATCCGTCGTGTTCGACGCCGATCAGGTTCTCCGCCGGGACGGGGACCTCATCGAAGAAGACCTCGTTGAACTCGCTCTCTCCGGTGATCTGCCGCAACGGCCTGACTTCGATCCCGTCGGACTTCATCGGGATGGCGAGCATCGAGATCCCTTTGTGCTTCGGCGCGCTCGGGTCGGTGCGCACCAGTCCGATCCCGAAGTCGGCGAACCGCGCGTAGGAGGTCCAGACTTTCTGGCCGGTGACGAAGTAGGTGTCGCCGCGTTTCTCTGCCTTGGTCGAAAGGCCGGCGAGGTCGCTCCCGGCTCCGGGCTCGCTGAAGAGCTGACACCAGATCTCCTCGGCCGACAGGATCTTC
>Ga0070708_100001186_pt1 | contig 20030 bp, 16 predicted proteins | sample KBSK5503metaG_FD_65469 | JGI IMG/M metagenome (GOLD analysis project Ga0070708, IMG submission 65469) | Corn, switchgrass and miscanthus rhizosphere microbial communities from Kellogg Biological Station, Michigan, USA - KBS K5-50-3 metaG | ecosystem: Host-associated > Plants > Roots >... | reverse complement strand
GGACCGCCCCGCAGATGGAAGCGCTCCTGCCCCGGTTGCTTGCGCCGGAGCATGAGGAGCGCCCCGCAGACCGCGCCGTAGGTGAAGATCCGCGAAACGGTCGAGAGCACCGCGTTCCAGCGGAACCCCCCGGCCATCGCCAGCACCCAGAGCAGCCCGGCGAAGACCGCGATGGAGACATGCGGCGTGCGGAAGCGCGGGTGGATCCTGGCGAAGAACGCCGGGAACTGTCCCTCGCGCGCCAGCGCGTAGGTGAGCCGCGGCACGTTCAGCATGTTGGCGGAGAGGAGCCCGTAGGTGGAGAAGAGCGCGCCGGCCGTGAGCAGCACGGCGCCCGCGCCGCCCATCGTCGCCTGCGCCGCGGCGGCGAGAGGCCGCGGGGTGCTCGCCAGATCGGAGACGGCGCCCATCGCCACGATCTGGATGGAGGTGAACACGAGCGTGCAGCACACCAGCGCGGCGCCCAGGGCAAAGGGCGCGTCCCGGCGTGGATCGCGGGCCTCGGAGAGCGGGATCATGGCCGACTCGAAGCCGCCGTAGGCGAAGACCAACAGCACCAGGGCGTCGGCGCTCTCGCGGGGCCGGAGGTCTCCCTGAGGGTGCCAGCCGTGGGCCATCAAGAAGGCCGCGCCCGCGACGATCAGCGCGAGGAGCGGCACCAGCTTGGCCACGGTGAAGAAGTTGCTCAGCCGGGCGCCCGAGCCGACTCCGCGCACGTTCACCACCAGCACGACGCCCACCACTGCGGTGAGGAGGATCGCTCGCGGCGCGCCGGCGGTCACGCCGGGGAAGAACTGGCCGAGGTAGTCCACGAAGAGGTTGGCGCTGGCGGCGCTCGAGGCCAGCCGCACCAGCCAGGTCAGCCAGCCGATCTCGATCCCGATGAAGCTCCCGAACGCGGCCCGCGCGTAGAGGTACGGACCGCCGGCCTCGGTGAACCGGGAGGCCACTTCGGCGAAACAACCCATGATGGCGCCCACGCCGACGGCAGCGACGAGATAGCCGAGCGGCGCCCAGCGGCCGAGCTGGCCGGCGATCGGCGCGGGCAGGCCGAAGATGCCGCTGCCGATGATGCAGTTGATGGTGAGGGCGACAAGGCTCCAGCGGCCGATGGCGCGCAGCAGCTCGGGCTGGGCACTTGCCTTCATCGCGGATGAACGTGGCAGTTCACAGCATTCCGGCGGCAACCGTCAACTCCGCAAACTTCTGCGGCGTGCCCGGCCAATGGGGGTATAAGCCCGGGACCGGCACAGAAGGGGGACCGAAGCCAATGTCAGCCGCCAGCAATTCGAGGCATCCCGTCGTCTTCATCCACGGCCTCTGGCTCCACGCGGAGTCGTGGAACAACTGGGTGCAGTTGTTTCGGGAGAAGGGTTACGAAGCCAGCGCGGCCAGCTGGCCGGGGGACGCCGAGACGACGGAGGCGACGCGCAGGAACGCCGACGCGGTGGCCGGCTACGGAGTGACGGAGATCGCCGAGTACATCGCAGGGCAGCTCAGGGCGCTGGGGAAGAAGCCGATCCTCATCGGCCATTCCTTCGGCGGCCTTTTGGTGCAGAACCTGCTCGGCCGCAACCTCGCCGCCGCCGGCATCGCCATCGACCCTGCTCCCATCAAGGGCGTGCCGGAGCTGCCGCTCAACGCGCTGCGTTCGGTCCTTCCCGTGCTGGGGAATCCGCTCAATTTCAAGCGGGCCGTCTCGCTGACCGAGCATCAGTTCCGGTTCGGGTTCACCAATACCCTGCCCGAGAGCGAGGCCAAGGAGCTCTACACGCGCTATGCGATGCCCGGTCCGGGGCGGCCGCTCTTCCAGGCCGCGACCGCCACGCTCAACCCGGGCTCGGCCACCAGGGTGGCGGTGACGAACGCCAACCGTGGTCCCCTGCTGCTGGTGGCGGGCGAGAAGGACCACACGGTACCGCCGATCCTGGTGAAGAGCGCGTTCAAGGCCTACGGCAAGTCGCCGGCGATCACCGAATTCAAGGAGTTCGCCGGCCGGGGACACTCGCTGGTCATCGACAGCGGCTGGCGCGACCTCGCCGAGTACAGCCTCGACTGGCTGAACGCGAAGGGACTGTAGGAGCGGCCGCCGCTCGCACGAGCACGAAGCCGAAGACCGCCGCGCGGGAGAGCGCGAAGCCGCCCCGGAGAAGGTGGTCCCAGGTGGGACCGGGCGCGAATCAGGTCGGAGGGGGCGGCGCGAACTTGCTCCGATTCCGCGCCGCGCGCGATGCTGAAGCCATGTCGGAACACGGCGGTGATCGTCCCTCGCTCGAGGCCCGGGTGGCGGCGCTGGAATGGGAGGTTCGCCAGCTTCGCGCCGAGCTGATCCGCGCGCGAGCCGCGCCGGAAACGAACGGGTCCGCTCCGCGCGCCGCCGAAGCCGCCTCCGCGGCGCCCCCGCGGCCGCCCCCCGCCCCGGAGCCCAGGCCGGCGCCGGAGGCTCGGCCGCAACCAGCGACGGCGGCGGCGGCGAAACCCCTGCTCGATCTGGAGACCCTGGTCGGCCGCTACGGGATGCTGGGGCTCGCGACGCTCCTCGCGCTGGCGGCGATCGGCACCTTCGTCAGCTGGGCCGTCGCGCACGGATTGCTCGGCCCTGGCCCGAGGGTCGCGCTGGGCCTCGTCGCGGCAGCGGCCATCGCGGTGGGCGGACTCAAGCTGCGCCCGCGATCGCGCTCCTTCGGCGACAGCCTGCTCGCCCTGTCGCTCGCCGCCGTGCACGTCTGCGCCTGGGCGGCCGGGCCGTCGCTCGGGCTCGTCCCGGCGCCGCTCGCGCTGGCGGTCTCGGCCGCCGCGTCGGTGGCTCTGGGCGCGTTCGCGTTGATCGAAGCGGACGAGCCGCTGTGGTGCGTCGGCTTCGGAGGCGCGAGCGTCGCTCCCTTCGTCTGCAGCACGGGTCAGGGCACGGCGCCGATGCTTGCCGCGTACGCCGCGGGAGTCCTGGTGGCCGCCGGATCGGGGCTCGCCTCGCGGCCCTGGTTCGTGGCGGGACGCGTCTTCGCCGCCGGCGCCACGCTCTTCACCGCGGCGCTCGCCGTGATGCCGCCGTCGCAACAGGCGCCCTTGCTCGCGCTCGGCCTGCCCCTGGTGGTTTCCGGTTTCGCGGTGTTCCCCTTCGCGCGCGGCGAGGTGCTCCGCCCCCGGCTGCGCACCATGGGGATCCTCACGGGGCTGGCTGCACTCCGCCTCGCCGCTTCCCCGCTGGCATGGATGGGACGGGGGGGAACCGCCATCGCGATCGGGATCGCGGGTTGCGCCTGGCTGGTGCTCCTCGAGCTCGCGGACGGCGAGCCTGCGGGGAGGCTTCTCGACGGTCTGGTCGAGGTGGAGGGCGGCCCGGCCGCATGGCTCGAGGGTGCGCTGATCCCGGGACTGTTCCTGGGCGCGCTCGGCGTCGCGCTGGAGTCCGACGCGGCGCCGGCGTTCGGGGTCGCGACGATCTTCCTGCTCGCTTCGGCGGCGCGGCGGTCCGACTCGCTGCGCGACGCGCTTTCGGCGACCACCTGGGCCGCGGCGATGATCGCGACCTGGCTGGCGACGAGTCACGTCCCCGCGCTGGCCGCCGTCTCCATCGCCTGGGCCTCGGTGGTGGTCCTCTGGTTCGGCTTCTGGATCCCGAGCTGGACCTGGAGCTGGACGTCGCGCATCTCGCTGGCGTTGGCGGGACTCTGGGCGCTGTCGCTCATCTCGGCGCGCGCGCCGTATGCAGGGTTGCCGTTCGCCACGCTCGAATCCGCGGCATCGTTCGCGGTCCTCGTCGCCTGGATCGCCGCGCTGTACGCCGCGCGCACCGACGAAGACGATGCGTCGCGCACGACGGCCGGCGCGGGCGCGATCGCCTTCGGGTTTCTCTGGGGGCACCAGGAGCTGGCCCACGCGATCTCGCCGAGCGCTTCCTCGCTGCTCCTGGTCGGGTATTACGCGGTCGCCAGCGTGGCCTTCGTCGCCTGGGGCCGTGCCCGGCACTCGGCGCGGCTGCGTCGGGTGGGGCTCGGTCTCGGAATCGTCGCCGCCGGTCTTGCGGTGCGCGGCGCCTGGGAGCTGCCGTCGGCGGGCTCTCGGATCCTCGCGTATCTCACGGTCAGCGTGTTCCTGCTCGGGATCGCCTGGTGGTATCGCCAGCCGGACGAGGACGTGGCCGCGCAGACGTGAAGCCGGCGCGGATCGGCGAGCCCCGGGGGGAGCGCGCCGTATAATCCTTCGCGCGAATGCTGCGGAGGCTGGCACAAGGCGCCGTCGTCCTCGCCGCCCTCGCGCTCCTGGCCTTCGCCTGGCGCTGCGACGGGCCCTGGTTCGACAAGCACGTCTTCTTGCCTCAGCAGTTCTTCATTCCGGCGAGCCGCGGCATCGTCTTCTGGTCTCGGGCGCTGACGGCGGCCATCGGAGCGCTACTCCTCTTCTTGGTTCCCTCGATGCCGCGCGGCGCTTCCGGCAGGCGGCTCCTGCTGGCGGTGTTGCTGGCGGTTCCCGCGGCGGAGGTCGTCCTCCGATGGCGCATGGACCGGCTGCTCCGCCCCGAGCTGGTCGCCGCCATGGACGCCCTGACCACGCCCGATGCGCGCTACGGGGTGACGTTCAAGCCGTCGATGGACCGCGTGCAACCGCTGGCCGGGCGCGAGATCCGCTTCCAGACCGATGCGGAGGCCCGACGGATCCCCGGGGTGCCCATCGACCGCGCGTTGCCATCGCTGGTCTTCACGGGAGAGTCCGCGATGGCGGGGTTCGGGCTGCGTTGGGAGGAGAGCTTTCCCGCGCTGCTCGGAGCGCGACTGCACCTGCAGGTCGTGAACCTCGCCAGCCCGAACTATCGCAGCGACCAGTCCTGGCTGCGATTGAAGGACGCGTTGCCGGAGCTGGAGCGTCCGGTGGCGGTCGTCGGGGTGTTCGTGCCGGGGCTGATCGGGCGCAGCTTCGCGGGACAGCGCCGTCCACCGGCGCGCTCATCCCCCTCCTCTGGTGTCGAGCTCGCGCCGCTGCAGGCGCCCGACTGGATCCAGCGATCCGGGCTGTACCGGCTCTGGAACCACCTCTACTGGCCGGACGCGGCCGTGGAGGAAGGAATGCGCTCGGTCGGAGCGGTCTTCCGCGACATGGCTGCGCTCGCCAAGGCGCGCGGCGCGCCCTGCCTCTTCCTGGTCACCGGGCACACTCCCCAGTGGATGTTGCACGAGCTGTTCGAGGCGCAGGGGCTCGACTTCGTCGTCGTCGACCTTTCGCCGGGCGATCTGCTCGCCGACGGCCATCCCGGGCCGCGGGGCAGCATCCGCATCGCCGATGCGCTCGAGTCGCGGCTGCGGACGAAGCTGGCGCGGCGTGAGGGGGGTTGACGGAATCGTTCCGTCGGCGCCAACTCGCTCTTCACGCCTCGGGGGTCACATGAGAGCCGTCATCGCCGTCACCCTCACCGCCCTCGTGGGCGCGCCCGGTCCCGCGCGCGCGGACGGCCAGCGGCTGCGAGAGATCTTTCGCAAGGTGAATCCCTCGGTGGTGGTGGTCCGCACGCTGGAGAAAGTGCCCGCGCGGGAGGGGATGGTGGACGCGCCCGGCATCGGCTCGGGCGTGCTGGTCTCCAGGGACGGCAAGGTCCTGACGGCGGCGCACGTGGTGCAGACGTCAGGGCACGTGGCCGTGGAGTTCATCGACGGCAGGGTGGTGCCGGCGCGGGTGATCGGCTCGGTGGTGCGGGCCGACGTGGCGGCGCTGCAGTTGGAGCAGGTTCCTTCGGACATAGCGCCCGCGAAGCTCGGGGATTCGGACCGCCTGGAAGTGGGCGACGACCTGTTCGTCATCGGCGCGCCGTACGGCTTCGGCCATACCTTGACCGCGGGTCACATGAGCGGGCGGCGCGCGACGGGCGGAATGATCGGTGGGATCCGGCTGGAGCTGCTGCAGACCGATGCCGCGGTCAACGCGGGGAACTCGGGCGGGCCGGTCTTCAACATGGACGGCGAGGTGGTGGGAATCGTCAGCCACATCCTCTCGCGCTCGGGAGGATTCGAGGGGCTGAGCTTCGCCATCGCCTCGAACGTCGCACGCCAGCTGCTGCTCGGGCGTCCCACCTTCTGGACGGGTGTGGATGCGATCCTCCTCGCCGGCCGGGTCGCGGGCCTCTTCAACCTGCCTCAGCCGGCCGGGATGCTGATCCAGCGGGTGGCGGACGGTTCACCCGCATCGGCGCTGGGGATCCGGCCGGGGACCTTGCCGATGAGCATCGGCGGCGAGGAGCTGCTCGGAGGTGGCGACATCGTCCTCGAGGTCGGCGGGATCACCGTCACGCCGGACGACGGCACGTTCGAGAGGATCTTCGGATACCTGACGGCCTTGAAGGCCGGCGACACGCTGACGGTGAAGGTCCTGCGCGACGGCAAGGTCGTCGCGCTTTCCGCCCCTGCCCGGCTGTTCTGAGGCGGTCGACGCGCAGTTGGGGAAGAAAGGCCTCGAGCGCGTGGATAGCGGGGCGAGCTCGTCCCGGGACGAGCTCAGAACCGGAAACCTGGTTCAGCCGGTTGAAGCGGAGGGGTCCTGCAGCGGGGCGCCGGCCGGCAACCCACCAATCCGGCACGGCGCCCAGATGCTGCAACGGTTCAGCGGCGGCAGATCCGCCGCTGCGTCACATCCCCGCCAGGCAGTCGATGGCGACGCGAGCCCCTCGGGGCAATCCCGAAACCTGGACGGTGGCGCGCGCTGGAAGCGACTTGTGGAAGTACCGGGCGTAGGTCTCGTTGATCCGGGCCTCGTCCGCCACGTCCGCGACGAAGATGGTCGTCTTCACCACCTTGTCCAGGCTGGCCCCGCCGGCTTCGAGGACGGCTTTGAGGTTCTCCATCACCCGCTCCGTCTGCGCGCTGACGTCGCCGACCACGGGCTGGCTGGTGGCCGGGTCGATCGGGATCTGTCCCGAGACGAAGAGGTACGATCCCGGGCTGACCCCGATGCCCTGGCTGTACGCTCCAGCCGCCTTGGGTGCGCTGGAGGTCTGCACGGGACCGCGAGCGCCGCGCGCGACGGCCACGCACTCGATCTCGATCCGCGCTCCCTTGGGCAGCGCGGCCATCTGCACGGTGGCGCGGGCGGGGTGCGACTTCTGGAAGTACCGCCCGTACGTCTCGTTCATCTTGGTGCCGTCGTTCACCAGATCGATCACGTACACGTTGGTCTTCACCACGTCGTCGAAGCTGGCGCCGGCGCTGCTGAGGATCGCCTTGAGGTTCTCCATCACCCGCTCCGTCTGGGCGCCGATGTCGCCTTGCACCAGCTCGCCGGTGGCGGGATCGACCGGGATCTGGCCCGAGACGAAGAGCAGCGATCCTGCCCCGACTTCCACGCCCTGGCTGTAGGGACCGATCGCCTTCGGCGCTCCCTTGCTCGAGACGGCGACCGCCCCGCCAGGCCCGATGTCGCCGCCGCGCTTGATCGCCACGCCCTCGATCGCCACCAGCGCTCCGCGGGAGAGCGCGGCCACCTGCACCGTGGCCCGCGCCGGCGGAGTCTCATGGAAGTAACGGCCGTAGACTTCGTTCACCTTGCCGAAGTCCGCCAGGTCGGTGAGGAAGATGGTCGTCTTCACCACGTCGTCGAAGCTGGCGCCCGAGGCCTCGAGCACCGCCTTGAGGTTCTCCATCGCGCGCTCGGTCTGCTTGCCGGCGTCTCCCTTGATCAGCCGGTCCTTCACGGGGTCGACGCCGATCTGGCCGGAGAGGAACAGGACGCGGCCGGCGGGCGCCTGGATCCCCGGGCTGTAGGGACCTACCGCCCTGGGCGCATTCCCGCTCTGGACGGCGCGGCGCTCGGCCGAGGCTGGGGCGGGCGCGGCGGAAGGAGCGGGAGCGGCGGCAGCGGGCTCGGCCGCCGCGGGAGCGCTGGGCGCTGCCGGCGTCGCGGTCGCGGGAGCCGCGGGCTGGGCCGCAGCGGCAGCAGCAGGGTCAGGAGCAGCCGCCGCCACAGGCTCGGGAATGTTGACCACTTCGTGAGCGCAGGCCACGAGCAAGAGCATGGCCAGAGTGAAGATTCGCATCCGGTAGTCTCCGTTTCTCCTCGGGAGGAGGCTCACCATGGCATGAATGATTTCGCGGATCGCTTTTTATGATCCGCGCCGCGTGGGCCGAAATGCGCGGCGAGGCGCCGGTGTAGGAGCAGCCAGCGGGCGGCGACGCGCCCTGCGCGGCGCGCGAGCAGCACGACGGAACAATTGCACCTGCGCCCGTCGTTCAGTGCGAGAGCGCGGCGTCGAGCGCGGCCGTGAGATTCGCGGTGGAGAACGGTTCGGCCAATCCCTCAGGTCGCCGGAGCGTCAGGCGGTCGAGCCGCGCTTCGATGGCGTCCCGTCCGGCTCGTCCGCGTCGGCGACATAAGCGGAGTGTCGTTCGAGCCCGAGCGTCCAGGGCGGCGAGTCGCTCGCCGGAAACGACTCGTCGAGGACCTCGTCGATCGCTTGCTCCGTCGCCGCGATCTCCTCGGACTCGCCCGTCTGCTTGGAAGCCTTCTCACGGTTCGCGGCCATCACCTTCGCTCCTCTCGCGTCAGTTCACGGCCTACCAGCTCGAATCGGGTCTCTTCAAGGCGCTTGCCGCCTTCGCGCTGTCCGGTCCCAGGTCGCGTTCGTACACCACGCCGTCGCCGCCCACGATGAAGGTCATCACGCCGGAAGAACGGTACTCCGCCGGATACGCGACGAAGGAAGCCGGCTTGCCGCGCGCCGCGCGCAAGGCCCGGAAATAGTAGCCGTGGAAGGGGACCTTGCTCCCGACGAATGCGGCCGGGTCCTCTTGCTCCGATCGCGCCAGCGCGCGGCAGACGTCGATCGCGAACGACTCGTTCGCGCCGATGCGCCGGAACAGCACTTCACGCTTTCCCGTCTCGACATCGAACGACCAGGTGCCGTTCGTGGAGACGATGGGAACGGGAAACGGCCAGTTCTCCGCACCGATGTAGAGGATGGTCGCATCGGGCTCCCGCGCGAGGCGGTGCATCTCGCTGTACTTGGCGAGGAACGTCTTGCGATCGACATCGTCCTTGCTCTTTTCGCCGGAGGAGACGAGTTCCGGATCCCCTCCGAGGATCTGCGAGAGCCCTTGTTCGTCCTGCGACTGGACGGCGACGAACAGCGCCTCGGCCGCCGCTTGGGCCGAGGGGAATGTCCGCAGGTGGGAGTCGTCAGCGCGAGCTGCCATCGCGTACGCCGTAGCCAGGATCAGTGCTTCCGTGAATCGATTCATCGGTGTCCTCCGCCGCCATGAAATCCACCGCCCCCATGAAACCCGCCGCCAAATCCGCCGCCATGGAACCCGCCGCCGCCGAAACTGCCTTGTCCGCGGGCCGAGCTGGACGCCGTGGGGCCTCCATGACCGAATCCGCTGAAGGCGCCGGAATGATTGCCAGCGTCTGCATGCGGCGCCGCAGCGGGGCCCGGGCCGCCGTGGAATCCACCGCCACCGTGGGCCTCAGGACCGCCGTGGAATCCACCACCACCGTGGGCCTCGGGTCCGCCGTGGAATCCACCGCCGCCGTGGAAGTCGGGGCTGCCATGGAATCCAGGGCTGCCGTGAAAGCCCGGACCGCCTCGATAGAAGTGGTCGTGATCGATGAAGGTCCGGCTGTGCGATTCCCACGCGTGGTGGTCGTGCATGATCTCGTGATGGTGCCAGTCGGTGCCCCAGTGATGCCAACCCCAGCCGAACCCGCCCCAGAAGCCGATCCCAAACCCGATCCCGAACCCGATGCCGGGGCCGACGGCGTACAGGCCCGGGTACCAGTACCAACCCGGCCAGGCGACCAGCGGCGGACCGTAGACGACCCACGGATCGTAGACGGGCACGTAGACGGTGTCGGGGCTCGCCGGCTCGATCACGATCGTTTCGCCTTGCGTGGCGACGTTCTCCTGCGGCGTCGTCTTGAGGTTTCCCGCCTGCCGGGCGCGCTTGCGCATCTCCTGGACCGCGTCCATCACGTCCTTCTGCTGGTTCACGTAGGCGTCGCCCAGCGCCGACGTCCAGGAGAGATTCTTGTTCATGTTTCCCAGCACGGAGGGGAACTGCGCCACCGCCTTGACGCTGGGATCCCACGCTTGCTGATCCGCAGCCTGGGCGAGCTGCTGTCCCTTCAAATCCGAATGCTGCTGCACCCAACGGTCCGCCTCGACGATCTCGGTCGGATACGTGGACGCGGCGAGGATCTGCGCCACCAACTCGTCCGGATACAGCGCGATGGGCGCCACCAACTGCTGCAGCTGCTCGGGAGTCTGCCGGACGACCGCCTCCCCCGGCACCGCCACCGGTGTTTGGGCTTGCGCGGACGCGTGCGAGCAAGACGCCATGCCCAACACGAGCAGCGCCGATGTCCACCACTTCATTGCCATTGCCATCTCCCACTGCGCCCTCTGGGGGCGCAAACGAATTCCGTCGTTCATCGCGGCGGCCGCCTCTGCGCGAGGGCCGCGGCGATGTGCTGTCGCGCCGGGTAGAGATCCTCCCTGGCCAGCGCCTCGCGCGCCGCCTCCACTTCGAGGCGGGTGCGGCCGGAGAGCGCCGCTTCCGCGTCGGCGAGCTCGTCGTCGACTCCTTCCCAGTTCCCGGCCGCGAGCATCTCATCGGCCTGGCGAAGGGTGTCGAGCGCCTGCAGCGTCGCGGCGTGCTGCGCGAACTCCTCTTCCGCCTCGGCCTGTTGCTCCTGATCCCGATCTGCCTCTTGCTGGCGGAGGCCCGCGACCTCGTCGTCGAGCGCTCCGAGTTGCTCGTTCTCCTGCTGCAACTGCCTGACCATCTGCCGGAGGTACTTCACTTGATCGTCGGGCGGCTGGGGCGGGAACGCCTGCACGGGCACGGCCTGCTCGGGGACGCCTTGCGCACGCACGGCTTGCGCCGGAGACACCTCATCCGTCGTCTCGAAGCTCACGGGTAACGCGCTGGGCGCGGGATCAGGATCGGGCGAATCGGCAACCATGTCCGCGGACACCTCGGCGACGCTGGCTTCCCGCGGCTTGCTCACGATGATGAGCGCAGCCGCGGCGAGCGCCGTGATCATCCATGAATAGGCGATCTTCATTCGGGGGCCTCCGCCGCGGCGTCGACGCTTCCTTCGACCTGTTCCACGCTTCGACCCGCGAGCTCCTCCACCGCGGCGCCGAGGAGCAGGAGCAGGAAGATTGCGATTGCGTATCGACTCATCTCGTTCTCCGTTGACCGTTTCGATGTCTGGACCGGGGTGAGCGATGCCCCGCAGACATCGGGATCGGACCGAAGGCCCGGTGGGGGCGACGGGATGCCGCGGACTGCCCACGGGTGCCACCGTCTGGTTCACCGGGTCTGGCGCCTGGTACCCATCCTGGCGCCTCTCGTCGGACAGCGTCGATCCGCCCCGCCGCGCCGTTAGCCTCGACGCGAAAGGAAGGAGGCAAGAACAGGATGGAACGTTTGCGCGAATGGGGATTTCCGATCGGACTTTTGCTGGCCTGGGCGATCGCCGCCGTCTTCACGGTCTCGGCGCTCGTCGGCATGGAAGCGGCCGTCGAGCGGGCGCAGGTCCCGCCGCAGTCCATGCACGTCGTGGCGAGACCGGCCGCTGCCGCAGGCCACGGGGCGGCCCACGCGTCGTAGGCCGCCGCCGGCCTGGCGTCGTTCACGCGCGGCCCAGCGCGAACAGCAGCTGGGCCCGCGCCGTGGCGAGCTGGAAGTCGGTCTGGACCACCTGCGCGGCCGCGTTCGACGCGGCGATCTGCGCGTCCCCCAGCTCGATCACGCTGCCGGACCCGTTCCGATAGCGTCCTTCCGCGAGCGAGAGCCGCTGGCGCGCGGCGATCAGCGCGCTTTTCGCCGAGGACAGCGCGGCTTTGGCGGCGCGAATGGCGAGAAGCGCCTGGTCCACGTCGACGCGGACCTGCTGGCGGAGAACGTCGAGCTGCGCCGCGGCGAAGCCGAGGTTGCCCTCCGCCTCGTGCACCCGCCCTACCGTCAGCCCACCCTGGAACAGGTTCCAGGTCAGCGTGACTCCCACCGCGCCGTTCCAGCCCACGTAGTCCGTACCGGCCGCGGTGGTCTGGGCGAACGACGCGACCAGCGCGATCGAGGGAGCATAAGAACCTTGCGCGGACTGGATCAGGTGTTGCTGCGCCTTGACCTGCTCCGTCGCGGAGGCGATCTCCGGCCGGGCGGCCAGCGCGATCTCCAGGAGAGGCTCGAGCGCGCCGTCCTCGCCCGCCTGCGGCGGGAGCCCGTCGCTGGCGACGTCGTAATCGATCGGCGCCTCCAGGCCCATGGCCTGGTTCAAGAGCACCTTGGATCGCTGGTAGGCATTGACCGCATTGACGACCTGCACCTCCGCGTTGGCGAAGTCGGCCTGCGCCTGCGACAGGTCGATGGGGGGCCGCGTGCCCGCCTGCACGAATCCCTCGATCTGTACCAGGTGGTTGTGCTGGTTGTTCAGCGTCTCGCGCGCGACCACCAGGAGCTCCTTGAAGGCGACCGCGTTGAAGAACGCGGCGCGGACCTGGAGGAGCGTCAGCTGGAGGGTGACGCGCTCCTGATCCGCGGCGGACCGCGCGCTGGCCTGTGAGGAGCGCCAGAGGTTGCTGGTCTGCCCGAAGTCCCAGAGGAGCTGCGAGAGCGTCGCCCCGCTCTGGAGGAAGCTGATGCTGCTCCACGAGTCGGCCGCGCCCGTGCGGCTGATGGAGCCCGGGCGGAAGAGGAAGTTGTTCGTCGTCCGTTCCCAACCCACCGCCGCCGAAAGCTGCGGGAGCAGTCCGGAGCGCGATTGCTCGACGCGGCCTTCCGCCGCTTCGGTGCTTCCCCGCGCGGCACGGATCTGCGGCTGGCGCTCCCGGGCGACGCTTTGCGCCTCCTGCAGCGTCAGCACCCGCCCGGCGAACGCCTGGGCGACGATCATGGCGAGGAGCGCGATCATCCCGCGGTCACCGCTTGGACCTGCATGCCGTCGGTGACGCCGCTCGGGGGCGTCGCGATCACCTGCTCCCCTCCGGAAAGGCCGGAGACCACGTCGACGTTCGTGCCGTTGTCCAACCCTTGCGTCACCGCGACCAGGTGCACCTTCCCGCTTCCGTCGACGACGGCCACGTGGACGCCCCGCGAGTCCGAGATGACGGCGCTGGACGGCACCCGGATCACCTGGTGCGACACCGCGAGGTCGAGCGAGACGTCGACGTACATCCCGGCGAGCAGCTCGCCTTTGGGATTCGGCAGATCCACCTCGGTCCTCAACGTCCGCGAGGCGGGATCGAGCGCGCCGGCGGTCCGGGTGACGCGCCCGGTGTAGTCGCGGCCACGGAAGGCCCTCACCGCGACCTTTGCCTCGCTGCCCACGCGGACGCTGGCCGCGAAGGGCTGCGGCACGTCCACGTACGCCTGCATGGGATCGGTCGACGCGATCTCGAACAGCGCGGCGGCGGTGGTGCCGGCGCCCGCGTTCACCAAGGTCCCCACCTCCGCCAGGCGGCGGGTGATGACCCCGTCATACGGCGCGTACACCTTGGCAAACGAGACGAGCTGCACGAGCTGCCCGACGTTGGCGCGCTGGGCCGCGACGTTGGCTTCCGCGGCCTGCACGTTCGCGTCCCAGACCTTCGCTTGCGTCTGCGCCTGATCGTTCTCCTGCGCGGAGATGAGCAACTTGGAGAAGAGGTCGGCTTCGCGGCGCGCGGTGACGTAGGCGAAATCGCGGTTTGCCTTTGCCTGCGCCAGCGCCGCGATCGTTTGCAACAAGGAAGCCCGCGACTGCGCGAGCTGCTGATCGAGCTCGGGGGTATCGAGCTGCAGGAGAAGCTGCCCCTTCTTGACCCGATCGCCGATGTCGACCAGCCAGCGGCGGACGTACCCATTGGCCCTGGCGTAGACCTGGGTCTGCTGATCCGCGACCAACCCCGCCGGAAGCGTCAACGTCCGGCCCGCGTCCACCGCGGCCGCCTTGACCACCGAGACGCGCGGCGCGGCCGGAGCCGTAGGAGTGGCAGCCGTGAGCCTGGCCCGCGCCAGCCGCCTCGGCAGGTATCCGGCGACGAAGGCGCCGGCGAGCACCAGCAACGCGGCGGCGATGGCGGCGCGCCGCCCGAGCCAGGTCCGCCGGGGCATCAAGGCCTGGGACGACGCGCTCATGTCGCGGCCCCAGCCGGCTCGGGAACGTCGACCGGCGCGCGCGGACGGTAGCCCAGCGCGCTGAGGACCACTGGAACGAAGAACAGCGTCGACATCGTCGCGAACACGAGTCCCCCGATCACCGCCCGGCCGAGCGGCGCGTTCTGTTCGCCTCCGTCGCCCAGACCGAGCGACATCGGCAGCATGCCCAGGATCATCGCGGTCGCCGTCATGATCACGGGGCGCAACCGGGTGCGTCCCGCGGTCAATGCCGCGCTGATCGGATCGGCTCCTTCGCGCAGGCGCTCGACCGCGAAGGTGACGATGAGGATGCTGTTCGCCGTGGCGACGCCGATGCTCATCAGCGTTCCCATCAGGGCCGGCACGCTGAGCGTCGTCCCGGTCACGAACAAGCCCCAGACGATCCCGGCCAGCGTGCCCGGAAGCGCCATCAGGATGACCAGCGGCTCGGTCCACGACTGGAAGTTGACCGTCATCAAGAGATACACGAGGACGATCGCGGCGATGATGCCGAGGCCCAGGCCGCTGAAGGACGCGTTCATCGCTTCCGGTTGGCCGGTGAGCACGAGGGTCGAGCCGCGCGGCAGGTGCGGGCGGAGTTCGTCGATCAGCTTCTGGACGCCGGAGGCGACCGACGCGAGGTCCGCGCCGTCCACGCCGGCCTGGACGTCGAGCGTCCGCGCGATGTTGTAGTGGGTGACGTTGGTGGGCCCGAGCACGTGAGCCACGTTGGCGACGTTCGAGAGCAGATCAGGCCTCAAGGCCTTCGCGGGCGTCGGCGAGGCGAAGGACCCGGACGAGGCCAGGCTGACCGACCCGGGGCTCAGAGGGGTCGACTGGAGCGCCTGCAGCGAGTCGACCCGGACCTGGGGTGTCTGGACGGCGACCGTGTATTGCACGCCGCTCTTGGGATCCAGCCAGAAGTTGGGCGCCGTCTGCTGGCTCGAAGAGAGCGACACGAGCAGATCGCTGGCGACGTCCCGCAAGGTCAGCCCCAGGTCCTGCGCCGCGGTGCGATCGACGTCCACCAGGAGCTGGGGCGTGTTCGTCACCTGGGCCAGATGCACGTCGACGGCGCCGGGGACGGTGGCGATCCGGGAAGCCAGATCCCGCGCGATGGCGAGATTCGCATCCTGGTTTGCCGCCGGCCCGGCGATGCGGACGTCGATGGGCGCGGAGAGGCCGAAGTTGAGGACCTGGGTGGAGATGTCGGGGGCCAGGAAGAAGAAGGTCGCCTGCGGGAACGTCGCGTTGAGGTCCTTGCGCAGCGCGTGCACGTACTCGGCGGTCGGCCGATGCTTGGCTTTCAGCGAAATCAACATCTCCCCATCCGCGCTGGAGATCATCGACGGGTCGCCGAGAGCGAGGTTGATGCCGCTGACCGGGACGCCGATGTCGTCGGTGACGGTGTCGAGCTCGTCGGCTGGAACGATCTTGCGCACGCGGTCCTCGACGGCGGCGAAGAGGCGCTGCGTATCCTCGATTCGCGTCGCCGGCGGCGCGCGGACGTGCAGCCGCATCGCGCCGGCGTCGACGGTGGGGAAGAAATCCCTCCCCAGCAGCGGGATGACGGAGAGAGAAGCGACGACGAAGGCGGCGAACGCAACGATGAAGATCTTGCGGTGGTGCAGCGCGGTCTCGAGGGCGCGGCCGTACACCTCGCGCAGCCGTTCGAGCCCGTGCTCCACGCGCTTGCTCAACCATCCGATGGGGCCGCGCCCGCTCCCTCCCTCCTTCTCGTTGGCGAGGAGGTAATGGACCATGGTCGGGACCAGGGTGCGGGAGAGGAAGTACGAGGTGAGCATCGCGAACGCGACCGCCATGGCCAAAGGGATGAAGAGCGACTTGGCCGCCCCGGCGATCAGCGTCACGGGCAGGAAGACGATGCAGATGCAGAGCGTGGAGACCAACGCGGGGACCGCGATCTCCGCGGCGCCATCGAGGATGGCCTGGCTGACCGGCTTGTTCATCGCCCGCTGGCGATGGAAGTTCTCCACCTCCACCGTCGCATCGTCGACGAGGATGCCGACCGCCAGCGCCAGTCCGCCCAGGGTCATCAGATTGAGCGTCTGCCCGAGCCAGTGGAGGACGATGATCGAGACCAGGAGCGAAAGAGGAATCGAGATCATCACGATCAGCGTCGAGCGCCAGCTCCCGAGGAAGAGCAGCATCATGATGCCCGTGAGCCCGGCGGCGATGAGCGCCTCGCGCACCACGCCGTCGATGGCTCCCTTGACGAAGATCGACTGATCGGCGAGCGGCTTCACCTCGAGCTCGGGCGGCAAGGTGGCCTGCACCTGGGGCAATGCCTGCCGCAGGTTGGAAACGACGCTGAGCGTGCTGGCGCCCTGGGAGTTGAGGACCGGGATCAGCGCGCCCCGCGTCCCGTTGGTCAACACCACGCTGGTCTGGGGCGCGTAGCCATCGCGGACGTGGGCGACGTCGCGCAGATACACGATCGACCCGTTGATCTTCTTGATGGGAAGCTCGTTGAGCCCCTCGGCGAGCGAGGGGCTGCCGTTGAAGAGGATCGGGTATTCCAGCGACCCGACCTTCGCGGTCCCGCTGGGGAGGATCACGTTCTGCATGTTCACGGCGCTGGAGATGTCGGAGGGCGAGAGCCCCCAGGCGAAGAGCTTCTGCAGGTCGAGATCGACGACGACCTCGCGCACCTTGCCCCCGACCGGGAGGGGGATTTGCGCTCCCTGCACGGTCGCCAGCGAGGGTCGCAGGAAGTTCGTCCCCAGGTCGTAGATCTCCTGCTCGCTCAGGGTCGGGCTGGAGAGGCCGAGCTGGAGGACGGGAACGTTGGAGGCGCTGTAGGCCATCACCAGCGGCGGGATCGCGCCCGGCGGCATCTGCCGGAGGACCGGCTGCGACACGGCCGTGACCTGCGCGATGGCGTTGGTGATCGGCGTTCCGGGCTGCATGTACACCTTCACCACCGAAACGCCGGCGAGCGACTGGCTCTCCATGTGCTCGATGCCGCTGACCGTGGTCGTCACCGCGCGCTCGAACTGGGTGGTGATGCGCCCTTCCATCTCGGTCGGCGGCAGGCCGCCGTACTGCCAGATGGCGGCGACGACGGGGATGTCGATCTCGGGGAACATGTCGGCCGGCATCCGCAGGATGGCCGTGACGCCCATCAGCACGATGAGCATGGCCAGCACCACGAAGGTGTAGGGCCGGCGGAGAGCGAGGCGGACGATCCACATGGGCCGTCCTTTCTTCACGGTTCATGCCAGGCTCCCCATCGAGGGAATTCAGCTGCGATTCGTTCGCTGGCCAGACACGTTGATCGATTTCCGACACCCCATGTGATCGACCGGGCCCCATCCAATCCGGGGCCCGGCCGGCCGCCTTACGCTTTGGAGACGGCGCCCTCCAATGCTTTTGCGATCTCCAGGTGCTGCCGGACGGTGGGCAGCAGCTGGTCGATCAGACTCCGCAGAGCTGGATCGAGCCCACGGTCGCGGACTCCGACCAGCCGGTCGACGACCTTCTGATGGCCCTGGACCATGGCGCGGGCGTACTCGCGATCGAACGCCGCCCCCTCCAGCTTGCGAAGGCGGGCGAGGGTCTTCTCGTCCTCGCCCTTTGCCACGTTCGCGTTCTCCCAGGTGAACGCCCACTCTCCGGTCGCGCTGCCCACCGCCTTCGACCGGCGCTCGTCTTCGAGCCGCTGGTCGTTGGCGTCCATCAGATGGCTCCGCAGGGCATCGAGGTCGATCCCGTGAGCCTGGGCATACGAACGGACCTGCTCGTCCGCGCCCTGGTGATCCGCGATCATCTGGCCGGCGAAGTCCTTGACGTCTTGCGAGCTGCTCTTCGCTTGCGCCAGCTTCGATGCCTCGATCTCGTGCAGGTTCGCCTGGTGGACGAACGAGACGACCCGCTCGTCCCGGGTGGTGGGGTTGGCTTGCGCATGCGCGGGCAGGGCGATGAGGACCGCTGCCGCCGCTTCCAAGACTCTCGATGCTCTCTGTTTCCAGTTCATTATCTGAACCTCCTGGGCGGCCTTGCCCTGCAAATCGCCGTCCAGGATCGGCGCGCTGTTCTCGTGCCCGATCCACTGGAGGTTGATCGAATTTCCGACAGGGGTGACGCGATACCGTCGCCGCTACACGATGCTGCGCTGGGCCTCCGCATGCAGGTCGGCCCAGTCCAGCTCCTCCTCCACGCGGTGGAACGCGTCGTCTCCGATGACGCCCTTTGCGCGCAGCTCGATGAGCTTGCGGCGCTCCGCCTCTGAAGCGCGGCGCAGCGCCTCGGCGTAGCCGGGCAAGTCGTCCATCTCTTCCGGCTCGGCCGGCCCGGATCGGCGGGCCCGGCGGAGGCGAGCCTCGTACTTGCGGGCGAGCAGCGCGGTCATCCCGTTCTGTGTCGTGCCGCGCAGCGCCTCGAGCCCGGCGCGCGCCGTCTCCGCATGAGCCTGCCGGATCTCGCCTTCGATCGCGCCGTCGTCCTGGAGGCGGAGCAGGCGCATCAGCGGCGCGAGAGTGCCGCCCTGGAGCACGAGAGTGACGAGGACGACGCAGAAGGCGCAGAAGAGGACCAGGTCGCGCCCCGGAAACCCGGCGGGAAGCGCGAGACCGGCGGCGAGCGTGACGATGCCGCGCATCCCGCTCCAGCCGATGGCGATGCCCGAGCGGAGCGAGTCGCGCGGGGCGACGCGCCGGTGATCCGGACGGCGGCCCGGCCAGCGCTCCGCGAACGCATACGCCAAGGCCCAGAGCATGCGGACCACGATGACCCCCGCGCAGACCGCCGCCGCGGTGGCGAGGTATTCGAGCAGCTGGGCCCGGTCGAGCCGCTGCAGGATCGGCCGCAGCTGCAGGCCGACCAGGATGAAGGCGAGGACGTTCAGGATGAAGACGACGACGTCCCACACCGCATAAGAGGGGATGCGCAGGCGGGCCGGCATGCTCTCCGGCGAGCGGCGGGCGGTCAGGATGGCGAAGGCGACGATGGTGATGATCCCCGAGAGCCGCAAGCGCTCGGCGAGGATCCAGACGGCGAAGGTGGTGACGAACTGGAAGATGACCGAGGTGGCGACGTCGCGCACGCGGCCGACGACGAAGAGGGTGAGGCGCGAGAGGACCGCTCCAACGAGGACGCTGCCGATGCAGACGACGACGAGCGTCGGCAGCGCGGACCAGGGGGAGAACGTTCCCGCCATCGCGGCCACGACCGCCAGCCGGTAGACGAGCAGCGCGCTGGCGTCGTTGAAGAGGCTTTCACCCTCCAGGATCACCAGCAGGCGATGCGGCGGACGCATCTGCTTGAGGACGGCGGTGGCCGCGGCTGCGTCGGGCGGCGCGACGATGGCGCCAAGAGCGACGGCCGCGGGCCACGACAGGCCGGGAACGGAAAGTCGCGCGACCCCGGCGACGGCGGCGATGGTCACTCCCACCAGGGCGACCGCGAGGGCCAGCACCGGGCGCCAATGTCTCTTCAGATCGCGTGGCGAGGAGTCGAATGCCGCATCGAGGAGGACGGGCGCGACGAACAAAGCGAGGGCGAGCTCCGGGTCGAGCGTGACGCTCGGCACCCGCGGCAGGAGCGCCAGGCCCGCTCCGGCGAGCGCGAGAAGGGCGGGATACGGGACGCTGATGCGCCTGGCCCATGCGGAGAGGATCGCCCCGGCGAGGAGGAGCGCGATCACGATCTCGAAGAGGGGCACGATGCACCTTGCGCGGAGGGACAGCGAGAGCTCTCATAGCTCACTTGCGAGGCGTCGTTCCAAAGCGCAGCCGCCTGCAACGCCCTGGGGAAGCCTTCGGTCATGCTGCTCATCTCCGCCGATCGTCGCTTGATGCATCCGGACGGCAATTGCGCTTTCGCCGAGGAAGCTGCACGCTGGCGGAACGCTTGCCGCCTACGGCTGAAGGTCATCAGCCCTGAGGCTGACGGAGTCTCTCGTGCGCC
>Ga0070708_100001185_pt1 | contig 20037 bp, 35 predicted proteins | sample KBSK5503metaG_FD_65469 | JGI IMG/M metagenome (GOLD analysis project Ga0070708, IMG submission 65469) | Corn, switchgrass and miscanthus rhizosphere microbial communities from Kellogg Biological Station, Michigan, USA - KBS K5-50-3 metaG | ecosystem: Host-associated > Plants > Roots >... | reverse complement strand
TTGGAAAGGCTGGTGGGGGGACAACCCGCCGTATCACGTTCCAGTCTTCATCTTGACTCACCACACGCGACCGCCGATACAAATGGAAGGCGGGACGACGTTTCACTTCGTCACGGGTGGCATTCACGAGGCGCTTGACCGGGCGCGCGACGCATCGAAAGGGATGGACGTCCGTATTGGCGGCGGAGCCAACACCATCCGGCAGTATCTTCGTGCCGGCCTCGTCGATGAGATGCATGTCGCAATCGCGCCGGTCCTGCTCGGTAGAGGGGAGGGGCTGTTCGATGCCGTTGACCTGCGGGCCTTGGGATACGAATGCATACAGTTCATGGCGACGGAAAAGGCCACTCACGTTGTGCTCCGGCGCCAGGAGCGCCGGGGCGCCTAACCAGCGAGCTCACCATGGCCGACGAACAGCTGCTACAAGGTTCATGTCACTGCGGTGCAGTGCGCCTCACGCTACCCTCAGCGCCCGAGAAGGCGACCAAGTGCAACTGCTCTCTCTGCCGGCGCCTTGGCGGACTCTGGGCGTACTACGAGTTCGGAACGGTTCGGATCGAGGGCCACCCGGAAAACACCACCGGGTACGTCTGGGGGGACAAGACGCTGCGCACAGTGCGTTGCAAGACCTGCGGGTGCGCTACGCATTGGGAGCCACTCGCTCCGGAGCCGGGTGGAAAGCATGGTGTGAACCTCAACAACTTTGATCCACGTCTTCAGGAGACTGTTCAGGTACGCCATTTCGATGGAGCGGACACTTGGAAGTTCATCGACTGATCCCGTTGCCTGTACTGATTCGCACCGACCAGCGGGGGCTCAGATGAACAGGCGTGAATCGATAATTGCACTCGTAGCGCTTGGTGCTGTTCCACTCGCCACCGAGGCCCAGCAGGCGGCCAAGGTCGCTCGAATAGGCTACCTGACGCCAAGCCTGGGCGATGACCCCCACCTGCTCGAGGCCTTCCGTCAAGGACTGCGTGATCTCGGTTACGTCGAGGGCCGCAACCTCGTGATCGAATACCGAGAGGCCGAGGGGAAGCCCAACCGGCTCCCCGCTCTTGCGGCCGAACTGGTTGCGCTCAAGGTTGATGTCATCGTGGCCCCAATCACATCCGCCGCTCGAGCCGCCAAGCAAGCGACCGAAACTATTCCCATTGTCTTCGCCGCTTCTGCCGATCCGGTTACGGATGGGTTCGTCACCAGCCTTGCGCGGCCGGGCGGCAATATCACGGGGTTGTCCCTCGTCGCCCCGGAGCTCGTCGGCAAGCGTCTGGAACTGCTCAAGCAGGCCGTTCCGGGGGTCAGTCGGGTCGCTGTCCTCAGGCTTCCAGGTGCCCTCGGCGAACGCACGGACAAGTACATGCTCGAGGAGGCAGAAACCGCGGCACGGGCGCTAGGGGTGCGGCTTCAATTGGTTGACGTGCGAGGGCCCGCCGATTTCGACAGGGCCTTCTCGGACATGACCGAGGCGCGCGCGGGTGCTCTGACTGTGCTGCCAAACAACATGTTCCTCAGAGAGCGAAGACGCCTCGTCGACCTGGCGGCCAAGAACCGGTTGCCGGCCGTGTACTCAGGGAGGGCGGTTGTCGATTCCGGGGGTCTTATGTCCTATGGACCGAACATTGCTGACAATTATCGGCGCGCCGCGACCTACGTGGACAAGATTCTCAAAGGTGCCAAGCCCGCCGATCTGCCCGTGGAGCAACCCGACAAGTTCCAGCTGATCATCAACCTGAAAACGGCCAAAGACCTCGGCCTCACAATTCCACAATCCGTGCTGGCGCGCGCGGACGAGGTGATTCAGTGAAATGCCGTTAGGATTGACGCCCAACCCACCGGTCAGCTTGGCTCATTCCTCGTCACAACATCCGCGCCCAACTCATGCCTTCGGCTCAAGAATGTGTCGAGCTCTACATACGGGCAAAGGACGAGAATCGGCCGTACCTTTTGGAACGTGCGTTCGCCGAGAACGCCACACTGGAGATGGTTGTGAATTCAGGGACCCTCTCGTTTCCACCGATCTCGATCGGGCTCGAGTCGATTTCGGATGTCCTGGTCCGGCGATTTGCGCAGAGCTATGAGAATGTCCACACTTTCTGTCTTGCCGCACCACCGCGAGATCGTGAGCTCAATTTCTCATGTGGTTGGCTGGTTGGGATGTCCGAGAAGGAAACGCGTAGAGTTCGGATAGGCTGTGGCCGCTATGATTGGTTGTTTCAATCACAGGGCCAACGTAGGGTCGAACGGCTCAAGATCACAATTGATCTGATGGAGTCACTTGCCCCCTCTTACTTGGGCTCGGTCACCGATTGGCTTTGTCGGCTGCCATACCCATGGTGCACGGCTCAAACAGCTTTGGCAGGTACGCCTTCTCTCGAAGAATTGCACCCAATCCGACAGAGCCTTGCGCGTGCGTGCGCCTAACCCGCCGCTCAACGCGGACGTCCCGCGTGCGGGCTGCGCTTGCCAATGAAATCCGCAACAGCAATCGTACTGACGTGCTTCATCACTGGCTGCGCGGCACCGGCGTACCAGTCCGTGCCGCCTGGTTATCGCGGACCGATCGCCACACTGTCCGATGGCGGGTCTTCGGAAGGGCGAATGAGTGCGCGTGTCTTCGCTGCCGTCGAGATCGATGGCAAGGGCATCGAAAACAGCATCGAAGCGACCCACCGTGCAAGCGCAGGTCATGGATTATCGCAGACCGTAAAATGGATCCGCCGCGAGGTGCTGCCACAGCCGCTGAAGGTCAGGCTTGTTGGCAAAACGGTGGCGGTTGCGCCAATCGTGGGCCTCTTTTCGGCTCTCGCCGGCGCGTCTTTTTCCGTGGAAGGGATAGTTTCCTTTGATCCCCAGCCCGGAGGCTTTTATGTTGTGAACGGTGAACTTGGCAAGGAAGGGAGCTCGGTCTGGATAGAAGATGCGTTGACAAACAAACCCGTGACCGAGAAAGTGTTCGCCAAGTGAGCTATCGTGCGACCTGACCTGTCGCTCAATGCGGGCCTTCGCGGGCGGCCTTCGCGGCCGGTTAGCTTAAGAGCCAGCGCTGAGAGGGAGACATGCTAAGAGGCGGATGTCTGTGTGGCGCGATCCGATACGAGATCGTTGGCCCTGTCGGAGAAGCTCTGTACTGTCATTGTTCAATGTGCCGCAAGTCTCACGGTACAGCTTTCCGGGCAAGACTTTCGGTTCCAAAATCGTCCTTTCGTTTTGTTCAAGGCGAGGAGTTGTTGACGAGTTACCGCTCGTCCGGGGACACGATAAGGAGGTTCTGCCGGATATGCGGTTCGCCGATCGTAAACTCCTGGGACCCTGAGCCAGATAGCCATGGACTGGCCATGGGCTCGCTGGATGATGACCCCGGGGTAAGGCCCTTGCGCCACGAATTCGTAGGATCAAAGGCGCCGTGGTACGAGATCACGGACAGCTTGCCGCAGTATCAGGCGTTTCCGTAGTCCTAACTCCTGGCATCATCGATCTCATCACTTTGCAGGCGCCGTCTGCCCGCTCTATCGCATGGTGCCTTCAATCGAACTGGTGCGCCCAAGCGCCGCATTCCGAGATTCCTACCGCTCGCTCGTCGCCGAGTTCACCGCGAGCGACGAAAAACTCGTTCCGTTCACGCTGGCGTTTGCGCATGACGACTTCGCCGGAATGCTCGAGAAGCTTGCCTCGTCCTCGCGCGGAGTTGGACTACCGGAAGGCTTCGTCGCGCATTCAACCTTCTGGTTGGTCGAGAACGGAGCCGAAGTCGTAGGGGTTTCCAACCTTCGGCATGCGCTGACGCCAGCGCTTCGGCGAGAGGGCGGCAATGTTGGCTACGGGATCAGGCCAAGCGCACGTCGACGAGGCTTGGCCACGAAATTGCTGCGCCTGACGCTGCTCCGCGCAAGGGACATCGGCCTGACCAGAGTTCTTCTCACATGCGCAAAGGTGAACTCTGCTTCGGTAAATACTATCTTACGCAATGGCGGCGTTCTCGAATCCGAAGAGTTTTTGCCGGAACGCGACGAAATCGTGCAACGCTATTGGGTTCAGGTTCCGGCCAGTGAGCGGGCCTGACCACGCTCGTGCTGGGTCGCAAAACCTACGAAATATTCGAGGACCATGGCGACTATTCGCAAGGAAATTGAGATCATCCGAGATAGGTCCTATGTTTGGGACGCGATCCGGGACGTTGGTGCGATTCATAGACGGCTAGTCCCCGGGTTCGTGGTGGACTGCAAACTCGAAGGCGACTCACGAATCGTCACATTCGCAAATGGCAAGGTAGTTCGTGAGGTCATCGTCACCGTTGACGACGAGACGTGCCGACACGCTTGGTCCGCGCGCGGCGAGCCATTCACTCACCACAACGCATCTATTCAGGTTTTCGCTGAGGGCGCGGCGAAGTGCCGAGTGGTGTGGATAGCGGATCTGTTGCCAAACGAGATCACTGACACTATTGAGAAAATGATATTGCAAGCTTTGGACGTGATGAAGCAAACGCTGGAAGGCCGCCCAGCCCGTGGCCAGCAACTGGCAAAGTGACAGCGACTCTGCGTACCCAAGGCCATCGCCTAACCCGTCGAAAGTCAGCTTGGTTGTGTGGGCGTCGAAGGAGTTTGCAATGAGCACCGATGAGCAGGCAATTCGTGACCTCGTTGCGCTATGGCATACCGCAACCGCAAAGGTGACGTCGACACTGTTCTCGGCCTCATGGCAGAAGACGTCGTCTTCCTCGTTGCCGGCAAGGAGCCGATGCGCGGCCGCGGCGCGTTTGAACAGGCGCTCCGCGGACTCCTCAAGCAATATCGCATCGAGTCATCGGGCGAAATTCAGGAGATCGAAGTCTCGGGTAATCTCGCATACAGTTGGGCCCATCTCAAAGTCCAGGTCATTCCTCTGTCTGGTGGCAATGCGCCGGTTCGCGAAGGCAGCACGCTGTCGATCTTTCGCAAGGAGCCCCAAGGCTCATGGGTCATATTGCGCGACGCCAACCTTCTGACCGCAGGTTCGTGACGCCGTATGATGGCAGAGCCGTGTGAACGCGATGCCTGATACGGATCCACTAACCAATCCGAGCGCAATTCATCGTCACCAACCGCGAGGGAACCAGCCCATGTCCGACCGCACCGTCCGCCTCCATCGAGTACTCCGCACCAAGCCCGAGAAGGTCTATCGCGCCTTCCTCGATGCGAGCGCCCTGGCCAAGTGGCTCCCTCCCTATGGCTTCACCTGCACGGTGCACAACATGGAAGCGCGCGCCGGCGGCACATTCCGGATGTCGTTCCAGAATTTCTCGAGCGGCAATGGTCACTCATTCGGCGGGGAGTACACCGAACTGGTCCCAAACGAACGGATTCGCTACACGGACAAGTTCGAAGACCCGAATTTGCCCGGTGTGCTGGAGGTGACGGTGTCGCTGACGCCCGTCCTGTGCGGAACGGAGTTGAGCATCACTCAGAGCGGCATTCCCGACGCCATCCCTCTTGAGATGTGCTACCTCGGTTGGCAGGAGTCGCTGGCGCAGTTGGCGACACTCGTCGAGCCCGAAATCCCGGGCTAGAAGGAGCACGCTGCCTCTGCGGCGGCATTGCACATCAAGACACAGCCGAATGCATATTCCTCCGTGGGTATTCGTGGCCGCGGCTGCGGTATTGGCGCTGCCTTTCGGGTGGGGTCTCGGCCTTCTCGTGGCCTATATCTTCGCCGGAAAAAACTTCGGTCAACTGCCCGCCGCGACCGTTCCGTTAGGCATCGTCGCTGCCCTCGTCTTTGCCTTTTGGCCTTCGTTCGAGCCGAGCACGCGACTCAAAGTCATGTTTTTTGGAACCGTGGCATTCATCCTTTTTGCCTGGCTGGTTGCATAGCCCGATACCGGGCCCTCAGGACTTCGCTTTCTTCGAAGGTTTCGACTTGGCAGAGCTGTTAAGCGCGATCGCTTGGCGAACGAGTGCCTTGAAGGCAGACTCGCTAACTTCTTCTCCTTGGTGAATGTCGATCGCGCGGCGTACGTTTCCGTCGAGACTCGAATTAAAAAGATGGGCCGGATCCTTCAAAGACGCGCCCTTGGCGAAAGTTAGCTTCACGACACTCCTGTAGGATTCGCCGGTGCAGATGATGCCGTCGTGCGACCAAACCGGAGTGCCCATCCACTTCCACTCCTCGACGACGTCCGGGTCTGCGTCCTTGATGAGGTTGCGTATTCTGCCCAGGGTTTTCCCGCGCCAGTCCCCGAGTTCGGCGATTCTTTTCGAGATGAGTTCCGATGCCGGCTGGCCTTGGCTCGCGCCCGATTTTTTCATGCTCCCGCCCCAGAGTTTCGAATGGATTCATTCGATGTTACACCGGCCGAATATGCGCGAAAATAGCGATGTCGATCCTGCTTCGTCCCGAGAATTGATGCGCGCAATGCGCCGGTTGTCGCTACTTTCGCTGCTTGTGCACGCCCTTGGCGCAAGCGGACTCGCTGCCGGCGCCGACGGCTCGCAGCCCTTGGCCGGCGCGGCATTTCCGACCTATACGAACCGCTCGGAGAATCCCGAGGCGTGGGACGGAATCGCGGAAGCGTTGAGGAAAGCCGGCCAGCCCGACGCCATTGCCGCCATACGCGTCCGCCAGTCGGCGGTCTGGTCGGCACATGTCGACCTGATGGCAGTGAGTGGCAAACCGCCTGTCCAGGCAGTGGTGAGTTTTGATTTGAAAAGATGGAATATCCTTTGCGTCACCTCCGAGGTTCAAGACTGCTCCAGATATGGACGCTAGGACCGCACGCCAGATCCGAACGATCATGCAGATACGAGTGGATGACCTTGCGGGCGCCGAAATCCGCGCACTCCTGGCCGAGCACCTTCACGACATGCATCAGCTCTCGCCGCCTGAGAGCGTTCATGCGCTTGACCTCACCGCCCTGCAGAAGTCCGACATTACATTCTGGACTGCCTGGTCGGAGGGCGAGTTGCTGGGTTGTGGCGCCCTGAAGGAACTCACTCCCGTCCATGGCGAGATCAAGTCGATGCGAACGGGCTCCGCCCATCGACGCAAAGGTGTGGCGCGTGCGCTGCTGGAGCATATTATTGCCGAGGCTCGCACACGTTCGTACGCTCGCCTGAGCCTTGAAACCGGCTCGATGTCGGCCTTCGAGCCTGCACGCAGCTTGTACGAGGCTTTCGGCTTCACGTACTGCTCGCCGTTCGCGGACTACACCGAAGACCCGAACAGTGTGTTCCTGACGCGGGCCTTGGTCGGAGCCTAACCTGTAGCGGAGTTGCGTATGAAACCCTTCACCACCGCATCGGTCGTCGTTTTTGCAATCGTCGCGTTGCTCCAGCTCCTTCGCGTCGTGCTGGGGTGGGACGTCATGATCAATGGCATTGTCATTCCCCCGTGGGCGAGCCTCATCGCTTGTGTGGTTGCGGCGACACTTGCATTCAAGCTTCGAAGTGAAATGCGCACATGAACGCTCATTCGCGGAGCTTTCTCCTGATATTCGGCCTGGTCTTCGCGATGCAGCCGGTTCAGGGATTTGCACAGGCAAAGGCAGACGCGCCGAGGACCGACGCGGAAGCCCCGAAGGCGCGAGATGGGCAACACGATTTCGACTTCGAAATCGGCACCTGGAAAACTCGGCTGAAGCGCCTGCTGCGCCCCTTGACGGGCTCGACCACGTGGGTCGACTACGAGGGGACAACGGTCGTCCGAAAGGTCTGGAATGGCCGCGCCAACCTGGTGGAACTGGAGGTCGACGGGCCCGCGGGTCACCTCGAAGGGCTGAGCCTGCGTCTCTACAACCCCCAATCGCGTCAGTGGAGTCTCAATTTTTCCAACAGCGGCGGAGGCACGCTGAGCACGCCCGCGATCGGCGAGTTCCGGAATGGGCGCGGAGAGTTCTTCGGCCAGGAAACGCTCAACGAACGGGCCATCTTTGTTCGATTCGTCATTTCTGACATCACCGCGACTTCCTGCCGCTTTGAACAGTCGTTCTCGGACGATGGCGGCAAGACGTGGGAAGTCAACTGGATCGCGACAGACACGCGTCTTACGCCCCCATGAAGATCGTGTCGGTCAGCGTCGGAAGGCCTCGAGAAGTGCAATGGAAGGGGAATAGCGTAGAGACCTCCATCTTCAAGACACCGGTATCAGATCGCGTCCATGTCGCGCGTGGCAACATCGAGGGCGACGAGCAATCGGATCTGTCGGTCCATGGCGGACCGGAAAAAGCCGTCTACGCTTACCCAAGAGAGCATTACGATTTTTGGCGTCGCGAACTTCCGGATACGGATTTGCCCTGGGGCAGTTTCGGGGAGAATCTCACGACGGAGGGCCTGCTGGAAGACGAGGTGTGGATTGGCGATCGCTACCGGGTGGGTACGACGGAACTCGTTGTCACGCAGCCGCGCATGCCCTGCTACAAGCTCGCAATCCGCTTCGGGCGCACCGACATGGTCAAGCGATTTTTGAAGAGCGGCCGCAGCGGGTTCTATCTCTCTGTCGATCGAGAAGGTGAGCTCGGTGCCGGGGACATGATCGAGCGGCTCGCGCGCAGCGACAAGCGATTGACAGTTGCCGACGTGGTCTCGCTGTACGCGACGGATTCGGATAATCAGACGCTGCTGGAGAGTGCGAGCGCGCATCCGTCGCTACCCGCCGGCTGGCGTGAATATTTTCGGAAGCGATTGTGGGCACCCGACGCGTGATACCGGCTCGATACGTCGGGCCCATCGGTATGAAAATCGTTTTACGCTAGAACGCGAGGTGACATGCGCACCCTTCTGTTCCTGTTGGCCGGCCTCTTGCTCATGGGCGGATTCCTGCTGCTGGGCAAGCTCTTTGCGGGGCAATATCCTGAATCCGCGCGCGTTGCAATGTTGGCATTCATTGTCGTTTGGTTTGTGATCGCTGGCGCAAACATGTGGCTCGGCGTCGCGAGAGCCGGCTATTCCGTTGCCGACGAGTTGCCTATCTTCCTTCTCATATTCGGAGCACCCGTGGTCCTCGCGACGTTGCTCAAATGGCAGTTTCTATAGCTCTCGCACGTTTCGCGGCATGAACGTATCTCAACTGAAGCGGTTCTGTCGCGAATTTCCCAACGCCAACGAAACGTCGTATGGCGCGCCCTACAATTTCCTTGTGTACTCTGTGGGCGGCAAGAAGTTCGCCTATTTCAAAACCAGTCATCCTGAACGCTGGCGCTTCAGCATACGGGTCACGCCGGGCCGGTTCATCGAATTGACGGATGTTCCGGGCGTGAAGCCCGCTCGATATCGTGGGCGCTTCTATTGGATTACCATCGTCGACGTGTCCATCTTCCCCGCCTCCTATTTGAGGGAGCTGGTCGAATGGTCGTATCAATGGGCCTTTGCGTCGTTGAGCAGGGCCGGCCGGATTGCAATTCGCGCACCAGACCGATGATCACGCTCGCTGCGTCACTCATCACGGCCAGCGCGGCCATCATCCTGCTCCTCGGGCTGATCCATCTTCGGTACACGTTCCACGGCGCGAAGCTCGAACCCCGGGACGCTTCACTCAAAGCAAGGATGAGCGAGGTCTCGCCCGTCATCACGCGCGAAACGAGCATGTGGCGATGCTGGGTGGGCTTCAATGCCAGTCACAGCTTTGGCGCCATTTTTTTTGGCCTGGTCTACGGATACCTGGCGCTCGCACACCGATCGCTGCTCTTTCAATCCGGGTTTCTCCTTCTTCTCGGGCTGTTTTTCCTCGCCGGCTATCTGTTCCTCGGCAAGCTCTATTGGTTCAGCGTTCCCTATCGCGGCATCGTGTTGTCGACGGCGCTCTATGCTTCCGCCCTCGTCATCTCGTGGATCTGAACCGGCCCTGATGCCATGAATATGCCGGCGCTACAGGCGTGGTGCCGGTCACCCGACTAGCAACGACTGATTGAATTGCGTCACGGCGCGGCGATCGACGTGCTGATTGCACTTGAAGGAAGGTAGCTGTCGCGCTTAACATCTCGACATGACGAGCGGCGATGTACAAGGTGGTTGCCTTTGTGGATCGATTCGTTACCGGATCACCGGCGCTCCCCTTGCCCAGAGCCTTTGCTACTGCAGATCGTGCCGACTTGCCGCCGGCGCGCCCTCGGTCGCATACATCGTGGTCAGGCGCGCTGATTTCGCGTTCATCGAAGGCGAACCGGTGAGGTTCTCTTCGTCGCCACGCGTGGTCAGGGCGTTTTGCGGGACATGCGGAACGGCGCTGACCTATCAACGCACCGATGCTCCCGATACGATAGATGTCACGACCGCAACGCTCGATATTCCCGAAGCCTTCCCCCCGACGCGCGAAGTCTGGCTGGAACACAAGATCGCCTGGGAGCCTTCGAATGCGGACCTTCAGCATTTTCGCAGGAGCAGTTCCGAAGGCTCGGGCGATAGCGCGTAACTAGGAAGCTATCCATTGCCCCGACTCAGGGCCCCGGTCAACGGGCCGCCGGCAATTTCATCCGACGATCGTCTTGCCGATCGCTTGCGGGGATTCGGACCGCTCGGACTCCTCGCGATTGTCGTGATCGTCGCCGGCGCCATGGTGACTCCGCTGCTGGGCGCAGTCCTGGTCGTGGGATGGGTCTCGTGGTCGCGGACCCCTTGGCAGGAGATCGGTTACGTGCGGCCCGGAAGTTGGATCGCCAGTCTGGCGTTAGGAATCGTCTTCGGTTTTTCGTTCAAGCTGATTTTGAAGTCGGTCGTCATGCCGCTGCTCGGCGCCGACCCGGTCAATCCCGCGTACCAGGACCTGGTCGGGAATACCGCCGCGCTTCCGGGAATGCTGTTCGCCGTGATTGCCGGCGCGGGCTTCGGCGAAGAAACCGTTTATCGAGGCTACTTGTTCGAGCGTCTCGGCAAGCTTCTTGGAAGTGGAGTCTCGGCTAAAATAGTGATCGTGCTGCTGGCCTCCGGATTGTTCGGGCTGGCACATTACTCTGACCAGGGACTCGCCGGCGCCCAGCAAGCCTTGATCACCGGCCTCGCCTTCGGGACGATATTTGCAATCACGCGCCGGATCTGGATGCCGATGTTTGCACACGCTGCGTTCGATCTGGCAGCGGTGGCGATCATCTATCTGGATCTGGAGTCGGAGGTCGCCCACCTCGTATTCAAATAGCGCGGCGAGCGCCCGGCGCCGTTGATCGTCGCGATCGTCCGGCGTAAATTAGCTTTGGGTCGGGATCTCGATCCGACCGATGCTTTGACTTGTGGGAGGAGCATATGAGTGGCACAAAGTTGCTCGGGATCATCCTTCTGGTCGGCGGCCTTTTGGGATTGGCCTATGGCCACTTCGACTACACCAAGGAAACGCATGAGGGGCAGATCGGGCCCATCAGGTTCTCGGTCACCGAAAAGGAGACAACCATCATTCCGAGCTGGGCCAGCCTCGTGGTGATCGTTGTGGGCGTCGCGCTATTGGTCGTCAACCGCAAGTGACTTCTTGAACTGCGGCTTGCGGGGCAATTAATGGCTTTCGACACATGGCTGGCGTTCGCTGCCGCTTCGGCGGTGCTACTGGTCATCCCCGGCCCCACCATCCTCACCGTCATCAGCTATTCGCTCGCGCAGGGTCGGCGCGCCAATTTGCCGCTGGTCGTCGCCGTGGCCCTGGGTGACTCCACGGCCTTGCTGCTCTCGCTGGTCGGGCTCGGCGCGCTGCTGGCAACCTCGGCATTTCTGTTCACGTTGGTGAAGTGGGCGGGCGGCCTGTATCTCATCTATCTCGGCATTGGATTACTGCGCTCCGGCACGTCCGTTCGCACCCTCGCCGGGCCGATGGCCCCCACGTCGACTCGGAGACTCTTTTTCCACACTTATGTCGTCACTGCGCTCAATCCCAAAGGCATCATTTTTTTCGTCGCCTTTCTGCCCCAGTTCCTGCAGGCAGAGCGCAACCTCAGCACGCAGCTTTGGCTGCTTGCGGTCACGTTCGTCGTGTTGGCCACGCTCAACGCGTCGCTGTACACAGTATTCGCGGTGTCTGCGCGCCGGCTTCTTTCGTCCGTCCAGGCACAGCGCAGATTCAATGTCCTCGGCGGTTGCCTGCTCTCGGCCGCGGGCGTTTGGGCGCTGCTGGCGAAGCGGAGCGGGTAGTGGCGACGATCGACGCCTCGTGGCTGGTATTCGTCGTGGCATCGCTCGTGCTCATCGCCACACCGGGCCAGGACATGATCCTCGTCATGTCGCGGTCCGTGGCCCAGGGTGCCGCGGCTGGCGTGGTCACCGCAGGCGGCGTCAGTGTCGGCCTTGTCGGCCACACGATTCTAGCCACGCTCGGGCTGGGCGCCATCCTGCGCACGTCGGAGTGGCTGTTCATTGCGCTGAAGTTGCTCGGCGCGGCGTACCTCATCTATCTGGGAATCGGCCTCATGCGCACCCGGCAAAGCAGCCTGCCGATCGGGACAGGAGGCGCACGCACTCTGGGCAGGCTTTTTGTCGACGGCGCCATTTCCAACCTGTCCAATCCCAAGGTCGCGATCTTCTACTTTGCGTTCCTGCCGCAGTTCGTCGCGCCCTCGGCGCAGCATCCGACGCTCACCGTGTTCGTTCTCGGGCTTGCATTTGCGGGTCTCACGTTCTTCGTCAAGGCGCCGGTCGCCCTCTTTGCCGGGAGGCTCTCCGCCTGGTTGCGATCTCGTCCGAATGTGCTGACGTGGGTCTTTCGTTCGTCGGGTGCGATCCTGGTCGCTCTCGGTGCGCGGCTGGCTTTCGAGCGGCGCTGAACCTCCGCATGCGCCTCGACGGCAAATGTCACTGCGGCAATATCTCCTTTGCACTCGAATGGGAAGGAGAACCGCCCGAGATTCCTGCGCGCGCCTGCGGTTGTTCGTTCTGCGTCAAGCACGGTGGCGTCTGGACGTCGAATCCGGGCTCGACGCTCACGGTCGCTGTCCGGGATGCCTCGCTCGTGTCAAAGTACGCGTTCGGAACCCGGACGGCCACGTTTCACGTCTGCTCACGCTGCGGCGCCGTGCCGCTCGTCACCAGCGAAATTTCGGGTCATCTCTATGCGGTGGTCAACGTCAACGCGCTGGAGAATGTCGACCCGGCGTGGCTTCGCAGAGCCGCCTCGAGCTTCGAGGGCGAAGATGTCGAATCCCGCCTTGCGCGCAGAAGGCGTAACTGGATCGCCGACGTTCGCGTCGTCTCCGACGCCCGAGCGCCGTCCATGAAGGGAGTCACCGGATGAAGACGCAATTTGAGATCGCGCAAGTGAACATCGGAAAGATTCTCGCACCTCTGGACGACCCGATGCTTTCCGGGTTCGTCGCGAGACTCGAAGACATCAATGCGCTTGCCGATTCGAGTCCGGGTTTCGTGTGGCGCCTGCAAACCGATGCCGGCAACGCGACATCATTCCGCCCCTACGACGACGATCGCATCCTGGTCAATATGTCGGTGTGGGCAACGCCGGAAGACCTCCGCGATTTTGTCTATCGCAGCGCGCATAGCGAAGTCATGCGTCAGCGGAAGTCGTGGTTCGAGCGATTCGACGGCATGTACTACGCGCTTTGGTGGGTCCCCTCGGGACACATTCCGACCATCGGTGAAGCGAAGGATCGTTTGGACCATCTTCGCGTCCACGGGGAAAGCGCGCACGCCTTCACATTCGCGCAAGTTTATCCGGCGCCCGACTCGCCCGTTAAAGGACCCGTGGCCGGATTTGCCGACCCCTGTCCTGCGGCCTGATTCTCGCGGGAGCTTGTGCCCGCACGCCTATCGCGACTTCGGCCCGTGATTTCGACAACTGTCTATGTGCGCCCCGATGGCCCCTACGTCGTCACCGGCGATTTTTCGCTCGACGCGCGCGGCGCGCCGCGAGACAACGCGAGCGTGGTGCTCTGTCGCTGCGGCCGCTCGTCGAACAAGCCCTACTGCGATGGCACGCACAGGCGCATCGGTTTCGTCGATGACGGGATTCTGCCCGCGGGCGTGGAACCGGCGAGCTCGTCCGGACCTGCGCGGCTGAAGATAGTTCCGACGCCGAACGGGCCCTTCGATTGCACGGGTCCACTGGCATTGTCGGGCGCCGACGGCCGGCGACTCGAGACTCACGATATCCGGCTGTGCCGGTGTGGCGGTTCGGCCACGAAGCCATTCTGCGACGACACGCACGTCAAGGTCGGATTCGTCTCCGCGTGAGCAACGATGACCATGAACTTTTCGCAATGGAGTGCATCATGAACGAAACGCAGACCTATCCCTACGCGACACACCTCAACATTCAATTTCCGCCATTGAGCCTGGTCGACATTCCGTCGATGGTCAAGGCGTGCACCGACCGGTGGTACAACCAGACGCTCTGCAAGGTGAACGACTCGGTCATCCGACTGGGTGTCCTGCAAGGCGAGTACCACTGGCACAAGCACGACAACGACGACGAATTCTTCTTCGTGCTGGACGGCCACTTCTTCATCGACCTCGATGGCCAGTCCATCGACCTCGGACCGCAGCAGGGGTTCGTCGTGCCCAAGGGGGTCGTTCACCGTACGCGCGCACCTGCGCGTGCGGTCGTTCTCATGGTCGAAACCGCGGCCATCGTTCCCACCGGCGACGCGTGATCCGGCGCACGATGCCGATTCCGCGCATTGCGGGTGACGCATGATTTCATTCATCGTCCCGGCCTACAACGAAGAACGTCTGCTCGGGGCAACGCTCGACGCGATACGCGCGGCGGCGGAAGGCCTGGATCAAAGCTACGAGCTCGTCGTCGTCGACGATGCGTCGACGGATCGAACCGCGAGCATCGCGGAAGCCCATGGCGCGCGCGTCGTCAGCGTCGATCACCGGCAAATCGCAGCAACCCGGAATTCCGGCGCCCGCGAGGCCCGGGGAGAAACGTTCATCTTTGTCGACGCGGACACGGTCGTCGACGAGGACGTTGTCCGCGGCGCGATCGAGGCGTTGCGCGACGGCGCGGTGGGCGGTGGCGCGGCGGTGGCCTTCGACGGCGTCGTGCCGTTGTATGCGAGGCTCTTGTTGCCGGTCTTTATCTGGTTTTTCCGGACGGCCCGCCTGGCGGCCGGGTGTTTCCTCTTCTCCACGCGCGGAGCGTTTGTGGCGGCGGGCGGCTTCGACGAGACTTTCTTCGGCGCCGAGGAACTGGTGATGAGCCAGGCATTGAAGCGTCAAGGAAAATTCGTGGTCCTGCGGCAGACGGTGACGACCTCCGGCCGGAAACTTCGCACGCACACGCCGCGCGAAATGTTGATGGTCATCGGCCGCCTGGTGCTGCACGGTCGCCAGGCCATCAAGCAGCGGCAGGGCATGGAACTCTGGTATGCGGAACGGCGCGAGGAACCCTGAGCAAACATGCCCACCAAGGAGACTCTCGAGCGTTTCATCGCGATGGTCGAAAGCAACGCGCACGCCGAGGCCGTGGAGGCGTTCTACACGGCCGACGCTTCGATGCAGGAGAATCAAAAGGAGCCGCGGGTCGGGCGCGATTTGCACGTTGCCAACGAACGCCGCATTCTGGCCAGGGCGAAAAATTTGACGTCGACGTGCGTCCGGCCGGTATTCGTCAACGGGGATCGCGTGGTGATTCGCTGGATATTCCGGTTCGAGTGGCTGGACGGAACGTCAAGCCGCATGGAGGAACTCGCCTACCAGCGCTGGGAAGGCGAGCGCATCGCGGAAGAGACTTTTTTCTATGACCCGGCACAACTCGTGCCGAAGCAGCCGCCGGAGTAGCCGCCTCGCTTCGACACCTGATGCAACTCTTCGTGCCGGTTCGGATACCTCCCGACGAATGGTCAGGTTCCTTTATCGGCTCGGGGTAGACCAATGGCACGCCGTGGCTATATCCTTGCCGCATGGAGGGAACCATGGCAGCGACACGCGACGTATCCGCACGCGTCCCAACGAACTCCAGTCGTCTCGAGTCCGTATTCGCCGAGCTGCGCGATTTCCTTGTCGCCGCTAAGAAGTCGGTCGCTGACGAGATTCGCGCCTATCCGACGCCGATCCCGCGCTGCGACGCGCAGTTCAATCATTTGTATGAACAACGGCTGCGCCTTTCGGATGCGCTCGAGCGGGCAAGCACGCTTTCCTTGCACGACGATGACTCGCACGAGCTGATGACGTTCCTGGCCGCGTTTGCGGCGTCCGCGCGGTTCACCGAAGAGGCTTCGGAACAGGCACTGCGGGAGCGAGTCCGCACGACGCTTTCAACGGCGCCTTTGCCGTGCGACCGGAGCGTCCACGCATGACGCGAATGGCCGGGATCAAAAAACCAATTTCGCTCCATGACTAACATCCTCGTCGGCGTCTTCGCGATCACGCTGTGTCTGATCAACGCGGCAGTGTGGACGTTCATCTCGCAGATGCCGCTGATCGGCATCGGCTGGGTCGGGGGCGCCGTTGCGTGCATCTGGCTGCAGAAGTGGTCGCGTGGATATTGACAGCATTTTTTGGCCGTGGCCGGGCCGGCAGGACGAGTCCCGATAAGCCGCCCGCAGGCGGTCGGTCTTGCCCATCGCGCCGCGGCCCATCCGCCGGTTGCGGTGTGCGCCGCGCCAAGCCCAATCTCAAGATGATGGTGGCGGGTCCTTAAGTCCCGTCGCGGCCTGTGCTAACGTGGGGAGCTTGGCATACCATTCCCATTCCGGACGCCACCGCCGGTCAAAAACATGCAGACGCTCGCGTCATTGGAATTCCACGACGGCCTGTGCACGTTCCGTCCGCAGGGGCAGTATTCTCTGGTGGACGCTGCGGACCTCGTGTCGCGCGCGATTGCCCACTGTCGCCGCCACGGCGTGGACAAGCTGCTGGTCGACGCGACAGGGCTCGTCGGACTTCCCATCCCGACGCTCGTCGATCGCTTCCTGATGGTCGAAGATTGGGCAGAGGAAGCTAAAGGGACCGTCGTCGTCGCGATGGTCGTGCATCCCGAATACATCCATCCGCGAAAGTTCGGCGTGAAAGTCGCGGCGCATTTTGGATTGATTTGCGATGTCTACGCGTCGGAGGCGAGCGCGACGAAATGGCTGTTGAGTTCGCCGCGAGCCAGCGCCGAGCCTTGAGTAACGTGGCCCGCCAAGAATCCGTGAACACATGACGCACGACATCGACCTGGTCATCAGGAACGGCCTCGTCGTCGACGGAAGCGGCGGTGCGCCCTTCGATGCGGACGTGGCGATTTCGGGCGGGCGCATCGCCCAAGTCGGCGCCGTCCCGGCTCGCGGGCGCGAGGAAATCGACGCGCAAGGAAGGATCGTCACGCCCGGCTTCGTCGATATCCACACGCATTACGACGGCCAGGCGACCTGGGAGAACCGGCTGGTTCCTTCATCGGCCCACGGCGTGACGACTGTGGTGATGGGCAACTGCGGCGTCGGCTTCGCCCCGTGCCGCCCCGATCAGCACGAGATGCTCGTCCGGCTGATGGAAGGCGTCGAGGACATTCCGCATCCGGTGCTCGTGGACGGGCTGCCGTGGACGTGGGAATCCTATCCGGAATATCTCGACTTCCTGTCCGCGCGCCGCTACGACATGGACCTCTGCGGCTACGTTCCGCATGCGCCGGTGCGCGTCTACGTGATGGGCCAGCGAGGCGTCGACCGCGAGCCGGCAACGCCGGAGGACTTGGCGCAGATGGCGCGCATCGTGCGCGAGGCCGTGCAAGCCGGCGCAATGGGATTCTCCACGTCGCGAACTTTCTTCCACCGCTCGAGCGACGGCAAGTCGACGCCGAGCTTCGAGGCGGCGGAAGACGAGCTGACGGCGCTCGCACTCGCGCTCAAGGCGGCCGGCAAAGGCGTCATGCAGCTGATCACGGACTTCGACGATCCGGATCAGACTTTCGCGATGCTTCGAAGGCTCGTCCAGGCTTCCGGCCGGCCGCTTTCGGTCTCGCTGCTGGAAGGCGCCTACGGGCCGATGACCTTGCGCTGGAGCGACGTTCTCGACTGGGCAGCCGCGGCGACCGATGCCGGGCTTCCGATCAAGGCGCAGGTGCTGGGCCGTGCGATCGGCGTGATGCTGGGCCACGAGCTGACGCTCAATACGTTCTACACGTGCGCATCGTACGTGAAGCTTGGCGACCTACCATTCGACGAGCGGATCCGCGAGTTAAGACGGCCCGACGTGCGCGCGCGAATCCTCGCCGAGTCGGCCGATCCCGATCCAACCATCGTGCTGGGCCGGCTGGCGCGCGAATTCGACCACATGTTCCTGCTGGGCGATCCGCCCGACTACGAGCAGCCCTTCGACCAGAGCATCGCCGCGCGGGCGCAGCGCGCAGGCGTCACGCCGGAGGCCTTCGTCTACGACGCGATGCTCGAATGCGAAGGTCGCAACAACCTGTACGTGACGCTCTGCAATTACGAGCAAGGCTCGCTCGATTCGTCACTGGGAATGATGCGCCACGCCGGCGCCGTCCTCGGCTTGGGCGACGGCGGCGCCCACTGCGGGACGATCTGCGACGGCAGTTATCCGACGTTCATGCTCACGCACTGGGTCCGCGACCGCGTGCGCGGCGAACGGCTTCCGCTGCCGATGGTGGTGAAACTGATGAGTCGCGATACGGCGCTGGCGGTAGGCCTCGAGGATCGCGGAATCATCGCGCAGGGCTACAAGGCCGACGTCAATATCATCGATCTCGACCGGCTCTTGTTGCATGCGCCCGAAGTCGTGCATGACCTGCCAAGCGGCGGACGGCGCATCATCCAGCGTGCGGACGGCTATGCGGCAACGATCGTGAGCGGTGTCGTCGTGCATCGGGGCGGCGTTCCCACCGGATTGCTGCCCGGCCGGCTGGTTCGAGGTCCGCAAGGCGCAGCGACGCACTGAACGCAAGTTCACAGCGAGCGCAGCATCGCCGTCAACGTCACAGGAGGAAAAACAATGAAGCCGGAGCTCACATACCTGGTATGGGTCACCATCCTCACCGCGCTCCTCTGGGTTCCGTATATCCTCGATCGCATGGCGGTATGGGGCCTCACGGATACGGTCGGCTATCCGGAGACGCCGAAGCCGCAGACGCCGTGGGCGCAGCGGATGAAGGCCGCGCATGCGAACGCGGTCGAGAATCTCGTCATCTTCGCGACGCTCGCCCTCGTGGCGAACGCCGCGGGCATCAGCAACAGCGCGACGATTTTTGCGGCGGCGCTTTATTTCTGGGCGCGCGTCGTGCACGCGGTGGCTCACACGCTGGCCTGGCCCTGGATCCGCACGCTGGCGTTCGTCGGCGGATTCGTAGCGCAGGCCATTTTCGCGGTGCAGCTCGTCGCGCATTGAACTGCCATCCCGATCTGTTGCCGGCATCGCGGCGTTTTGGGAAAATGGATCGCTCGAGGTCCCCATGACCATCACACTGGTCCTTGCGATATGGATTGCGTCGGCTTCCACCTATCAGGCCGCGTTGCCCTTCGGCGGGCAATACCAGATCCGGGAATTTGCCAACGCAGATTCGGGGATCGAGGATTTCATCGCCTGGATCGACACGCCGGGGCATGACGGAATCGATCTCATCTGCGTCGCCGTTTCCGGGGCGGAAGGCACGAAGGCCGCACAGTTCTGGAAGGAGGCCGAAGTCAAACGAATCTACTTCATGAATCCGGAGCAGATCGAGGTCCTCGCAAAGGACCCGAAAGTCCCCAAGGTCACCGCATTGACGATTGCACAGGCTTGTGTCGCGATGTTTCCCTTCACCGGCCCTGTCTGACGCGGGAGGGCGCCGTCCTTAGCTTCCGAGGCCGGCAAGGGATACCAACGCGATGCACGACATGCTCGTCAAACTCTACGCGCTTCCAAATCTGGAAGAGGCTCTCGAAGCCGCCGCTGCGCGGGGAATCGCCATTCGCCGCGCGATTGGCCCGGAAAAACCCCTCGTCACCGCCTGGGTGCAGGCGCATTTCCCGGTGTTTGCGGCCGAGGTGGAGATCGCGTGGAGCCGGCTGCCCGTCTCGTGTTTCGTGGCGACTCGCGGCCCGCAGATTCTCGGATTCGCATGCTACGACGTGACGGCCAGGAATTTTTTCGGCCCCGAGGCGGTCATCGAAGAGGAGCGCGGGCACGGACTGGGGCGCGCGCTGCTCTTGGCCGCGCT
>Ga0070708_100001183_pt1 | contig 20061 bp, 18 predicted proteins | sample KBSK5503metaG_FD_65469 | JGI IMG/M metagenome (GOLD analysis project Ga0070708, IMG submission 65469) | Corn, switchgrass and miscanthus rhizosphere microbial communities from Kellogg Biological Station, Michigan, USA - KBS K5-50-3 metaG | ecosystem: Host-associated > Plants > Roots >... | reverse complement strand
CGGCACTCAACCACCGTTTTAAGAGTTCTTGGGATTATCGAGTGCCGGCATCCGGTCGCTTCGCTCGCGGTACTGTATTGGGTGGCGACACCAATCGAATAATTCATGCTCAATCGCCAAATTTCTACCCACCCGCTACCCGCTCACCGGTTCTGACGTTGAGTTGAATTCGTCGATTCTTCACGCAGGCTACACGCTAAGACATGGATTTGCGGGTTAGTCGCGGCGCTCGCGCCAGCGTTTGATCATTTGGGGCAGCAGTAATGACGACTGCATGATCGAGCCGCTAGTAAAACGTTTGGCGAGACTGTGAAACAGAAGACTTGCGCCGGTTGAATAGCGAAACCACCAAACGTCAGGGAGGAAGGACAGCCGGTTGATATGAATGTGTTGAGGAGAAACCAATTCCAGGAGACCCAGGCGACCATGGGTTCTGCCGTAGCCGCTCTGCTTTACACCGCCCCACGGCGTTTGCGCGAGAGCATGCGTATAGACAACTTCATTGACCATTACGGTACCGGCGTCTACTTTCGTAGCAAGACGACGGCCACGTGCGATGTTCCTGGTCCAGATGCTGGCAGTTAAACCATAAACGCTGTCGTTCGCCAGTTTGATCGCCTCGTCGTCAGTCTTGAAAGTCATGATGGGTAAGACAGGTCCGAACGTCTCGTCGCGCATTAAGTCCATGGAATGATCCACTTCCGTTACGACTGTCGGTTCGTGAAACCAGCCGCCCGAATTCTTTACGCGCTTGCCACCGGCTAGCACGCGGGCGCCCCGTTCGAGGGCATCACTGATGTGCTCTTCAACGATGCGCAACTGTCTTTCATTCGACATTGCGCCGACGTCGACTTCGCTTTCCGCGGGGTTATCCTGTTTGAGGGCGAGCGTTTCCTTCACCACCAGCTCAATAAACCTGGGCGCAATCGATTCGTGAACATAACATCGTTCCACCGATGCGCAGGCTTGTCCGGCGTTACAAAAGGCGCCCCAGATAGCCGCCCGCGCGGCGCTCTGAAGATTTGCATCCTCCAGAACGATCATGGGATCTTTCCCACCCAGCTCGAGCACGGTTGGTGTGAGATGTTTGGCAGCCGACGCGGCAACTCGCTTTCCCGTTGCAACGCTGCCAGTGAACATGATCTTGGCGAGACCTGCCTCAGGGCCGGCATCAGTGAGGGCGGCGCCCGTCGTCCCATCCCCCGTAACGATTTCCAACAAGCCTTTGGGAAGGTGGGCTCGTTGGAAGACTTCACCAATCTTCAGGGCGGTCAGTGGAGTCAACTCGCTTGGCTTAAGTACGACCGAATTGCCGGCCATTAGAGCCATCACAACTTCTGCAAGTGGTGTGGCCCAGGGAAAGTTCCACGGTGAAATGATTCCGATCACACCGAGTGGTTTATAGACAACTTGCGACGAGCGGCCCATCAACCAGTATTGCCCGATATCGATCTTGTGTGGCTGTAAGAGCCGGGCGGTGTGCCGGGCAAAGTAGTGCATTAGATCAAGGCCGGGCACGATTTCCATCGATAGTGCTTCCGCCGACGGCTTGCCCGTCTCGCGGGAGATCAACGTTCCGATCTCATCGAGTTCTGCAAGTACGATCTTGCGTGCCTGCAATACAACGCGCGCCCGGTCGCGAAAAGAGAGACTAGCCCAGGCAGGTTGCGCCGCTTGCGCTCGATTGAGGGCGCTAAGTACCTCTGCGGCTCCCAGCAACGGCGCTCGACCAATCTCTTCACCGGTCGAAGGATCGCAGGAAATGATTTCGCGCGTTTGAGTAGAGGGGCTTAACACGACCTACAGAATAGCAGCATTTTCTTCACTTCACTCAACGTCAGAACCGAGGAGCGGTAGCGACCGGGTCCTACGCTCATTTCCCCACTTCCAACATGGCAGGATTGCATCGGGCCGCAGTCACTAGTAGTAGGACCCACCCGCTACCGAGACTGTGTGAAAACTCAACTGACGCCACGGGGCAAGGCCGTGGCATCAGTTTGAGTTTTCACACGGTCTCTACCGCGCGGTACTGACTTCATGGGACCGCAGCATGGGTGACAGCGCATGAGACCCGGTCGCTACCGCTCCTCGGTTCTGACGTTGAGCGTATTCAGAGAATCCTGTTTGTCCTGTCGCTGTTGCTTTGCTCGTTTCCGGAGCCGGCAATCCCTCAGGTACAATGAGCGCGCACAATCTTAGCTGAACGTATCCAGGAGAATAGTCAATGATCAAACCGCAGCTCGAGGAATTCATGCGGCTAATGGACCCGAAATCCGTGGCCATCATACCCAGCGCACGCGAAACCACGCGTTCAAACGACACGCAATATCGCTTTCGTCAGGACTCCGACTTTTTTTATCTCACGGGTTTTGAAGAGCCCGAGTCGATCGCTGTAATCAGACCTTCGCACGAGACGAAATACACGCTATTTGTTCGTCCGCGTGATCCCGAAAGAGAGATATGGGATGGACGCCGTGCGGGAGTTGAGGGCGCTAAAGCAAAGTATGGAGCAAATGAGTCTTTTCCGATCGTCGAGTTTGATGAGAAGCTTCAGGATATTCTCGACGGCGCCGAAAAACTCTATTACCGGCTTGGTGTCAATCCTGATCTGGACGACACGATCATCCGGCAGATTGCTCGCATGCGTTCATTGAATCGGAAGCCTATTCACCCGCCGCAGACAATTGTCGATCCGGCTACGATCGTTCATGAGATGCGCGTGCTGAAGAGTGCGGAAGAGATCGAGTTGATGCAACGTGCGGCTGACATCGCGGCGGAAGCACACTGCGAGGCGATGAAAACAGTGCGTCCGGGCATGAGGGAATATGAGGTCGAGGCTCTCATCGAACAAATATTTCGCCGGCAAGGCGCTGCCGCTCCCGCTTACACGTCGATTGTTGGGTCAGGCGCTAATGCGACAGTGCTTCACTACATCAACAACGATGGCGAACTGCGCGATGGAGAGTTGTTATTGGTGGATGCGGGAGCAGAATACAAAGGGTATGCGTCGGATATTACAAGGACCTTCCCAATTAGTGGTCGCTTCTCGAAAGCGCAGCGCGAAATCTACGATCTGGTGCTCGAGGCGCAATTGTCTTGTGTCGAGATGGTCCGGCCAGGCGTGACACACGAGCAATTGAAGCAGCATTCAATTGCAGTCTTAACGGACGGCATGGTCCGGCTGGGGTTGTTGCAAGGAAAGACTGACGAACTGATAAAAGAAAAGAAGTACGAACAGTTTTACATGCATGGGCTCGGTCACATGCTGGGTATCGATGTGCATGATGTTGGGCGCTACTACTACGATCAGGAATCGCGAGCGCTAGAGCCGGGCGTAGTTATGACGGTCGAGCCGGGATTGTACGTCTCGCCCGCTACGAAGGACATTCCGGAAGAGTATCTGGGCATTGGCGTGCGTATCGAAGACGATGTGTTGTGCACTCAGAATGGCCCGCGAGTTTTGACGAACAAGGTTCCAAAACAGGCGGATGAGATTGAAGCGTTGATGGCTCGCTAAAGAACCATCCGCAGATTGCGCCGATTACACAGATAAGGATACAGCACCTGCGGGTTCGCCTTTAGTTCCAAAGCACTCGACACTGAATGAACCACTCGAGCCGGGTGAATTTGCAGGTTGGGAAGGTGGACCCTGTCCCCGCCCAAGTTTGAATGCCACTCAACAGCAAATCAAAATCAACCTCAGCAACCTTTGAAGCCAAGGAGCTCGATCAGGAGTTTCTGCATTGTCGTGGTTGAGTGATCCAGGTATTGAAAGTGAGTGGCATTCAAACTTGGGCGGGAACAGGGTCCGCCTTCCCAACCTGCAAATTCCCTGAGCTTGAGTGTTTGGTTCAATGTTGAGTGGCGAGGAGGGCTGACGACAAGCTAAAGCATATCGGACATTTTTCTACGACGACAACTCGGCAACAATCTCTCTCACCACCTCACGACCTTTTTCAACTTCGTCGGGTTTTAGTGATACGGCCCCGACTACGGCATGACCACCGCCGCCATATCGTTCGCAGATTTTGGCAATATTGTGAGTGCGCGGGCTTGGCGACCAGGGATTTGAGCCGACTGAGATTTTTGTGCGCTGTGGTCCGCGCGTCAGGGCGACTGAGTAAGTAGTCTGAGGATACAAGTAATAAGGTATGAACTTGTTGAAGCCTTCGTAACCCTCATCAACAAGATCAAACTGCACGACCCCGTTGGCGAAGGAAGCCTTGCGCTTTATCGTCTCGAGCGTTTGGAGATGTTGTCGCAGAATCGGCTCAAACCGTCGCTGCACCTCTTCGTTGGTGGCAACTTCTTCAAGTGATTTGACCGTAAGTTCGCGGATAATCTGCTCGATGTATAGATCGTCAGGATCCGCTTCAATGACTTGCATCAGTTGGAGGGCCGGTTCCTTGAGCTCCACACATTGAGCCGGAGATTCATAGAGTGCTCCATCGATGATGTGGGCCCAGTGCACAAGCGATTCGAGCGGCGCATAATCAAATCCAAATTTCTCATGCGCTATGTCAGCGATGAATTCCGTGCACGACTTTCTAGTTGCATCCAGGAACTTCTTCCCGGATTTATCGGCGCGAAAATGAGCCTCGTCCTCGGCCGTAAGAAAGGCAGACTGGTGATGATCGAACCACCAGGTCAATCGTTCCGAGGCCGCATACTTGAAATCAACGATCGCGTTTTCGTCGCCATCAAACATTCCCAGGTCAAACAGATTGCCCGGGCGATGCAGCAGTCCGGTGTAGTTGACGTCAGCTTCGGGGTGAATGCGTTCTTTGTAAAAACGCGTAAAGGTGGCGGCGGAGGCGACGCCATCGAAGCAGTGACCATGATAGAGCAAACGAAGTTTCATCTTAAGGTGCAAAAAGAGCGGGTCATATTAGCAACCTACACACTTAGACACAAATAAGTAAATGAGAAATGTCAAATGATATATGAAAAATGATTTGGTCCACCTTCCCTGGCTGGGAGGTTACTAAAGTTGAGTAATTTAGTGTTACGGAGTGGACATTCTAGTTCTTACATGGTGTGATGACGCCGGCGGTTGCTGAACTCAGATGTTCGCCGATGAATTTATCTACGTCCTCTTCGATCAGTTCACCATTCACGACCCAGGCTTTTTCCGCCAGTAGATCACCGGTTTGCGCCACCTTGGAGGGTTCGAGAAAGATATTCCATGGAGAACCCCAGTTGCGCGTATCGCCAGTGAGCTGACGATAACCATAGTGAGGCGTTTTCTGCTTGTCGTCGCGTGATTCTGATTCAGTGACTACTGGATAAGGCGCGCCCGCATCGCCAAAGAACTTCTTTACGTCGTCGCGCGAGCCATACTCGCTGACACCGATTACCTGGAAACCGCGATCTCTGTACTTCTCATAAAGCTTGGCAGCGATAGGAGCTTCGTTGCGCCAGTTGCCGCACCAGGGAGCGAAGTAGACGACCAACACCAGCTTCTTCCCAGTCATCAGGGCGCGCAGATCGTCCGGCTTGTCCGTCTTCAGATTCACGAGGGACCAGTTCTTGTAGTTGACAGTCTTCTCCACGAGCGGGGAATACTCGTGCCCGGCTTGCGCTCGAACGGCCAGTGCAGAAAGTGTAAGAACGAAGATGAGACCCAAGAATTTCTTCATTGCTGTTACTCCATGAAAATGTGATCCCGGACTAATTGCCAGCACTGGCTGTGGCCGGTTGTTCTGCCAGCAGTGGTTTAACTGCCGCTTCCCAGGTAGCTCGATCGCGCGCGCCGATTATTTTCTGCCGAATACGGCCCAGCCGGTCGATCAGGTATGTAGTAGGCAACACGGATTGCTGAAACTTGGTTTTCGCATCACTGCCACCGAGTAAGACTTCATAATCAAACTTGCGTACTTCCTTCTGATAGGAGTTGACACCCGCGACATCGTCATCTAGTGAAGCGCCAACAACCTTAAGACCCTGGGCTTCGAGATCGTGTTGCAAAGAATTGAGTGCGGGTATTTCTTCGCGACATGGAATACAGTAGGTGGCCCAAAAATTCAGAAGCACTACCTGTCCATGCAGTTCGCTTAAACGAAATGGCTTGCCCGCCATGGTTTGGAATTCAACGTCGGGGACGGTTTCGAAAGTCGTCGTACTGGCAGTGGACGGAGCGGGAGCTATCGGCTCCTTTAATTTGAGCCACCCTTCCGCATTTGGCAGCCAGGCCATGAACCTCGAGCTTGCGAGCAAGGTTGATTGGCCCGTCATAACCAGGAGGCCCACCAGGATCAGTACAATTCCGGAAACTACTTCGACCTTGTGCAGGTGCTTGCGAAAACGTCCATAGAAACCCAGAAACTTATTAATGCCAAGGCCGGTGAGAAGAAAAGGAACAGCCAGACCAGCTGAATAAAAAGCCGAGAGCACCAGTCCGCTGCGCCATCCACCGCTGGTTGCCGCTAAGCCAATAATCCCGCCCAGGATTGGACCGATACACGGAGTCCATCCGGCGGCAAAGGCCATCCCCAGCGCCGCGGAACCCAGCATGCCCCGCGGTTTTTCATCTGAAAAGAAACGGGTGTCTTTGTAGAGTGCGGTGATCTTCAGCAATCCAATCAACTGCAGGCCAAAAGCGATGATCACAATGCCGCCGATGATTCTGATCCACGGATTACTTGTAATCGCCGCTCCAACCAGTCCGGCAGTTGTTCCTAAAACAAGAAAGATCACCGAAAGCCCGGCATTAAATGCGAGCGAGTTGAGAATTACGGCGCGCCGGCTGCTCGTTCCTTCTTTCAGACGATCTATGCTGACGCCTGAAATTAACGAAATGTATCCGGGAACAAGCGGTAAAACACAGGGTGAAAGAAAGGAAAGTATGCCTGCGGCAAACGAAATCCCGATTCTAAAAAGTGTGATGCCTGAGCCTTCCATTGTTGATCGTTAGGTCCTACCTTCCCCAAAAGATACTGGCCGCATTATACAGACCTTGCCAGTCTTCTACCTCTTTGCGGGTCCGCCGTCGGCTTTTGTTTCCGCCTCGCCTTTGCCATTGAACGGCTCGTCCATAAGTTTTTTGATCATCTGGCCAAGTGCGGTTATCTCCGACTCGTCAGCTCCAAAGGCGATGAAACGCACCACACCCTGACGATCAATCAAGAAGGACATGGGAATGGAAAATACACCATAGTTGAGATCGTTGGCATGCGTATCCGAGACGACGAAGCCGTAGGCCAACCGATTTCGTTTCTTGAAGTCGCGCAGATAAGCGAGCTCTTCGCCTGGAGTAAGGCGTCGTCCATTGACCTGACCATAGTAGTTAGTCAACCCCAGGATGACGAGTCCTTTATCTTTGTAGCTCTCATGCCAGCGCTCGAGTCTTGGGAAAGTGTAACGGCAGGGACCGCACCAGGGCGCCCAGAAATCCAATAGCACAACCCGGCCCTTTAGGTCGGCAAGTTTCTTTGGTTCCTGATCGATCCATTGCGTGGCAATAATCTCAGGCGGAGTCACGGTATGCCCGTCGCCGCTCGCCTCCTCGAGTTTACGCAGAGCGGCTCCGGGATCCAGATTGGTCAGACGGAAAGTCGCCTGCTTGTACAGAGTCCCAGATGGGAGCGATAGGGCCAGCCGACGTAACTCCTCGAGGGTCTTAATGGCGGGCTCTTTCTGACCAGACTTGGCGTACGCCTCCGACAGGAGGGAGGCCGACTTGAGCAGCATGTCGTCGCGCTTGAATACATCAGATTTGTGCGTGAGGGCAAAACTGTTGGCGGCGTCACACATCTCTTTAGCGTGCGTGATCATGCGGCCGTATTCCTTAGCGCGATAAAGCGCATCGGTAATAATCAATTCCATCTTGTAACGATCTTCAATGTCTTGCGGCTGGTGATGCATGTAGGACGCGACGGCGCTCTCAGCTTCCGTGACCAAATTCTTATTTACCGCATAAAGCACCACGACGTTACGAGCCGTCTGAGCCTTTACTCCGTCGGGATCTTTCTTGAGGAAGAGACGCATCGATTCGAGAGATGCATCCCCGTTACCTGCCAGGTGCTCGAGCATGCCAAGGTAATAATTGTCTTCTGCGCTTAGCGATTTACGTTTATGCAGCGTAGCCGCGTTACGGGCAGCAAGTTCGCGTTGCTCTTGCTTGGTTTTGGCCTCGAGCTTTTGATCATAGGGCAGCTTCTGTTTGTTAAACTCCGTGAACTTGTTACCGAGATAAGAATTCGTCTCATCGAACAGCGTTTGCGCTGGACGTCGATCGGTCACCGAACTTGTTTCTTCTGTGGCAGGTGCTGATTGGCCTGAAGCAGTCGCTGCGGTTAGTAGTCCGATGCAGAGGAAAAGAATTGAAAAGATACGATTCATAAACCTACCATTACCGGATCGAAGCGATTGGGACTGAAAGGAGCCAACAAAGGGGAAACAACCTTATCGATTACGGCCCGCGCGATCAGCTCTCCGGTGATCGGCGCGAGTAAGATTCCATTCCGGTAGTGTCCGGTTGCATAAAACAGCCCCTCAATTTCACCACAAGGCCCGAGCACAGGCAAACCGTCGGCGGCACGGGGTCGAAGTCCTGCCCATGAATCCAGCATCGGCAACCGTGTAATAGCCGGCGCGATCTCCAACGCGTGCCCAAGGATTGAGCCTACTCCACTGGCGGTAACCTGTTTGGAGAAACCGGCTCTTTCGCTAGTGGAACCGGTCAAAAGGCGTCCGTCTCGTCGCGGTACAAGGTAACCCCGAGGGCTGTAGATAACGTGCCTTGTCAGCTGTGGCCTGGAGTCGAAACAAAGCATTTGACCGCGTACTGGTTCGATCCGAGGTATTGATTTCAGTTTCTGCTCAGTTTCGCCTTTGGAAACGCCAATAAAGCTCGTCCAACAACCGGCGGCCACTACCACTGTCGCACAACTTAGGAAACCGCGAGTTGTTTGCAGGCCATTCACTCGGTCCCTCTCAACCTGAAGCGATTCGACACTTGTTTCGGTCACCGTCCTGACGCCGAGTTTGTCTACTGAGTTGGCGAGCGCTGTGAGCAGCCGTCGATTCTCCACCTGAACGTCTAACGGAAAATGTAGTGCACCCTGCACCGCCGGACTGATGCACGCCTCCAGGCCGCGCGCGTCTGCGGCGCTCAGCCTCTCTGCGCGCAAGCCGGCACGCGTTTGCCAATCGCAACGCTGATCGATCTCCCCTTGGTCGTGTTCTGTCAGTGCGAGATACAGCGTGCCGGTGGTGTCGAGCTCAACATCAACCCCAGTCTCTTCGAGGAGTGAGGCGGCAAAGTTTGCAAACATATCCCGGCTCTGACAGGTGAATCGGAAAAACTCATCGCCGGAGTCGGCTTCTGCCTGAGGGGCAAGCATTCCTGCTGCGGCAAACGAAGCTTCGGTTCCCAGGCTGGCGCGTTCAATGATCGAGATACCGCGCACTCCGCGCAACGCCAGGGCGCGGGCGATGGTGAGACCAATGACGCCGCCGCCAATGACGGCAACGTTGGCAGTTTGCCTTGGCGAGAATTGGGTTACTGCTGGCATTGCTTAAAGGCGCTGCTTGGTGCTTTATACTTCGTGCTTCGTACTTTGTACTTTGTACTTGGTGCTTTGTATTTTGCACTTTGTACTTTGTACTTGGTGCTTTGTAGTTTGTACTTCGTGCTTTGTGCTTTGAGCGATTGTCAGTTCGCGCTCAAAGTCTTATCCTTGCCGACGAACTAAACTAAAAGACCAAAGACCAAAGCACCAAGTACAAAGCACCAAGTACAAAGCACCAAGTACAAAGCACCAAGTACAAAGCACCAAGTACAAAGCACCAAATACAAAGCACCAAGTACAAAGCACCAAGTACAAAGCACCAAGTACAAAGCACCAAGTACAACTGACCATTCTTATGCATCGTATCACACTGATTCCGGGCGATGGCATCGGGCCTGAAGTAGCTTCAAACGTAGTGCGCATCATCGAAGCTGCGGGTGTTGATGTCGAATGGGAGACCCACTACGCGGGGGCGCAAGCGCTCGAAAAGTTTGGTGAGACGTTGCCAGCCGAACTGCTCGAGTCGATCAAGCGAAACAAGGTGGCGCTAAAGGGTCCTGTCACAACTCCCATTGGAAAAGGATTCACTTCCGTTAATGTTGGGCTGCGCCAAGCGCTCGATCTCTACGCCAACCTGCGTCCTGTGCGTGCCTTGCCGAATGTTCCCTGCCGCTATCCGGAACTCGACCTGATTGTGGTGCGCGAGAACACTGAGGATCTCTACTCTGGAATCGAACACGTCGTCGTACCCGGAGTTGTTGAGAGCATTAAAATCATTACCGAGAAAGCTTCGACTCGCATCGCCCGGTTTGCATTTGAGTATTCACGTCGAGAAGGAAGAAAAAAGGTCACAGCGATTCACAAGGCCAACATCATGAAACTGTCTGATGGGCTTTTCCTCGACTGTTTTCGCAACGTGGCGAAGGATTATCCCGAGATACAAGCGGACGACAAGATTATCGACAATGCTTGCATGCAACTCGTGATGCGTCCCGAGCAATTTGATGTGATGTTGCTTGAGAATCTTTACGGCGACATCGTTTCTGATCTTTGCGCTGGACTTGTCGGCGGGCTCGGTCTCGTGCCGGGAGCAAACATTGGCGAGCTGGGTGCCACTTTTGAAGCAGTGCACGGTTCAGCTCCGGACATCGCCGGCCAGGGCATTGCCAATCCCACAGCTCTCTTGCAATCGGGCATCCTCATGCTTCGCCACATCGACGAACGCGCCGCCGCAGCAAAAATTGAAAAGGCAATGTTGGCAGTTTTCGTGGAAGGCAGAGTGCGCACCCGCGATATCGGCGGAACTGCGAAGACCGCAGAGTTTGCCGATGCGATTATTCAGAAGATGAGGGAATAGGTCGAAGCAGTAACGCGATGGGCGACAGCCGTGACGCTGATGCTTGCTTCGATACGATCGCTATGGCAATGTTATTTTTTCTTCAACCTTGTCACTCTTTTCAAAGACTGAACAACACATTCTCGGGGCATGGCTTTTGAATGCTGTGACAAGGTCGATATACTATTTGAGCTCCGATTTGGAGCCAACAGGAGAAAGTAATGGCTAGTTTGCTCGACAGAATAACGACGAACCCCGAGCAGTGCGGCGGCCGGGCATGTATTCGTGGGATGCGCATCCGCGTGATCGACATTCTCGACCTGTTTGCTGCTGGCCTGAGCGCCGAACAAATCCTGCAAGAAATGCCAGATCTCGAGACTGAGGACCTACAAGCCGCACTTCAATATGCTGCGCGCAGGTTGGATCATCCGGTGCTCGCGGCATGATCGTCTGGGTTGATGCGCAGATGTCTCCTGCAATAGCGGTCTGGATTAGGAGCAACTTTTCCATCGAAGCAGTAGCGGTTAGGGACTTGGGGTTGAGAGACGCCGGGGACAAAGAGATATTCCAAGCGGCGAGGCTTGAGAACGCTGTCGTCATGACAAAGGACAGCGACTTCGTTCTGCTTCTCGAGAGGCTGGGACCACCACCTCAAGTAATCTGGGTGACGTGCGGCAATTCCTCCAATGCTCGTCTAAAGGAAATCCTTACCAAAATCTTGCCCAAAACCATTGAACTTCTCGAATCTGGAGAGAGGTTGGTTGAAATCAACGCACTCTAATGACGGAGTGAATTGGCCTATCTACGGCTCGCTCTCAGTCTTGACGTAGATCTGCCTCAACCTCAACATACAGAAATGCGATCCTTCAATTTCCCCTTTTTCTTAACTGTCGCTGGGATGCTCTTTTATCATCTCTCGCAAAAGTCCATCCCAAAGGGAATGAACCCGTTCCTTGCGACAGCCATTGCCTACCTGGCAGGAATCGTGGTGTGCGTTGTTTGCGCCTTTACTTATCCGGGAAACAGATCCCTAGTGAGTGCTCTCAAAGAATCGAACTGGGCCGTTTACGTTGTTGGAGTTGCTGCTGCCTGTATCGAGGTTGGGTTTATGCTCGCGTACAGAGCGGCCTGGAGAATTAGTGTCGCTGCAGTCGCTACTAACGTCGCAGCAACCGCCATGCTGGTCCCTGTAGGCATTATTATCTTCAAGGAGCAGTTGTCGCTACGAAATATTCTTGGACTGGTGTTTTGTATTTTGGGGTTGGTGCTCGTTGTACGTGATTAGTGACGCGGTTTACCTAAACTTTCTTCAACTCTTGACATGGATTCTTTCGCAGGTTCCGTTAAAGAGTGCACCCTCCTCGACAATAATTGCGGGCGCTGAAACCTTTCCCGTGACGCTTGCTGTGCGGCCGAGAACAAGTTCTTTACTGGCGTTGATATCGCCTTCGACTGTTCCGTTTATCCTTGCAACGGCAACATTTATCACTGCCTGCGTGACTTGCGCACCAGCACTGACGATGAGTGTGCCATCTGAGGAATTGACGTTTCCCGAGAAGTGTCCATCGATCCGCAACATCGATTTGAAGCGCACTTCGCCTGTGAACTTCAAGACGTCTCCGACGAAACCAAGCCAGTTGTCTTTAGGGGGACTTGTTCGGGGGCTGGGGTCGCTGCTTCTTGAAACTGCTTGACTACTCACCACTTCGTCCTTTCTGTTGTTTGTACTATTAGGGCTTGGATAGCGGCTGAGATTGGACAAGCCGCTCTTCCCTTCGAATTAGGGAGAAGAAAAAGACTAAAATCTACTTAGCACTATAACATTCTACGGATTGTTTAGAAGTTACGATTGCATTGCGGTTGTGAGACAGCGCTCGATGCCAAAGAATGAAATAGTCGTCCGCAGATTTCACAGATTACACCGATTAAACAGGAAGAGATCACGAACCTCGTGATGGTGACTCGTTTCATCGCTTCAGTTCATCAATAAGCTTATTTGTGTCTGCCGCAATTCCAGCTGTTTGAGGCCATGCGGGCCAGGAAACGGCTAACACTGGCTTTTCGCACATCAGTCCACTTCTAATTGTAACTTTTGTCTAGCCCAGGTGTTTTAGATAGCGTAGCGCAGCTTATGGCGAGCGAAGAAGACGAGTTCACCATGCTGTTTCAGGATTTTTATCCGAGCCTCTGCCGGTTCCTTGAGTGCCTGCTGGGCGGCCGCTCCGCGCTTGCACAGGACCTGGCACAGGAGAGTTTTCTGCAACTACATCGCACAGCGTGGGGAACATTACCCCCCAGCGAAGCGAGATTCTGGCTCTATCGCGTTGCTCGCAACTTCGCCCTTAATGAGTTTCGCCGAGCGCACACGCGTTATCGGCTATTTGATCGAGTGGTCGAAGTCATGAGACCTCGCACACGCAACCCGGAAGAAGCGTACGAAACACAGGAGCGAAAGCAGTTGGTGCTCGAAATGTTACAGAGCTTGCCGGAAGACCAGCGCACGGCTTTGTTGTTGCGTGAACAGGAGCAGTTGAGTTACCGGGAGATTGGAGTAGTGCTAAACGTGTCGGAGAGCAAGGTTAAGGTGGATATCTTTCGCGCCCGCAAGGCGCTGCGCCAGCGTTGGGCGACGCGGGCACGATCATTTGGAGCCGGCGCGAATTAGAACTTCAGTTTGGGAAAGCTTAGATAAGCGAAGTGGTGTTCTAATTTGAGATTGTATTGGCCCATTCTCAGTGTTCTCCGTACCTCCGTGGTGATGAAAGCGCCGAAAACCATTTCACCACGGAGACACCGAGAACACGGAGAAGCCCGTGGGACGTGAACTTAGGACACAGCCAATACTGGTTCAAGTTGAAGACAAGCGGTAGATCGAAGGTCAAGTTTATGAATTGCGATTTCACGGAAAAGATTTCTTTGTTGATTGACGGCGAGTTGCCGGCGGCCGATGAGCGATTGGTCGAACGCCATCTGCTGGCATGCGTCGAATGTCAGCAGGCGCGCATGGACTTTCTAAATATCCGGACCCAGACCGCGTCTTATGAATTGACACTTTCACTGGCTAAGCAGCGCGAAGCACTAGCAAATCTCCGGGCAAAGCAAGGCGCAACCACTGGGCGTCAGCGGTCGGACGATCGCCGCGCAGGACTTGTCAGCGGGCGACGTTTGACCTGGGGCTTCCGGCCTGGCTGGGCCATAGCAGCGCTCATCGTGGTGGGATCTCTTTTAGCGCTTGCCATTTATTACAATTCACAACGTGTCGGAGTTCCCCCACAACAGCAGGCGACGGTCAAACGTCCAGAGCCCATTTCCTCTGCGCCTATTGTCGACAAAGCCAAATCACCAAATCCAGCGGAATTACCAGCTGTTGCTGACAATCGACGACAAAACACCGGGATGTTAGAGCGACCCAAGATCATTGAGCCAACGAAGGTGAGTTCCAGGAAGCACCCTGCAGAAACTTTGTTAGTTCAGCAGAACGAGGTTTCTGTGATTGATTTGGGCCCGCAGCGTGACAGTCAGACAAGTAGTCCTACTCCCGTACGCTCTGCTGATGCAGAGACCATGACAGCGGTCCACTTTGAAAAGTCTGAGCTGCTGTTACGCGCTTTCAGAAACGTTCGGCTGAATAATGACGGTGTGGCTGCAGAAATTGACTACGAACGACAGCGTGCCCAGCAGCTTGTTTATCAAAACATCATGCTGCGGCGTGAAGCCGATACCGCAGGCGATGTGCAAGTGGCAACATTGCTCGAGAGTCTCGAGCCAATTCTGTTGGATATCGCCAATTTGCCGAAACAACCGAAAGATGAAGACGTGCGCGCGATTCAGGGGCGGGTGGAACGCAAGAACATCGTGGCATTGCTACAAGTGAATTCTATGGCGCTCGCCGGCGCGTTGGACTAGACCGAAAAACGGTTTTGGGACAAAGGCCAAGCACACAGAGGCCCGTCTCCAGAAGAATGGTTCACTACAGAGGCACAGAGAACATGAAGATAGCTTGTGCGTTTCGGATCACCGCTCGATCTTCTGCGCTCGCTCTCGCGTTCTCTGTGCCTGTGTCGTGAGCCGCAAAGACCGCGTTGCCAGTTAATGAAAGCAAAACATAAAACGAAGGAAGAAGACCAGAAACATGATGCATCCTTTTAGTTATCGAACCTACGCGCGCTACGGGCTGGCGCTTCTCATCGTTCTTGGAGTTAGTCTCGTTGTGGTTGTTCGCGCGCGGCTTGCGGTTGAACCCGATCAAGACATCCAGAAGCTGAACCGCTTCGTACAGACGGCGAAGAGTAACACCGCCGCCATGCAAATGTTTCGCGAGGGCCGTGATCTAATCGAGGCCCAGAATTGGCAGAAGGCCGCTGAGAAATTTAACGACTTCATCGCCGGTTACCCTAAAGATAGAGACATCGATGCCGCACTCTACTGGTATGGCTACGCGTTGCAAAAACAGGGCAAGAAGGACGAGGCGGCCCGCCCGCTGCTTAAGCTGATTGACAGATATCCCGGCTCCACCTGGCGGCGCGAGGCAGAAGCAATGCTTGTCGTACTCGGCCGGGGCGAGGCCATCCAACAGGCGCTCGATCGAGACAATTGCGAGATCAAGATCCTCGCGCTGCAGAGTCTCTTTCAAGCTAACGAAGAACGGGCAATCAATTTCGTTTCTGAAGTCCTGAAAGCGAATTCAGCACAGTGTCCGGGACTGCAAGCAGCCGCGGTATCGCTGCTTGGTTCGCACGGTGGCGCTCGCGTCGTTCCGCTTCTGCTCGATATCGCACGCAATCAGACGGATCTGAAGCTACGCCTAACCGCAATTAAACGTTTGGGTGAGCAGAAAAACGACGCGGTTGTTGACGACTTGGTCAAGCTCTATGACGCGGATCGCAGCAAGGAAGTCCGGGGCCAGATACTGCGGGCGTTGGCTGAAAGTCGGAGTGCGCGCGGCAACGCTAAGTTGTTGGAAGTGGCCCGCAGCAGTGATGAGGCTGGACTCCGCCAGCTGGCAATACGCTATCTGGGGGACTTGAAAGACAGCGCCTCGCTTGCTGAATTGATTCGCCTCTTCGACGTGGAGCGCACGCCGGAAATTCGCGGACAGATCTTGCGAGCACTGGCAGAAAGCGATGACCCGCAGGCACATGCCAAAGTCCTGGCCGTTGCGAAGCAGGGTGAAACACCAGAGTTGCGGATCGAGGCGATTCGGCGGCTGGCCGATCGTGGCCGGATATCCTTAGACGAACTTCTCGGGCTTTACAACACTGAAGCAAACACCGCAATAAAGCAGGGACTGCTCCGCGCCTATGGCGATATGAATGATCCACGCGCGCGAGCCAAGCTCTACGAGGTGGCCCGCAGCAGTGATGCGCTGGACCTCCGCACCTATGCCATTCGCCAACTCCGCAACAAAGACGACGAGCAGACAATTGATCAGCTCGTGGGAATGTATGACGCAGAACAGAACGTTCAGGTTAGAGGAGCGTTGCTGCGCGCGTTCGGCAATTCACGACAGAAGAACGCGGTTCACAAACTGATGACTATAGCGCGCAGTGATCAGTCGGTCGACTTGCGCAAGCTGGCCGTCAGGTACCTGGGCGAGAGTAAAGATCCCGAGGCACTGAAGTTTCTCGAAGACCTGCTTAAGTAAGTGAGCAACTGCGGCAATACAGCTAATAGCCAAGCTGTTTTGGAGGAACGATATCATGCGGCAATCAACAATAATTCATTCATTGATTCTTAGTCTCGCGCTGGTGGGAATTACGTGCGCGCGCGGAAATCGAGGCGCAGCATTGACCGCAGCTGCAGCCGCCACTGACACCGGTGAATTTCAGTCGTCAGCAACAACGATACAAAGCTTCACTGCCGTAGAAGGTGCTGACCTGATGGGTCGGCTCGAAGCTGCGCGCACACGCGCGCGTGGTGGCCAAACGCCTTACTGGTCGGCTTACGCCTTCGACGTGCGGTCGGGAGTGGCTGTTGATCCGGCAATCCACGAATTCCATGGCTCGATGACTAACATCGGCGACACGTCGGTGTTTGTTGGCACGACTGCAGCCGGCGTAACCGTGGAAACTCGCAACCTGGCAATATTTCTTTTGCGTGACGTGAGCAGCAACCAGATCACTCGGATGGAAGTGTACAACCTGGAGCACAAGCGTGAATACAGCTCGTATCCAGTCTATTGGCTAGGACGCGCTAACAACGAGGAGAGTCTGAACTACCTGCGGGCCCTGGCCTCGGCCGCCCCTCTTGACATGTTAAGCGAGCGAGCTGTGTTGGGGATCGCACTGCACGACGATGTCCGCGTCGCAGGCATGCTCAAGTCGTTCGTGACGACGTCGCAGAACCCGCGCATTCGTTCTTCGTCTGTTTACTGGTTAGGTCAAGTTGGCGGTGAGCAGGTGTTTTTAGCAGACATCGTGCGGAATGATGCCGAAGACGTGAAGTTGCGACGGGCGGCGGCGCATGCTATCGGAGAAAGCCGCGACCGTGGCGCGCTCAACACCCTTCAGACTCTTTACGAAACCGTCAAAGACGCTGAAGTTAGGCGCAGCATTATTCAAGCCGCAGGCAACAGTCGCGAGCGGGATGCGGCGTTTAGTTTCCTGCTCAAAATCGGTAAGTCTGATGCTGACCATGATGCGCGCCGGACGGCTGTCCGCCAGCTCGGTGAGTTTGAAAAGGAAGGCGCCGCCGACGAGTTGATGAAGATTTACGCCAGCGATGTCGATCTTGATGTCAGGCGCTCGGCCTTGCGTGCGCTGGCCGAAACGAAGAATCCAAAGGGTCAGACGCAACTGTTAGAGATTGCGCGCACGGACGCAAACACGGAGATGCGACGTCAGGCGATTCGTGCACTCGCTGAACGGGGTGAGGCAGTCGTAGACGATCTGTTCAAGCTCTTTGACTCAGAACGTTCACCAGAGGTACGACGCACCGTCTTGCAATCGCTTTCTGAGATCAAGGGGACTCGCGTAGAGGATAAGATGTTTGAAATTGCCAAAAGTGACGAGCTGATTGACCTGCGACGCCAGGCCATTCGTTCGTTGGGTGAGCGTGCCGGTAAACGCAGTTTCGACTTTCTCAGTACGACCGCGCAGAGTCCCGATGGCAATGCGGAGGTGCAGGTGCAGGCAGTGCGAGCAATCAGCGAACGCCATTCGGAGGAAACGGTGCCGTTGCTGATTAAGATTGCCAGGACACATCCCAATCAACTTGTGCGCAAGCAGGCGATTCGCTCACTTGGGGAGTCGGGTGATCCGCGGGCAGTCGACTTCTTCCGTGAAGTGCTGGCGAAATGAATTGGGAAGATCTGGACCAGCTCGAGACATCGTTCCACTGTCCAGCCCACACACATGCCGCGGTCGCATGAAGTCAGTACCACCGCGTGGTGGAAATGTGTGAAAAGTCAGAAATCCCACCAACGGGAGTGGCTGCGTGAGAACTCAAATTGATCAGGTTCAAAGCACTCAACTTACAGAACCGGGAGCGGTAGCGACCGCACTCAACAAACAAGTCGCTCGACACAAAACTTCACTCTACTTGCTCACGACATCTACTAAAGATGATCCCGGCGCTGATTTGGAGTCCCAGCGTCACACTTTTCTTAGTTGAGGGCGGTCAAAGCGCTCCCGGTTCTGTACTGAGCTTCGACGGCTTCAATTGCTTATCCGACTCTCGCGCAACCTCATAATGCAAGCGAACAACGCCATCTGGATAGTCGCGAATAGATAGCAGTTTAAGCGGCACAAGCCGGTGTTGTGGCTCGATCAGCGGAATTCCCTCCCCAATGAATGTCGGAATCACATGAATAATGAATTCATCTAGTTCACCTGCATCCAGGAATGATGCAATGATGCCGCCGCCGCCCATCATCCAAATGTCCTTGCCAGGTTGAGCCCGAAGACGGAACGTGAATTCCTTTACCGGCTCGTTTACAAACTCCAGTTCTGAATCGTCAAACCTCTTGGGATTGCTTGTGAAGATATAGTTCTTGATCTTCGCACCATAACCCAGGCTGATATTGTGGCCGACGCCCAGTGCCGTTTCGTAGGTCTTACGTCCCCAAAGAATCGTATCGATGGATTTCATGAATGCACCCATCCCATAGCTGCCTTTGGGCCGGGGGCGGTTGAGCCAGTCGACATTGCCATCAGGCCGCGCGATGTAACCATCGGCACTGGTGGCGATATAGACGATGATCTTGCGCTGCTCCATTGATTGTCTCCTCTATAGGCAGGGGTTCAATCCAACTGGTCCAACTCGATCAATACTTCACGCGATACGAAACGATCACACAACCGTTCTTCAGTCGTTTGCAATCAAGTAGATCCAGGTCGATCTGGAATTTCATCTCGTGAAATAGCGGAATTCCCGAACCTAGCAAGACCGGATGGATGTTAAAGCCAATCTCGTCTATCAAATTTGCCTCGAAAAGCGATCTCGCCAATATGCCACCACCCATCACACAGATGTCTTTGCCTGATTGGTTCTTGAGTTTGCGCACAAATTCGGCGGCATCTTCCGAGACGAATTCGATTCTTCTGTCACTACCCTTCGTTATCGTTCGGGAAAACACGTAGTTCTTGACGCGCGGATAGGCCGGCGTTCCCATCTTCATCGCGACCTCGTAAGTCCTGCGGCCCATCACCACGGTATCGATGGTTTTCCAGAACTCCTTCATCATGGAATTGACTTCTTTGTCCCATTGAAGCCAATCAACAGCATCATCTTTGCGGGCGATGAAGTTGTCCAGGCTATTAGCCCCGCCAAATGTGACCTTTCGCATCGCATGAAGAATACGCCGCGATTCATGACACCCTCTGTCATGTTTCTAGGATAAAATCACCTGCGGGTGGGCACAGATTCGAGGAAACTCTGAAACCGGCATTTGAGAGAACCGAAGTTTCATGTCCTCTCATTCATGCCTGGCTTAAGCCAGGTGATTAGCTAGATCCCGAGGTACTGGGGCTACACAAAGTCAGAACGGGGAGCGGTAGCGACCGGGGTTGAAACGCATGCACAATCGTTCCAATAAGGCCAGATTTTGTAATGACCGGCGTAGTCGGCATCTCGGAAACGACCCAGTCACCCCAAGACTGTGTGAAAAGTCAGTCGAGTGAGGAAGGACACCAACATGATCGCAACTTCAATACAGTACCGCGAGCGAAGCGACCGGATGCCGGCACTCAACCACCGTTTCAAGAGTTCTTGCGA
>Ga0070708_100001181_pt1 | contig 20099 bp, 23 predicted proteins | sample KBSK5503metaG_FD_65469 | JGI IMG/M metagenome (GOLD analysis project Ga0070708, IMG submission 65469) | Corn, switchgrass and miscanthus rhizosphere microbial communities from Kellogg Biological Station, Michigan, USA - KBS K5-50-3 metaG | ecosystem: Host-associated > Plants > Roots >... | reverse complement strand
CGCTCTGCCCAGCCCGACGGCAAGCGTCATCCTGTTCGGGGCGATCGCGCTGTTCTACGTCGCGGAGAGCTCGATCTTCGGACGAAGGGACGCGTCCCCGGACTAGGTCCGGTCCGTCGATGTCACCGGGGGCGTGACCGGCTCCCTCAGGGCGTCGAGGATCTCCAGGAGCGCGTGGTTGGGCGGGCTGTCCGCGATCGTGCGGTTGCGATGGGCCAGGCGCACGACCCCGGCGGTGTCCACGACGAACGTCCCGGGCATCTGGAAGAAGTCCCCACCTTCGAGCCCGCGTTGCCGGGTCTCCGGGTTCAGGTTGGCCCGGACGAACGGCACGGCGATCCGCGGCGACACCACGACCGCGAGATTCCTCCGGCGAAGGCCGTACGCGCGGTAGGCCGACTTGTCCGGGTCCAGCAGGCAGGGGAAGGGGAGGTGCTTGCGCTGGCAGAAGCCCGCCCCGTCCTCGGGGCTCCCCTGCCCCACGAGCACCACGGCGGCCCCGGCGTCCTGGAAACGCTGCTGATCCTCGCGGAGCTTCACGACGTGCATCTGGCAGAACGGGCATCCGAAGTATCGGAGGAAGACGAACACGACGGGCTTCTCTTTCCAGAACGAAGACAGCTGAACGTGGCCACCCTCGCCGTTCAACAGAGTCGCGTCGGGGGCGGGGTCGCCGACGTCCGGTCCGGCGCTCATGTCCCGTACCGCAGGGGCGCCTGCGGGGCGCGCTCGGCCCCGCGCGGCGGCAGGCCGAACGAGAACCGGGACCCCTGCCCCACTTGGCTCTCGACCTGGAGATGGCTCCCGTGCAGCTCCAGGATCTCGCTGGCGATGGCGAGCCCGAGTCCCAGACCGCGCTGCCGCGTGTTGATCTCCCCTCCTCGGAAGAACCGATCTCCCAGGTGGGCCAGCTCCTCCTCGGGGATCCCCGGCCCGTCGTCCTCGATGGCCACCACGACGGTGCCGTTCAGGTCGTGGGCGGAGACCTTCACCCGAGTGCCCGGGGGCGTGTGCTTGGCGGCGTTGGTCAAGAGGTTCTGGGCCACCCGTTCGATGAGGATCGGATCCGCTTCGACGACCAACCCGTCCTCCACGTCGACGTCCAGGCGATGGTCGCCGAACAGGAGCGCCAGCCGGTCCACCGTCCCGAGGAGCAGGTCGCTCAGGTTCGTTCGACCGAACATCGTCTGCGGTTGACCGCCTTCGAGCCTCGACAGGTCCAGGAGGTTGCTGATGAGGTCGTGCAGGACCCGCGCGTTCGACGTCAGCCCGGCCAGCAGGTCCCGCCGGGTCTTGTCGTCGAGCGAGTCCCACATCCGTTCGAGCGTGAGCCCCGACCCCTGGATGACCGTGACGGGGGTCCGCAGCTCGTGGGAGACCGTGGCCAGGAAGTCGTTCTTGAGCTGGTCCAGCTCCTCCAGGCGTTCCACCGTGCGGTGCTCGGCCTCGAACTGGCGGGCGTTCTGGAGCGCCATGCCGGCTTGGGCTCCGAGGAGCTGGAACACCTCGACCTCGCGGTCGGACAGGTGTGGGAGATCGCGGCTGCCTCCGATCAGCACCGCCTGCAGCCATCCCTCGGCCCAGATCGGCGCGGCCACCATCGAGGCGAGGCTCGCGTCCTGGACGAGGGGAAGCGCCCCGGGCCACCGTTCGTCGTCGACCACCACCGGCTTGCCCGTCTGGAGCACCAGGGACGTCACCGCCAGCGCCGCTGGCTCGAGCCGTGTGGCGTAATCGTCGGGAAGCCCGTGAGCCTGCAGGAGGCGGTAGCTGCGGCCGTCCTCGTCCAGGAGGCAGATGGCTCCGCGCTGGAACCCCAGCCCCATGATCGAGTCGAGAGCCACCTCGAACACTCGCTCCGGGTCCAGGGTCATGCTGTGCGCGGACTCCGCCACCGTGGAGAGGAGGGCTGCCCACCGCTCCGCGGTCTGACGGGATCGCTCCTGCGCATTCGCCTGACGCATCAGCTCTTTCGACAGGAAGCTGGTGAGGAGGGTCAGGATGCCCAGGCTCGAGAGCCGGACCACCAATCCCGCAGGATCCACGTCCCAGCCGGTGGTGGCCAGGGCGACCAGATAGCAGAGATAGGTGAAGGCGAGAAGGGCCGCCTGCCCAGCGAGAGGGTAGGAGGCGCCGAAGAACACCGTGGTCAGGCCGTAGATGAGGAACATCTCCGACTTGCCGCCTCCGGTCACCCCGATCCCCACCGAGACCAGCAGGATGTCTACCGCGGACCAGCCGTACAGGAAGTACAGGCCGACCCCGCGCTCGAACAGTCGCTCCCAGGGGAGGAGGGCGATCACGACGCCCCCCGCGGCCCCTGCCGTCAGGACGCCCAGATATGGGACGGTGTCGATCTCGGCTCGATGCGGCAGCAACGGCAACAGGATGAGAACCAGGATGACCAGGGCGGTGACGAGCAGGCCGATGCGAACGCTCCGGAGCCAGTAGCGGATCGGAAGGTTTGCGGCCGGTGCCATCCCACCTCATTCCTCGACCGGCCCGGGCGACGGCTGAAGGACGGGACGATCCTCCCCCGCTTGCGGGACGTCGCCCTCCCTCGGATACAATCCCTCGGCCGGGTCCGGCACGTGCCCGAAGGAGCGCGAGGTGGTCAAGCAAGAGGCAGTGAAGCTGTTGGGCCGGGTTCCAGTGTTCGAGGGACTCTCGAAGCAGGAGCTGACCCAGATCGCGCGGTCGGCCAAGGAGGTCACTCACCGCCAGGGTGCTGTTCTGGCCAGGGAGGGGCAATCGGGGGTCGGGTTCTTCCTCATCATGGACGGGACGGCCACGGTGAAGGTGGGGGATCGGTCCAGGACCAAGCTCGGCTCCGGCGACTTCTTCGGGGAGATATCCCTTCTGGACGGCGGGCCCCGGACCGCCACCGTGACGGCCGAGACCCAGGTCACCACGCTCGGTCTGACGCCGTGGGACTTCAAGCGGCTCATCGAATCGAGTCCCGCCATCGCCTCGAAGATGCTGAAGGTGATGGCGCAGCGCCTTCGGGCAGGCTCGAAGGACCCTCGCCAGTAACCGGCCTCGCGCCGGTTTCGTTTCGGCCGCGCCGCTGATCGCAGCGTGTAGCCTTCTCGGATCGTGGAACTCGGCGTCGTGGTGGGCGGTGCGCTCCCGAGACTGGGCGAGTTGTCCCGAGAGGTGGAGGAGGCCGGGTTCGAAAGCGCCTGGGTCGCGGAGACCGCTCGGTCGGCCTTCGTCCAGGCTGCTGTCGCCGCGGCCAACACATCACGGATCCGGATCGGCACGAACATCGCCCTGGCCTTCCCCCGAAGCCCGGCGATCACCGCGATGGCCGCCCGCGACCTTGCGGAGCTCTCGGAGGGTCGGTTCATCCTCGGCCTGGGGACCCAGGTCAAGCGGATCAACGAGCAACGGTTTGGGATTCCCTTCGAGCATCCCGCGCCGAAGGTCGGTGAGGCGGTCGAGGTGATCCGGGCGGTCCTCGCGGCCTTCGAGGGAAAGCCCATCGACCACCGAGGCCGCTTCTACTCCATCACCATGGCGCCGTTCCCAGGGGCCGGGCCCGCTCTGGGCGGCATCCCGATCTACCTGGCCGCCGTGAATTCCGTCATGGCGGAGACGGCCGGCGCCGTGGCCGACGGCGTGCTCGGCCATCCCATGACCAGCCCGCAGTGGATCCGGGACGTGGTGCGCCCGGCTCTGGCTCGCGGCGCGGAACGGGCAGGGCGGAGACCCCGCGACGTGAACGTCACCACCGGTGTGATCCTGCAGATTTCCGAAGACCGGGAAGAGGCTCGAAGGGAAGCCGCCATGCAGCTGGGCTTCTACGCCACGACCCGAACCTACCGGCCGGTCCTGGCCATGCACGGGTTCGAGGACCGGCTGGAGCCGCTGCGCCGGGCGTTCGTCCGGGGAGACGTCGACGAGATGGCAGACGTGGCACTGGGGATGGTCGACGTGCTGGCGTTGGCGGGCACGCCGGAGGAGTGCCGGGAAGGATTGAAAAGGTTCGATGGTCTCGTGGACCGGGTGATCCTGGGGGGGGCCTGGGTGGGGCCGTCCGAGGACCGTGTGCTCGAGAACCACCGGTCGATCCTGCAGACCTTCGCCCCGCGGACCCCGCGTCCGTGAGCACGCGGCGCTGATGCCCTTCTACGAACGTCCGGACGGCTGTGGGCTCTACTACGAGCTGCACGGGCCTGAACCGGGGCCGCCGCTGATCCTGCTCGAGGGCCTGGGCGGCGACATCCCCGGCTGGCGCCGCAACATCCCCCACCTCGCTGGTCGCTACCGGGTCATCGCGTACGACTTCCGAGGCAACGGGCAGTCGGACAAGCCCCACGGGAAGGTCTCCATGGACACGTTCGTAGAGGACACGGCGGGACTGCTCGACCATCTCGCCGTGGGCTCGGCCCACCTCTACGGACAGTCATTCGGCGGGATGGTGGGCATCGAGATGGCGCTTTCATACCCCGAGCGGGTGCGATCGCTCGTCCTCGCAGCAACCCACGCGGGCCGCCGGCGGAGCGCGGATGTCGGCAAGTCAGGGAGGGTGCCGAAGGACAAGCCGTACCTCGCACTCTACTCGGAGGCCTTCGCTCGCGAACACCCCGAGCACGTGGCCGAGGACATCCTGGTGGGGAGCCAGAATCCCCAGCCGCTCCACGCCGGCCGCCGCCAGTGGGAGGCCGTCGAGGGATGGGACGCATGGGATCGGCTCGGCGAGATCCGCGTGCCCACCCTCGTGCTCCACGGGACCGAGGATCGGCTGGTCGCTGTGGAGAACGGGCGCCGGCTGGCCCGCGCGATCCCCGGAGCCCGCCTCGTCCTCCTGGAGGGAGCGGGGCACGTGTATCACTCGGAGCAGCCCGACGCCGCGGACGACGCGGTCCTGTCCTTCCTCGACGAAGCGGAGGGACAGCGGTGAGCGAGATCCCCGACGAGGTTCGCGCCCTGGCCAAGGCCCGGGAAGGGGCCCGACAAGGCCGGGACTTCTCGCGAGCCGATGAGCTTCGGGGACTGATTCGGCAGGCGGGCTTCGATGTCACCGACACGCCCTCAGGATGGGAGCTGACCCCTCGGGAACCACGAGAGCCGGACACGGCGGCTCCCGTGTTCGCGAGGTCGGAGGACGTCCCCAGCGTCCTCGGCGGCCCCCCGGCGTTCTCCGGCCCCAGCGTGCAATGGGTCGTCCAAGGGTGGCCGGACGACGTCAGGCGAAGCTTCCGATCGGTGGTGAACACGCTCCCCGGTGAGTTCCAGTCGGTCATCGTGGACGCGGCGGGCCCGGGGCCCCTCGACTGGTATGGGGGAGAGCTCCTGAACGTCGCTCCCGAAGCTGGGTGGGCCGTCGCCCGGAACGCGGGCCTGCGACGGGCTGCCTCGGAGGTCGTCATCCTGGTCGACGGCTCCATCGAGTTCACGGGCGATGGCGTGGGCCAGCTCTGCAATGCGCTGGAGGATCCGAGCGTCGGCGTGACCGGGCCGTTCGGCCTCGTCAGCGACGACCTGCGGGAGTTCCGGGAATCCGAGGGGCCCGACGTCGACGCCGTCGAGGGATACGTGATGGCCTTCCGGCGCGAGCTCGTGGAACGGGGACTGCGCTTCGACGAGCGGTTCAAGTTCTACCGGACGGCCGACATCGAGCTCTCGTTCCAGATCAAGGCGATGGGCTTGCGGGCAACGGTGACCCCCGTGAGCGTCACCAGGCATGAGCATCGCATGTGGGCGAACACGTCGGAGGAGGAACGAGCCCGCATGTCGAAGCGCAACTTCTACCGCTTCCTGGACAGATGGCGGGGCCGGACCGACCTGCTCGTGTCGGGAGGATGAGGCTGCCCGGTGGAATCCGGGCACCTGGTCAGTCGGGGCGGGAGGGCACCTGGGTCGAACCGGCCCCTTCTGGGGATGCCATGATGATGTCCGGGCCGCTCAGGCTCTGCGTCTCCTGTTCCCCGTTGCGGCGGTCCTCCGCCTCGCGCTTGAGCTCCTCCTTCGTGGGGATCAGCTCGTCGCCCTCCACATAGCGGCGAAGCTGCTTGCCCTCGATCACCTCGCGCTCCGTCAACACTTCCGCGAGCTTTTCGAGGAGGGTTCGGTCCTTGGCCAGGATCGCCTTCGCTCGGTCGTGGGCTTCGTTGACCAGCCGGGCGATCTCCTCATCGACCAGGCGGGCGGTCTCCGCCGACATCTCGGGGCGCTCTCCGGGGAACAGAAGCCGCCCCTCCCTGGACCGAAACCCGTTCTGCCCGAAAGAAAGAGGACCGATCTTCGGACTCATCCCGAAGTCCACGACCATGGCTCTCGCCACCTCGGTGGCCTGTTCGAGGTCGTTCTGGGCACCGGTGGAGATCTCGCCGAACATGATCTCCTCCGCGGAGCGGCCGCCGAGAGCGAAGGCCAGCCGGTCCTTGAGCTCGGGCTCGGTCATGAGGTAACGGTCTTCGAGTGGGCGAGTCATGGTGATGCCAAGGGCGCCCATCCCCCGGGGGATGATCGTCACTCGGTGCACGGGGTCGATGTTCTTCAACCGAAGGCCCACCAGGGCGTGGCCCATCTCATGGGCGGCCACCCGGACCTTCTCCTTCTCAGAGAGGACGCGGCTCTTCCGTTCGAGCCCCGCGACGACGCGGTCGATGGCCTCCTCGAGTTCCTCCATCCCGACCGAGTCCTTCTCGCGGCGAGCGGCGAGCAGCGCCGCTTCGTTGACCACGTTGGCCAGATCCGCGCCGGTGAACCCGGGGGTCCGCGCCGCCAGCACGCGCAAGTCCACCTTGGGGTCCATGGCCACGCCGCGGGTGTGGACCTTGAGGATGGCCTCCCGGCCGCGGAGGTCGGGCCGGTCCACCACGACCTGACGGTCGAACCGGCCGGGGCGAAGCAGGGCCGGGTCGAGGACGTCGGGCCGGTTGGTGGCGGCCATCAGGATGACGCCCTTGGACGTGTCGAAGCCGTCCATCTCCACGAGCAACTGGTTCAAGGTCTGCTCACGCTCGTCGTGTGATCCGAGGGACCCGCCGAGCGCGCCCGCCCGCGACTTCCCGATGGTGTCGAGCTCGTCCAGGAACACTAGGCACGGCGCCTTCTCCTTCGCCTGGCTGAACAGCTCGCGGACGCGCGCCGCGCCGAGTCCCACGAACATCTCCACGAATTCCGATCCCGACATGTAGAAGAAGGGAACGCCGGCCTCCCCGGCGACCGCGCGGGCCAGGAGTGTCTTCCCGCATCCCGGCGGCCCCAGGAGGAGCACGCCTTTGGGGATTCGGCCGCCCAGCCGCTGGTACTTTCGCGGATTCCTGAGGAACTCCACGATCTCCTTGAGCTCCTCGACCGCTTCGTCGAGCCCGGCCACGTCGGAGAAGGTGGTCTTCATCTCCTTGCGGTCGTAGATCTTGACCCGGTTCTTGCCGAGGTTGAGCGCCGAGGCCGCTCCTCCTCCGGCCATGCGCCGGATCAGGAAGACCCAGATCAGCGCGAGCACGGCGAAGGGCAGCACCCACTGGAACAGCAGTGACAGGAACGCGCTGGGTTGTTCCCCCTTGAACTGGGGGACGTGCTCGGTCTGGAGCTGCTGGACCAAGGTGGAGGTGTCGAAGTTGGGAGGCAATGTTGCCGAGTACTTCACGTTCTGCGTGCTCGTCCAGTCCACCGAGCTGCCGGTGATCGTGACCGACTTGACGTCGTGCCGGGCGAGCTGGGTGTAGAAGTCGCTGAGCTGCGCCTTCGCCGGCCCCGGGCTGGCCAGCGAGCGGAGCACGCCCAGCAGCAGGACGCCCACGACGACGTAGAGGATCAGGAAGCGCCAGGGGTTGCGCCCCGACTGGCCCGATCCGCCGCCGAGGTCGAAGCCCTGCCACCGTCCTTTCCCTCGCCGGTCGTCCCCGTCTCGATTCGCCATGTAGGGATTCCCTCGTCCTCAGATCGTTGAAAGGTTCAACGTCCCATTACGGTACATCTTCCCACCAGGCCCACCTTCCAGCCCTTTCAGGGGCAGCCTCCTTCACAGGTTGTCGGCCCTATCCTGGCCAGGTGAAGCCCTGGAGGTCGGCCGCCGGTGCCGGTCTGGTTGGTTCGGCCGCGATCACCGGGGCGATGGCGGTGGTTCATACCGTCGCTCCATCGGTGCCCTTCCTGCCGCTGGCCCTTTCCCAGGCCATCGTGAAGGCCACGCCGGGTGGAGTGGCCACGTACTTCATCGAGCGGCTCGGGCACTGGGCCATCCGCTTGGCCGTCGTAGGCACCGTGGTCGCGTTCCTGGCGTCGGGGGCCCTCCTGGGTCTGCTGATCCCACCGTTGACCCGCAGCCTTCGGGGCAGCGCATCGGCCACCGGGGCCGTCAGCTTCGCTCCGATGTGGCTCGTCGCCGTTCTCCTGTACCCGAGCCCCGCTGAATCGGTGACCCGGGGCAGGTTCGCCCTGGTGAGCCTCCCCATCGACCTGGCGGGAGGAGCGGTGGCGGGCTGGGCCCTCGCTCGAACGTCAGAGGCCGCGGCCACCGGCGCCACCGATCTCTCGCGCCGCTACGTGCTCCGGGCCTTGTGGTGGGGCGCTGTGGGTGTGTTGGTTGGATCCGCCGACCTGGGACGGCTCCTGTACCGGCGACCTGACCCCGGGCGGCAGCTCCTGGTCCTTCCCGACCTCATGCGGGTCGTTCGTCCTCCCGAGACCCCGGGCGACCGGGCCTTCGTTTCCATTCCGGGTTTGAGCCCGGAGGTCACCTCGAACGAGCTCTTCTACGTTGTGGACGAAGAGATCATCGACCCGGACATCGATCCGGTGACGTGGCGCCTGATCGTGGGCGGGCTGGTCGATCGGCCGCTCCAATTGACGTACGACGAGCTGAAGCGCCTCCCCGCGGTTGAACGCTTCCAGACCCTCGAGTGCATCAGCAACCCGATCGGGGGAGACCTCATCTCGACGGCGAAGTGGGTGGGGGTGCCCATGCCGCTGGTACTGAACCGCGCCGGAGTGCGCTCGAATGCCGTCGAAGTGGTCATGCGGGCGGCAGGGGGCTACACGGAGAGCTTCTCGATCGAGCAGGCCATGGACGACAGCACGCTGCTCGCGGTGGGCATGAACGGCCGCGTCCTGCCCCGGGCCCACGGGTTCCCGGTCCGGGTGCTCTCGATCGGGACCTACGGGATGAAGAACCCCAAGTGGCTGGTCGGCATCGACGTGGTGGACCGCCCCTACCGCGGGTACTGGGAGCAGCGGGGCTGGTCCAAGGCCGCGCTCGTGAAGACGATGTCGAGGATCGACGTGCCGCTGGCCGGTTCGTCCGTGGGTGGGACCGTGAGCACCGCCGGGGTGGCGTTCGCTGGGAAATCCGGGATCTCCCGCGTCGAGGTGTCTATCGATGGCGGGACGACGTGGAGTCCGGCCGACCTCGAGACCGCGCTCTCGCCCCTCACCTGGCGGCGCTGGCTCCTGAGGTGGACCCCTCAGGGGAGTGGGCAGTCCGGGATCGTGGTCCGCGCCTACGACGGCGAGGGCGTGCTTCAGACACCGAAATACGCCTCCCCTCATCCTGACGGCGCGAGCGGGTACCATGCCATCACGGTGAGCCGATGAGTCAAGCTGAAGCGTCGAAGCGCGACGAGGAGCTGGAGGCCCGGTTCGAGGCCGAGGCCCTTCCGCTGCTGCCGGGGCTGTACTCGGCCGCATTTCGCCTGACTCGCAACGGGGCTGACGCCGAGGACCTGGTCCAGGAGACGTTCCTTCGCGCCTACCGCGGGTTCCATCAGTTCGAGCCGGGGACCAACCTCAAGGCGTGGCTCTACCGCATCCTCATGAACACGTTCATCAACACGTATCGAAAGAAGCAGCGCGAGCCCCAGACCGTCTCCGAGGAGGAGACCCCCGACTGGTACCTGTACTCGAAGATGGCCGAGCACGGTGCGGAACCCTCGGCCGAGGCGTCGGTCATCGAGGCCCTCCCGGACGAGGATGTCCAGGCGGCGCTGTCGGCGCTCCCCGAGCAGTTCCGGGCCGCCGTGCTGCTGGCCGACGTCGAGGGGTTCAGCTACAAGGAGATCGCGGAGATCACGGGGGTTCCCATCGGCACCGTCATGTCGCGGCTCCACCGTGGAAGAAAGGCCCTGGAAAAGCGGTTGTGGGACGTAGTCAGGGAGCGTGGCCTTGTCCGAGATTAGTTGCGAAGAGGTTCTCTCCGAGATCGAGCACTACCTGCACGGGGAGCTCGATCGGGTCAGGTCCGCGCATCTGGCGGAGCACCTTGCGGACTGCCCCCCCTGCTTCGAGCGAGCCGAGTTCCGGCGGCGGCTGAAGGAGATCGTACGGGTCAAGTGCCGATCCGATGCCCCCGAACACCTCGTGTGGCGGATTCGGATGGCCATCCGGATGGCTCGTCACTCCGATGACCATGGGCCCCCACCGAGGGTGGTCTGAGCACGCCGCCATCCGATCTTCACAAACGTTTTAGGTTCAGGCGGAACCCGTCTCATCGCTTCAAGCGAATATCTGGACGGACATGAAAGGCAGCCGCCCCGGAAAGGTCCCGCCTCTCTCACCGACCACCAGCAGCGGGCGGACCTGTGCGGCCGCGGGATGCTCCACGAAGCTGTCCATCTACAACCTGGGATCCACCTGCTGGCAGCACGCCGACTTGAGCTTCCCGAACTACCGGGGCAAGCGGCTCGCTCCGGGCAAGGCTTGACCTCCGCTTCCCACCCTGCTTGGAGCCACCGTCCGAAGAGCCTCCGTCCCGTGCGGGTGTGGGGGCTCTCCTGCCGGTGCGGGTATCCTTCGGACCAGTGGCGTCAACCGCGAAGAAGACGGCGCGGGGGAAGCTCACTCGGACCAGCCCCCTCGAGGAGCGTGCCCCCGAGATCATCCGCCGACTGAAGAAGACCTATCCGAACGCGAAGGTTGCCCTGAACTTCAGTAACCCGCTGGAGATCCTGGTCGCCACCATCCTCTCTGCCCAGTGCACCGACGAGCGGGTCAACCAGGTCACCTCCACGCTCTTCAAGAAATACCGGACGTGTGAGGACTATCTGAAGGTGCCCGAGTCAGAGCTCGCAGCCGACATCCGGCCGACCGGGTTCTTCAACCAGAAGACGAAATCCATCCGTGGAGCCTGCCGGAAGATCGTGGAGGAGTACGGGGGCGAAGTCCCTCAGACCATCAGGGAGCTGATCACGCTCCCTGGTGTCGCCCGTAAGACCGCCAACATCGTGCAGGGAAACGCGTATCCGGAGCGGCATCGCACGGACCCCGACGCCGGGATCGCCGTGGACACGCACGTCCGGCGGGTGGCCCAGCGCTTGGGGTTCACTTCGAGCAACGACCCGGACAAGATCGAGCAAGACCTCATGAAGATCATCCCGCGCAGGGACCGGTTCCCGTTCACATATGTCCTGATCGAGCACGGACGACGCGTTTGCAAGGCGCCCACGCCGAAGTGCGAGATCTGCCCGGTGAACGACCTCTGCCCGTCGAGCCGGGTCTAGCGGCGAGGGGCGTCCTGTTCGCTGCTTGGGTCTATCCGAAGACCGGAACCTTCACGGCCTCGCCCCTGCGCCGGGCTCGCCGGAGGGACCTCCGCTCCTCCTCCGACAGGCCGCCCCACACCCCCGCGTCCTGACAGGTGGCCATGGCCCACTCCAGACATTCCATCCGAACCTCGCACTGCATGCAGATGGCCTTCGCCGCCGCGATTTGCACGGCCGCAGGCCCGGCGGTGCCGATGGGGAAGAAGAGTTCGGGATCCTCGTCCCTACAGCGAGCGCGGTGAACCCAGTCCAATGCGAACCCCCTTCGCGAGGTCCGGGTACGTTGTCCGGCTGAGCCTGCCCCCTCGCCGCTCGCCGCGTTTGGCTCGTTCCCCTACCAAGGCGAGCAGCAACGAGGACGGGATTATACTGAGCCGCTTCTCGTGCACACAATGGCTCCGTCGAAGATTGAGCGACAAATCTGGCCGGTGATCGTGGCGCATCGCGGCGCCTCGGCCGCTCATCCCGAAAACACGATCGAGTCGTTCCTTGCCGCCATCGCGGAAGGCGCCGACATGGTCGAGCTCGACGTCCGCCTCACTGCAGACGAGGTTCCCGTGGTCATGCACGATCTCGATGTGTCCCGCACCACCGAGGGCTCTGGATTCGTTCATCAGATGTCGCTGAAGGAGCTCAAGCGGCTCGACGCTTCGGGCGGACGCGCGCGGCGCTCGGAGATCCCGACGCTGCGGGAGGCGTTGGAGGCGCTCTCTGGCAAGGTGGGCCTCGACATCGAGATCAAGAACATGCCGGGCGAACCTTCGTTCGACTCGCCGCGCGAGGCGGCCGTCGAGGAGACGCTGAAGCTGATCGAGGAGGCGGGATTCGAAGGGACCCTGATGGTGTCCTCGTTCAACTGGCTCTCGATCGAGCGGGCCAAGGAACGATCTCCCGATCTCCCGACCGGCCTCATCACCACCGCCGACACCGACCCCTGGGCCGCGCTCGTCTACGTTCGCAGCAAGGGTCACGACGTGCTCCTCCCTCAGGCCGCGGCCCTGCTCCGGGCGGGAGAAGCGTTTGTCGAAGCGGCCCACGGGGACGGGGTCCGTGTCGGAACCTGGACCGTGGATGATCCTCAGACGGTCGAACGCCTGTTCACGATGGGCGTTGACGCCATCGCGACGAACGACCCCGCGATGGGCGTCCCCATCTGCGCCCGGTTCCGCGCAAGGGGAGGCTAGAACAAGACGTTCAGCGCAGTAGGGACGGATTCGACCGCGAGTCGCGCGTGCTGGCCGACCAGCTCGCCGTCCACCTGCACGAGCAGCGACCCCTCGCACCGCACATCGAACCGGCGCCGGCCCGTCACGGAGACGACGTGCCGCCGACGGATGTGGCGGGCCGATCCGAATGCGCCCAGGAGCACGGGCAGGGCCACCCTCACCTTCAGGCTGTCGAGGGCCAGGACGTCGAGTCCGCCTTCCAGTTCCGCATCCGGGCACAACCGCATCGCACGGTTTCGGAAGAACGTGTACGGCGTCGTGTTCTGGATGATCGCCAGGAAGAGGCCTCCGTGCCGGTCCTCGGGCAGGGGTCCCCACGACAGGTCGATTCGAGGTACCCGTCGGTCGTAGTGACGAAAGAAGACCTGGATCCCCGACCACACGAATGACCAATCACCCACTCGCTTCTTGGCCCGGGGCCGTCGATCGACCTCGCGCACGATGGCTGCGTCCAGCCCCACTCCGCAGCTGACGGTGAAGTACCGACCGTCGACCCGACCGAGGGGCACCCGTCTCGGGGGTGTGTTCGGGTTCTCCACCAGCCACCCGGTGGCTTCGATCGGGTCGTTGGGGATGCCGAGCGAACGGGCGAAGACGTTGGCCATGCCGGCAGGGACGATGGCCAGGGACGAATCGGTCCCGGCCAGCCCGTTGGCCACCTCATTCACGGTGCCGTCGCCGCCCATGGCCGCCACGATCTCGATCCCGTCGACGGCCGCCTGCCGCGCAAGGATCGTGGCGTCCCCCGGCCTGGTGGTGGCGGTCATGTCCACCTTGAACTCCGCGGCCAGCGCTCGGGGGATGACCTCTCGCTGGTACGGGGTCGTGCGATAGGCGGTCGCGTTCGTTATCAGCAGCAGCCGTCGCACGGATCAGCGCTCGCCTTCCTGCTCCCGGTCCTCCAGGCCCTCCCGCAGGACGGCCAGGGTCTTGGCGAGCAGTCGCGACACGTGCATCTGGGAGATGCCGAGCTCGTCGGCGATCTCGCTCTGGGTCAAGCCTTTGAAGAATCGCAGATGCAGCATGCGCCGTTCGCGTGGAGGGAGCCGCTTGAGTAGCGGCCCGACGCTCACCCGATCCTCCAACGCCTCCAACGATTCGTCCACGTACCCGATCTGCTCGTGGTAGGAGAGGCCTTCCCGGTCGGCCCCCGCGTCGAGCGAGATCAGGCTGTAGGCGTGGGCCGAGTCGAGCGCCTCCAGGACCTCCTCTTCGGTCGCCGAGGCGGCCCGGGCGATCTCCGCCACGGTGGGCGATCGCTGGAGGTTCTGCGAGAGCGCACTGATGACGGATCCCAACCTCAGGTTCAGTTCTTGGAGACGCCGTGGGACGCGCACGGCCCAGCCCTTGTCACGGAAGTGGCGCTTCAGCTCGCCGACGATCGTCGGGGTGGCGTACGTGGAGAACTCCACCTGCCGGTCGGGGTCGAATCGGTCCACCGCCTTGACCAGCCCGATGGTGGCCACCTGGACCAGGTCGTCCAAGGGCTCGCCCCGGCCGGCGAACCTGCGCGCCAGGTATTCAACCAGGCCGAGGTGCGACTCGATCAGCTTGCTGCGGACGTCCGCGTCGTGACGTTGCCGGAGCTCCCGGAACAACCGCTTGACCTCTTCCTTGGGGAGCTGCGGACGGCGTTCCTGCGATCCCAGACCCGTCACCCCCTCGCCACCGAGAACGTGGCGCGGGCCGTACCCTCCACGTCGCTCACCTGGATCTCGTCGGTCACCTGGTCGAGGATGGTCTGGGCCCACGACGTCAGGAAGGGCGTCTTCGTCCCGAGGGGCGAGTCGCCGCGGGCCGAGATGCGAAGCCTCCCTTCCTCGAGCTCGAACGTCACCTCCAGGCGGGTGGCCGGCGGGACGGAGCTGGCCAGGATGCGCGAGCAGATCTCGTCGATGGCGATATGCAGGTCCATGAGCCGGTCGTAGGTGAAGTCGAGGAGCGCGGCCAGGGACGTGGCCGTGGCCGTGACCAGCTTCACGTGGTTGGTGGAAGCGGGGATCCGGATGGTGACCTGATCGGACAACGGCCGGATTCTACCCGGCGTCAGTCCGAACCATCGCGGGACCCTTCTCTAGACTGCTCGTTCGTGTTGCGCCGAAGGAAGGCCAGGCCGGACGTGCGCCCGGAACTGCGCAGCGCCTTCGAGAGCTTTCGGCGAGTCCTCGCCGTCGTGGAGGGTGCCAAAGGGAGCCTGGCCGCGGCGGCCCCTGGTGGCCGGAGCGCCGGCGTGCCCCTGGCTGACGCGCTGGCCGCCTTCGAGCAAGGGCTTCATGACGCGTCGACGGCCATGTCGTCGTGGCACCAGCCCGAGATGGAGGAGGCGTGGAGTTCCTGCCGGGAGGGATTGGAAGAGTCCCGCCGGGGGGCCGAGCGCCTCCGGCTGGGGAACGCGCCAGAAGGCTACGAGCAGCTCTACGGGCAGCTCGCCGACCTCATGGAGCCCCTCGACGCCTTCGCGCAGGCATTGGAACGGTTCCACGAATTGGGCCTGTGAGGCGGGCTCACGTCGCGAGGCGCTCCTGTTCCGGGTGCTCGGCGTCGTAGACGAGGCGGCCGCCTTCGACGCGAGCCGCAGGGTGGAGCCGGTGCGGCTCGCGCCTTCCCTCCGACATCAGATGCACCACGACGCAACCGCGGAGGGTGAGGGCGTCTGCGATCATCCTGCGGTGGCACCGCCACCACACCGACTCGGAGCACATGAGCGCGGTGGGCGCGTCGGCTGAGGTCTCGATCAGCCAACGAACGGCTCGGTCGAAATCCTGGGTCTCCATGTAGTCCGCATAGCCCCGGAACGCAGGCGAGCGCAGGGCCGTGTGAAGAGAGTCGGGGCGAGGCTTTCTCCATCCTCCGAGATCCTTGCGCCACACGTAGTCGATCCCTTCGGCCCGGAGGCTGGCCTCGAGCTCTCGCTGGCCGAACTGAGGATGCTTGCGCGATCCCGGGGCGGTTCGGACGTCGACCAAGCGGCGAACCCCGGCCCCGCGGAGGATGGCCAGAAACTCCTCGATCGGCCGGGTCCCGTGGCCGACCGTGAAGATGGTCGGCCATGCCGGCGGTTCCCCGGTCACGTTCCTGGCAACCGATCCCTAGGTGGTCGCCTTGCGGAACGCCCGGGTCGCTCCGGTCAGCGTGAACAGCCCGACGATGGCAATGATCCCGAAGGCCTTGGCCAGATCCATCCACGCGTACCCGAAGTTCATGAACTGCCGCGCGGTGTTGATCACGTAGGTCACGGGATTGAACTTCCCGACCGTCTCCAACCACCCCGGCAACAGGGCCGCCGGCATCATGGCCGTCGACAGGAACAACAGCGGGAACGTCAGGAGGATCCCGATCATCATAGTCATCTCGGAGTTCTTCGTGCTCAGGGCCACGATGTTGGAGAGACCGGCCCACACGATCCCGAAGGCCGCCGCCAGCACCAACATGACCACCGCCCCCACCACGCCGGTCTTGATGCGCGCGCCCATGATGATGGCCACGACCAGGATCAGGGCGCCCTGGAGGACCATGCGGGACGCGTCGGCCATGACCTTCCCGATCAGGACGCTTGAGCGGTGGATTGGGCTGATGAGGAACTTGTCCAGCATCCCCTGCTCGAAGTCCGTGACCATCCCCATGCCCGACTGGAACGCCGACGTCAGGGTGGTCATCGTCAGGACGCTGGGAGCGAAGAACATCAGGTAGCTCGAATACCCGAGCGTCTGGAACTGCGGGAACTGGCCCAGCTTCTTGAAGATCTGGGTGAACAGCAACAGCCACAGCATCGGCTGGAACAGGGAGAAGAACAGCATCATCGGGATTCGAACCAGCTTCTTCAGGTTCCGGCCGAAGATCGTGGTGGACTCCGCCACGAGGCGTGCCACCGGGTTCCCCGTGGGCGCCGATCCGGGCCGGAACTCTGGTGTCTCGGAAGGCCGTACGGTCTCGATCGTCCTGGCCATGGTCATCCCCTCCCTCTGCCTCTGCCACGCATGCTGGCGAACATCGAGCTCTGGGCGTGGCCCGTCTCCTCCACCCGCATGCGCTCACCCGTGTACTTCAGGAACACCTCGTCGAGCGTCGGCGTGGTGAACGAGAGTTTCGCGATGGGGATGCCCTGCTCGTCAAGCCTCCGCACGATCTCCGACAAGGATTGGCCCGCATCCTTCACCGGAATGGCCACCGAGTGGTCGAACGTGGTCGGCTGGCCCGCGCCCGGGAAGGCAGCCACCGCCCGCTGAGCCCGTTCCATCAGCTCGCCATCGGTCCCTTCCGGCAGGGCGATCGTCACCACGTCGCCGCCCACGCTCGCCTTGAGCTCGGCGGGTTCGCCCGAGACCACGATCTTCCCGTGGTCGATGATGGCGAGCCGGTCACACAGGCGGTCGGCCTCCTCCATGTACTGGGTGGTCAGGAAGATCGTGGTCCCGCCGGCCCGCAGTTCTTCCAGGTGCTTCCACAGCGCGTTGCGGGTCTGGGGGTCGAGCCCGGTGGTGGGCTCGTCGAGGAACAGCAGCGGCGGCTCGTGGACCAGGGCCTGCACCAGGTCGAGCCTGCGGCGCATCCCACCGGAGTAGGCCCCGGCTCGCTTGTTCGCCGCGTCGGTCAGACCGAACAGCTCGAGCAGGAGGTCGGCCCGCCGTCCCGCGTCGGCCGTGCTCATCCCGTGCAGGCGAGCCTGGAGGACGAGGTTTTCCCGCCCCGTGAGGTCGATGTCGATCCCGATGAACTGGCCGGCGTAGCCGATCATCTTTCGGATCTCCTCGCCCTCCCGATCGACGTCGTGGCCGCCGACCAATGCGCGGCCCGAGGTCTTCCTCAGCAGCGTCACCAGGACGCGGATCGCGGTCGTCTTCCCCGCCCCGTTGGGCCCGAGGAACCCGAAGACCTCTCCTCGCGCCACCTGGAACGTGACCCCGTCGACGGCGCGGGTGCCGTCGGGGTAGACCTTGATGAGTTGGTCCACGTTGATCAGATCGGTCACTTCGTCTTCACTCCCTTTGCGGGCTCGAGCCCGTCCATCAGCGTCCTCACCACATCCCGGGCGAACTGCTCGTCGCTCCCTGGCCTGGCGTCCTCGCCGAGCAGCGCCTCCACGGATGCCTGGCTGAAGCAGGCTCCCAGCAGGAGCCGAGCGGCGGGTTCGGGTGCTGCCTTCTCCGCGATCCTTCCGAGCCGCCGCTCGCCGGACAGATAGGCGGCGACCGACCCGATGAACTTCATCGGACCCATCTTGCGTTCGGCGAAGTGACGTCGCTGCTCCTCGAGGAGTTCGCGATCGGCCATGACTCCGAACGTGATGGGCAGGATGACCCGGTAGAAGCCCAGGGCGCCGACTGCCAGCTGCTCGAGGTTCTTCCGCACCGTCCCGGTCCCAGCTCGTTCGGGGAGCGTCTCCACCAGGGTGAGGAACTCGGGGAACCTGGTTCGGACGATCTCGTGGATGATGGCGTGCTTGTCCGGGAAGTAGCGGTAGATGCTCCCTTCCGCGCACTTGGCGATCTCCGCGATCGCCCTGGTGGTCGTGGCCTTCAGGCCCCGGTCCCGGATGAGCTGCTCGGCCGCAGCCAGGATGTGGGCGCGCGTGCCACTGAGTTCCTCAGTGGCCATACGCGACCGCCTCTTCGTCGTGGTTGCCGACATGGCTCCGCACGAAGAGCACGGAGACGACGGAGGCGAGGATCAGGAACCCGATCGCGACGAACAGCCCGACATGGATGGCGTGAACGAACGAGGTCTGCACGGCGTGCGTCAGGGATGCATCGCCCCCGGACTGGGCGTTGCCGGCCGCGGCGCTGGCACCGGCCTTGGCCACGATCGACGTGGCCTGCGCCTTCGACAGCCCCGACGCCACGAGCTGCGCCATGAACCCACGCTTGAACGCCGAGGTGACGATGGCGCCCAGGAGGGCGATGCCGAAGACGCCGCCGATCTCGCGGCTGGTGTTGGTGGCGGCGGACGCCACGCCCGCGTGCCGGGTCTGCACCGATCCCATCACCGCCGCGGTCATGGGCGTCATGGTCATGGCCATGCCCGCGGCCAGCACCAGGAACGAGGGAAGGATGACCGTGGCATAGGAGGACCCCACCTCCGTCCGGAGCATGAGCCCCATGCCGGCGGCTGCGATCAGTGGCCCGGCGGTCATGAACCAGCGAGAGCCGAACCGGTCGGACAGCCTTCCTGCCAGCGGGGCCACCACCAGGATGACCACCGAGAAGGCGAACAGCCGGAGGCCGGCGGCGACCGGCGAGTATCCCTCGACGTTCTGCAGGTACAGGGTGAGGAAGAACACCGTGCCGAACATGGCGAAGAACACTGCTGCCGCGACCACGTTCGCGGCGGCGAAGGTCGGGATGCGGAAGAAGGACAGTGGCAGCATCGGCGACTCGCGATGCGATTCGACGTAGAAGAACACCGCCAGGAGGACAGCCGACAGCCCGAACCCCCCGAGGATGAGGCCGTCGGTCCAGCCGCGGGCGTTGCCCTCGATCAGCGCGTAGACGAGGAAGAACAGGCCGGACGTTCCGGTGACCAGCCCGGCCGGGTCGAGCCGACGGGACTTGCTGGAGTCGCGGGATTCCCGAACCACCAACGCGGTCATGACGAAGCCGATGATCCCGATGGGCACGTTGACCCAGAAGATGCTCTGCCACGACACGTGCTCGACGAGGAATCCGCCGATGACCGGGCCGATGGCGATGGCCAGTCCCGACATGGCCGCCCAGACTCCGATGGCCGAGCCCCGCTCGCGGCCGCTGAACGTCGCCGTGATGATCGAGAGCGACCCCGGAAGGAGCATGGCTGCCCCGAGTCCCTGGACCGCACGGAAGGCGATGAGCTGTCCGATCGACTGGGAGAGCGCACAGAGCAGCGACCCGACCGTGAAGGTGACCAGGCCGCCCATGAAGAACCGCTTGCGCCCGTACAGGTCTCCGAGCGCCCCGCCGGTCAGCATGAACGATGCGAACGTGAGGGTGTAGGCGTCGATGATCCACTGCAGCCCGGAGACGCCCGCGCCAAGCTGGCGCTGGATCGTAGGCAGGGCCACGTTCACGACCAGGTTGTCGAGCATGGGCATGAACAGCCCGAACACCATGGCCACCAGGACCCACCACTTGCGACGGTCGGCGCCGGCGTCCTGGGCCCGTTCCATCGTCAGCGTTCGTTCCATTTGATCTCCCCCTAGGGTCTGGACGGTGAGTGAGCGACCACTCAGTATGAGTGAGCACTCACTCACCTGTCAACCCCTCAAAATGGGGCGCGGAAACGGGAGTGGGGTCCCTGTAGGCTCGAACCTTCCAAGCCCCGACGGCGCCCCAGGAGGTGCGGCCCACATGGCAAAGGCGATCGAGATGCGCACGAAGATCCCGGGCCCGCGGTCGGCGGCGATCCTCGC
>Ga0070708_100001180_pt1 | contig 20116 bp, 20 predicted proteins | sample KBSK5503metaG_FD_65469 | JGI IMG/M metagenome (GOLD analysis project Ga0070708, IMG submission 65469) | Corn, switchgrass and miscanthus rhizosphere microbial communities from Kellogg Biological Station, Michigan, USA - KBS K5-50-3 metaG | ecosystem: Host-associated > Plants > Roots >... | reverse complement strand
ATGGACGCTGCCGCCCGGAGGACGGCAGGAGATCGTCAAGGACGAATACGCGATCCTGGAGCCGGATGTGACCATCGAGTATCAGGACATCAAGGTTCACGCCGACAAGATCACAGCGAATTTCAAAACGAAAGACGTGGTGTCCCAGGGGCACGTGGTGATCGATCAGGGACCGACGCGCCTCACCGGCGATCAGGCCGTCTTCAACCTCGACTCGAAGACCGGCACATTCTTCAACGCCACCGGCAATCTGGAAGGTTCGATGTACTTCACCGGCGAGAAGCTGGAGAAGCTCTCCGAGGACGAGTACCGGTTGACCAACGGCGTCCTGACTTCGTGCGATCTCGACAATCCGTCGTGGTCGTTCCACGTGCGCAGCGCCGACCTGAAGGTCGACGATTACGCGCATCTGCGCGATCTCTCCTTCCGCGCGCACCAACTGCCGATTTTCTGGACGCCGCGCCTGATCTGGCCGACCAAGCGGGATCGCTCGCAGGGTTTCCTGATTCCTCGACTTCGCTTCTCGACGCGTTTCGGTGAGCGGCTGGAGCTCGGCTACTTCATTCCCATCGGAGATTCCGTCGATACGACGCTCTACACGGATCTGGATACGAAGGGCTACAACGGCGTGGGCATCGACCTTCGCTACCTGCCCACTCCGAACATCAAGCTCGGCGAGTTGACGGCCTACGCAGTTCACGACGCGGAGGCGAAGAAGCAACAGTGGAAGTACTCATACCGGCATTCCGAGGACAACCTTCCGGGCGGGTTGCGAGCGGTGGTCGATGTGGAGGACTTCTCCGACCTCGACTTCTTCCGCAAGTTCGATCAGGATCCGCGCCTGCATACGCTGTCGCAGATCTATTCGTCGGCTTACCTGACGAAGAATCGCAACGCGTACTCGTTCAACCTTCTGGCCGACCGCCGCGACATCATCCTGGGCCACGTCGACCTCGCCGATCCGAATTCTCCGATCCAAAAACAGCGCTTCGAGCAGCTTCCGTCGCTACAGTTCCGCGTCTATCCGAACCGCGTGGCCGGCTCACCGCTCTACTTTTCGCTGGAGTCCTCGATGTCGCACCTGGTGACCAGCGGTCTGGTCAACGGTCCTTCGGCGGACTACTACCGCGGAGACGTCTTCCCCACGCTCTCGATGCAGATCCACACGCCGAGCTGGTTCTCCATCCGGCCTCAGATCTCGGCGCGCGAGACCTATTACACGTCGAGCCTCGATCCTACGACGACGCAAACCGGAACCCGCACGACCCTCGACGAGTCGCTGCGACGTTTCTACGCGCAGGGACAGGTGGAAATCATCGGGCCGTCATTCTCGCGGGTCTACAACGAGGAGCTGGGAGCCTTCTCAAAGTTCAAACACGTCATCGAGCCGCGTTTCCGCTACGTCTACACGACGAACGTGAGCGATCAGAATCGGGTCATTCGGTTCGACACCGTCGATTCGCCGTTTCTGCCGATCGTGCGTGATTCGGTCGAGTATTCATTGACTCAGCGGCTGATCGGAAAGGAGAAGGGAGCGACCGGCAACGCCCGCGAAGTGCTCTCCTTTTCGCTGAGTCAGACGGTCTCGCTCTCCAAGCCAGTCACCAACAGCACCGGGGGAAACCTCCCAGGCAGCTCCGTTTCGCCAGGCGAGAACAACAAGTTCACCCCGCTGCTGGCCAGCCTGCACATCAACCCGTTTCAGTCGTTCACCATCGACGCGAGCACCACGTTCGGAAACGTCTCGCACCAGCTCGATCAGACCAGCCTTTCGGCAAACATCAGCGGCACGGGGAAGAACACGGACAAATACGTCAGCTTCACGTGGTTCGCTTCGTTTCTGCAGCCGGGCCAGCCGGCGGGCACCGACTCCAGCCAGATCCGCCTGAACACCGGGTCGTCCCTTCTGCGCGACAAGATCCGCGCCGACGTGCAGCTCAACTTCGACGCGAAGAAAGGGACATTCCTGGAGCAGCGATATCTCATCGGCGGAACCGCATCGTGCTACGGCCTGGCCATCGAGTACCGCCGCTACCTGGTTTATGATCCGACGCCGAAACCGACCGGCAACTTCGGCATTGTCGTCACGCTGAAAAATGTCGGGACGATCGGGACCCATTAGTCCTGCGCCCTGCGTCCTGAGTCCTGCGTGCGAACGGACACAGGACGCAGGACACAGGACACAGGACCAATGACGGCACGAGCACATGAGCGCATGAAGGGTCTTATCTTGTCGGGCGGCAAAGGCACGCGCATGCGGCCGCTCACTTACACCTCGGCCAAGCAGCTCATCCCGGTGGCCAACAAGCCGGTGCTGCAATACGGAATCGAGGCAATCGTGGCGGCGGGGATCCCGGACATCGCCATCATCGTCTCCCCGGAAACCGGCGATGAGATCCGGCAATTCATCGGGGATGGCAGCAAGTTCCGGGCGAATGTGACCTATGTGGAGCAGGATGCACCGCGCGGCCTGGCGCATGCGGTCCTCACCGCAGAGAATTTTCTCCGCGGCGCTTCATTCGTCATGTATCTGGGGGACAACCTTCTCCAGCACGGCATCACGCCGCTAGTCGAAGAGTATCGCTCGCTCAACTGCAACAGCGAGATCCTGCTGACCCGCGTGCCGAACCCCTCTCAATTCGGCGTGGCCGAGCTCTCCAGCGACGGCCGGGTCATCAGGCTCACGGAGAAACCGAAAGAGCCGAAGTCGGACCTGGCCCTGGTCGGCGTCTACATGTTCGACGAGCACATCTTCGACGCGGCGAAGGCCATCAAACCGTCGAAGCGCGGCGAGCTGGAGATCACCGACGCCATTCAATGGCTGCTCGATAACGGCTTCTCCGTTCATCCCCACATCGTCAAGGGATGGTGGAAGGACACCGGGATGATGGAAGACATGCTGGAGGCGAACCGCACGGTGCTGGACACGTTCGAGCGCAGCGTGCGAGGCGTGATTTCCGGGCAGAGCGCCATCGAGGGAAAAGTGGTCGTGGAGGAAGGGGCGCAGATCGTCGATTCGGTCGTTCGCGGCCCGGCCATCATCGGGCGCGAGGCGAACATTCAACACGCGTACGTTGGCCCCTACACCTCGATCGGCAATCGCTGCTCGCTGGAGTATTGCGAGATTGAGAATTCGATCGTCCTGGAGAATTCGACGATTGCCCACGTGGATGGACGCATCGAGGCGAGCCTCATCGGCAAGAACGTGAAGATCGTCCGCACACACCGCATGCCGGCCGCTTATCGCTTCATGCTCGGCGACAACAGCGAAGTGGGAATCACCTAGTGCGGCGGTTGCTGGTCGCCGCGACTCTCGTCGCTCTTCTTTTCTGCCAAAGTGAAAAACGTCAGCAGGCGATCGCCGCGGCGATGGAGCAGACGCTCACCGAAATGCGCAAAGCGATCCGCGATTTCCGCGCCGATCACAAGCGTCCGCCTGCCGCTCTCGACGAGCTGGTGAAGAACCGCTATCTGCGCACGATTCCGCGCGATCCGGTCACCGGCGCGACGGACTGGCGTGTGACGATGGAGGAGTCTGTTCGCATCGATGATTTCAAGGCCCAGGCAAGAGAGTCTGTGCCACAAGGGATCGCCGACGTGCACAGTGCCGCGCCGGGCACCGACGCCCACGGCAAGCCGTGGTCGGAGTACTGATGCCGAACGTCTACACCTTCAAGGATTTCGAGGGAAGCAGCCATCGCATCCTCATCGATCTAATCCAGCGCTTCGCCGGCGGTGGGGGGATGCTGCTCGATCTCGGCGCCGCGGGAGGAGAGCTGGGCGCCGCGGTGCGCGATCAGTTCGATCGGACGATCGGATTCGAGTACGACGTCGATCGCCTGGAGCAGCTCCGAGGACGCTTCGACCAGGTGGTCATCGCCGATCTGGAAACGATCCGCAGGCTGCCCGCAAAAGCCGACGCCATCGTGCTGGCGGACATCCTGGAACACTTGCCCCATCCCTTGACGCTGTTGAAGTGCGTTCGCCAGTCGCTCACCGACGGCGGACACCTCTTCGTCTCCGTGCCGAACATTGCCAACGTCACCGTGCGCATCGGATTGCTCTTCGGCATCTTCGAATACCGCGAGCGCGGCATTCTCGACGAGTCGCACCTCCGCTTCTACACGATGCGAGCGATCAAGCGGGAGATGGAGAACGCCGGCTTCCGCATCGTGGCCATCCGCGGATCCTCGGTTCCGCTGCGGCTGATCGTTCCGTGGATGCCGGAATTTCTGCTTCGCATCGGCGAGCGCCTACTGACGATCGTCACGCGCATCTGGCGGTCGCTGTTCGCCTACCAGATCATCATCGTCGCGTGTGCGGACCGGCTTTAGCCGGTCGGCCGGCTGAAGCAGGCCCTCACGCTGTCGATAACAGAGAGCGCGATCGCCGCAATCAACGCCGCCGCCGAGATCCACCACCATCCGAGCGCAAGCCGGCGCGAAAAGACAATACGGTGAGTCCCTGCTGGCACGCGGACGCCGGCGAACAGCAGATTGATCTCCACGGGGCGAGCCTCGCGCCCGTCGATGGTGACGCGCAGCTCAGGCGTCAGCTTCTCCGACGAAGCGAGAAACGCCTCCCCCGCCGCCTGCACGTCGATCACCTGCTCATCCTCCGCATACGACCTGAGGACGACGTCGGCGCCGGTCAGTGGGGCGCCAGCGCCCTCGCCGGCCTCGGTGAGAATGGCTTCCCGCGCGAAATCGAGGTCTGTCGCCGCCAGAAACTGCTGCTCGCTCATTTTGCGCAGCCGCGTCACCCCATGAAACCGCGGCAGCTCGGCCACGTTGCGGAACAGCCGCCCGTCAGGAAGCTGACGGTCAAAGATCACCGGCACCTCCACTCGCCCGTAGAACAGCGGAGCATCGCCAGGAACGGTCGTCATCCCTTTCAGCATCGACCCGCGGATTCCGATGGACTGCACCCGCAGCACGATCGATCCGCCGACCGCCTGCAGGGGAACATAGATTTTCCCCATCACGCCGATGTCGGCGGGTGCCCATGCGCGTGCGTAGACGATCTTGCCGTCGCGCAGGAGCCAGACGTTCAGACGCGCGGCGCCGGACGTTTTCTCCACAGTCACGGGCAGCTCGATCGCGTAGAACGGCTCCGGCCCGACCGCGACGTGCCGCTGGAGGGTCATGCCCGGAGTGAGAATCAGCGGCGAGATGATCTCCTTGACGCCGGGCTTCGTTCCACCGAACGTCGTCCACTTGACGATGTCGATGCCGTTCTGTTCGATGAAGTAGCGCACTCCGAGCATCGATACGAGCGGGTCGCTGAAGTTGAATTTGAGGCTGTTGAACTGAATGACCGTCCCCGGGTTGGAAAACGACGTCGGATCGATTCGTTTCAGCAGCCGCCGGTACTTCGCCTCCGACGAGAAATGGCTGCGGATGTCTTCCAGCCGGTAGAGCTCCGAGGAATTCGGCCAGAGAAAATCGAAGGTCGGCGCGATGCGAAATGGTTTCTGCTGCGCCCGCAGGAACGCGATCGTCGGAGTGCTGGGCGGCGTCGCCGCGCGCGGTTCGAGATAGGGATAGAAGCGGCCGGCGAATATGGCGAGATCGCCTGCCGCGAGCACGGCGATCACCGCGGCCATCAGCGCGCGCCGCCAACGGATCAGCCACGCGCTTCCGGCGGCTGAGAGATATCCGGCGATCACGGGCAGGAGAAGGACGAGGCGAGTCAGCGGCGAATACTTGAAGCCGGGAATCTGGCCGATCAGCGTTGTCAGAACCGGCAGGCCGAACATGCACGCCAGGACGACGGCAAGCGCGGCGAGCCAGAACCATCGCGATCGTGCGCGGCGGCTGAGGATCGCTGCGATGGCCAGAGGAATGGCGATCAGACCGACATAGACGGTCGTTTCGAGATAGTTGTTGAGGCGGCCGAGGGCGGGATCGCCGTCCCACTTGTGATAAGCGGGATTGCCGAGGCGATCGGGGCGAATGAAGCTGGCGAAGTGACGGAGCGGAAAACGGTACTCAGTGGCCGCGTTCACTCTCGTCTCGAGATAGCCGCTGCGGCGAACGAATTGCACGAACGGGATGAGCGAGGGGAGAGCGATCAGCCCGCCGAGCGCGGCGGCGATCGCCACGGTCGCTACGCGCCGGAGCACGATCCGGCGCTCGCGGAGCAGCAGAAACAATCCGTAGATTGCGCAGAGCCAGGCTCCGTAAGCCATCGTCGCCGGAAAGCCAGCAACGGCGTACGAGAGCGCGATGAGGACGACGATCCACGCCGGCGTCCGCTTCCCGCGCGCCGTGCGCACCACGATCCAGAGAAGCGCGGGATAGAGGGCGGTGGCGTTTGTGGCTTGCCACCACCAGCGCACGGCGACCGGCCCGGCGGCAGCGACGACGATCGCGCCAATCGCAGCAGCGCGCTTTCCGAGCCGCTCCTCGCGCAACCAGAGATACGCGAACAGAAACGCGACGTTCAGCTTGAGAGCAATGATTCCGGCGTAGACGCACCAGAGCGGGAGTACGAAGGTCGGAATCAGGATCAGAGGCGAGAGCACGGCGGCCGCCGACGATCCGAAGCCGGGGATGCCGCTGGCCACGAACGGATTCCAGTGAAAGGCGCGCCAGTCGCTGCGCAGCAGGGACATCAGCGGGTAGTACGCGGTGGGTGGATCGTTGAGCAACGAATTCTGCACGTCGGCCGACCCAACCGCCCGCCACGGATCGAAATTGAAGAAGACGTCATTCGGCGACACGACACGGCCCATGAAGAGCGTGGGAAAGAAGAAAACGAAGTGGTACACGGCCAGCGCGATGAGGGCGGTGCCGTGTTTGCGGAGGAAACGCAACTGCATTGAGTTTATCCTGAGCCTTCGCACTTTCCGTCAAGGCGGCGGCAAGCCGCCGCACTCCGAAGAATGTACGAACGAAAAACGCTTCTCATCGCCGCCGACCTCGACCGGTCGTTCCACGAACAGGCGTTGCGCGACCCGCGGTTCGAGATCCTGGATCGTCCGGTGCGGACCGAAGAGGAGCTGGCGGCCGTCGTTTCTCCCTGTCAGATCCTGGTCACGCGCTCCTACAACCGAGTCAGCCGGCGGGTGATGGAGTCGGCGCCGCGGCTCGAGCTGATCGCGCAGGGGACCAGCGGAACGGACAACATCGACGTGGAGGCGGCGCGACAGCGGGGGATCACCATCGTCAGCCTGCCCGGTGAGAACGCCAATGCGGTGGCCGAGCTGGTGCTGGGGTTCATGATCGCGCTCACCCGCACGGTTCCCGCGTCGACCCGCGAGCTGGCGGCCGGCGTCTGGAATCGTTATGACTGCGCCACGCGTCACGAGCTTCGCCACTACATGCTGGGCATCGTCGGCCTGGGCGAAGTGGGGCGGCGCGTGGCGCGCCTTGCCGCTCTCTTCTCCATGCGCCCGCAGGCCTTCGATCCGTACATCAGCGACGAGGATTTTGCGGAGCGCGGCGCTTCTCGAGTCCCTTCGCTCGACGCGCTGCTTCGCACGAGCGACATCGTGACGCTGCACGTTCCTTTGACCGGGGAGACTCGTCGCATGGTGGGACGAAAACAGATCGGCTCCATGCGGCGGGGAGCGATCCTGATCAACGCCGCCCGCGGCGAGGTGCATGATCAGAAAGCCGCACTCGACGCCTTGAAGTCCGATGCGCTCGGGGGACTGGCCCTCGATGTCTTCGATCCGGAGCCGCCGACGACTGGCTTTCCTGACGATCCGCGCCTGATCCTCACGCCGCACATAGGCGGTTGTACGTTCGAGTCCAAGGCAGCCATCGGCGCAAAGCTGTACGAGAAGATCGCGGCGTTCTACGCCTCGCGCTGATCGCGTACCACAAACGCTCCGTCGCGCAACACATTGCGCACGAGGTTCACGCCGAAGTGGTAGACGAGGTGGAGATAGTTCGGCGCGTCGAGCAGGACGAGATCGGCGCGTTTGCCCACCTCGATCGATCCGATCTCCGCGGCTAGCCGGAGGGAGAACGCGCCGTTGAGGGTGGCGGCGGTGAGCGCCTCCTCGACGGTCATCTTCATTTGCAGCGTGCCGAGCTGGATCACGATCGGCATCGACTCGGTCATCGATGAGCCGGGGTTGCAATCGGTGGAGAGCGACACGATCGCTCCCGCCTCGATCAGACGCCGAGCCGGCGCGTAGCGATCGGACATCAGGAAAAAGCTCGTGGCCGGAAGCAGGTTGGCCACGGTATTTGATTTTGCGAGGGCCGCGATTCCGGCATTGGACACATGCATCAGGTGATCGGCAGAGGCGGCGCCGACCTCCACGGCCAGAGCGGCCGCCCCGGCATCGCTGAACTCGTCCGCGTGCAGCCGCGGCGTCATGCCCAGCTTCGCGCCGGCGCGCAGGACTCGCTCCCCCTGCTGCCGGGTGAAGACGCCGCGTTCGACGAAGGCGTCGCAGAAAACCGCGAGCCTCTCGCGCGCCACGGCCGGCATGATCTCATCGACGATCTGATCGACATACGAAGGATCGCGGCTTTCCGGTGGAAACTCGTGCGCAGCCAGGCACGTCGGCAGCAGGCGCACGGGCGCTCGCTCCTCTGCGGAGCGGACGGCCCGAAGCTGCTTCAGCTCGTCCGCCACGTTAAGGCCGTAGCCGCTCTTCGCCTCCGCGGTGGTCGTCCCGTGGCGCGCCATCGTCCCGGCGCGCTGCAGGACGTTGTCCACGAGCTGTCGCTCGCTCGCCGCGCGCGTGGCGCGGACCGTAGAGGCGATCCCGCCGCCCGACGCGGCGATCTGCTCATAGCTTTCGCCGCTCAGCCGCCGATTGAACTCCGACTCGCGAAATCCGGCGAACGGCAGATGGGTGTGCGTGTCGACGAAGCCGGGGATGGCGGTGGCACCGCGCGCGTCGAAGTCCTCATCGATGGGGATCGTGTTCCCGCGCTCGGGCCCGACGAATGCGAAGCGGCCGTCGCGGATGACGATGACCGCTTTCTCCTGCACGCGAAGCTCGCGCAGGGAGCGTCCACGCACGGCGGTGCTGCCGATGGGCGTAGCAATTTGAGAGAGATTGCGAATCAGCAGCGCCATGCAACCCCTGCTCGCTGCTCGCCGCTCGCCGCCCGGCTACTCGCTTTTCCGATACATCGATGTGATCGGCAGCTCGTTCGCTTCCTGCTCCGCATCGAGCATCAGGAGCTGCTGGATGGTGTCCAGCGTCGCCGTGAGCTTGTTGCGCGCCTGGCGGCGCTCCATCTTCAGATCCTGGATGGCCCGCTCCAGGTCGGCGACGCGAGCCATGGCTTGCGACACCAGCCGCTCGGACAGCAGCTCGGCATCCTTGACGATCAGCTCTCCCTCTTTGCGCGCGTTGGCTTTCACTTCCTCCGACACTTTCTGCGCTGAGAGGAGAGTGTCCTTGAGGATGCGCTCGCGCTGGCTGTGCTCCTCCATCTCTTCCCGCAGCATGCCGTTCTCGCGCGACAGCCGATCGACATCTTTGACCAGCCGCTCGATCTCTTCGGCCACCAGATTGAGGTAGCCGTGCACTTCGGCGGGCTCGTATCCCTTGAATTTTTTCGAGAAAGTCTGCTTCTGGATCTCGAGTGGTGTGAGGTCTTGCATCGACGCCCTCCCGACACTTACTGGAAAAGTATAAGCCCGTAGAGGTAGGTCACCACGCCGCGGATGATGAAAAGGGCCAGCAGGAGCAGGAGCGGGGACCAGTCGATCCCTCCGGTCTTGTAGGGCGGAAGAAGCCGGCGGAACGGACGAAGGAACGGGTTGGTCATCCGGGTGAAGATCTCGTTGAGCTCCATCAGGAGGTTGTGCGCCGTCCGGTAGCGCCAGCGAAAGGATGTCTGGGAAGCGAAAAAGAGGATCCAGGAGATGATCACCCAGACGATCACGATCCACTCGATGACCTGGAGAAGGATGAGGAAGGCCTGGATGAAAGGCTTGAGGATCCCCATCAGCCGCGGCTCCCGAAGATCGCCCGCCCGATGCGCACCATAGTCGACCCTTCTTCAATGGCCATTTCGAAATCGTCGCTCATCCCCATCGACAACTCTTCCAGCCCCAACGCATCGCGCATGCTCCGCAGTTGCTTAAAGTGATTACGCGTCTCCTGGAGAGACGACACGGGCGGCAGGGCCATCAGCCCGCGGACGCGCAGCGCGCCGATGCGCCGCACATCGCGCGCCAGAGCCTCGAGCTCCGCGGAGGTCGCGCCGCTCTTCTGCGGCTCGTCGCCGATGTTCACTTGAAGGAGGACATCCTGCGTCTTTCCGGCCCCTTCCGCGGCGCGGGCGATCTTTTCCGCCAGGTTGACGGAGTCGACGGTCTGGATCATGTCGAACAATGCGACGGCGTCCTTCGCTTTGTTCGACTGCAGATGTCCGACCAGGTGCCATCGCGCGCTTCGCTGGACGGCCGGTTTCTTTTCGCGCGCTTCCTGCACGCGATTCTCGCCGATCTCAGCGATGCCCGCGGCGATCGCCTCATCGACCATGGCCGCGGGAAACGTCTTGGACACTGCGACCAATGTCACCTCGCTTCGATCGCGCATCGCGCGCGCACAGGCAGCGGCGATCCGCTGCTCCACCGCGGCGAGATTCTCACGAATCGACACGATGCCTTTCCAGGGCGCGCCCGGCCGCGCGGTCGACGGCCAGATTGGCCAGACGATCGGCCTCCTTGTTTCCGGCGCGGAGCGTATGGCGGATTTTGAAGCGTCGAAAGCCGCGGGCCATCCGCTGGGCCTCCTCGTACAGCGGGATGAGATTGGCGTGCTTCACCCGGAACTTGCCGAGCATCTGGTTCACCAGCAGCAGCGAATCGGAGATGATCTCCACCTCGGTCGCTCCCTCATCCCGGGCCAGGGCCAACGCATCGATCAGTCCTGCGTATTCGGCGACGTTGTTGGTGGCTGTGCCGAGGAAGCCGGAGACGGAGAGGATCTCGCCTTTGTCGGTGGTCATGTAAACGCCGTACCCGGCGGGGCCTGGGTTCCCGCGCGAGGCGCCATCGACGAATGCGGTGACCTTCAGGATGGCGCCTTCTCGAAATAGAGAATGCGATGACATCCTTCGCAGTGCACCAGTTCGCCTCGCTGGAGCTGTTGCATGAGAGCGGGGCGAACGCGGGTCCGGCATGCGCTGCATGAATCGTTCACCACGCGGGCCACGGCCACGTGCTGCCGCTGTTTGAAGATCTGGTAGAAATTTCGTTTCAGGCCGTCGGAGAGCTGGGCCTCGATCGACGCGACGCGCGCCTTCAGTTGCTGGACTTCCGTGCGCAGATCGCCGAGGGAGTGCTGCCAGGCGTCGTGGGCGACGTCCCACCGCGATTTGAGTTCGGCACTGCCGGTGCGGAGCTCATCGAGATCCTTCTGCAGCGCCTCGACATCGGTCATCGTCTTCAGCTCGGAGTCTTCCAGCTCTTTGACATGCTTACGGGTGGCGTCGATCTCTTTCCACGCCGCGGCGTACTGCTGCTGGTTTTTCACCTGCATGAGCTGCCCCTGATACTTCTTGAGCATCTCCTGCTCGTCAGCCAACTCGCCATCGACCCGCCGCCTCTCTTTGGAGAGCGATTCGATGGACTGCTCGAGGCGGGACATGTCGTCGTTCGCCTGCTGCCATTCGCGATCGATGGCGGCGAACGATTCCGGTTTGCTGGTCAACTGCTTTTCACGATCACCGAGCTGCGTCAGAACGTTCTGCAGCTCCCACAGTTTTTCAACGTCCGGGTTCAACCAACCCTCCGCCGACAAAAAAGGCGTTCCTGTCGAGGAACGCCTTGGTGGATCTTCCGATCGATCGCTCGGGACCCTTCATCTCTGTTTTGATGAGAAGCTGCATCGCACTCCTGGTGGGTCCACCAGGATTCGAACCTGGGACCTGCCGGTTATGAGCCGGTAGCTCTGACCGCTGAGCTATGGACCCCGCGGACGCGCGATTCTAGCAAACAGGGGGCGGCCCGACGAAGGAATTCGCGCTCAGCGGATCTCGACGTGGTCGCCTACCGTCATGGAGCGGCGCATCAGGAGGACCTTGGCCGTAGCCGTGTGACTCTCTGACGTCAGCACTCCCAGCTCGCCGAGAATCTGCCGCGGCTGGCCCCGCTGGGGGCTCTCACGGAAGACCGTGAGGAAGTCGCCCGGCATCACCTGATCGTCGCGGCCGAGGTTGATCTGCACCAGCTGGCCGTCGCCGATCGCGCCGATCGCTGAGCCGCCCAGAAACGCCTCGGATTTCCACGAGCCGCCCGGTGCAGTCATTCCCGTTCCAGCCAGAGCGTGGACGATGTATCCGGTGATCTTGCCGCTGGCCGGATCGCAAAACGCCGGCAGCGACGGTATGCGCGCCAGCGGGATGGGCAATTGCGGCATCGGTTTCAGACGTGCCCCCGGTGGAATGTCGTGGCAGGACTGCGTGATGATGCCGCGCGAGTGAGTTTCATCAGCGCAGAGCACGCGAATCTGTCCCACAAACTGGTAGTGGCGTCCGATGACTTCCTCTGTGTGCGGATTCTCCACCAGCTCGTCAGGCATGACCGCAAGATAGGTTTCGCCCGCCACCAGGCCTGAGGACGTACCGCCATCGAGATAGACGAGATCACCGGCGGATCCGGTCAGCGACTGGCGGGTGGCGCCCTTTTGGTACCGCGTCTCCACGTCTTCGTACGAGGAAACGCTGTTCGGCATCGGCTCTCGCGGATCGCCGATGTAGCCGTAGCAGTAAATGTCGTACTCCGTTCCCAGCGGCACCGGCGACGCCGTGCCGCCCACCGCGTCTGCCGCGGTGATCTGTGGCCGGGGTACTGCCTGTGTGCCTAGCTCGTGCTCGCGCCCGCCCGTGGGGCCTGTCTCTGCAGTCGTCCCCGCGCCGGTTGCGCCCGCGCCGGTCGTGCCCGCACCGGTCTGACCTGCGGCTCCCACGGTTCCGGGCTGCACCTGTCGAGCAACTTCACCTTCGACCAGAAGCACGTCGCCGGGATAGATCCAGTGAGCGTCGGTGATCCAGGTGTTCGACTCCCAGAGTTGCGGCCAGAGGTAACCGTTCTGATAGAACTGAATGGCCAGGCCCCAAAGAGTGTCGCCGGCTTTGATGGTGTATGTTTTGGCGTTCGGCGGATACGACGCCGGATCAGGAGGATTGTACGGAGTCCAATGATCGCCAACGCGATGGAGCTCGCGCGGCGGATGCGATGAGGACTTCGGCGTCGGCTTCGCGCCGAACGCGGGCATCATCACCGCCAACAGGAGAATGGGAGCCACCCGACGCACACTGACCATCTATCCCCTCCCAAAAAATGTCGAGCGAAATAACCTTAGCTCAACGGGAAGAAACGGTCAAGTATTGGCAGGAATGGGGGTTAGTCAGCGCAGAGAGGAGCTGTCCAGCTCCGTGCCGGCAGCGGTTCCCCGCTGCTCGTCATACGCCTTGAGCTGCTGCGTGCGCTGCTGGTAGCGGTTGAGAACCTTCTTCACGTACGAGCGTGTCTCGTCGAAGGGCGGGACGCCGCCGTAGCGCTTCACGTTCCCTTCGCCGGCGTTGTACGCGGCGATGGTCTTCTTCAGGTTGCCGTCGAATCGACCCTGCAGGTATTTGATGTACTTCACGCCGGCGTCGACGTTCTGCGCCGGATCGTAGAGATTCCTCGCTCCCAGCCAACGGCCGGTGCGGGGCATGAGCTGCATCAGCCCGCGGGCTCCAACAGCGGATTGAGCGCCCTTGTGGAACCGCGATTCCGTCTCCATGACCGCGGCGACCAGCACCGGATCGACGTCGTACTTCTGCGACTTCTCGTGGATGATGTCGCCAAAGGGAATCGCGTTGGCGAAGAAATCGCGGCGGATGGCGGTGTTGATCCGAGCCATCTCTTCGTGAAAGACATCGCGCTTCTGCAGCTGCGCCTGTCCGTTCAGCATGGGAATCCAGCGATCGTCGAACAGAGCGAGCTTGTGCGAGACCATACGGTCCGGGAAGAGACGGGAAAGTTTGAACACCGAGTTCGCGGCGAAGCCGTCATTCAGCCTGGCCACAACCTTATCGCGAGATCCCTGCTGCTGCTTCACCAACCGAACGGCATCGAGGTCCTTCTGCACGAGGAAATGGACGTTCTGAAGAGCCTCCGTCGCACCGCCGATCGAGAATGCGGCGCCCAGCGCCAGCGTCGCTGCGGCCCGGCTCATGATCCACCGGACAGACCGGCGGCGTTCCGCGAGGCGGCGGGCTCTTGCTGAGCGAACTGACAGGGAATCCACGAGATGTCGTTTCTTCATTGTTTTCAGTTATTTAGCTATTAATAACTTTCAAGTCTCTGGAAGCGCTCGTGAAAACCAGAGCTTGAGGGGTGTTATGCCATCCTGAGCTCGCTTGAGATGTAAGTGCTTGCAAATCAGCAGATTACTCGCTGAAAACTTCCGCTGTAAACCGCTCGATTCTGGTATCAGGAAGGCGCCAGCTACCTGGGGGCAGTCCAGCTTTCGCACAGGTCTGTTCGAGGAAAGCCTCGCGATCCCAGCCGTACTCGGTTGCGACCTGCGGAAGGAGCAGGCCAGCATAGCGACCTCGGCTGATGATCAGCCCGTCCCGCCCGACCTCGATCTCGTCCGCGGTCTGCACGGTCTCGATCGGCCCCATGACCGAGATTTCCACCTGAAGCTTCAACATCTCCTCGACGCGGACCGGATAGAAGCGCGGGTCGCGCAAGGCCGCTGAAACTGCGCTTGTGGCGATCGCCTTGTAGAGGGGTTCCATCGCTCGAATCGATCCGATGCACCCACGCAGATCGCCAGCGGGCGTGTGAAGCGATACGAAGGCGCCGGCTGGTCGACGCAGCGCCTCCTCGAAATCTTCTTCCTTCCACTCCGTCGCACGACCGTGCAGCGCCGCATCGATGGACTGCCGCGCGATCTGGAGCAATCGTTTGCGCTGCGCTTCAGTGAGCATGCCCGTGGATCAACATCAGGTTGCGGATGTAGACGATCAAACCGGAGGCCTGTCCCACGATGAAGACTGGATCGCGGCGATGAATGGCGTAGGCGAGGGTGATCGAGCCCCCGATCACCGACAAATACCAGAACTGAACCGGAACGTGGCTCTCCCGCTTACGCTCCGAGGCGATCCATTGGACGATGAATCGCCCGGCGAAGAGAAACTGGCCGATAAAGCCGATGAGGACCCAGAAATCCCAAGAGCGCGGATCGAGGCTCACGACTCCTCTCTCGCCTTATAGTTCAGCATTCTTTTCCTCATCCAACGCACGGCGAAGCAATCCACCAGACCGCGCATGGCCCTGTTCATGGCGCCGTACTTGGACACGCCGAATTTGCGCGAGCGGTGGTTCACCGGCATTTCCACGACCTTGTAGCCCTGCAAGCGGACCAGCGTCGGGAGGAAGCGATGCATTCCTGTGAAGAGCCGGACGTGCTCGATGGCCTCCCGGCGCAGCAGCTTCAGCGAGCAGCCGGTATCAGTGATGCGGTCGCCGGTGATCCAGTTCCGGACACTGTTTCCGATGCGCGACTGCATCTTCCTGGCCCAGGTGTCCTGACGGTTGACGCGCACGCCGATGACCATGTCGGCACCCATCTCCTCGAGTCTCTTCATCATTCTGGGGATGTCCGCGGGATCGTTCTGCAGATCCGCGTCCAGCGAAACCACGAAGCGGCCGCGCGCGGCGCGCCACCCCGCGTCGAGCGCCGCAGTCTGCCCGCTGTTCTTCTCGAATGTCAGGACGCGCAGATTCGGCGTCTTCTCGCGGCTCTCTCGAAGAACGGCGAGGCTGCGGTCATTCGATCCATCATCCACGGCGATCATCTCGTAGGCCCACGGGGTCCCGCGCAGCGCTGCGGCGATCTCTTCGAGAAGAACGGGGATGTTCTCTTCCTCGTTATAGACGGGAAAGACCACCGAGAGATGCGGCTGCGGCGGCGTCATTTCGGCAGTCTAACGCCGAAGACGCGCTCGAAATTTACGGTGGTCTGCTCCGCTACGCGCTCCAGCGACACGTCCCAGAGCGTCGCCAGCAGCTCGGCAATCTTGATGACGTACGCCGGTTCATTGTCCCTCCCACGATAGGGCACCGGGGCCAGATAGGGTGTGTCGGTCTCGATCAGAACGCGATCGTGCGGCAATCGTTTCGCGCAGGCGCGCAGCGCTTCCGCCGTCCGGAAGGTGACGATCCCGGAGAACGAAATGAAGTAGCCGGCGTCGATCAGCGTGCGGGCCACATCCTCAGACTCGGTGAACGAGTGAAGGATGCCGCGTGGTCTCTCGCGCAGCAGCACGTCCAGCATGTCCTCTGTCGACTCTCGGTTGTGCACGATCACCGGCAGATCGTTCTCCTTCGCCAATGCGACGTGCCTCGCGAAAACCTCCAGCTGCGTCTCCCGCGGCGAGTGCATGTAGTGGTAATCGAGGCCGATCTCCCCGATGGCTACGACGCGCGGCGCAGCGGCCAGCCGCCGGATTTCGGCGAACGCAGCGTCGTTGCAATGCTTCGCATCATGCGGATGAAATCCTACCGCCGCCCAAACGTCGTCGTTCTTGCCGGCCATCGACACGGCCGCCGGAGCGTCCTGCGCGTTGGTCGCCGGAACGACGAAGCCGCGAACGCCCTGCTCTCGGGCGCGAGCGAGTGCCCCGTGCGCGTCGGACATGGTGAGGTGGCAGTGGGAATCCGTGAACCGCATCAAGCGCGCTCGACGAGCATCGACAGGCCCATGCCGCCGCTGATGCAAAGCGTGGCCAGGCCGATGTGCTGATCGCGAGAGTGAAGTGCGTGAAGGAGCGTGGTGGTGATCCGTGCTCCAGTGCAGCCGATGGGATGCCCGAGAGCGATCGCTCCGCCGTGCACGTTGAGCTTGTCCCGGTCGAAGCGCAACTCGCGCTGGCACGCCAGAACCTGCGCTGCGAACGCTTCGTTCAGTTCGATGAGATCGACATCCTGGAGGCCCATCCCGGTCTCCTCGAGGAGTTTCTTCGTCGCAGGCACCGGGCCGATTCCCATGATTTTCGGATCGACGCCCGCCTGGGAGTAGCCGACGATCCGGGCCATCGGTTTCAACCCATGTTTCTCCATGGCGACGCGGGTGGCCACGAGCATCGATGACGCGCCATCGGTCACGCCGGAGGAGTTGCCGGCGTGCACAGTTCCATTCTCACGGAAGACCGCAGGAAGTCTGGCCAGCGAACCGAGGTCGGTGTCGAAGCGCGGATGTTCATCGCGGTCGATGATCGTCGGTCCCTTTCTGCCTTCGATCGCGACCGGTACGATTTCATCGCGGAAGCGATTCTGCTCGTATGCCATCTTTGCCCGCTGCTGCGTCTCAACCGCGTATTCATCCTGCTCTCGGCGCGAGAGCCGATACTGATCGGCCAGCGTCTCGGCGGTAGCGCCCATCATTTCGTCCGCCAGCGGGCACATGAAGCCATCGCGAATCATGCCGTCGACCACTTCGCCGTCGCCCATTCGCATCCCCCAGCGGGCGCGAGTCAGCAGATACGGCGTGTTCGACATCGATTCCGTGCCGCCGGCCAGGACCACATTGGCGTGGCCGAGGCGGATCTCGTCGGCCGCATTCATGATGGCTCGCAATCCCGATCCGCAGGCCTGATTGACCGTGTAGGCCGGCACCTCGTGAGGCAATCCGCTCTTGATGGCGATCTGGCGCGCGACGTTCGGCCCCACGCCCGCTTGACGCGCGTTGCCGAAAATCACTTCGTCGATCGCCTTCCCATCAATGCCGCTCCGGGCGATCGTCACCTTCGCGCTCTCGGTTCCCAATTGCGCTGCCGTGAGCGACGACAGCCCGCCGCCGAACTTGCCGATCGGTGTGCGGACGGCAGCGATGAGGAAGATGTCGTCGTTCAGTCTTGCCATGTTCGCTGGGTTTCTCGGTTGCTCAGTTGCTGAGTGCCTGAGCAACCCGGCAACTCAGCAACCCAGCAACTGTCGTACGGTCCCGTAGTAAACATCAATGGCGGCCAACAAATCCCGCTTCGCAATCCGCTCGTCCGCTCCATGTGCATCGAGAATCGATCCGGGTCCGAAGAGCAGCGGCTTCCCCAGGTTTCCCAGGTGCGGCACGTCGGTGTTGAACGCAACAATGGTGGAGGGCGCGTCTTTTGGTACAACCATGAATTGCGGCGGGTTGCCTCGGGCCGCCGCGATCCGGCCGCCAAAACGGGCGACCAGCCGCTCCAATTTCGCGCGGACCTCGGCCGGATCGGCCACCGTTCGAAACATCACGTCGCATTCGGCCGACCCGGCGATGATGTTCGGCTTCTCGCCGCCGCGCACCACGCCGACGTTCGCCGTCGCCTTGCCCAGCTTCTCATGCGACCCCCAGTCGGTACGGTTGATCTCCGCGATCGCGGCGATCATCTTGTTGATCGCTGAATCGCCGCGCTCCGGATACGCAGAATGCGCGGCGACGCCCTCGAAGCGCAGCGTGCAGGTCAGTGCCCCTTTCGATGCGCGGGCGAACTTCGACTCGGTCGGCTCGCCGACGATCACGTATTCCGATCCGAGCCCGGCGAATTCGATGTTCGCGCTCTTCGCGCCGATCGAGTCGGTCTCTTCGCCCACGACGAGGAGAAACGCAAAATCGCCGATGCCTTCCGCCCGCAACCGCTCGCCCGCCACAATCATCGCTGCGATGACTCCCTTCGTGTCGCACGCTCCCCGACCGTGGACAAATTGATCGTCCACGCGCGATGCAAACCACGGTGGCACAGTGTCGATGTGCGAATTGAGAACGACGCGCGGCTTTCCTCCCGCCGCGGCGTAGAGATTGAATCGGGACTCGCTGACGGCATGCCGGCGAACCGAATATCCGAGCCGGGCCAACTCCTGATGCAGGAACTCCCCGACCGCCCGCTCCTCCTCGGTGGGCGAAGGAATGTCGATCAGTCTGCGGGCCAGCGCGATCGCATCGAGGCTCACAATCGAAATAGCTTACTCGTCGGGGCCGGTTGCAGGCATCGTGAAATCGATCTTCGTTGCCGTTCTGCTGTGCTTCGCCGCGGCAGCACACGCTGCAGACGTGACGTTTATCTCGCCGCAGGAGGGAGGACAGGCGCTCGGCCCGTTGCCGATCGAAGTGACCACGAGCGTGACCGGCGTGGATCGCGTGGAGTTCTACGTCGACGGCGCTTTGGTCGGGGTGGCGCGGAGGGCTCCATTTCGAATCGCGCACGATTTCGGATCGTCGCTCGCCAGCCACGAGATTGTGGCCAGGGTGTATTCGAACAGCTATCGGACGATAGATACGGCGCGGATCATCACCGCGGCGATCACCGCCGGCGAGACGCTGAATGTCGATCTGGTCGAAGTGCCGCTGCGCATCCGGTCGGAGCGAAGCGTTACCGCGAACGATCTGCGCGTCCGCGAAAATCAAGTCGATCAGACCATCCGGGAAGTGCGCGCGGACCGCGGAGCGGCGCGATTCGTCTTCGTCGTCGATCGATCGCTGAGCATGGGCGGCGGCAAACTCGAAGCCGCGCTGCGGGCCATCGATCGGGAATCGAAGCTGCTGCGGGCCGACGATCGCGTCGAGGCTGTGCTGTTCAACCACAACGTGATGAAGCCGCGGTCCGTCGCTCGTGGGGAGAGAGTCGCGGACATCTTCGGCCGTGTGACGCCGTCGGGCGGCACCTCGCTGCGCGACGCGGTGAGCTCGATCGCCTCCCGGGAGCGAACGTACGCGATCGTGATCACCGACGGCGGGGACCGCAACAGTTTCATGTCCGTGGAGGAAGCGCTGCGGAGGATCAGCGGGACGAAGACGATCCTCGACGCGATCGTCTTCGGCGATCCGAATCGCTTTCTGGAGCGGGCGGCCAAGAACACCGGCGGGGCCATCGCCCGCGTCGACACATCGACCATCGACAGCCAGCTCCGGCGAATGATCCAGGACATCAACAGCCGCTACCAGCTCGACTACCAAAGCCACGGAAATGGCAGCGGCTGGCGATCGATCAGCATCACGCCGCGGCGAAGAGACATCGAGATCCTCAACGCCCGCAAAGGTTACTTCGCCGAATGATCCTGCTCGCCGCTCGCCGCTCGCTGCTTGCGCTGCTCATCGCCACACCGCTGGCAGCGCAGACGCGCATCGCCTCAGACTTCGAGATCCAGCAGATGGAGC
>Ga0070708_100001179_pt1 | contig 20144 bp, 20 predicted proteins | sample KBSK5503metaG_FD_65469 | JGI IMG/M metagenome (GOLD analysis project Ga0070708, IMG submission 65469) | Corn, switchgrass and miscanthus rhizosphere microbial communities from Kellogg Biological Station, Michigan, USA - KBS K5-50-3 metaG | ecosystem: Host-associated > Plants > Roots >... | reverse complement strand
GGGCAGGAGCCGCGCGCGCGGAGAGAACACCTCTTCCAGCGCCTTGCTGAAGGGCACGGGCGTGTCCAAGGCGCCCACCCGCGACACGGGCGCGTCCAGCGCATCGAAGGCCTCGCTGCCGATCACCGCCGCCACCTCGCCTCCGAAGCCGCCCGTGGTCGGAGCCTCGTGCAGCACGAGAGCGCGGCCCGTCTTGCGCACGGATCGGAGCACGGTCTCGCGGTCCCACGGCAGGAGCGTGCGCAGGTCGATCACCTCGACCTTTCGGCCCTCCTCGGCCAGGCGCTGCGCGGCATCGAGGGCCCAGGACACGCCCACGGAGTAGGTGACGATGGTGGCGTCCGTGCCCTCCCGGGCCACGCGCGCCTGGCCCAGCGGCAGCGTGTACCAGCCGGAGGGGACGCCTCCGCGCGAGGAGCGGTACAGCAGCTTGTGCTCGAGATAGAGGACGGGGTTGCCGTCCTCGAAGGCCGCGGTCAGGAGGCCCTTCGCGTCGTAGGGCGTGGCCGGAGCGACCACCTTGAGGCCGGCGACGTGGGTGAACCAGGCCTCCACGTTCTGCGAGTGGAACGGCCCCGCGCCCGTGCCCCCGCCCACCGGCACCCGCACCACCACCGGCACCGCCGCCCCCCAACGGTAGTGGGTCTTGGCCAGGTTGTTGACGATCTGGTTGAACCCGCAGGTGATGAAGTCACCGAACTGCATCTCGACCATCGGCCGGAACCCGTCGAGGGCGAGGCCGAGGGCGGCCCCCACCGCGCCCGACTCGATGATGGGGGTGTTACGTACGCGCGCCTTGCCGAACTCCGCGACGAACCCTTCGGTCACCTTGAAGACGCCGCCGTACTCCGCGATGTCCTGGCCCATCAGGATCACGTCGCGCCGCCGCCGCATGACTTCGCCCAGGCCGTCCTGGATGGCGTCGATGTAGCGGCGCTCGGACGAGGGCGCCGACGGCGGCGGCTCCTCGACGCGCAGCGCACTGGGCGCGTACACGTCGGCCAGCTCGTGCTCGGCGTTGGAAACGGGATCGGGTGCGGCCAGGGCCTCGTCCACCAGCGCGTCGATGACCGGCTTGAGCTCGGCGCGCAGCGTCTCACGCGTCTGCTCGTCGAGCAGGCCGTGGGCGGAGAGCCACTGCTCGAAGCGGGCGACCGGATCCTTCCGCGCCCATTCCTCGATCAGGTGCTTCGGGACGTACGCGGTGCCGGAGGCCTCCTCGTGTCCGCGCATGCGGAAGGTCTTGAACTCGAGCAAGGTCGGGCCCTCGCCGCGCCGCGCCCGGGCCGCCGCTCGGCCCACCGCCTCCACCACCGCCAGCACGTCGTTGCCGTCGACGACCACTCCCGGGATCCCGTACCCGATGCCGCGGTCGGCGAGGTCGGCGCAGGCGTACTGCTCCGAGACGGGAGTGGAAAGGCCGTACTGGTTGTTCTCGATGACGAAGAGGACGGGCAGCTTCCAGACCGCGGCCAGGTTCACGGCCTCGTGGAAGTCGCCTTCGCTCGTCCCTCCGTCTCCGCTGAACGTGGCGGCCACGCGCCGTTCACCCCGCAGCTGAGCGGCCAGGGCCAGGCCGTCCGCCACCGGCACGGTGGCCCCGAGGTGGCTGATCATCCCGACGATGCGCTTCTCGAGCAGGCCGAAGTGGAACGTCCGGTCGCGGCCCTTGGTGAAGCCGCCGTCCTTGCCGAAGAGCTGGCGGAAGAGGCGGCCCAGGTCGACCCCGCGCGTGGTGAACACGCCGAGGTTGCGGTGCATGGGCAGGATCCAGTCGTCCGCCTCCAGGGCGAAGGTCACCCCGACCGCGATGGCTTCCTGTCCCATGCCCGAGAACCACTTGGAGAGCCGGCCCTGGCGCAGGAGGAGGAGCGCCTTCTCCTCGATCAGGCGCGGGAGGAGCAAGGCGCGGTAGAGCCGGCGCATCCGCTCGCCGTCGAGGCCGATGGCGGGCGTCGCCGGCGAGGCCGTGCTCTGGACATCGCCCATCCCGGCATTTCAGCAGGTGCGCGCGCCCGAGGCAACTGGCGAGGGAAGCGCATCGTATTGGCGATATCATCGCGGCCCCTTTCCAAGGAGGTTGCATGACGCGGCGCTGGGTTCTCGCGTACTCGGTCGTCCTTCTCCTCGGCGGCTCCGCGGCCGCCTCCGCCCAGCAGGACTTCAGCAAGGTCGAGGTGACCTCCGAGAAGATCGCGGAGGGCGTCTACATGCTCAAGGGCGCGGGCGGGAACGTCATCCATGGCGGCGACACCTTCTTCAACGGGATGTATCCGTTCATCGACCTCTCGAGCGGCGGATCGGTGAACGGAATGATCGCCGCCGCCGATCGCATGCTCGCGCTGGCCGGAGACGGCACGAAGATCATCCCTGGCCACGGTCCCCTGGGCACCAAGGCGGACCTCGAGGCCTACCGCGACATGCTGGCCACCGCGCGCGACCGCGTCGCGGCGCTGGTGAAGGCGGGCAAGACCCTCGAGCAGGTCACGGCCGCGAAGCCGACGGCGGACCTCGACGCGAAGTGGGGGCAGGGCTTCATCAAGCCCGACCCCTGGGTGTCGATCCTCTACAAGGACCTGAGCCGCCCGGCCGGCCGGTGACCAAGGGAACGTAGAGCACGGCGGCGCTGCGCAGCGGCGGCGACGTGCGAGGGGGGTTTCAGGGGGGGTCGCGAACGCCCATCTCGCGATGCGTGAGTGCCCCCCCTGACTTGATAAGCGTCTCCTCGACGAACGCGAGCCGCAGGGCGTAAAGGTGCTGGACGAGCGCGGGCTCGGTGATGCCGTGCCGGGAGCGCGGGTAGAGCATGAGCTGGAAGGGGCGCCGCACTTTCTGGAGCTCGTAGGCGAACTGCGTGGTGTTCTGCGGGTGCACGTTGTCGTCGATCGCGCCGTGGATGAGCAGCAGGCGCCCCTGGAGGTCGGCGGCGGCGCGCACGGGCGAGCTGCGGCGGTAGCCCTCCGCGTTGCGCGAGGGAAGGTCCATGTAGCGCTCGGTGAAGACCGAATCGTAGTTGTGCCAGTCCGTCACCGGACCCCCGGCGATGCCCATGGCGAAGCGGCGGCTGTGGGTGAGCGCGTAGGTGACCAGGTACCCGCCGCCGCTCCACCCGTTGATCCCGATGCGGTCCGGGTCGATCCATCCCTGCCCGCGCAGCCAGTCCAGCCCGTCCTCGACGTCGCGTAGCTCCAGCTCCCCGAAGTTGCGGTACATCGGCCAGGCCGAGACCGCGCCCTTGCCGCTGGCCGTACGGTTGTCGCACATCCAGACCACGACCCCGCGCTCGGCCAGGAGCTGATGGAAGAGGTACGTGGTGCCGCCCCAGGCGTTCTTCACCACCGGCGCGTGCGGGCCGCCGTAGGCGTGCTGGTAGACGGGATAGCGCTTCGAGGAGTCGAAATCGGGCGGGCGCAGGAGCAGGGCCTCCATGGGGAAGCCGTCACGCGTTGGTACGCGCACGAGCTCCGGCCGCCCGAGACGGTAGTCCGCGAGCGCGGGAACGGGGTTGGGATCGACGACCCGCACCTCGGCGCCGTCCGCGCGGTGCAGACGCACCTGGGGGGGCGTCGTGAGGTCGCTCCAGGTGTCGAGATAGAAGCCGAACGCCGGATTGAAGCTCGCGGTGTGCGTGCCCTCCCTGTCCGAGAGGCGCTGCCGGCCGGTGCCGTCGAGACGGATGCGATAGACGTCGCCGCCGATCGGGCTGCGCTCGGTGCCCGAGAAGTAGAGCCAGCCCCCCGTTTCGTCCACGCCGTGCACGGTGCGCGCTTCCCACTCGCCTCGCGTGACGGGCCCGATCAGCGTGCCGTCGGCGCGATAGCGGTACACGTGCTTCCAGCCCGTGCGCTCCGACACCCAGAGGAACCCGCCGTCGCGGAGCCAGGTGACGGCGTCCTCCTGCCGCTCCACCCAGGCCCTCGTCTTCTCGCGCAGGAGCGTGCGCGTGCGGAGGGTGGAGACGTCCACGTCGTCCAGATCCAGCCAGGTCTGGACGCGGTTCTGCACCTGGAAGACCACGCGCCGGCTGTCGGGGCTCCAGGTGACGTCGACCACCAGCGGCTCCTCGGCCGCATAACGGGAGAGGTCCACCCAGCGGGGGCTGCCCCCGGCCGCTTCCACGATCCCGAGCCGCACCTCGGGGTTGGGATCGCCCGCCTTCGGATAGGGCGTGTCGTCCACGCGGGGCGGCACGGCGATGTCGTCCACCAGCGGGTAGCGCGGGACGCGCGCCTCCTGGAGCTGGAGCAGCGCGAGCCGCCGCGAGTCGGGGCTCCACCAGTAGGCCTTGAAGTGGCCGCGGCCGTAGATCTCCTCCTGGTAGACCCAGTCGAGGATCCCGTTGAGGACGTCGGGGGATCCGTCACGCGTCAGCGCGCGCTCGACGGGGCGCCGGCCGAGCTCCACGACGTGGAGGTTGCCGCCGCGCACGAAGGCGACGCGGGATCCGTCCGGGCTGAAGGACGGCTCCGCTTCGGTGCCCGCCGTGCTCGTGACCCGGGTCAGCGTCTTCGCGCGAAAGTCGAACAGGAAGAGGTCGTCGGCGGCGGTGACGAGCAGGGCCGTGCGCCGCCCGTTCATGACGTACGAGGCCTGGTGGGCCAGGACGCGCGCCTGCTCGTCGCTCACTCCCGCGACGCCGCGCAGCCCGGATTCCAGCGCGCCCGCGTCGAAGAGAGGCTCCGTGCTCCCGCTCAGCGCGTCCACGAGGAGGTGGTCGGTGAGATGCGACCGGCGATCCGTCCGCGGCCAGTGGTAATGGCCGTCGTCGAACCAGCGGAGGCCGGTGACGGGATTCCCGAAAGAGGCCCCGCGGTCGGGGTCGAAGATGTCCGCGACGGTGAGGTCCTTCTGCGCCGCGCCGGCCGGCGGCGGGGCGGCCGCCGCCACCGGTGCCAGCAGCAGGAGAAGGAGGCCGAGGACGCGGCCGGGGCCGGTCACCCTACTTGGGGAGATCGCCCTTGACGACGGGGTAGCCGCCCGCCACCCATCCGTTGTAGCCACCCAGAAGCGCCTTGGCGTTCTTGACTCCGGCTTCGTCGAGCATTTGCGCCGCACGGGCGCTGGTGTGCTCGGACGGTCAAGCACAGTAGGCGACGATCGGCTTCCGGGTCGCCGTGAGGCGCGGGAGATGCTCCGCCCAGGCGGAGAGAGGCACGCTGATCGCGCCCGGGATGTGCCCGCCGCGATACGACTCGACGGAGCGGGTATCGATGACCAGGAGCTTGTCCTGGTCGTGCTGCGTCTTGAAGTCGGCCAGGCTGATGCGCGGCACGGTGGACAGGTCGCCTTCGGGGTGCGCGAGGCGGGGTGCCATCGCGAGGAGCGCGACGAGGGCCGCGCGCAGGGGCGTCGATTTCATGGGCGGAGCTCCCTCCTGGGGGCATGGGCGGCCGCGGGCCGCCTTCCCATCTTACGGCGAGGGGGCGCTGCGCGTGGAAGCCACGGGCTGGACGACCCCGCGCCGCAGCGAGGGCAGGGCACCGCCGCCGTGGATCAGGATGGCCTCGACCGATTGCGCGTCGAGCGGCGAAGAGAAGAGCCCGCCCTGCGCCTCCGCGCAGCCCAGGGCCTGGAGACGGGCGCGCTCCGCCTCCGTCTCGACGCCCGTCGCCATGACGGGAAGGGCCAGCGAGGCGGCCAACCCGAGCAGGGCGGGGAGGAAGGTCGCCGTCTCCCGATCCGTGGCGGAAGTCAGGCCGGCGTCGAGCTTGAGACCCCGGAGCCGGAAGCGGCGCAAGGCGTTGATGGAGCCGTAGCCGACTCCGAAGCGGTCCAGCACCACCCCGACGCCGAGGGCGTTCACCGACCCGAAGGCCGCCGCCACCGCGGAAGCGTCGCAGAGCAGCGTGTCCTCGCCGACCTCGAGGTCGAGGGCGGCGCCCGGGAACCCGCCCGCGTCCAGGGCGGCGCGCAGGTCGCCGGCCAGCTCGCCGCGCAGGAACTGAGGGGTGGAGACGTTGAGGGAGAGCCGGAACGGCAACCCGTAGTGCGCGCGCCAGCGTCCGGCCTGCGCGCACGCCTCGCGCAGGAGCCAGGTCTCGATGCGCAGGATGCCGCCCGCCGCCTCCGCCGCCACGAGGAAATCGAGGGGCAGGAGCAGGCCCCGCCAGCGCAGGAGCACCTCGAACCCGCGCAGCTCGCCCGTGACGAGGTCGGCGACGGGCTGGTAGTCGACGGAGAGCTCCTGCCGATCCAGGGCGCTGCGCAGGTCGCGCTGCATCCGTGCGCGCGAGGCGACGCGCTCGCGCATGGCCTCGTCGCAGATCTCCCAGCGGCCGCCGCCTTCCTGCTTGGCCCGGTACATCGCCGCGTCGGCGTCGCGCACGACGTCGTCCGCGCGCTCGTACGGCGTCAGGCTGAGGGCGACGCCGACGCTGGCGGACGGCACCGTCTCGTGCTCGCTGAGGACCACGGGCGTGGCCAGGGCGCGATGGACGCGGTCGGCGACGCCGGTCGCGTCGGCCACGTCCTGGATGCGCTCGAGGAGGATGGCGAACTCGTCGCCGGCGAAGCGGGCCACCGTGTCCCCCGGGCGCACGGAGGCCTCCAGCCGCCGCGCCACTTCCACCAGGAGCTGGTCGCCGGCGACGTGGCCGAAGGTGTCGTTGACCGCCTTGAAGTGATCGAGGTCCACGAAGAGCACCGCGAAGTGGCCCTTGCGCGTGCGGTGGCGCACCAGCGCGTCGTCCAGGCGCTCGGCGAAGAGGGCGCGGTTGGGCAGGCCGGTGAGGGGGTCGTAGGCGCGGCGGTCGGTCACGTCCGTCTGGGCGCCCGCCATGCGGTAGGGGCGGCCCTGGTAGCTGCGGCTGGCGAACCCGCGGCTGAGCACCCACCGATAGGAGCCGTCCTTGTGCCGCATCCGGTGCTCGTCCTCGAAGCGCGGGCTCAGCCCCTGCAGGTGGTCCTCGATCTTGCGCTGCACGCGGTCGCGGTCGTCGGGGTGGATGCGGCCGAACCATTCGTCGATGGCGGTGGCCACCTCCGAGTCGTCGTGGCCGAGCATGCTCTTCCAGCGCGGGGAGAAGTAGGCGCGGCCGGTCCGCAGGTTCCAGTCCCACAGGCCGTCGTTGGTCCCCCGGGCGGCCAGCGCGTAGCGCTCCTCGCTCTCCCGCAGCGCTTCCTCCGCCTCCCAGCGCTCCGAGATGTCCTCGCAGGTGGTGACGATGCCGAGGGGGTGGCCGGCGGCGTCGCGGATGACGTCGGACATGAGCTGCACGGGGAACGAGGTCCCGTCCTTGCGCAGGCGCACCCGCTCCCGCTTCCACATGCGGACGTCGCGGAGATCCTGGGCCCGTAGCGGGGACCAGTTCGCCGGGGGCGAGAGGTCGCGCGCGTCCATGCCCAGCATCTCCGGGACGCTGTAGCCGTGCATGGCCGCCTCCGCGGCGTTGGTGTAGAGGATGTGGCCGTTGACGTCGGTGATGGTGATGCCGAGCTGCATCGTGCCCACCGCCTGCTCGAGTCGCATCAGCGTGCCCGCGGTGCGCTTGCGGTCGACGGCGTAGCGGAGCGTGCGCGTGAGGAGCGGGAGGTCGAGGGGCCCCTTGGCCAGGTACTCCTGGGCTCCGGCCTCCAGGGCGGCCAGGCCGACAGGTTCGTCTTCGGGGCCGACGAGGATCACGACCGCCGCGTCACCGGCGGCGGCGCACAACGAGGGCAGGCCTTCGAGACCCGCCTCGCCCGTCAAGTCGAAGTCGGCGAGAACGACGTCCACGTCGCCGCGGGCGAGGCGCTCGCGCCCGCGCGCGAGATCGGGGACGGTATCGACCTCCCAGGGGGAACCGCGTTGGCCGCCGAGACCCGACTCGACCGCACGAGCGTAAACGGCGTCTCCTACGATGAGGAGGACACGCAGGCGGGCGCGGTCAGAGGGGACAGCGCGCATATCGTTCGCACCACTACTCTACGATTCAGCTTACACCGCGAATGTCGGCCGTCACGGTGTGACGACGCGCACTGGTGACGCTCCGCACTGACCGGGTCAACGCCCCTTGGGAAAGAGCGAGAGCAGGATGCCGATAAACCCCGCGATCAGAGCGACGTAGCGCCCCAGCTCGAACTTCCCGGCGTCGTACTGGAGGTAGTTCCCCAGCGACGTGCCTTCGGGTATCGATTCCAGCCCCGAGAGGTGCGAGGAGCAGTAGAAGAACCCCACGATGCCGACGAGCAGGAGGAGGGCTCCGAGCGTTCGCATCGTTCTATTCTCCCGTGAAGCGCGCCGGCCGCTTTTCCAGGAACGCGGTCGTGCCTTCCAGCTTGTCCTTGGACTCGAAGGTGATCGCCTGGGCCGTGGATTCGTACACCAGCCCCGCGCCGAGCGGCATCTGCGTCGACGCGTTGAGAGACATCTTCGCCAGCCGCACGGCCAGCGGGCCCAGGGCCAGCACACGGTCGGCCAGACGGCGCGCCGCCGCCGGCAACTCCGCGAGGGGCACGACCTCGGACACCAGGCCCGCGGCCAGCGCCTGGCGGGCGTCCCAGCGCGCGCCGGTGAGGATCATCTCCTTCGCGCGGCCGAGCCCCACGATGCGGGGGAGGCGCTGCGTGCCCCCCGCCCCGGGGATGATGCCCAGGCTGGGCTCGGGCAGGCCGAAGACGGCGCTCTCGGCGGCGAGGCGGAGATCGCAGGCGAGGGCCAGCTCGCAACCTCCCCCCAGGGCGTAGCCGTTCACGGCCGCGATCGTCACCGCCTCGTGCGCCTCGACCGCGGACATCAGCCGCGAGTTGATCGAGGCCAGCGCGTCGTCCCTCCGCCGCGCGCGGATGGCGCCGATGTCCGCCCCCGACACGAAGGCCTTGTCCCCGGCGCCGGTGACGATGAGGACGGTCACGCGGGCCCGCCGCGCCTCCTCCAGCGCGCGATGGAATTCCTCCACCGTCTCCCCGTCGAGCGCGTTGCGCGCCTCCGGCCGGTCCACGGTGAGGAGGGCCACGCGGTCCTCGACGGCCAGACGCAGGCGCCGATAGTCCATGCTCAGGAGGGCCCGCGGTAGTCGTACACGCCGCGCCCGGCCTTCTTGCCCAGGCGGCCGGCCTTCACGTGCTGGACGAGCAGCGGCGCCGGCCGGTACTTCTCGCCGAGGCTCCGGTGCAGGAACTCGAGCACGGCCAGGCGCGTATCGAGGCCGACGACGTCCACCAGCTCGAACGGCCCCATGGGATGGTTGAGGCCGAGCTTGAGCGCCTTGTCGATGTCCTCCGCGCTGGCCACGCCCTCCTGCAGCATCAGGAACGCCTCGTTGCCGATCATGGCGTTGATGCGCGACGTGATGAAGCCGGCGGAGTCCTTCACGACCACCGTCTCCTTGCCCATGCGGCGCGCCACTTCGGCGGTGACCCCGATCGTGTCCGCGGTGGTGTCGAGGGCCTTCACGATCTCGACCAGCTTCATCTTGGGCACGGGATTGAAGAAGTGCATGCCGACCACGCGGCCCGGCCGCCGGGTGGCCGCCGCGATCTCGGTGATCGAGAGGCTCGACGTGTTGGTGGCGAGCACGATGCGCTCGTCGCAGTGCTGGTCGAGCTTCTCGAACGTGCGCAGCTTGAGGGCGATCTCCTCGGGCACGGCCTCGATCACGAAGTCCGCTTCGCCCGCCGCCGCGCCGAGCTCCTGCTCCGGGGCCAGGCGCGCGAGGGCGCCGGCGGCGTCCGCGGCCGTGAGCTTGCCGCGGACGATCCCCTCGTCCAGGTCGCGGCGGATGGTGGTCAGCGCGCGCTCGAGGGCGTCCGCGGAGACGTCGTGGAGGATCGTGCGGAAGCCGCCGCGCGCGGCCGCGTAGGCGATGCCCCGGCCCATGATGCCCGAGCCGACGACGGCAATGGTCTCGATGGGCACGACGCGACTCCTTGGGAGGCGGATCATATCAAAGCCGATCCCAGCCGCGGATATACTCCGGCGCGCTCATGGCAACGCAGATCTTCGACGGCCTGACCGTGGTGCAGGAGGCGGTCGACGCCGCCGGATGGCGCGCGCGCCTCCGCGTCGAGACGTCCAGCCGTGCCTTCGCCGGACACTTCGAGGGCCAGCCCATCCTGCCCGGCGTGGCGCACCTCGTCATCGTCCGCCACGCGTTGCGCGCGATGGGAGGCGCCACCGCGATCCTGCGCGCGCTGCCCTCGGTGCGCTTCCGCCGGGTCGTGCACCCCGGCGATGTGCTCGACGTCTCCGTCACGCCTCCTGACGCCGAGGGCCGCTGTCGATTCGAGGTGCGGATCGGGGACACGCTCGCGGTGACCGGCGCGGCGCGCGGCGGCCGCGATGGCTGAGCGCGACGTGCCCGAGGGGCTGATCCCACATCGTGGTCCGGCGCGCCTGGTGCAGACCATCCTCGACGACCCGCGCACGGACGTCCTGGTGTGCGGGGGGCGGATCCCGGCGGACAGCGCCTTTGCCGTGGGCGGCCGCGCTCCCGCCGTCATCCTGCTCGAGCTCGCGGCCCAGGCCGCGGCCGTGCAGCAGGCCCTGGCGGAAAAGGCGGGACACGCCGCCCGACCCGGCTACCTGGTCGCGGTCCGCGCGGCGACGGTGCGGGCCGACGTCGTCGCCGCCAACGTCCCGCTGGTGGCCACGGTCTGCCGCACGGGGCAGGCCGGCCCCCTGGCCACCTACGACGTCACGGTGACCGGGCCCGAAGGCCAGGAGATCCTCACCGCGACGCTCAGCACGCACGCGGGCGACTGAGCCGGCGCTCCCCCCGACGGTTCGCGCCCGGGTTCGCGGTATCCTCGCGAGTGCTCTTCCAGGCCCGCAACCTGCGCAAGCGGTATCGCCTCGGCGACGTCGTGATCGAGGCGCTGCGCGGCATCGACGTCGAGGTGGCGAAGGGCGAGTTCGTGGTGGTGGCGGGCCCGTCCGGCAGCGGCAAGACGAGCCTGCTGAACCTGCTCGGCTGCCTGGACGAGCCGGACGAGGGCCAGGTCTTGTTCGCGGGCGCCGATCTCGCCTCCTTGACCCCGGCGGAGAAGACGCGCCTGCGGCGCCGTCAGCTCGGCTTCGTGTTCCAGTCCTTCAACCTCCTGCCCGTGCTCTCCGCCTTCGAGAACGTGGAGTATCCGCTCTGGATCGACGGGATCCCTCGCGCCGACCGCAAGCGGCGGGCGGAGGCGGCGCTGGCGGCGGTGGGGCTCGGCGACCGCATGCGGCACCGCCCGGACCAGCTCTCCGGCGGCGAGCGGCAGCGCGTCTCCCTGGCCCGCGCGCTCGTCCACGAGCCATTGGCCATCCTGGCCGACGAGCCCACCGCGAACCTGGACTCGCGCACGGCGGCCTCGATCGTCGACCTCCTGGCCCGGATGAACGTGGAGCGCGGGACGACGTTCCTCTTCGCCACGCACGATCCCGCCATCGTGGCGCGCGCTCCGCGCACCATCCGCCTCATCGACGGAATGGTCGGGGAGGCCGTCTGAAGTTCGCGGTCATCGCGCTGCGCAACCTCTCGCGCCATCGGCGGCGCACCCTGCTCTCCCTGCTCGTCATCGCCGCGGGCGCGGTGGCCGTCATCCTGACCGTCGGCTTCATCCGCTTCTCGTTCGACGGGCTGCGCGAGGCCATCATCCACGGCGGGCTCGGGCACCTCGAGCTGATGCCGGCGGCGACGGCGGGTCCCGGCGGCCCCGACCGCTCGGCTCCGCCCGCCCTGGCCGACTGGCCGCGGGTGCGGGAGGCGGCGGAGTCCATGCCGCACGTCCTGGCCGCGGGGGCCGCCGTCTACCTCACGGGCATGGCCTCGAAGGACGATCGCTCGTCGGCCTTCGTGGGCGTGGCCCTGGAGCCCGACCGCGAGCGGAAGATGAACCTGGAGGTGAAGATCCGCGGGGGGGCGAACCTCTCCGACGCGGCGCCGCCGGTGGGCGAGGACGAGGTCCTCCTCGGAGTCACGCTCGCGCAGTCGCTGGGCGCGGTGCCCGGCGACGTCGTGACCATCACGGCCATGACCGCGAACGGCACGCTCAATGCGCTCGACGTCCGGGTGGCCGGCCTGGTGACGACGGGCCTCCAGGAGCTGGACGCACGCCTCCTCAAGACGCACCTGGCCACGGGGGAGAGGCTGCTCGGCACCGATCGCGTCTCCTCGATCGTGATCGGGCTCGACGACACCGCGCGCACGCAGGAGGTCGGCGACGCGCTGGCCCTCCGGCTCCGCTCCGCGTCGTCCGAGGCCCTCGTCCTCACCGACTGGCGCGCGCGGGCGCCGTTCTACGGACAGGTCCGCGCGCTCTACTCGGGCGTCTTCTGGTTCCTGGGCGGGATCGTGTTCGTGCTCGTCTGCCTGGCCACTTCGAACACGCTGCTCATGTCGGTCATGGAGAGGGTCCGGGAGTTCGGGACCCTCCTCGCCATCGGGACCGGGCGCGGCCAGGTGGCGCTGATGGTGGTGCTGGAGGCGCTCTGGCTGGGCGTGGTGGGAGCGCTCGTCGGCGACGCGCTGGCCGCCGTGCTCGTGATGGCCATCAACGCCGGCGGCATCGAGATGCCGCCGCCGCCGGGCGCGGCCGCGGGTTTCCCCCTGCAGCTCGCCGTCCACCCCGGCGATTTCGTGGCCGTCGTCGGCTTGATGGTGGCGGTGCTGGCGGTGGCGGCGGTGTTCCCCGCGCTTCGCACCGTTCGCCTGCGCATCGTGGACGCGCTCGGCCATGTCTAACCGATCGCGTCGCCGTCGTCTGGCCGCCTTTGGCGCGATCGTCGTTGCTGTGGCCGTCTCGATTCCCGTCTCCGTCTCGGTGCCCGTCTCCGTCTGTTTAGCCGATCAAGCCCTGTCACCGGAGGAACTCCTCCGCCGAGCCGACGTCGGCGCCCTCGCCCCCGAGTCCTTCCGCAGCCGGATGCGCCTGACCGCGGGCGACAAGCCTCCCCTCGAGGTGGAGGTCTGGCGCAAGGGCGAGTCGCGGACACTCGTGCGCCTCCTCGGCCCGAAGGAGAGCGGGAAGTACCTTCTCCGCCTGGGCAGCGTGTTGTGGTTCCTGGCCCCGGGCGCGAAGAAGCCGGTCCGTCTCAGCCCCTCGTACCGCCTGCGCGGCAGCGCGACGCTGGACGATGTGCTCGGTCTCCAGTACGCGCGCGACTACAAGGTGGCTTCCGCGACCGACATCGAGGACGGCCTCGTTGCCCTCGACTTGACGGCGCGTGGACCGGGCGCGATCTACCCGGCGGTCCGCTACATGGTTCGGCGCTCCACGCTGCGGCCCGTGCGGGCGGAGTATCGGCTTCCCAGCGGCAAGGTGGCGACGATCGTGGAATTCGCGCAGTGGAGTCCGGGGGGACGGCCCTACGCGAGCCGGTTGCTCGTGCGCGACGCACTGCACGGCGGCGCGACGACCGCGGTGGACGTCCTGGAGGTCGAGGCGCGGCCCGTGCCCGAGGGCCTGTTCGACCTCGAGGATCCAGCAGCGCGGCGCCGGCTGGAGGAGTCGGTCCCGGCAGCTAACTAGGCCTGGATATGGATCGAGCGCGCACCGACACGCCGCGACCGCGTCATCGTAAGGCGGCTAACGTGGTCTGCAGCTGCGCTAACGTGTTGACCTCGTAGCATCGCGAGCTCAAGCAGCGCCCAGCCTTAAGCCATTCCCGACGTAGAAGACCGCACCGCCAGTTCAGCGGCGAGGGCCGCGCCGCCGAGCCTTCGTGGATCTCGTCCGCTGGTTGTCAGACCGCCTGCTCGGTCTTTTCGATGCACGTCCGGTGGAGCGGCGAGGCACGAGACCCATGACTGAGCGCAGTGCCTTGTTGACTGACTCCGAGGTTGGGAATGCAGCGGCGACCTCCGGATCGAGTACGACGGCTACGGCCTGTCCCTTGAGGCGCGCCGCATAGGGATTTGGCCGGGCGGTGGCATAGTCGAACCGATATTCCGGTCGAAGGTCGTCCGAGGCTTCAGCGCTTGTTCTGCTTGGCTTCTTCATGGTCACGACGTTCGCGCCGTGTGGCACACCGGGCGCTTATCAGCCGAATGTTACCCCCGCGATCCACGAAAGACACAACGAGCAGGCGCCCTTGGCCGGAGTGGCCGACGATGATCGCCCGCGATTCCTCCGCGGAGTGGTCGGGATCATCGAGAATGTTGGCGAGCGGATCCTGGAACGTCGTCGCAGCCTCTTCGAAGCTAACTCTGTGGGCTTTGAGATTGGCAGCGGCCTTCTGCGGATCCCACTCGAAGGTGGGAGCGATCATCCGCCTTGGAGGGTACTTCGATGGGACGCACCAACGGGACCACTCTGGGTCGGCTGAATATGGTCTACCAGAGCCGGCGCAGGCAGAACCACTGGTGAGGCGCGCGCCGGATCGCCCACTCGATCTCCCCGGCCAGCCGCTGCACCGCCTCCGCCACGTCGGCATCGCGGTCGCGCGTCCGCGCCACCGGGATCGGCGGCCGAACGACGACGCGGTACGCGTAGCGCCCTTCGCGGAAGCTGAAGACGGGGATCAGCGCGGCGCCCGTGGCCCGTGCCAGCGCTTGTGGCCCGACGGGCAGGGGCATCGGCCGTCCGAAGAGCTGCGCCGTGTGCGTCCGGCCGTTCACGCGCGGCCGGTCGCCTTGCAGGGCGACCACCTCGCCGCGCCGCAGGGCCTCCGCGAGCGCGATGCCGAGGACGGGATCGTCGCTCGCGAAATGCGTCGTGACGCCTTCCGTGCTCATGTCGCGCACGAGTTCTTCGATGAACCGCTGCGCCTCCGGGTCCATCTCCTCTTCGCGCACCACGTGCACGGGGCGCTGGAGACCGTGCGAGGCGAGGTGCGAGGAGAGCTCCCACTGGCCCAGGTGCGCGGTCACGAAGATCACCCCGCGGGCGGGGTCGGTGGGAATGTGCTCGACGCCGTCGATCTGCACCTGGAAGCGTCCCGGGTGCACCATCTGCTCGTAGCGCGCGCCGTAGCACCAGGAGAAGGCCTCGATCGTCCGGTAGGTCCGGCGCTGCCGCTCCCAGAACCCACAGGGGCCCAGCACCGCCTCCAGGTTGGCGGCGATCGCGTGGCGGATGTTCCAGAGGGCGATCCAGAAGATCGTGCTGCACAGCGCCACCCAGGCCGGGAAGGTGTGGCGCGACAGGACCCCGGAGCGGACGGCGCGGTAGGGAAGGCGATACCAGAACACGCCCGTCACGTAGAAGGGTCCGAGCAGGCGACGGATCCGGCCGTGCTCCGGGGCGTGCGGCCGGAGCGCGCCCCGCGTCTGCGGCCGGTCGTCGGCGCGGGTGCGCGCGGCCGCCGGCGTCACGCCGAAGCTCCGGAGTCGACGGCGAAGGCCTGGCCCGTGATGGCGGCGGCGCGGTCGGAGAGGAGGAAGGCGACCATCTGCGCGACGTCGCGCGGCCCCGTGCCGGCGGGGAGGCACTCCGTATCGCGCAGCTTGGCGACCCTCTCCGCGGGCAGCGCGGCCGTGTGCTCCGTGGCCACGAAGCCGGGCACGATCACGTTCACGCGAATGCCCTTGCGGCCGACCTCGCGGGCCAGCGAGCGCGTGAGGCCCATGAGGCCCGCCTTCGAGGCCGCGTACGCGCTCTGGCCCGGCAGTCCCGCCTCCGCGCTGCGCGACGAGATGCTCACGATCGCTCCCCGGCGGCGGTAGACCATGCCGGGCAGCACGGCCCGACAGCAGCGGAAGGTCCCGCCCAGATTGACGTCGAGGACCTCGTCCCAGGCGGCGTCCGAGGTCATGGCGAGGATCCCCTCGCGGCGCACGGCCGCGTTGTTGACCAGGCCCGACACCGGCCCCAGCTCCTTCTCGACGTCGGCCACCAGCGTGGCCGGGCGCGCGCGGTCGCGCAGGTCGAGGCGGAAGGGAAGCGCCGCGGTCTTCTCGGCCACGGCGCGGGCGGCCGCTTCGTCCGACGCCCAGGTGAAGGCGACCGCCCATCCGTCGGCGGCCAGCGCCTCCACGATGGCGCGGCCGATGCCGCGGCCGCCGCCCGTCACCAGCGCGACCGGACGGCCGGAGGCCGCGATCGCGCTCACCGCGCCCCTCCGGTTCCGCCCATGCCCGCGGGGGGGCCGACGTCGAGCCGCGCGCGCACCACGCTGCGCGCGATGCGCAGGCTGTCGACCAGGGGCCGATAGTGGCTCGTGGTGCGTCCGTCCGCGAACCCCAGGCGCACCGGAACCGTCACCACGCGGAAGCCGCGACGGCACGCGCGCACGACGACCGCGCTCTCCGCGTCGAAGCGCGTCTCCGGGAAGCCGGTCGCCTCGACCAGGTGGCGCGTGTAGAGGCGAAAGCCGGTCTGCACGTCCGAGAGCGGCTGGCCCGCGGCCCACGAGATCGCCCAGGAGGAGAGACGATTCGCGACGCGACGGGCCGCGGCCATCTCGTCGAACAGATGAGCGCGCGTGCCCAGCACGAGATCGGCCCCTTCACGCGCGGCCCCGAGGAGATTGGGGATCTCTTCGGGCAGGTGTTGGCCGTCGGCGTCGAGCGTGACCACCGCGTCGCAGCCACGCGCGAAGAGCGTGCGGAAGGCCGTGACCAGGGCGGCACCCTTGCCGCGGTTCACGCGGTGGGCCACCAGCTCCGCGCCCGCGCCGCGCGCCGCCTCCGCCGTCGCGTCGGACGAACCGTCGTCCACCACGAGGACCTCGGGGAGGACCTCGCGCGTGCGTCGCACCACGTCGCCGACGGACGCGCCGGCCTGGTAAGCGGGAATGGCGGCAGCGATCCGGGTCACGGGCGCTCCAGGACGACCCAGGCCGCGGCTCCTCCGCCCGCGAGGCTGGTGACGAGGACGCGGCGCGGCACGGGCAGAGGTCCCCCCGCGTGCGGGATCACGCGGAGCTCGGGGTCGAAGGTCTCGAAGCCGGCCGTCGGCCCGAACTCCGCGCCCGCGGTGGCCAGGATCGCGGCCGCGAGCTGAGCGCCGCCATACTCGCCGGTCACGGACTTGGGCGCGAGCACCGGCGGGAGGGGCGCCTCGCCCCAGAGCGCGTGCAGGGTGGCCGCTTCCAGACGGTCGCCTGCCACCGATCCCGACGCCCCCGAGACGATGAGGTCGATGTCGGACGGCACGAGAGAGGCGCGGTCGAGCATTCTTCGCGCCATGCGCGCCAGCGGCTCGTGACCCTGCCCCCAGGACACGCGCGACGCGCTGGGATCGAAGGCGCTGCCCCAGGCCCGCACGCGGGCCAGGATGCGGGCCCCGCGCGTGCGCGCGGCGGCTTCCTCCTCGACCACGAGGACGGTCGAGCCCTCGCCCAGACAGAAGCCGGAGCGCCGGCGGTCGAAAGGGCGCGCCGCCTCGCCGCCGTCCGCGCCGGGGCGGCTCAGCGCGCGGTAGCGGTCGAGGAGGGCGTGAACGAGGGGAGGCGACTCGTCGACGGCGCCGGTGAGAGCGCGCTCCACCGATCCCGTGGCCACGTCCGCCGCGGCGCGTCCCAGCGCCAGCAGCGGCCCCGCCTCGCGCTGGGTCACCGTGATGTTGGGGCCGCGCGCCCGGCCGGCGATGGCGACCTGCGCCGCGGGCGCGTTGGCGACGCATTCGGTGAACAGGAACGGCGAGGCCGTTTCCGGCCCCTCGGCGAGGAGGCCGCGCAGCATCCGTTCCGTGAAGGAGGCGGGACCGAAGGCGGTGGCCAGCACGACTTCCGTGAGGCCCGCCTCTCCGTCGCCCCCCGCCTCCGCCGTGGCCATGCGCGCCGCGGCGACGGCCACCTTCGAGGGCGGGCTCATGCGACGCGCGCTCGCCGGCGGCACCCACGTGGTCAGGTCCGCGGCCCCGATCAGCGCCGCCGTGCGCGCGCTCTCGGGCAGGTGGTACCCGGCCGAGCGGTCCACCTGCGCGAGCACGGGACGCGAGGCGCGCAGGGCCTCCGCGAGCGCGGTGAGGCCGCACCCGAAGCTGCCGACGACGCCCACGCCGGTGACGACGGCGGTGGCCATTGACCTTCAGTCCCAGCGCGCGAGGACGAGGGCGACGTTCGAGCCGCCGAAGGCCAGGCTCGTCGAGACGGCGGCCCGCGCGTCGGGAACCGCCTGCGGGGCGTCGAGGACGAGACGAGCGCCGATGGCAGGATCCACGCATCCGCCGCCGGGGGTCGGGTGGACCTCGCGGTCGCGCAGGCCGAGCACGGTCGCGATGGCCTCGATGGCCCCGGACGAGCCGAGGAGATGGCCCACCACGCCCTTGGTCGAGGTCAGCGGGACCTCGGACGCGCGCGCGCCGAAGGCGCTCTTGAAGGCGGCGAACTCGGCGACGTCGTTGAGGGGCGTACCCGTGCCGTGCGCGTTGATGAAGCCGACTTCGGACGGATCGAGGCTCGCGTCGGCGAAGGCGCGCGCCAGCGCGAGGGCGGCGCCCGCGCCTTCGGGATGCGGCGCGGTCATGTGGCTCGCATCGCAAGAGGCGCCGGAGCCGCGCAGCTCGGCCAGGGGCGTGACCCCGCGCGCCCGCGCGTGCTCGAGCGATTCCAGGATGAGCACGCCCGCGCCCTCGCCGATCGACATGCCCGCCCGTCCTTCCCGGAACGGGCGGCAGGGCGCCTCGTCGACGGCACGAAGGGCGTTGAACCCGGAGTACGTGATCTCGCAGAGCGAGTCGGAGCCCCCGGCCAGGGCGAGGTCCACCTCGCCCGTGCGGATCGCGGCCAGCGCGGCCTCCAGGGCGAGCGCGCCGGAGGCGCAGGCCGAGGAGAGCGTCTGCACGGGGCCGGTCACGCGCAGGTCGCGCGCCACCGCGTCCCCGGGGCCGTTGATCTGCTGCGACGACATGAGGCCCAGGGGGGGACGGGCGCCCGGCCGGACCAGCTCCGTGAAGTAGCGCTCGCTCTCCAGCATGCCCCCGGTGCTGCTGGCGAAGAAGACGCCTGCGAGGCGCTCGTCGAGCGGTGCCTCCAGGCCGGCCTGGGCCAGGGCCTCCCGGGCGGCAAACACGGCGAAGCGGTCGGCGAGGCTGAGCCGCGGCCAGCGCGGGCCGCGGGCGAAGTCCGGGGGCGGGCCCGCCGGGACCTCGCCCGCCACGTGCGTGCGATGACGCGTGTGGTCGAAGCGCTGGAAAGGCCCGATGCCGGTGCGGCCGGACCTCAGACCCTCGCGGAGGAGGGCGACACCCCAACCCCAGGCGCTGACCGCGCCCAGGCCGGTGATGACGGCACGGCGGCGACCTTTCGCCTCACTGGCCATCAGCGGACTGGGGTTTGCGCTCGGCCAGCCGGCGCTCGACGAACCCGGCCAGGCTGGCCAGCGAGCCGAACACGCTCCGGTCCACCTCGTGACTGGCGATGCTGATGCCGTATTCCTTCTCGAGCGCGACGACCAGCTCGAGCGCATCGACGGAATCGAGGCCGAGCCCCGTCCCGAACAGGGGCTCGTCGTCCGCGATGCGCTCCGGAGTCAGGCCGTCGAGATTGAGGGTGGTGACGATCAGCTTCTTGAGATTGGTCCGGATCGCCTCGTGAGCCGCCATAGGGTCCAGGGTTCCTCCGTCTAGCGTTCCGTTTCCAGTGTCGGCTCCGGCTCGGGCGTGGGCAGGCGCCGTCCCGACCAGGCCGCCGCGCTGTGCGAGCGGGCCGCGATCGGGAGCACGCGCTGCAGCGCGACCAGGCCGAAGAACATGGCGAGGCGCAGCCGCGTCCCCAGGCTGGGCCGCCAGTTGCCGGCCAGCACGGAGAGGACGGCCTCGTAGATGCCGAAGCGGGACGTCCGTGTGAAGAAGAGGTCGCGGAACGCGGGGTCGTAGAAGCCGACGGCGAAGCGCCGGAAGTGGTGATACCGCTTCTGCAGCGTGCGCTCGTAGGCGCCGAACCGCGCGCGCGAGAGGTCGCCGTCCGCGAGCCCGGCGCTGATCAGCGCCGCCGCCTCCAGGCCCGACTGCATGGCCAGGAGAACCCCCGTCGAGAAGATCGGATCCAGGAAGCCGCCGGCATCGCCGACGAGCACCCAGCGATCGCCGGCGTGCTGGGTGTGCAGGTACGAGTAGTCCGCGTCGAAGCGGCCGGGCGAGACCCGCCGCGCCTCGCGCATCAATTCCGCCGCCGCCGGCGTCTCGTCGATATAGTGCTGGAGGCTCTCCTCGGCCGTGGGCCGGCCCGCGGTCGCGTGGACGGCCTTCGGGATGACCGCGCCCACGCTCATGACGGTCGGGGAGATGGGAATGAACCAGAACCATCCGCGATCGGGGCGAGTCACCATCTGGATGTCGCCCGCGCGGCGTCCCTCCCGCCG
>Ga0070708_100001177_pt1 | contig 20152 bp, 23 predicted proteins | sample KBSK5503metaG_FD_65469 | JGI IMG/M metagenome (GOLD analysis project Ga0070708, IMG submission 65469) | Corn, switchgrass and miscanthus rhizosphere microbial communities from Kellogg Biological Station, Michigan, USA - KBS K5-50-3 metaG | ecosystem: Host-associated > Plants > Roots >... | reverse complement strand
TTGGTTTCACGTATGCGTTGCTGGGCCAAAAAGCGATGGATGCGCGGCGCGAGGTGCAGCGAATATCGCGAATATTCGCAAGCCGAGCAACAAAGCAGACGCGCTTTTTGGCAGCAACCCAAAGGGACGGGGCGCTTTGGGCGCATTTCTGTGTTGCTCGCCCTCACCATATTGTCGATATGCTATCGGGCTCGCGCCTTGAACTGCGCCCAAATCGCCTTCCGTCGCATGCGCGAAACCAAGTCCAACAGGCTCCTAGCACGGAGCGATGCTGAGCCAGCCTAAGCCGGTGTCCGGAATATCCGGGGCGAGTTGGCGGAGCTGGCCGAGCGCAGCCGTCCGGGCGAAGCCGTGTTGCGTCAGCGAGCGGACTTCTGCCACGTTCGACCCGATACCGAACTGATAGAAGAGGGTGGCCGCTGACGTGTCGATGTCGGACCCGGTGGCGTTGTCGATGGCCGCCGGAAAGTCCTCGTAGTTCCAGATCGTCGTGATCTGATGGTCGGCGCCGACGCGGCAAACCTCGTAATGCGGTGGCGTCGTCTGTGTGCCTGTTGGTATCGGGAATTGAATCACTCCCCGGTAGACCGCGAGCAGGTCGCCGTGCACGGCCATGCCGGTCCAGTGCTCGTTCCATGTACGGCTTCCGACGACTGCGCCGCCATGCAGCAGCGAGACTGTGCTGGTCGGCTGCGCGCCGCTGGTGGTCGTCAGCCACGCGTGCGCGTTGGGTAGTCCCAGCAGTCTTTCGGGACGCGCAAGCGGGACCGCGGCCTTCGATCCCACAGTGAACGTGCCGTCGGAGTCGACTTGACCGACGCCGACCTCGGTTCCGCCGCTGGCCAGACTGGCGGTCAGCAGCAACTCACCGCTGCCATCGACTGCCGCGTTCGTCCAGTCCGTTAACTTTTTCCGAGCTCTTGTATGCGGCCGTGGGGGCGGCGGATAAGTCTTCGCCTGCACAAATTCGAAGTTGTGGTCGACCGTCCCCGTGGCTCCTCGCCCGTCATGGTTGAGGAACAAGAGCCAACGGGTTCCACCTCGCGTGGCGCTGTACACGCCGCTCCAGATAGCGAACTTGCCAGGCGGGTAAACGTGCACGATATCGAAGCCGGTGGAGTCGAGCAGTCCAATGGCGGCGGCACTGCGGGGATTGCCATCCGGCCCGACGTGCAGGCCGTAGAGAAACAGCCGCGACGGCAGCCGCGGCGGCGGCATGTTGATGAACGGCGAGTTCACGCGAGCACCATGGCTAACGACGATACGCGATATTGAAGCATCGTGCGATGAAATACGGGATAGCCCGAAGGTTCGGCCGCTCGCGCCGCGGTCGATTCAGACGATGCCCACGCACACGCTAACTAAGAGATGAAAACAGCGGCCGACACGCCGAAGCGCGACGCAAGTGCGCTCGCTTGTCGCGCATTGATCGCGCGCTTGCCATTGAGGATCGCGCTAACGACGGGTTGTCCGCCAAGCTCCTTGGAAAGCTCGGTCTGTGTCAGTGTCCGCTTCACGTCGGCGAACTTCGTAAACGAGGCATCGCGCTTGGTTCGCGCTCCGCAGGCCTACTCCCGTTCGCGACTGGTTAGCGAAGATGCGACCGGGCACCGCCGATCATGTCTTTCACCACCACGGCCGTCGCAGAGCCAATACGTGCCGCTACGGTCGCTCGGCTTGGGTGTTCTTGCGACCGCTTCCAGCGATTCGCACGTGGGCTCGGCCCGCTACGGGCAGTTGATACCCGATCGCAGCGTGGACGTGCACCCGGGCGTTCCCATTTTCTGTATCGCGTCCGCCAACGAGCAGCCCCAGAACGTCCTCGGGAAGCTCAAGCCGGAGCCGCCGCAGCTCTGACACACCTCGAACTTTTTCGCGAAGGCGCCACCCGGGCAGTCTCCGGCGGGCGCAGGCGGCGATGCAGCGGCAGGCGTGCCGGTTGTGCCGGTGGAGAACCAGACGTTGCCCGTATCGCTGGCACATTTCCCGACCACGAGCGTCACCGGTAGAGGCGCGCTGCGCGAGGGTTGCCCGCCGCTGACGTCGACAATCGCGAGCGGAAACCACGTCGGAGGACACCAGGTGCGACCGGCATTCGGCACCGAAACGGCGATGCGCCAGGTCGTCGTGGCCGCGCTGCCATCGGTCAACGCCACCTTGCGATACTGGTAGTCACCCATCGTAGCCGTTTGCGCAACCTCGGTGAGCACCATTGTGCCGGAGCTAACCTCGAACGACGTGAGCGTCGGAATCGAAAAATCGATGAATGCCGTGTCCGGATAGCCCGCGGGACACGTTGTTGGGGACACGCTTGTGACATCCGGGCAGACATCCTCGGCGGGCCGAATCGAAAAGCCGAACGTATCGGGTGCCGTTGCGGTCGCTCGCGTCCATCTGCCGTAGCCGCCGATGTTGGCGAGCGACGGCGTGGCCGCCGGCGGCGGTGTCATGGTCGTGCATGACGATGCGGTCAGCACGATGCTGAGTGTAGCCAGCCACTGACGCTTTAGCATGTTCTGCCTCCGCGCGTCTTGTTTGGAAATATCATCGTCGCACGAGTTTGACCTGTCAATACCGCTTCGGCCAGCGCCGTCGCTCCTGGTAGGCGCGGCCCACTACGAAGCTGCTCGCAAAGTAGCGGACGCTCGGGCAGGGTAGGTTCACAATGCAAAGATGGCTGCCTCGCCGAAAACCGACCAAGACCCCCTGTCACTCGACGTGCCTCGCGAATTCCACCGGCGAATGGCCGCGATCATCGACGCGGTCCAATGCGGAGTCTGGGAGGCAGGGGTGCACAATCTTCTTGGCTACGCCACGGATTATGCTTTCGGCCAGAAACGGGGTCTGCAGACGCTGGTCTTGAAGAGCAGCAACAGGTCTGCGTACGTGCGCCTGAATTGGGACACCGTGATGGGAAATACCGAGGACGCCCGGCATCAGGTGGACTCAGCGATCAAAAGCGCGATTAGGGAATTGACCTAGTCAAGCGCATTGCTGACAAACGCAGTTGATCTGCGTTGCGTCCCGCGCGCGCTCGACGCTGTGCTCGCACACGCGCGCGAGTCGTAGCATATGAGCGGCGACGCAAGGTAAAAGAAAATGGTTGCAAGAGTTCGACGCAGCTTTTTTGAGCGAGAGCCGCTCGAGGTTGGCCAATCGCTCATTGGCATGGAGCTCGGGTCAGATTTGTCCAAGAGCCGGTGCGGCGGATTGATTGTCGAAACAGAGGTGTATGTTGGTCCAGAGGATCGCGCGTCTCATGCCTGGAACGCGCGTAGAACCGCTCGTACCGAGGTTCTGTTTGGTCCTCGTGGCTACTCATACGTCTTTCAGATCTACGGCGCGCACTACTGCTTCAACATTGTCGTTGGCGCAGGGCGAGTCCCTGCGGCAGTCTTGATCAGAGCGCTGCGGCCAACGTTCGGGTTGGAAATCATGGCGAATAACCGTGGTCTTTCAAGCGTGCCGGCAAACCTGCGGCGGCTGACATCTGGCCCAGGACGGTTGGCGCAGGCACTCGGAATCGATCGCCAGGCAAACGGGCTGGATCTGCGTCAGGCGCCGCTGTGGGTTCGGCGCTCTCCGGTTGGACGCCGTCTGGCCGCTGTCCATGGAGTCCGAGCCGGGGCCCGTATCAACGTAGACTATGCCGGGGACTGGGCAACGCGAAAGTGGCGATTTACCCTGTCGGAGGATCGATTTGTAAGCGTTTGACGGCGGAGGCCAACCGGCTACCGCAACGTCGAACAATCTTACATTCGCGCCCGCCTTCACACGACAAGCGTGGATGATGGTTTGATTTAGTTCATAAAACTGAGGATGGCACGCGACTTGCGGGAAGTGCCACTAGAGGCGGGAAAAAACCGACCACTCGAATTACTTTGTGTCACAGGGGAGCCATGAAGACAAAACCACTCCGTGTTTTGGCATCCGCCGCGGGCCTTTTCCTGGCCGCGATTCAGCCCGCGTTTGGAACTTTCATCGCGCCCACTGTAAGCTTCAGCGTAACTCCGTCGGCCCTCAACGTGGCCGGTTGTGCACCACACATCAGCGGCACCTTGGGAAACACATTAGTCAACCTCGGCGCTGCGCACACGTACAACTTATTTACCGTCGCGCCCTCCGGCAGTTGCCCAGGTAACTATGCGCAAGAGACGCTCACGCTAACCTTCGCGGTGACGGGGGTTACGGCAACAACCGGCAATGCTACCGAAACCGGGTTGTACACGGCTAGATACACCTTTCCCACACTTGTATGTGCTTTGGGCGATCCGCGAAGCCTCAACGGGCAAAGTGACTGTGTCAATTGGAATCCGGCTCACAGCTTGATCGAATTCGCACTTGGCGGCGCCGATCTGGGCGAATACCTCGACATCACGTTGCACGATGCCGTGGATTGGAACATCGTTCCGACCGTGACCTACCAAATCGTGACTACACCGTCCTTACTACGGGTGCCTGAGCCCGGCAGCCTGGCGCTTCTCGGCCTCGGTCTGGCCGGTCTCGCTGCTTCGCGTCGGCGCAAGCAGTAACACGCAACGTCTCCTGTGAAGCCCCGCTCCGGCGGGACTTTTCGTTCTGTACTGCCGTCGTGAGCGAGATTTACACAGCCTTTCCGTTAATCAGCTTGCGCAGCACCTGTGTAGATGCAGCACTTCATATTCAACCTGACTGACGGCGACCGGGAGCGGGCGCAGTCGTTCTTGCACGCGAAGAGGTGGGTGGTCAGCCGCGACGAGCGCCATCGCGATGCGCTCGCTCCCGGCGATCTCGCGCTGGTCTTCGTCGCGCTCACACGCGAGTTCGTCGGTCGCGCCGAGCTTACGACCGCGTTCCTCGATCCAATACCAGCGGATCCCGCCGCCTCCGGTCCAGCGGTGAGCGGGGTATTGCTTGGCGACGTCGAGGATTGGACGAGCGGCGTGCCGTTAGCCGTCGCTGTGCAGCGGATTGATCCGGAGGGGTCCAACCCATACGTCCAGGCGAACGCGGCCGGATTCCACGCGGGCGTGGTGCAGATTACCGCCAACGAGTACGACATCGTGGTGTCGCTGCGCGACAGGGCGCGAGGCGTCGCCGAGTAATCATCAGCCGCCCTTGGTTGCGCAAGTGGCGAGTGGCTCTCAGAATGCAGTTTCTGAGCCATTCGCTTCCTACGATGGTTACGCCTCGCGCTTCCGGCTTGCTTCCGACCGGCACCGTCACGTTCCTGTTCACCGACGTCGAGGGCAGCACGCGGCTTTGGGAAACGCAGCGCGAGGCGATGGCGGCGGCGCTGACTCGGCACGACGCCCTGCTGCGCCAGTGCATCGAGGCGCGGGGCGGGCACATTTTCAAGACCGGAGGCGATGCCTTCTACGCCACCTTCGCCACCGCCGCGAGTGCAGTCGAAGCGGCACTCGCTGCACAACGCGCGCTCTGCGCGGAGCGGTGGCCGGAACAAGCCAGGATTCACGTGCGCATGGCGCTGCACACCGGAGCCGCAGAAATCCGCGACGGCGACTATTTCGGCGCGCCGCTCAACCATGTGGCGCGTCTTCTTGCCGCCGGTCACGGCGGGCAGACGCTCTTGTCCGAGATCACCCACGATCTGTGTCGCGACCGGCTGCCTGCCGAGACGTCGCTGAAGTCGCTCGGCGAGCATGGCCTCAAGGATCTGGCCCGCCGGGAAACGGTGTTTCAGCTCTGTCATCCTGATCTGCCGCAGGCGTTTCCGCCGCTCAAGACGCTGCGCACTCCTCTCGACGAGTCGGTACCGTCGATCGCGGTGCTGCCGTTCGTCAACATGAGCCGGGACGAGGAGAACGAGTATTTCGCCGACGGCCTGGCGGAAGAGCTGCTCAACGTCCTTTCCAAGATTCGCGGCCTGCGTGTGGCTTCACGCACTTCGGCGTTCCACTTCAAGGGCAAGGATGTCGACATCCCGACGATCGCGCAGAAGCTCAATGTGGCGACGGTCCTCGAAGGCAGCGTGCGCAAGGCGGGCAAACGTGTGCGCATCACCGCGCAGCTCGTCGAGGTGGCGACCGACTCGCACCTGTGGTCGGAAACGTACGACCGGGAGCTGGAGGACATCTTCGCGGTGCAGGACGACATCGCGCAGTCGGTCGTGAAAGAGCTACGGTCGGCGCTGCTGGGCCACAAGGCTGCCGCACTTGCAAACGCGACAGTCAAAGAGGAGGTGCAGGCCGCAACGAGGGGACGCGGCGACAACGTCGAAGCGTATCGGTTGTATCTCCAGGGGCGGTTTTTCGAGGACCGCTTCACGCGCGAGGGCTCGGACAGGGCACTCGAGTACTATCGCCGGGCGCTCGAGATCGACCCGGGGTACGGGCTTGCTTGCGCCGGCGTGGCACGCGTCTATAGCGATCAGGCCGGAGCAGGCTGGTCTCCCATCGCAGAAGGCTTCAGCAAGGCGCGGGAGGCAGCGGAGCGCGCGTTGGAGATCGATCCGGATCTCGCCGAGGCGCACGCGGCCATGGGCGGTATCCGGATTTTCTACGATTGGGACTGGCGGGGGGCGGATGAGTCGTTGCGCCGGGCCCTGGAATTAGCGCCTGGCAACGCGAGGATCCTTCGTAGCGCGGCGATCGTTGCTCGATGTGTCGGTCGGCTGCAGGAAGCCGTCGAATTGCTTCGGCGCGCCGCGGCCCTCGACCCACTCGGAGTTCCGGTGCACAGATCGCTCGCCCTGACCTGCCGCGCAGCGGGTCTTCTCGATGAGGCCGAGGCGGCGGCGACGAAGGCGCTCGAGATCAACCCGCACGACGCGCGAAGTCGGTACTCTCTCGGGCTCACTTTGCTTGCGCGAGGGCGCCTCGACGAAGCGCAGGCAGCAATTGAAAATGAAGAAGACGACCTCATGCGCCTGCTCGGACTCACTCTCGTACATCACGCGTCAGGCCGCGATGCTGACTCCCGGGCGGCGCTGCAGGCGTTGATCGATAAGGACGCAGATGGCAGCGCCTATCAAATCGCGGAGGGATACGCCTGTCGCGGGGAGACTGATCTTTGCTTCGAGTGGCTGGATCGCGCATACCACCAACACGATTCGGGCCTCAGCGCGATGAAGATCGATCCGCTCCTCGCCAGCGTGCGCGAAGATCCGCGCTGGCAACCATTTCTCAAAAAAATGCGCCTCGCCGACTAAGCGTCAAACGGATGCATGAATCCTGTGAAGTCGTCATTCCCGCGAACGCGGGAATCCAGTGACACCCCCCACTCCGCAGGGCTACTCCCGTTCGCGACTGGTTAGCAAAATTGCGAACCGGCACCGCCGATCATGTCTTTCACCACCACGGCTGTCATAGAGCCAGTACGTGCCGCTATTGACCCTCGGCTTGGGCCTCCCTGCGACCACCTCCAGCCATTTCGCGAGGCGTCGCCGAGTAATCAGCCGCGCGAGCTACCGGTCCGGTATCCGACCCCACGTCTGGATGAAGAGACTGGAGACGACCAGTGTGGAGGGATTCTCCAAGTGCTGCCTCAGCGCTGCGGTGAGTTCGGCGAGCTCAGGTTCCGCTATCAGCGCACTCTCGAGAATCCGATCTCGCGCGTTCTCGACGAATTCGAGCACCAGCATTCGACGCCCGTGGCCTGGAGGGTAGATGTAGACCAGTGGATTCACGCGGACGTCGAGCAGTCCCAGCTCTCGAAGCATGCGCGGCACCCGCAGACCAATGGACCGATCGATGCCGTTCAGCTCGGCGTAAGTGTTCAGGAGTTGCAAGAGGCGAGTCTGGGTGTCGAGAGGAGGATCGCATCGGTTGGTCGACGGGTCCGGCTCGTGTAGCGCTATGAAGCCGCCAGGCCGCACAAGACGCACCATCTCCGCGACGACCTCTTCGGGTCGTGGCACATTGGTGAGAACCAGGCGCGCCGTCGCGAGGTCGAACGCTCCGTCGGGAAGATCCAGGCTGCGAGCATCTGCTTCGAGGACCTCGACGTTCGTCAAGCGGCGCTCCGCTGCGAACTGCCGAGCGCGCTCGACTTGCTCGGCACTTCGTTCCACTCCGACGACCCTGCCTGTGGAACCGACGCGCGTCGAGAGGAGACCCAAACAGCCCCGCGGGCCGCAGCCGATCTCGACCACTCGCCACCCCGCACCGACGCCGATCTGGTCGAACAGCCACTCTGCATCGGGGGCGAGCTCGTCCGCTTGTCGCTCCAAGCGGTCTTGCTCAGCTTGCCGGTAACCCAGAAGATACGGATCGGGCTCGCTCACCTTGATGCTCCAGACGCGACGGCCCCAAGGCTCCGTCCGCTACGGGCAGTTGATACCCGATGGTCGTATCGTGCACGACGCGAATTTGACGTGTCAAGATCGGTACCGTGTATACTGAACTGTATGGTTCAGTATAGCCAGGCCCGCTTCGATGCCTCGTTCGCCGCGCTCTCGGACGCCACCCGACGCGGCGTTCTGGAGCAGCTCGGGCGTGCAAACGCTTCAATTACGGACCTTGCCGAGAAATTCCACATGACCCTCACGGGCATGAAGAAGCATGTCCACGTCTTGGAGCGAGCGGGGCTCGTCACGACGGCGAAGGTCGGGCGCGTGCGGACCTGCAAGCTCGGCCTGCGCCGACTGGAGGAAGAGGCGACATGGATCGAGAGGTACCGCCAGCTCTGGGACGCACGCTTCGACGAGCTGGACAAGGTTGTCGGGGAACTGAAACGGAAGGAGAAGGTCGATGGACGCAAGAAGAAAGAGTGAGCCTACCCCCATGAAGAACCGCACGACGGTGGAGCGGAAGTCCGAGCGTGAGCTCGTCGTCACGCGAACTTTCAACGCCCCGGCGCGCCTTGTGTTCGAGGCGTGGACCAAGCCCGAGCTGTTCAGGCAGTGGTGGGTGCCAATGTCGATGGGAATGTCCCTGCTTTCCTGCGAAATGGATGTTCGTGCCGGGGGCAAGTACCGTTTGGAGTTCGCACACGGGGACTCAAAGGCGGCGTTCTTCGGCACATACAAAGAAGTAACACCGCATTCGCGCCTCGTCTGGACCAATGAGGAAAGTGACGAGGGTTCCGTCACGACGGTGACCTTCGAGGAAAAAGGCGGCAACACGTTGCTGGTCATGCACGAGCTTTATCCCTCGAAGGAAGCTCTCGATGCTGCCGGCACCGGGGCGGCGGATGTGATGGTCGAGACATTCGCGCAACTGGACGAGCTTCTCGTCACACTGGGCGCGAGCATGGGACGGTCATGAAGTCATCGATCTCGCGGTCGCCCGCCTGGCGCTTCACTACTGCGCGTCAGTCGGGGATACGTTGCCCTGTCGTGAAAAAGGAGGGATATTGAGCAACCATGGGCATAAAGTTTCGCAGCGATGAGCTGACCCCTGCGGAAGCGTCCTTCCTGAAATGGCAGTACGGTTTTGATGACGACGACGAACCGTTCGCGCGCGTGTTGTGGCAGGCGATCGGGAAAGCCTGGGAGGCCGATGCCGCATCTGGGGCATGCACACGGCACATCGAGCGCCTCGGCTGCAGCGGCGCCTATCCCGAGGAAGTGGCGTTGTATGTGAGATTCAGGGCCGAAGGCGGCGATGCGGTCTGGAAAGACCTTATCCGCCGCGCCGGCCTGCCCGAACGCCGCACGGCCAAGATCGATACGACGATCGATCGCCGCCGGGCCCGTTGATCAAACTTGACGTGAGCTGGTAGCGGCCTCTCCCGCACGCGGATGGGGGTATGGTACATCGGCGCGCATTTTACCCGCGCACTCCCTGCGAGCGCTCCTCCTGGCGCAGCAACTCGCTCAATAATTCCCCGCCCTGATGAAAGCGATTTGCCCACTCCGGCAATTCCGGAGATGACGCCGAGTGGGCGAGTCCTGCCAAAAAAACTCCCGGATCGAGTGGGCCGTCCGGTCCTTTGAAGACACCGCGAATTGCGACCACCCCAATCACACGATCCTTACGCACGAAGCGGTGTTCGAGAAATCCCCACTTGCGATCCCAGCCGATCAGGCGCGTGCGAATCTCGAAGCTCTGGAACAGCTTGAGATCCTGACGAAACTTGGCGATCGCATCACCTATGATAGGGAATGCCTTGTGCCGCAGTGCAACCCCGAGCACCCCTGTGCGCGCGAACCAATGAATCCGGCCAATGTCGGCGAGCGCGAGATAGCGGCCGTTGTTGACGTGGCCATTGAAATCCAGGTCGTTTGGCCAGACGCAGAAACGAACGCGCGTGGTTGCGAGTAAATCGACTTTGGAATCGGAGATGAGACCAAAGCCGACACGGGCCAAACGCAACCAGGGATACACGGAAAGCTCCCCCGCGAGGGTTCGTTGGGTGAGTCTATCCCAATGTCTGCCTGCGGTCACACGCGCGCGAGTCGCAACTCGCCAACGGCAAATGAGCGAGGTATACTTTTTGCACAAGCAAAATTCCGGAGGTCCTGCCATGCAGATACATTTCCAGAATCTCCGCTCTCGGCTCCGGCGCATGTTCATGGTAATGCCTGCCGTTGCCCTGCTCATTTCTGCCCCCGTTGGAGCGAGCCTGATCATAACTGTGGCGAATGTATCGTCGAATTCGCCTTCGTCGGGCAACACTCTCGAGATCGACCTGATCAATACTGGCCCAGCCGTTTCACTCGGTGGCTTCTCGTTCGAGATTACGGTGGGTGATTCGCACATCACGTTCACCTCGGCCACCACCGCCACGCTCGCGCCGTACGTCTTTGCCAGCGGCTCGCTGTTCGGACCGACGATCAGTACGACGACCGGCCAAACACTCGATGCCGGCGATCTCTCGACAGTCGCGGGTGTGACCGTCGCCACGGGTGCCACAGTGGGCTTGGGTCAGGTGTTCTTCGACATCTCGGCTGGCGATCTACCGGGACTGGCGGCTGTAATGCTGTCACCACTCGCCACGGACCTGCTTGATATCAACGGCAGTATCATCCCCGCCACGTTCATAAACGGCTCGATTACGATCGCGAACTCCGCGGTTGCGGAGCCTTCGGCGCTGGCGCTGGTGTTCCTCGGGCTTCTGGTGCTGGCTTCGATCCGGAGTGCTATTGGCGGTAGCGCAAGGACCGCGTAGTTTGACCCCACGTCCCGCTTCGTCTCCGGCGATGCGGACGCGCGGCGGCTGATGGAGGAAGGATTGGCGCTGCAGCAAACGGCCGGCATTCCGTGCCTCGTCAATCGCGCGCGGATAGGACTTCTGCAGGTCCTCGTGAGCCTGGGCGAAACGGAGATCGTCGAACCGATGGCGCACGAGGCGATGGCGGCAGCCGTGGCGACGCGCGACCTCCATTCGGAGCATTTCGCGCATCACCTCCTCGCTGACCGTTCGCCGATCCGCGGTGAGTGCGATATCGCGTTGCCGCGCTACCAACGCGCTCTCGAGCTGGCATTGGAGCGGCGCCGCCAAGCTGCGAACCGAAGCCGCGATCACCGCCGACCCGCCCAATATCCGTTTCAATGCCGGTGCGCGAGCCACAGCAGTCCCGCGAGCGCGACGAGCATCCCGGGCACGCCGACGATCCACCGCGCGCGCGTTTGCGCTTTCCCCCGAAGCGTTTCCTGGACGAAGCGCTCGCCGCGCGTCATCTCGTTGAAGGTCTTCTGGTAGGACGCGATGCGCCGTACTTCGTCGTCGGACAGCGGCGTTCCTTGGTAGCGCGCCGCTTTCTCCATCTCGTTGAGCCGCTCCACTTCGCCTTGAAAGCGTACCGCGTCGCGGGCGGCGCTTTCATAGCCGTCGCGTTCGCCGACGCCTAGAAACCGCGTCGGACCGATCCCCGTGGTGCTCTCAACCAGCGCCAGAAGCGGTTGATCGCCGGTGGGAACGATCATCAGCCAGGCACTCGACACGAGGAGGGCAATCAGGACGGTCGTGGCAAGCGCATCGATGGCGATGCGCAGGTTGCGGCGTCGCTGCTCGACGGCGACGAACAGCAGAACCTTCGCGAGGCCGGCCAGCAGCAGGCCACCCGCTTGCGCTGCCACCATGGCGGCGCCCGTCGGCAGATCGAGCGCATACGATCCGGCAAGACCCACGGCACAAGCGGCAATGCCCGCGCTCCATGCGATCAACAGCACGACTGGAAGCCGGTCGGAAAAGATCGAGCCGATCACCGCGGGTACGATCAGGAGGCTGAAGACGAGCAGCACGCCTGCCGTGGTCACCGAGCTCGTCACGACGATGGCAAACGACAGGTAAAAGGCAAAATCCAGGAGCCACGCGGCGGCCCGCGAGCGTCCCGCGGGCGCACCTTCTCCGGACAGCGCGAGCAGTGGACGACGCGCGAACCAATGCAAGACACCGATCACTGCATACAACGTGGCGAACTTCGCAACGTCGGCGGGTTCGACCGTCAGAATGCTGCCGATCAGGATTTTCTTGACGTGCTCCGCGCCCTGCGGCGCGCGATCGACGACCAGGATCGTCGCCGCGGTCGCCACCACGTACACGATGCCGACGAAAGCCTCCTGGCTCACGTAACGCGCGAGCGTGCGGGTAAGCGTGAGCAGCGCCGCGCCTATCGTGGTGAACAGCAGCGCGTAGCCGAATCCCGCTGCGCTCGTCGGTGCGTATCCATTTGCGAAGGCCACAGTGGCGCCCAGCGCCGACAGTTGCGCCAGCGCCAGATCGGCGAACACGATCCGTCGGCGCAGCACGTGGACGCCGAGATAGGCGTGGATGAGCACGAACACTACCGACGCCGCGAAAGGAAGGGCAAGCAATGCGAGTGCGTCGCTCATCGCGCTCATGGACTTCGGGCGCCCAGGGCCTTGGCGAGTGTCGCGACGTTGTAATCGAACAGCGACAGATAGTCGTTCGTTCCCTCGATGCTGCCGACCGAGACCGCCAGTCGCACCATCGGCACCGAAAGCCTGCGCGCGACGAGACGCGACGCATCGTCCGGCTCGTAGGGTTCGTGCACGATGGCCCGCACGTTGGCCTTGCTTCCGGCGGAGATCACCTGCGCAAGATGGGCGGGGCTGGGCGCAACCCCCGCTTTGGGCTCGATGAACGCAATGACATCGAGCCGGAAGCGGCGCGCAAAATAAGGCCAGGAGTTGTGATATGCAATAAGCTTGGTCCCGGCAAACGGCGCCAAGGCTTCGCTCCAGCGTGCACGCGCGGTCTCGAGCCGCGAGAGAAATCCCGCGCGGTTCGCGAGAATCTGCTCGCGTTGTGCGGGAGCGATGCGCACTAGAGCGTCGGCGACGCTCGCGGTGACGATGATCGCGTTGTCGGGATCGAGCCAGTAATGTGGGTTGGCGACGCCATGCGCATGGCCGCCTTCGTTCATGACGCTTTGTCCGCGTATTTCGAGCAACGGGATGCCGGCCGAGGCGTCGAGACTCGCCTCGCCGCCGCGCATCAGGCGCTTGTCGCCGATCTGCCTGACCAGCGCATCGACCCAGTAGTCATAGCCCAAGCCGACGCGCACCAGCAGATCCGCGCGCCTCAGTTTGCCGAGGTCGCCGGGACGCGGCTCGAAGGCTTCGGGATCGACGCCGGCCGGGACGATCGATTCCACGGTGACGAGATTGCCGCCAACCTCTCTGACGAGCGCCGCGAGATCGGTGGTCATCGCCACCACGTTCACGGCCGCCGAAGCAGGCACGGCCAGCAGGAAGACCAGCGAGGCGGCCAACTGCGCGGCCGCCCCGATCACCAGGCCAAGAAGCCCGGCTCGCACGAAGCTACTTCGAAGCTACCCAGGTGCTTTTCGGCAGCAGACAGTACACGGCTTTTTGCGCAGCCGTCGGCGCGGCGAGGCGGCAATCCATCACCATGCTGGCGAGGCTGTACGCATCGAGCCGGCTCAGCTTCTTGTCGCTCTGCAGGAGCTCGACCATCGCCCACGAGGCATCGTCCATCGCCTTGTTGAGATCGGCGTCCTGGCCGACCGTCACGAGGTACACCTTGTTTTCCTTCTCCGGCAACGTTTCGATCTTGCGCGTACCACTTTTCGCGGTGAAGCAGTGGATGCCCTTGTTGACGTCGACCACCTGGGTGATCCGGCAATCCCACGTCGCCATCATCACCTTGTCGACCTGCTCGCTGGGAACCTTGCGCTGGTCGGTCAACACCTTGCTCGTCTCGGCCTTGAGCAGATCGAGCGCCTTGTTGAGGTCGCGGTCGAGGCCGAGCGTGATCCACGCATCCTTCGTTTCGATGCGCGGCCATTCGAGCGGCATGTTCTTGACCACGTCGACGGTCACGTTCATTTCCTTGTATGCGGTCTCGAGCGCGGTGAGGTTGATCTCGCCGTTGCCCTGCGCCGCGTGCGAATCGCCGGTCCAGAGAAGCGCCCCCTTGACGAAGACCGGAACGTACAGTGTCGCGCCTTCGGTCAGATCGCGAACGTCGATGTTCCCGGCGTAGCGTCCCGGCGGCACCGAGCTGTATTGCCCGGGCTCGGCGCGGGCCACGCCGATGGTGCCGGGGAACGGCGCCAACGGAATCTCAATCCCCGGCGCAAACTCGGCGACCTTGCGCTCGAGATCGAGGTAGAAATACTTGACCTGCCCCTCCGGAAATTTGGAGGGAAACTGGCCGAACATGCCGGGCACGTTGAAGTTGGTCCCGTACGCACGCGGCACGATCTTGTTGATCCGCACCTTGAGCACGTCACCGGGCTCGGCGCCCTCGATGTAGACAGGCCCTGTCAACGTGTGCGGTCCGCGGCCTGGAAAGTCGGTGCGCAGCTTCTTGATCTGCTCGATCGTCGTTCCCGGCACGACCTGGTTGTGCGAATGCATCATCGTCTCGAAGACGATCGAGTCGCCCGAGTTGACATGCAGGACCGGGGGCTGGGCGTTGTTGAACCATCCCCATTGCGTCGTTTCCATGGTCGCCGGCAGCAGGTGAGTCTTGCCGGGATTGCGCTTGGCGGGAACCGTTCGCAGTTGCTCCTGCTCTGGTGTCGACGCCGGAGAGAAAGGCTGGATCACCGGCGCTGGCGGGGTAGGGGCTCCAGCGGGCGGAGGAATCGCAGCGGGAGGCTCGGCCGGCGTTGCCGGTTGCTGTGCACCCGCCATGGAGACGACGATCGCAGCAACCGAAGCCGCGACAATAACAATGCGCGCCCGACGAAGCGCAATGCTCGATTGAATGGACATCGGTGATCTCCCAAGAGTTTCGCGGTGGCCCGTTGGATATTATGCAAGTAATTGATTGGTAAGGGTCCGACAAAATAGATACGAACCTGTCGATCCGGCGGTCCCTGGTTCGACTAGTTAGCTAGAGCCTGGGATCTGGTCGAGACCGTCCGGATGCCCGTCTGCAACCCGAAACCTAATGGAGATCTAACTATGCGATTCATGATGATCGTCAAGCACGCCGAGAAACAGGGCATGCCGCCGAAGGCGCTGATGGATGCTATTGAGAAGCTCGCCGAAGAGGAGACCAAGGCCGGCACGATGGTCGGAAGCGGCGGTCTCGGGCCAACTGCGCTGGGCGCCCGCGTCCGGATTTCCGGGGGAAAGGTGACCGTGACCGACGGGCCTTTCATCGAGACCAACGAGGTGGTCGGCGGCTATGCGCAGTTCGAGTTGAAATCGAAGGACGAGGCGATTCAATCGGCGGTCCGCTTCATGGAGCTTCACAAGAAACACTGGCCGGGCTGGGAGGGCGAGACAGAGGTCCGCCAGATGTTCACGCCTGAGGATTGCGCACCCAAGGTATAGAGGTGAGTTGCGTCCCCTCTCCTCGCCAGCCGGGTGCGGGCCGAGGTGAGGGGACTGCTTGGGCGGACTCTGCCCGACCGCGGCGTAGACCTCGGTCGCAGGTACAACCCAAGGGAGGGCCATTGGCAGCCCATGGGACGCACGCAGGACGTCGCCAGCGCGCTGATTGATCTGGGCTGGGGCTGCTTCGTTTCTGGCGATGCGGATGCGCGGCGGCTGATGGAGGAAGGATTGGCGCTGCAGCAAACGGTCGGCAATCCACGCCTCGTCAATCGCGCGCGCATAGGACTTCTGCAGGTCCTCGTGAGCCTGGGCGAAACGGAGATCGTCGAACCGATGGCGCACGAGGCAATGGCGGCGGCCGTGGCGACGCGCGATCTCCATTCGGAGCATTTCGCGCATCACTTCCTCGCTGACTGTTCGCTGATCCGCGGTGAGTGCGATATCGCGTTGCAACGTTACCAGCGCGCTCTCGAGTTGACATTGGAGCCGGGCGACCGCGCGGAAACCGCGGTGGAGATCCAGGGCGTCGCAATGTCCCAGGCCGGCATGAAGCAAGCGGCGCAGGCGCTGCGGCTGGGTGGCGCGGCTGCCGCGGAATTGGACGCAGTGGCGGTCGACCTGTCGGGGATCGCCTTCTGGAGTGCGTTGCTCGAACGGTTTTTCGGGCAGGCGCGCGCCGCGCTCGGCGAGCCCACGGCGACCTCCGCATGGAAGGAAGGCCGGCAGACCGGGTTCGATTACGCCGTCGCGCTCGCACTTGATTCCGACGCAACGGGAGAGCGTTCGATTTGACTTCCTGTGCTTCGCCGACCTCGAAGACGAACTGATCCGCGCGCTTGGCGCCCCGCGGTCGAGCGGCTGCTTGCTGTTCAAGGTGAGCTCGAGTCCTTCGCCGCTTTCAGTACCAACACGCTCAGCGTGCACGGGAGGGCCATACCTAGCTGCGGCGGTTCATGGCACGTAGGCGCGGCGCGGGATTCGCTACGGCGCATTGCCCGACTCGACGAAGAACCGCGCCCGAGCCGCCAACGCGCGATTATTGGGAGCCCGGGGTGATGCCCTAACGCCCATTCAGGGGGTCTCAAAAGTACACAGGATGAAAATCGTTCTCTTGTCTCGCTGATGGCCCCTATATGGGGCATTCCCGGTAGCCCGACAGTCTCCGCTGGCCTGCCCAGGTACGGATCAGTTACAGTGTCCAGCCATGAAAATCGACGGGCATCGATTCCCCTCCCAAATCGCGTCTGACAGCATTGCATTGCAAGCGTGTGTGTCACCGCGTAGACCATGCCTGGTAGCCACGCCATTCGAATGCAATTTTCCAGCGACACGCTTTTTCGGAAGCAAACGCAAACTCCTTAAATGGCTTCATGACATCCTTGCCAAGGAGTCGTTTACAACCGCGTTCGAGCCTTTCGGCGGAACGGGATCGGTGTCCTACCTTCTCGGCTCGATGGGAAAGACAGTGTGGTATCGAGACATCTTCGAATGGCTGTCGACCTGCGCAAGGGTCCTTCTGCAGTATCAGAGCTCCGTACTGTCCGACGAAATGCTCAGCGAGTTTGTCGACAATGTGAGCCCTCAGAAAGGCTTCATTCGAGATCGGTTCGACGGCGCATATTTCGTCCGAATGGAAAACGAATGGCTTGATGGAGCATGCGAATCTATAGCGCGCGTGACCGACTCGTCTTTGCGGGATCAACTACGCTATTTGCTGTATCAGGCTAGCCTACGGAAGCGCCCATTCAACCTATTTCATCGACAGAATCTCGCTATTCGAACGACGAAGAAAACGGCTCGCACGTTCGGAAATCATACAACCTGGGAGAAATCGTTCCCGACCCACATGGCCGAGCTGCTGCGGGAATTGAGTCAATACAAATCTCGACATCAGTCGCTAGCCACGGTCCTACCTGCAGCAGACGTCTTTTCCCCCGCGCCGTGTGCTGACCTCGTCTATTTGGACCCACCCTATTTGGCAATAGATCGAACTACGGAGAGCTACCTTGAACGTTACCATTTTCTCGAAGGAATGACGGATTTGGACTCGTGGCCGACGCGGTTTCTCGAAACGGGTGCAAAGATCTCGCTGAATGACCGATCAGAGATCGACCTATGGGCCAAACGGGATGTCTTCCCCGACCTGTTGCTTGGCGCTATTGCAGGATTTAGCGATTCCATTGTCGTCCTCTCGTATCCGGCCAATTCGATGCCGTCAACGAGACTCATAGAGACCTTCTTTCGAGACACGTTTCATTCCGTTTCGATATATCAGCGATTGAGATCAATTGTCATGTCGGCCGCCCAGATGACTGAGTTGGTCTACGTGGGTCGTCCCTAGTTACGGCGAGGCACAATGAGCTATCTCTCGAAGAGAGTGTCGACAAGCATTGGAGTGGTCATTTTCTGGCTAATCGTGACGATTGCTTGCATCGTCGCTGCGATGGTCATATACGTCGACCCGACAGACAACCCCGCTTCGCGCGGCAGCAAACTCTTTGTGATTGCGGCTGGCCTACTATCAGGCCTGGTCGTGATGCTCGGGCAGTATGTGATCGAGTGGAAGAAAGACATAGACCTCAATGTCTTCCGCAAAACTCGCATCAAGGACGTATTAATCACGCGAAGTGATGAGGCATACTATCTAGTGCTAATCCGGTCATCGACGGTTCGGATCGATGTCCTCGGTGTCACTGCTTTTCGTTTGTTAGATGACTTTGCAAGCGAGAATAATCCGAGACCAGATAAACGCGTGCTTTTGGATGCGTTGCAGCGCAAGGTGCGCGTCCGCATTCTTGTTCCAGATCGAGAGTACTTGGCGACCGAAAAGGACAAGAATAATCATGATGTCGCAAAGGCTAGAATGGTCTCTCTCTCGGAGCAATTCCCTGGTCTCTTCCGGTATCGATACTTTTCGCACCCGGCAGCGCATAGCATAGTCGTTGTAGATACCGATTGCCTTCTGGGTCCAGTCTTTCCTGGCGTCGATAGCAAAGTTACGCCTGCGGTCCGATCAGATGGTGCGGGCGAATTTGCCGGCCCGTACTTGAGGTATTTTGAGTCGGAGTGGGAAGACGCACCTGAGCCAGCATGATCAGAGTTCGAGCGTTTCCCCGTATCCACGTCTCGCTATTGGCGCTGCACGACGGCGGCTACAGAGTCAATGGCGGCGTCGGATTCGCGATCAACGATCCATACTTTGACGTTGTTGCACTTCCGTCACATTCGGTAACCATACGAGTTGAGGGGCCGGGGAGCGTTGACGCGGCAACGCAGCGATATATCGTAGGTCGATTGCACAACGCATTTCGCATTCATGAGTTGAAGCAGCCCGTTGAAGTCGTTTTGCGCGTGTCGGAGCGCTCACATCAGGGCCTTGGCTCGTCAACGGCGTTAACAATTGCCGCTCTGGAAGCATGTATGCACTCCAACGAGCAGACGGTTAGCCAAGAACACTTAGTCGCCCTTTCGGGTCGAGGGGGAACCTCCGGGGTGGGCGTATCCACCTACTTCGATGGCGGGATGTCACTGGACTTCGGGCGAGCGGTGGATGGTGCTGAGACGTTCCTGCCCTCGGAAGATGCGATACCTTTGAAGCCCCCGCTGCATATCGCACGGACCGAACTGAAATGCGCATCGTTGGGTCTACTGCTCCCTACACACATCGCTCCAAAATCAAGCCAAGAAGAAAGTCGTTTTTTCCGCGACACATGCCCATTGCCGCGGGCCGATACGCTGGAAGTGCTTTACCACGCGGGGATGGGCGTATATGCCGCCGCTGCGGAAGAAAACGATACTCAGTTCTATGCGGCAATCAATGCGGTTCAAGAGTGCGCATGGAAACGGGCTGAGATAGGTCTGTATAAGGACGACGTGACGACGTGCTTGAACATTGTTCGGTCCAACGGAGCAAATGCAGCAGGAATGAGCAGTCTTGGGCCGTTGGTCTACTTTTTCTCCGAAACGTTCGACGAAACCTGCTCCCTGTTGCGTGAGCGGCTGCCGAACTGGCGGTTAATTAGGACAAGCCCTAGAAATAGGGGCAGAGACGTATTCGATGCTTGAACTAATCTTCATTTCGACAAACTCGATCAAGCTTGCTCACTTTCGTCACATTGCGCGACGCTATGACGTTCGGATAGTGTTTTTTCGGAGAAAGACTTTTCTGGCGAGCTATAAGGAACCTCGCATTTTTGATAGAACGGAACTGCTGGACGGTAGCTTTATGAGCGCGCTCGACCAGGCAACCAAGGGAAAACTAAGGCCTGGTCGCACATTGTTCTTCATCGAGGACACGTCTGTACGAATCGATGCCCTAAGTACGGAGCAAGAAACTCCCGGCGTCGACATCAAATTTTGGATGAAGTCTAAACGATTCCAGGAGCTTGACGCAGAGCTGCGCCGAGCTGGCAACAACCGAGCTGTTACCGTTCGCTCGGACATCGTTATCTCACTACCCGAAGAGATTCCGACGACCCAATTCAACGGAC
>Ga0070708_100001176_pt1 | contig 20167 bp, 17 predicted proteins | sample KBSK5503metaG_FD_65469 | JGI IMG/M metagenome (GOLD analysis project Ga0070708, IMG submission 65469) | Corn, switchgrass and miscanthus rhizosphere microbial communities from Kellogg Biological Station, Michigan, USA - KBS K5-50-3 metaG | ecosystem: Host-associated > Plants > Roots >... | reverse complement strand
CCGCCAGCCGCGTGAAAACAGTGATCGAGGGCGCCTGGGGAAGTGCCCCAAAGAGGTGTCCCTCGTTTGCGACGATGAGCTCGTTGTTGATCGTGTCAACCGCGATCCCATGCGGATCTGCCATCGTCGTCGTCGGTCCCTTGAGCGTTCGCAGAACGCCCACCGCTACTCGATCGTAGACGACGACTGCGGGGCCGCGCTGGATCGCCACCGCAACTTCGTTGTTGACGGTGTCGACGGCCAGGGCGTAGGCCCGCCGCTCCAGAGTCAGGGTCTTGTGGTCGAGGATGCGCAACGGCAACGCGTTCCCGACGGCGGTGCGCGAGTAGACCGTTGACCGGTCTGAAGTGTCGTTCATGTTTGCCCAGACCTCGTTGTTGACAGTGTCGACCACCGTCGAGGAGGGGAAGTCGAGGCCGGTGGAAAGCCCCTGGATGACGCGAAGGGGTAGCGCCGGGCCGGACGCCGTCCGGCTGTAGACCATCACCGCGTGGGTGTTATCGTCGGTGACGATCACCTCGTTGTTGAGGGTGTCCACCCAGACCGAGTGGAAGTTGGGATTGGGGTCGGAAACGATCCGAAGAGGAGCTGGATCAGCCGCCAATGCGCGAGTGACCAGAACCCCCCAAGACAGCCCAGCCACCAATCCACGAACGACAATGCGTTTCCAATTGGCGCTCATCTTTGTCTCCTTTGTCAGGGGCCAAGTGGGATCCGATGTCAGACATCATCGCGTGCCTTATCAAACGATGACGCGCCGTCAAGGCCTAACTTTCATTTCGATCGGCCGTTGACAACGGTCGAACGAAGAGGGAAAAGCCGCTTCGAGCCATGACATCAGACATCCGGAGCTGAAATGACCGCACTGAGGCAGGTTGCGATGGAAGGGGCGGCGGTGGGAGATCTTCGTGAGTGGCTTCGCAAGGTCGAGGCGCTGGGCGAGCTGGTCCGGGTGAGCGACGTTGTCGACCCGAACGAAGAAATGGGCGCCCTCACCTATATGGTCGGAAAGCGGACGGGCTCCCCGGCCCTCCTTTTCGAGAACCCGAAGGGCGGCGCAGGCTACCGGTTGCTCTGGAACCTCCTCGGAAACAGCACTCGCCGGATCGCGGTGACCCTGGGCGAGCCGCCCGACTCCTCGCGCATTGAGCTGCTCCGCTCCATGCGCAGGAAGCTCAAGCTCCGGCTGCCGCCGGTCGCGATTCCTCCCGAGGCAGCACCGGTGAACGAGCGCGTGATCACCGGCTCCGCGATCGACATGAGCGCGATTCCCGCGCCTAAGCACTGGCCGCTCGACGGCGGCCGGTACATCGGCACCTGCGACGCCGTTTTCACCCGCGACCCCGACAGCGGTTACGTGAACATGGGGACATACCGGATGATGGTGCACGATGAGCGCCACGTCGGCCTTTACCTCTCGCCGGGCAAGGACGCCCGGTTGCACATCGCTCGCGCGTGGGAGCTGGGCCGTCCGATCGAGGTAGCGGCGGCATACGGGGTCGACCCACTGCTGATGGTCATCGCCTCGATGACATTTCCCAAGAACGAGAGCGAGCTGGACGCCGTGGGGGGCGTCGCCGGAGCGCCGCTCGAAGTCACTCGAGGCGTGACCACCGAGCTGCCGATCCCCGCCCGTGCGGAGCTCGTGATCGAGGGAATCATCCGGCCGAACGCGACGCGCCTCGAGGGTCCATTCGGCGAATTCACCGGCTACTACGGCCGTCCAGAGGCCACTGCTCCGCTGGTCGAGGTGACGGCCATCCACTCGCGCAATCATCCGATCCTCACCAACGCGCTGATGGCCGATTACCCATCGTGCGAGATGGCGGACTACTACGCCATCGCGAAAGCCGCCCGCACCTGGGACGACCTCGACCGGCTTGGCATACCCGGCATTTGCGGCGTGTACGCCCATCCTGCCGCCGCTTCGGGTTTCGGTATGGTCGTCATCTCGTTGCAGCAGCGCTACGCCGGTCATGCGGCCCAAGCGCTGGCCTGCGCTGCCCAGGTCCCGGGCTCGGCTTACTTCACCAAGTGGATCATCGCGGTGGACGAAGATGTCGATCCAACCGACACCGACCAGGTGATCTGGGCGATGGCGACGCGCTGCAATCCGGTCGAGGACATCGACATCCTTCGCAACACCTGGTCCACCTGGCTAGATCCCACCCAAAACCCACCCGAAAAGCGTCCCTGGGGCTCCAAGGCGCTGATCAACGCCTGCAAGGAGCACCGCCACATCAGCAGCTTCTCAAAGCGCACCACGGTGCGGCGCGAGATCTACGACCAGCTCGCCGCAAAGTGGCAGAGACTGGGGCTCGCAGGCGAGGCGCCGCACCTGCTCGCGTTCCACCAGGACGACCAGGAACGTGCACTGCACGAAGCGGCCGAGTTTGCGCTAAAACCCCGGACGCCAGAGGCCAAGCGCGAGGAGACCAAGTGACGGTTACCCGGAGAGCATGGGTGGAACGAGCCGAGGCGCGGATTCAGCGCCGGCGGCCGCGAGCGTTCCAGCAGATCGTGGACGAAATCCGAAGGGACATATTTCGCCGGCGCGTCTCGGCCGGCGATCGCCTGCCCCACGAAGCCGCGTTGGCCGAGCACTTCAAGGTCAGCCGACCGGCGGTGCGCGAAGCATTGCGAGTCCTCGAGCTTCAAGGGCTGGTGCGCGTTGAACATGGCTTTCGGGGTGGCGTCTACGTCGGCGAAGCGGGCAGCGCGCAGGTCACCCAGGCGCTGGAAACGATGCTCCGGCTCGAGCGCATCGATAGAGCGGAGATCTACGCCGCGCGCCGCTACCTCGAACCGGACGTCGCCGCGCTGGCCGCCGGCGGGCTGGACGAGCGGACGACAGCTGTGCTGGAGACAAATCTCGCAGAGTGCACGCGCCGCCTTGAGTCGGGCAGGTCCGCCTTCGCGACGAACATCGACTTCCACCGGGTCGTCGCCGGCGCCTGCGGCAACCCCATTTTGACCCTGATGACCGACGCGGTATTGGAGCTTTTGCGCGTGGTCGAGCACCGCAAGCCCTCGGACGAGGCAGTGAACCGCGAGGCCTGTCAGGCGCACGCCGCGATCTTCGGCGCGCTGCGCGCGGGCGATGGCAAGCGCGCGAAGGCGGCGATGCAGGTTCACCTCGAGTGGCTCGAACGGCACTACTTCGTCGCCCCCCGTCCGGTCGGGGGACACGGTCGGAAGAGATCAACGCGCCCGGACAGGACATGAGCGCACCACAGCAAAGCATGAGGGCGCCCAGCAAAGGCGCGACGCGACAGGACAGCGGCGAGGGCATCGCGGGAATCACCGCCAGCCACCTGGGGATGTGCTTCCGCTTCGGCCAAGAGGACCTGCCGGCACTGGACGATGTAAACCTTCGCGTGCCCGAACGAGAGTTCTGCTGCATCGTCGGGCCCAGCGGCTGTGGGAAGACGACCCTTCTGCGCATTCTCGCTGGGCTCGAGCGACAGACCAGCGGCGAGCTCCAGCTCGCAACGCGCGATCCTGAGCGCCCGCTCACCGCCCTGGTCTTCCAGGAGCAGAGCATCTTCCCTTGGATGACCGTCGAAGAGAACATTGGCTACGGGCTGCGAATGCGCGGCGTCGATCCCAAGCTGCGCCGGCAGTTGGTTGGCCAGTATGTCGACAAGGTCGGCCTGGCGCGCTTCGCCAAGGCCTATCCGCACCAGCTTTCGGGTGGGATGAAGCAGCGGGCGAGCGTGGCGCGCGCGTTTGCCACCGACCCGCAGATCCTGCTCATGGACGAGCCCTTCGCGAGCGTCGACGAGCAGACCCGGGCTCTCTTGCAAGAGGAGCTGCTCCGCGTCTGGGAGGCCAACCGGAAGACGGTCGTCTACATCACCCACAGCATCGACGAAGCGCTCGTGCTCGGCGACCGGGTGCTGGTGATGTCCGCGCGGCCGGGGCACATCAAGGCGGAGATAGAAGTGCCCCTTCCGCGGCCCCGCTCCGTCTACGATCTTAAGTCCACTCCCGCCTTCGCGGAGCTCGTCGCGCGAGTATGGGGGCCGCTGCGCCAAGAAGTTCTGGCAAGCTTCCATGCATTGGCGGTGGCCTCATGACGGTCAAACTTCAGAACGCCCGCCCCAGCCGAGGAATCCGGGGGCATTTTTTCGAGGGAGTCGCAGCCGAACGGGTCGTGTCGATCATTTCGCCGGTGCTGCTGCTCCTCCTCTGGGAAGCGCTCGGCCGCGGCGGAGCTCTCGATGAGCGGTTCTTCCCCGCCCCCAGCGCGATCGCCAGCACCTTCGCGCAGGTGATCGCCTCGGGCGAGCTGATCGGCCATGCCTTGATCAGCCTGAGGCGGATCGCGATCGGGTTCGTCATCGGCGCGGTGCCGGCGCTCCTGCTGGGAACTCTGATGGGCCTCTCGCGCATCGTTCGGGCCGCTCTCAAGCCGATGGTCGGCGTGCTCTACCCGATACCCAAGACCGCGATCTTCCCGTTGCTTCTTTTGATCTTCGGCATCGGGGAGGCATCAAAGTACGCCATCGTCGCGATCGGGGTCTTCTTCTTGGTCCTCCTCAACACCATGGCAGGCGTGCTGAGCATCGAGTCGGTCTATCTCGACGTGGGCAAGAACTTCGGTGCCGGGCGCCTGGATCTCTTCAAGACCGTCGCGTTCCCGGGTGCGCTGCCCCTCATTTTCACCGGGCTTCGGCTCGCCTGGGGAAACGCGCTGATCCTGATCGTGGTCGCGGAGATGATCGGCGCGCGGTCCGGCGTCGGCGCCTTCATCTGGACCGCCTGGCAGACGTTCCAGGTCGAGCGCATGTATGTCGGACTCGTGGTGATTTCTTTCATCGGCTACGTGTCCTTCCTGGCTATCGATGAGCTGCAGCGATGGCTTATCCCGTGGAAAGGAGGTCGCACCGGCTAATGGCACCGACCAAGAGTTCCCCAACGCGCCCGGCGCCCGAGGGTTTTGCGGCGTTCAGCCTTCGCAGCTTCATCGAGCGGCTCGAACGCGAGCATCCGGACCAGGTGGTCCACGTCACCGAGCCGGTGGACCCTGCTCGCTTCGAGGTCACCGCGGTGCTCAAGCACCTCGAGCTGCGTCGCAAATACCCGCTCGTCGTCTTCGACCGGCCGCTCAACCTCCTCGGTCAGCCGAGCCTCTTGCCGATCGCGACAAACATCTACGCCACTCGCGAACGCTGTGCGATGGCGCTCGGCCTGCGACCCCAGGACGCGATGGTCGGGCTGAGCCTCGAATATGCGCGGCGCGAGGAGCAGCGCGTCGCGCCGGAGATCGTCAGCGAGGAGGACGCGCCGGTGAAAGAGGTGGTGCGAACCGGGGATCAGGTGGATCTCCGCGAGCTGCCGATCGTCCGCCACCACGACATGGACGCGGGGCCGTACATCGACATGACTTCGGTGATGCGCGACCCGGATTCGGGCGCCTACAACGCTGCCTTTCTACGCAACATGTACAAGGGCCCTCGCAAGCTCGGGCTGCACATGTCCCCCCGCCACAACTGGCAGATCGTTCGAAAGCACGAGCTCAAGGATGAGGCCACGCCGGTGGCGATCGTGGTCAGCCACCACCCCGCGTTCTACATCGGCTCGCTCAATGTCGCGCCGTTCGGCGTCGACGACTACGCGCTGATCGGCGCGATGTTCGAGCGGCCGCTGCGTTTGACCCCCTCCACCACCTGGGGCGAGAAGTTCATGATTCCGGCGGACGCCGATCTGGTGCTCGAAGGTCACGTGCTCCCCAACGTCCGGGAAGTCGAAGGGCCTTTTGGCGAGTTCCCCGGAACGTACGGTCCGCAGCGGGTGCGCTGGGTGGTGGAGCTGACCGCGTCCAATCAGCGCAGCGACGCGATGTATCAAGACGTTTTCGTCGGCCATCCGGATAACTGGATGATGGGCTCCTTTCCCAAAGAAGGCAGTATCTACAACCGCATCAAGGGCGTGGTACCGAGCGTCAAGGGGGTGCATCTTCCGACCTCGGCGGTGGGCCGTTTCCATTGCTACATCTCGATCGACAAGCGCGTTGACGGCGAGTCAAAGCAGGCCGCGCTGATCGCATTGGGAGCCTGCGATTTCGTGAAGCACGTCGTCGTCGTCGATGGGGACATCGATCCATTCCGAGAGGAAGAGGTGCTCTGGGCGATCGCGACCCGCGTCCAGGCCGACGAGGACGTAGACATCCTCAAGAACGTCAAGGGCAGCACCTTGGACCCCTCGCAGCGCGACGACATCATGGGGGCCAAGATGATCATCGACGCAACCCGCCCGGTGCGTCGGCCTTTCGAGGCACGCATCGAGATACCGGCGGAGGCGATGGCGCGAGTGGAGCTGGAGCGGCTCATCCCGCGTGAGCAATTGGGGAGGATCTAGTCAATGCCGAGGATCTTTTGGGTCACCTGCCCGCACTGTTCGAAGCGCTTCTACTGCCACTACGAGGACCTCCGCCATACGAAGTGGGAGCTGCGTTGCCCGTATTGCGAGCGACAGTTCCCACAGGAGTCCAGCCCACGTATCGAGGAATGAGGAGGCGTGATGAGTAAGCTCGTCGGGCTCGCCATCTTCGGCGTCCTCGCGACTGCACCCAGGGCGGGCGCCGGCGCCCCGCCATCGAGCTCCGCGTCCGAGAAGCAGGGGGGTGTGGTGACGCTCAAGATCGGCCAGGTCGGCGGGATCAGCGATGCGGCCTTTCACATCGCGGAGGCGAAGGGCTACTTCAAGGATCAAGGAATCGCGCTCGAGCCAACCTTCTTCGCCTCGGCCGCGCAGATGGTTGTGCCGCTGGGGACCGGCGAGCTCCAGGTGGGCGGCGGAGCGTCGAGCGCTGGCCTGTTCAACGCGATCGGCCGTCGGGTCGGCCTCGTTATCGTCGGGGACAAGGGCAACTTGGATCCCGGACACGGTTACGAGGCAATCGTGGTTCGCAAGGAGCTGGCCGGGACGGTCAAGGGACCCAAGGATCTCAAAGGGCGCACGGTAGCGATCTCCGCGATGGACATCACCCCCGAAGTCACTCTCGACGCGTACTTGCGGCAGGGCGGCCTCACCGAAAAGGACGTGAATCTCGTCACCGTTCCGCACGCCGACATGTTGCAAGCATTGAAAAACGGCTCGATCGATGCGGGCCTGCCGATCGAGCCATTTCTCAGCCGGATTGTCGCCGCGGGTGTCGCCAGCGTGCTCGTCCGCGACGACACGGTGACCCCAGGTCACCAGGTGGCCGTCGTCCTCTTCTCCGAAAAGTTCACGCGGCAGCGCGAGTCCGCAGTGCGCTTCATGAAGGCGTACATCCTCGGCGCGCGCTTTTACAACGATGCCTTCGTGAAAAAGCAACCCGCGAAGCGGTCCGAGGCGATCGACATCCTTGTCAAAGCGGCCAACATCGATCGGGCGCTCTTCGAGACGATGGTGATGCCCGGGATCAACCCATCCGGAAAGGTGAACCTCGACAGCCTCAGCGAGATCCAGAAATGGTTCGTGAACAAGGGCTCGCAGCAGAAGCTCATCGAGCTCTCCAAGGCGGTGGACCTGTCATTCGCGGAGGAGGCAGTGCGCCAGCTCGGCCCCTACAAGTAGCGGCAAATCGCAGCGGGAGACGAGCGCGGATGATCGATTGACGTCCGGAAGGAGGGGCAGCGTGCGAATTGTCGTCGGGCTCGCGGGCTCGTCGAGCCCAATTTATGGAATCCGGACCCTCGAGGCGTTGAAACAAGCGGGGGTGGAGACGCACCTCGTCGTGAGCGACGGGGCGAAGCAAACGATCCCGCTCGAAGCCCGGACGACCGTCGACCAAGTCCAAGCGCTCGCTGCGGTGGTCTACGACAACCACAATCTCGCGGCATCCATCAGCAGCGGATCATTTCCCACCGACGGGATGATCGTCGCGCCCTGCTCGATGAAGACCCTGGCCGCGATCGCCCATTCATTCAGCCAGGATCTCCTGGTGCGCGCCGCCGACGTGACGTTGAAGGAGCGGCGCAAGCTGGTGCTGGTTCCCAGGGAGACGCCGCTTCACCTAGGCCACCTGCGCAACATGGTCCGCGCCACGGAGTTGGGCGCAGTGATTCTGCCACCGGTGCCTGCCTTCTACCACGCCCCGAAGACGGTGGACGACCTCATCAACCAGACCGTGGGAAAGATCCTCGACCAATTTCACATCCCGCACAGTCTCTTCCGCCGCTGGGGGACACCGGAAGACCCGTAGATCCGAAAGGACCGCACATGAAACATGTGACGCAGTGGGCGTCTTTCTTGCCACTGGTGGTTCTCCTCTTCTCCTCCGGAGCCTTCGCAATCAAAGTTCCCGTCGGCAGCGACATCGATCTCAACATCAACGTGCTCCTGCAGGTGCGCGCCGAGGGTTCCTTCGACGGGGAAAGGCCGACAACGACCGAAGGACCTTCGCCGAACCGCTCGTTCAACACCGACTTCTACCTGCGCCGGGCGCGACTGATCGCAGCCGGCACCGCCTACAAATTCGTGACGTTCAACATCATGCTGGACATGCCGTTCTTCGGGCGCCGAGGAAACTATGGCGGCTCCACCTTCGTGCAGGATGTCGCCGTCGGGCTTATCCCCGCTAAAGACACCGTTATTGAGGCGGGTTTTCTCTTCATGCCGTTCGCACACCAGAGCCCCGCGGCCGGGTCCTCGGGAATGATTCTCGACAACCTGGGGACGGTCCTCGCATCGCTGTACAACAACCAGCGCGGCCTGCGTGAAATGGGTGTGCAGGTCCGGACCCTTCTCTTTGACCACCGCATCCTCGTCCGCGGTGGGCTCTACGATGGCGTACATGGCGACCCAGGGGCGAGGTTCATCGTCAATCCGAACGGCAGGCCACTGGCCGCGGGTATGCTCCGGCTGAACCTGATCGGCTACGAGACTGCGTACGCGTATCCGGGCATCTACATGGACGGGAAGTCGCGAGTCTCGATCGGGGTCAGCGGCCATTTCCAGAAGAAGGGCAGCAGCATTCCGATCACCCAGTTGGATCCCGCGACCGGCAGGCCGCTGCTCAACCCGAACACGGGCGCGAGGCTCCCCGCCGCTGCCACCGGGGTGGCCGATTACCGGGCCTTCGCCTCGGACGTGTTCGCAGACCTGGCGCTCCCCAGCGACATGGAGTTCGTGCTTACCATGACCGGATACCGATTCAACTGGGGCCCAGGCAGCGACAAGACCGGCTACGGCACCTCGGGCGAGATCGGCTACCGGTTGGGCAAATTGGTGCCGGAGGCCAACTTCTATTGGTTCAACAGCGACTCCCGGTGGGGCAGCTTCCTCAAGTTGGCCGGCGGCCTAAATTGGTTCTTCAAAGGGCCCCGGGCGCGGCTGACCCTGGAGTTCGCCAGCGTCATCAACGCTGGGAACCTCGATAACACGCGAGCGCTGCACTTGGTGACCCTGCAGGCCCAGATCTCGTTGTGAGATCGCCAGATCAGCCGGCGCCGGCGCTTCTGAATCACAACAAACTGGAATCCTCAACGCAAAATGCGACACTCTGCGCGTGCAGCATGCGGGGATATCGACGGCCTTGCTGACATTGCTGACGCTCAGTCCGTGCCGGCGGGTTCGCCCACCGCTGCTGCACCGAGGCCTTCGGTCACCGCCGCGCGCGGGTTTCTGACCTATCCCGAGGGACCCGGCCGCTTTCGATTTCGCCTCGGCGTCGGGGCTTTGATGGACGTACTGCCCCTGAAGGAGGTGCAGTCCGAAGCACGGCAAGTGCCTCAAGTCCTCGCCCAGCTCCGGGTTGGGCTGCCCTGGGGCTTCTCGGCGGACAGCCGTCTCACGGCGATCGTGGTGAAAAATGAATTGGAGATTGGCATCGCCTGGAACGCGCGGCTCGGCAAGCTGTGGGTCAGCGCGTTCGATCACCACGGCTTCTTCTATGGCGCCGTCGGGGTGCAGGGCTTCGATGCGACGAGCTGGGGTTGGCTGAACAAGCCCGGACCCTTCGTCCAATCAGGGGTAAGAAAACGACGAAAAAAGGTAACAATTTTACAAAACCTCCCGTCGGAAACATCGGGCGGCGACTCTGTGGTGGGAACCGTCGGGCGCGGCACCGCTGGGCCGTGCCGAGGGCGAAGCGCGACCTACGGGCCGACCTTCACCTCGATCTCGAGCAGGTCCTCGCCCGGGACGCCGATTCGCAGTGGGAAGCCGAAGGTCCCGGTCCCGCGGTGGGCGTAGAGACGGCAGCGCCCCAGGCCCCACAGACCGTGGTCGGGCCATCGCGTCCCGGTCAAGATCGTCCAGGGAAGCCCAAGGCCGACCAGGCCCAGGTGTCCGCCGTGAACGTGTCCGGAGAGGAAGATGTCCGGCGCACCGGGCGCCTCGGGATCGATGTCCGCGAAACGGGAGGGATCGTGCAACAGGCAGATGCGGTAGGCGATCCCATCGCCCACCGGCGCGGCGCTCTCGGCGAGCACTTTTCTCAAATGATCCGGTCGCTCGGCGAATTCGTGGGAGCGAAGCTGCGCGATGCCGATCACCTCGACCGGACCGACCCACGTCTGCACCCGCGCCCTCTGGTCCACCAGCAGCCGGATGCCGTTGGCCGAGAGCGCCCGTCGCACCTCCCCGAGCGCGTCGAGGTCGTGATTCCCCAGCGCCGCGAAACAGGTGCCCGGCCGATCGCGTAGGGGCGCGAGGGCCTGCGCGAGCGCGCCGGGGGAGAACATCCCCTCCAGGGCCAGGAGATCTCCGGTGAGAAGAACGAGGTCGGGCCCCCGGGCGGCGATTCGCTCGAGCATCGAGCGAAGGCGAGCAACGGACCACAATCCGCCCAAATGCGGGTCGGTCACCTGCGCCACCCGGAGAACGCCCCGCTCGTTGCGGTTGGGAAGGACCTCGCGCCTGCGCTCGCAGGAGAGGCGATGGGGGCGGCGGGGGCGCTCGGCGCTCGGGCGGATCCGCACCGTCTCCTTGCGCGGCCAGGCCGAGGAGAAGAGCCCGCTCGCCGCCAGAAACCACGGCGCGAGCCCCAGGGCGAGCGAGGCCTGACAGGTTCCACGCCCGCTCCCCGACAGGCAAGCACCCCAGGCGATCCAGGCCGCGGCCCCGAGCGGTACCGCCAGGAGGCAGGCGGCGGCCAGCAAGCCGCTTCGCGTGTGGGCGTTAGCCCTTCTTCGCCGCTTCTTCCGCGAGCTCGGCTTCGATGTCGACCGGCGCCGCGCCCACCGCGTGGTAGCCGCCGTCGACGTGGATCATGTCCCCGGTGGTGGCGGGAAACCAGTCGGAGAGGAGCGCGCAGGCGGACCTCGCCACCAGGGTGTGATGGTCTTTCGAGCCCCATCCGAGCGGCGCCTGCATTCCCCAGATTTTTTCGAGCGTCTTGAAGCCGGGGATGCTTTTCGCCGCCATCGTCGCCAATGGACCTGCCGCCAGCGCGTTCACCCGGATGTTCTTCGGGCCGAGGTCGCGCGCCAGGTAGCGCACCGTCGCCTCCAGCCCGGCTTTGCACACCCCCATCCAGTCGTAGGTCGGCCAGGCGACGCGGTTGTCGAAGTCCAGCGTGACGATCGACCCGCCGCGGGACATCAATGGGATCATCGCCACCGCCAACTGCTTGAGGCTGAAGGTGGAGATGCGGAAGGCGGTCTGGACGCTCTCCCAGGGGGTCTTGAGAAAATTGCCGCCCAACGCGTCTTCCGGCGCATACGCGATCGCGTGCAGCGCCCCGTCCACCATCCCCCAGCGCTTCTGGATCTTCTCGGTGAGGGCCGGGAAATGGGCGTCGTTGCTGACGTCCAACTCGAGCACGTCGGGCACCGGGTCGAGACGCCGGGCGCTCCGCTCGGTCAGGGACATCCCGCGGCCGAAGCTGGTGAGCAGGATCTCCGCGCCCTCCTCCTGGGCCAGCTCGGCGACCGCGAAGGCGATCGACTGCGGCGTGAGCACCCCGGTGATCAGAAGTTTCTTACCATCGAGCAGCATGGGCGAGGCCTCCCCGTCTACCTCTGGCAAGCGCGGTTTACCATTCCTTGGCAGATTCGCTATTCAGTTTAGGTCGGGTCGAGCTTATGACATCCGTTCGCCGCCGACGCGCTTCTCGTCGCCGTGGGAGCATTTCGCCTGCTGAAGGATTAAGTAAACCTCAATCATGTCGAAGCTACAGGATTCAATTCTCTCCGGCTCGAACATCGACTTCATCGAGGGGCTCTATGCCCGATTTCTCGAGGACCCCTCTTCCGTCGATGACAGCTGGCGAGCCTTTTTCGAGCAATACGGCCGGGACGGCAGGCCGCTCGTCACCAACGGCAAGACGGTCAACGCCGCGACCGCGCTGGCGCGCCCTTCCAGGCCGGCGCCGAGGGCCTCGCCTGCGCCGTCGCCCGTCGAGGCGGGGCCATCGCCCGCCGCGGCGATCGAGGACATGCGGCTGCAGGCCCGGGTCGACCAGACGATCTACGCCTTTAGGCTGCGCGGGCACCTGCTCGCCCAGCTGGATCCCCTGGGCAGGCCGCGCCCGTCGCTGGGTCACATCGCCGACCTGGGAATGGTCAATGACACCCACTTTCAGGAGGCGGAGCTGGACCGCATGGTCGACCCCAACGGGGTCTTCGAAGAGCAAAAGGTCCGGCTCCGGGATCTGCTGGCGCGCCTGCGCCGGACGTACTGCAACCACATCGGCGTCGAGTTCATGCACGTCCAGGACAGCCGGCGACGCCGCTGGCTGCTCAGCCGGATGGAGACGACCGAGAATCGCATCGACCCCACCCCGGAGGAACAGCGGCGGATCCTCACCAAGCTTTCCTACGCGGTCACCTTCGAGAGCTTCCTGCACACCAAGTACGTCGGCGCGAAGCGGTTCAGCCTGGACGGCGCGGAGAGCCTGATTCCGACGATCGACACCTTCCTCGAGGACTCCGGGAAGCTCGGGGTCCAGGAGGTGGTGATCGGCATGGCCCACCGCGGCCGGCTCAACGTCCTCACCAACCTGCTGGGGAAATCGCCCAGCCAGATCTTCAGCGAGTTCGAAGGCCCGAAGAACCCGAGCGCGTACCTCAACCGGGGGGACGTGAAATACCACCTCGGGTTCTCCTCCGACCACGTCACCCAGGAGGGGAAGCGAATCCACTTGAGCCTCGCCTTCAATCCGAGCCACCTCGAGGCGGTGAACCCGGTGGTCACCGGGCGGGTGCGGGCGAAGCAGGATCGAATCCAGGACGAGGGGCGCAGCCGCGGCGTCGCCCTCCTGATGCACGGAGACGCGTCGTTCGCCGGCCAGGGGGTGGTGGCGGAGACGCTCAACCTCGCCGAGCTGGCCAACTACAAGATCGGCGGCACGGTCCACCTGATCATCAACAACCAGATCGGCTTCACCACCGAGCCTCAGGAATACCAGAGCTCGCTCTACTGCACGGCCGTGGCGCAGATGCTCGACATCCCCATCTTCCACGTCAACGGCGACGATCCCGAAGCCTGCGTCCACGTGATGCGCCTGGCCACCGAGTTCCGGCAGGAGTTTCACAGCGACGTGGTGGTGGACCTGGTCTGCTTCCGCCGGTACGGACACAACGAAGGGGATGAGCCCTCCTTCACCCAACCGAAGATGTACGAGCTCGTCCGCGCTCATCCAACCGTGCGCCAGCTCTACGCGGAGGAGCTGGTCCGGCGCGGGCGGATTTCACCGGAAGAAGCGGAGGCCATCCAGCAGAAGATCCGCAGCGAATTCGAGCAGGCCTATGCGCTGGCGCGCAAGGAAAGCCAGTTCCGCGAACCCAGCTTCCTCGAAGGCCTGTGGAAGAACTTTCGCGGAGGCCCGGAGAAGTCGGTTCCGGACGTCGACACCTCCGTGGAGGAGCAGAGGCTCTCCGAGCTGTTGACCCGCCTCTCCAGCGTCCCCGAGGGCTTCACGCCGCATCCCAAGATCGCCCGCGTGCTGCAGACTCAGCTGACGATGGCCCAGGGAAAGCAGCCGCTCGATTGGGCCGCGGCGGAGGCGCTCGCCTACGCGACCCTGGCGACGGAGGGCTTTCCGGTCCGGCTGAGCGGCCAAGACACCCAGCGGGGCACGTTCAGCCACCGCCACGCCGTCCTGCGCGACGTGCGCACCGGGGAGCCCTACGATCGGTTCGGGAACCTCTCGCCGATGCAAGCAGATTGCCTCATTTTCAACAGCCCGCTCTCGGAGATGGGGTGCCTGGGATTCGAGTACGGGTACAGCCTCGACTATCCGGAAGCGCTGATCGCCTGGGAGGCGCAGTACGGCGACTTCGCCAACGAGGCCCAGGTGATCATCGACCAGTTCATCGCCGCCGCGGAGGACAAGTGGAAGCGCCTCTCCGGGCTGACCCTGTTTCTGCCCCACGGCTACGAGGGCCAGGGCCCGGAACACTCGAGCGCGCGGCTGGAGCGCTTTCTGCAGCTGTCCGCGGAGGACAACATCCAGGTCTGCTACCCGACCACGGCGGCGCAGATCTTCCACCTGCTGCGGCGTCAAGTTGTCCGCCCCTGGCGAAAGCCGCTGGTGGTGATGTGGCCGAAGAGCATGCTTCGCCGAAGCGAGGTGACCTCGCCGATGACGGATCTCGCCCGGGGACGTTTCCGGCGGCTGATCGCGGACGAGGCGGATCCCAAGGCCGTTTCCCGCCTGCTGCTTTGCAGCGGCAAGGTCTACTTCGACTTGAGGCAGGCCTTGACCGAGCGGGGAGACCCCACCATCCGGATCGCCCGGCTGGAGCAGCTCTATCCGCTGCCGGAGGCTGAGATTCAGGAGCTGTTCAAGGGGATGCCCAACCTCAAAGAGTTTTTCTGGGTGCAGGAAGAGCCCCAAAACATGGGCGCCTGGCGCTACATGTGCAATCGGTTCGAGGAGCTGACCCGCCTTCCCGGCGTCGCCAAGCCGGCCCGGGTCGCTTTTGTCGGTCGGGTGGAGAGCGCGAGCCCTGCCACGGGATTCCACGAAGCGCACGTGCTAGAGCAAAGGCTCATCGTGGAGGAAGCTCTGACCCGGACCAAGGTCTGATTCGAGGGGAAACGAATGGCCATTGATCTCACCGTGCCGCAGCTGGGGGAATCGATCGTCGAAGCAGTCGTCAGCAAGTGGAACAAGCAGGTCGGCGATCCGGTGAAAGCCGACGAGCCGCTGGTGGTGCTCGAGACCGACAAGGTCACCGTGGACGTCCCCTCACCGGCGGGAGGATCGCTGATGCAGATCGCCCACCAGGAAGGCGATCGGGTCAAGGTCGGGGACGTTCTGGGGAGCATCGCGCCCGGCGGCGCACAGGCCTCGGCGTCCACCCCTCCGGCGGCCCCGGCCAAACCACCCGCGCCGTCCGCCAGCCCCCAGGCGACGCCGCCCGCCGCCGCTCGCCCGGGTCCATCGCTGGTCAGCGTCAGCTCTTCCGATGGAGGGCCGCCGGCCGGCGCGACGCTTTCCGGCAATCGTGGGACCGATGGGGGCCGGACGACGCCGCTGACGCCGGTGGCGCGCCGGGTGGTGGAACAGAACTCGCTCGATCCCTCGAAGATCCGGGGAAGCGGCCCCAGCGGAAGGATCCTAAAGGACGACGCCCTGCACGCCCTGGACGCACTCACCGTCCCGGAGGCCCCCGCCCCCGCGCGGATCGAGCCCAGAGCGCCGCGCGCCGCCGGGGAGCGCGAGGAGCGGGTGAAGATGAGCCCGCTTCGGCGGCGGGTCGCCGAGCGGCTGCTGGCGGCCCAATCCAACGCGGCGATCCTCACCACCTTCAATGAAGCGGACATGAGCGAGGTGATGTCGCTGCGAAAGGCCTACCAGGAGAAATTCCAGGCCCGGTACGGCGTGAAGCTGGGCCTGATGAGCTTCTTCGTCCGCGCCGCCCTCGAGGCGCTGCGCGGGTTTCCCGAGCTGAACGCGGAGATCGAAGGCGACGAGGTGGTCTTCAAGCACTACTACGACATCGGGGTGGCGGTCTCGGGGAGCCGGGGCCTGGTCGTCCCGGTCATCCGCGACGCGGACCGCCTGAGCATGGCGGAAATCGAGCAGCAAGTCGCCGAGCTGGCCGGGAAGGCGCGCTCGGATCGCCTGACGCTGCAAGACCTCCAGGGTGGGACGTTCACCATCACCAACGGCGGCGTCTTCGGATCGATGCTCTCCACCCCGATCCTCAACCCGCCGCAGACCGCCATTCTCGGGATGCACAACGTGGTGGACCGGCCAGTGGTGCGGGACGGGCAGGTGGTGATTCGGCCGGTGATGTACCTCGCTTTGAGCTACGACCACCGGTTGATCGACGGACGCGAGGCGGTGCAGTTCCTGGTCCGGATCAAGGAGTGCGTCGAGAGCCCCGAGCGATTGTTGCTCGAAGTCTGAACAGGCGTTCGGACCTCCCGAAAAAAGCGAATCTGGTTCTGGACATCGACTACCGAGGCCCACTAGAACCCGGAGTGCCTCCGGCCGTCGGCGCTCAGGAGACCAGGCGACGCTTTTTGCCGTCTGTCACATGGGGATAAGCAAAGAATGGCAACTGGTACTGTGAAGTGGTTCAACGATGCGAAGGGCTACGGGTTCATTACTCAGGATGGCGGTGGTGAAGATGTGTTCTGTCATCACACCGCGATTCAGACGGAGGGGTTCCGAAGCCTCGCTGAAGGTCAGAAGGTCCAGTTCGATGTCACCAAGGGGCCGAAGGGCCTTCAGGCATCGAACGTCCGTCCGATCTGACAAGACCGTCGAATGGCCGTCGAATGGAGGCTCGGTCTCTCACCGAAGAGACCGAGCCTTCCTCTTTTCCGGTTGTTTCCCCGTGGAGGCGGGGGACTTCCAGGTATCCACGCATGTGCTTCAGGTTGCTCGCCGCCATCGCTCCCGGGGTTGAGCCGGAAGGGTCCGCCCCGGCGCCCCTGGATGATCTGCGTGCCGTCGCGTCGATCGGAGCGCGGCACGGTCTGGATATGAAGGTGGACGCCTCTTCCTCGGCGGCGCTGGTATCGGTGTGCTGGGGCGATTGCGCGTGCTCTCTGTACACCGGGGCCGAGGGGAGGAACCGTCTCGTCGGCTGGGCGGAGGAAGTGCTCGCGCAACCTTATCGATTGCAGTTGCTCTTCTTCAACGACGGGCAAGAATGTCCGTGGAGCTCGGAGCCGGTGACAAATATTCCGATCGATATTTTCCGGCGGGAGGGATTGGGCGCGCTGACCGCAGGCAAGGTAACAGAGCTCACCCACCAAGCCCTTGTGGGACACCAGTGAACGGACTAAGAAAGAGGGTGGAGTCCCCCGCCCAAGCGATGGGATAATGGCCGACCAGATGCCACGCCGGTTATGAATGAGGACAGATAAAACGGGCAGGCATCGCGGGTAGATTCGATTGGATCTCCGACGGCAAATCGCCGAGGAGAAATGAATCATCGGCCCCCGTCTCGCGCCGGAGGAACAAGGAGATTCGATGCAACCACAGCCCACTGCCACTGCCGTCCAAGCTCAACAACCCCGGCCGCCCAAACCGCGCGAGGAAATCGATACCGTCACGATTCGCTTTTGCGGCGACTCCGGCGACGGGATGCAGCTGACCGGAACCGAGTTCACCCGCGCGTCCGCGATCGCCGGAAACGACTTGCAGACTTTTCCGGATTTCCCCGCCGAGATCCGGGCGCCGGCGGGGACGCTGCCGGGCGTCTCCGGCTTTCAGATTCAGTTCTCGCAGTCTACCGTCTACACGCCGGGCGATCAGCCGGACGTGCTGGTGGCGATGAATCCGGCGGCGCTGAAGACGAATCTCTCCGATCTGGTGCCGGGGGGATTCCTCCTCGTCAACACCGGCGCATTCACCGAGCAGAACCTCCTCAAAGCGGGCTACAGCGGCAATCCTCTCGAGGACGGCTCGCTGTCGAAGTACCGGCTGCATTCGGTGGACATCACCAAGCTGACCTCGCTCGCGCTCGAGGGAAGCGGCCTGTCGACCAAGGAAGTAGGCCGGGCGAAGAACATGTTCGCGCTCGGGCTGATGCTGTGGATGTACAACCGGCCCACCGAACCGTCGATCCGCTTCTTGCGAACGAAGTTCGCCGCCAAGACGGCGATCGCCGACGGGAACGAGAAGGCGCTCAAGGCCGGCTATCACTACGGCGAGACCGCGGAGCTCTTCGCCCACTCCTACCAGGTCCGTCAGGCGTCGATTCAGCCCGGCAAGTACCGCAACGTCTCCGGAAATGAATCGCTGGCGATGGGGCTTCTGGCGGTGACGAAACTCTCGGGGATTCGCGGATTCCTAGGCAGCTACCCGATCACGCCCGCTTCGGACATCCTGCACGAGCTCTCCCGACACAAGAATTTCGACTTCATCACCTTCCAGGCGGAGGACGAGATCGCCGCCATCTGCTCGGCGATCGGCGCGGCCTTCGGCGGCAACTTCGGCGTCACCACCACCTCCGGCCCGGGCGTCGCCTTGAAGCAGGAGGCGATCGGGTTGGCGGTGATGGCGGAGCTTCCGGTGCTGATCTGCAACGTCCAGCGCGGCGGGCCGTCGACCGGCCTTCCCACCAAGACGGAGCAGGCGGATCTGCTCCAGGCGTTGTACGGCCGGAATGGAGAGTGCCCGGTTCCGGTGATCGCCGCGTCGACGCCGAGCGACTGCTTCGAGACGGCGATCGAAGCGGCGCGGATGGCGTTCAAGTACATGACCCCGGTGTTCCTTCTTTCCGATGGGTACATCGCCAACGGCCAGGAACCCTGGCTCATCCCGAACACCAAGAACCTCAAACCGATCGAGGTGAAATTTCGTACCGAGGTCGACGACTACTTCGTCTACAAGCGCGACGAGAAGACCCTGGCGCGCGATTGGGTTCGCCCGGGGACGCCGGGGCTCGAGCACCGCATCGGTGGAATCGAAAAGGACTTCCTCACCGGGGCGGTCTCCTACGATCCGGCGAACCACGAGAAAATGGTGCGGATTCGCGCCGAGAAGGTGGCGCGGATCGCCCAGGATTTTCCACCTCTGCAGATCAACGGCGATCCCGGCGGAGGCGAGGTGTTGATGGTCGGCTGGGGCTCGACCTTCGGGGCGATCACCCAGGCGGTTTCGAGGCTGCGGGCGAAGGGGCGCTCGGTCTCGAGCGTCCATCTGCGCTACTTGAATCCGCTTCCCCGGGATCTGGGCGAAGTGCTGGCGAAGTTCAAGACGGTGTTGGTCCCCGAGTTGAATCTGGGACAGCTGCTCAAGATTCTGCGAGCCACCTATCTCGTGGACGCGAAGGGAATCAACAAGGTGCAAGGCAAGCCGTTCAAGGTATCCGAGCTGGTCGCTCGCATTGAGGAGCACTTCTAAAATGGCAACCGTGATCGATGCGAAACCCGCTGTGAATGGAAAGCCGGCCGGCGATGGACAGACCGGGGCCGACGGCAAGAACGGGGCGAACGGCAACGCTCCCCTGACGAAAAAAGACTTCCAGTCCGACCAGGAGGTCCGGTGGTGCCCAGGCTGCGGGGACTACTCGATCCTCGCCCAGGTGCAGAAGGTGATGCCCGAGCTCAACATCCCGAGGGAGAAGATCGTCTTCGTCTCCGGGATCGGGTGCTCGAGCCGGTTCCCCTACTACATGAACACCTACGGCTTCCACACCATCCACGGGCGGGCACCGGCGATCGCCACCGGTCTGAAGACGACGCGGCCCGACCTTCAAGTCTGGGTGGTCACCGGCGACGGGGACGGGCTGTCGATCGGTGGAAATCATTTCATCCACATGCTCCGGCGCAACGTGGACCTTAAAGTCTTGCTCTTCAACAACCGGATCTACGGGCTGACCAAGGGTCAGTACTCACCGACTTCCGAGCTGGGGAAGAAGGCGAAGTCGACGCCGTACGGGTCGATCGACGCTCCCTTCAATCCGATCCACGTCGCGCTCGGCGCGGGGGCGACCTTCGTCGCCCGGACCATCGACGTCGAGCCGGCGCACCTTCAATATGTCCTTCGCCGGATGGCCGACCACAAGGGTTCCGCGTTCGTCGAGATCTTCCAGAACTGCAACGTCTTCAACGACGGCGCCTTCTTCAACGTCACCGAGAAGCCGGTCAAGGACGACATGCAGCTTCGGATCGAGCACGGCAAGCCGCTCATCTTCGGAAAGGCGAAGAACAAGGGAATCCGCCTCGTCGGCTTCAAGCCGGAGGTGGTGACCATCGGCCAGAATGGGATCACCGAGAAGGACATCCTCGTCTGGGACGAGAAGGCCGAGGCCTCGCTGTCGTT